>JACCDP011267991.1_pt1 | contig 61071 bp, 77 predicted proteins | sample 7445841 | NCBI WGS metagenome assembly JACCDP01 (sample SAMN15323441, study PRJNA562643) | freshwater metagenome | isolation source: river surface water | place: USA:Blue River Watershed | collected 2017-08-17 | reverse complement strand
CCAGTGGCTGGTGTTCCAGTGGCTGGTGTTCCAGTGGCTGGTGTTCCAGTGGCTGGTGTTCCAGTGGCTGGTGTTCCAGTGGCTGGTGTTCCAGTGGCTGGTGTTCCAGTGGCCGGCGTTGGGTTAATATCTTTCTTTACTCTCCCCGACGAGTTGACAATATATCGTTCGCCTCCCGCCCCTACTGCAACGAGGGTGCCCTCTGGGGCCCGAGAACCGTCGCTTAAAAAAATAGTTCCATTTGGATCTTGCATTAAGCCGGGCGTTGAAAGCCCATTGGCTTTAATAGCGTTGATAAGAATAGTCTTGTCGGACTCTCGAAATGTTCCGTCCCTGTTAGCTGGTATGACATTTGTTCCAAAAACTGCCGTATCCCATTTCAGTGGGATAATCGGAGGCGGAGAACTAGGGTTGTACCCCCCTACATAGGACGTGTTGGGTAAATTAGGTGGAACGGAAGTCGTGGTCGGCGCTGCTGTGGTCGGCGCTGCTGTAGTCGGCGCTGCTGTAGTCGGCGCTGCAGTGGTCGGCGCTGCTGTAGTCGGCCTTACGGTTACTGATGCTGCAGTGGTCGGCGCTGCTGATTTTGGAGCCAAAACTGTCTGAGGCACAAATGTCGTAGGACTGGTCGGCACTTGACTACTGGAAGCCAAAGGCCCGCTTACTTGTTCCCCTACGGCTGGTGTCGCCGGTGCCTGCGCTGCGGGAGAAGTAAAGTCTCTAACGACCCCAACTTTTCCAGCCCACGACATGGGTCCGTTTATTGCCTCTTGAATAAAATTTTGAGTGTCTTCTGGAAAAAAGATACTGGGAGACACTTCCTGTCTGTTAAGAAACGGATCGACTTCCCCGCCTTCTGCAAAAGTCTTTGGGAAATTTTCAGGCAAGGTTCCCCTTAGCCGCGCATATTTTTGAGAAGCGGATTCAACCCCCTGAAAGGCCGTGATTGGACGTAGGTTTGGATAGTCAGGCCTTACCGCGTTTACCCTCCAGTCCATGATGTCCAACGCTTCCCCTGTCGGAGTGCGGGCTTGGTAATCCGGAATATTGGAAGGCGGATTAGATGGTCCGGGCGATGGGGCAGGCGTCTTAGGAACTAGCGATCCGCTTCTCCGATTTGAACTAGGGGCCGGAGCCGGAGCCGGGCTTGGAGCCGGGCTTGGGGCAGGAGCAGGTGCTACAGTCGGATAGTTAGGGGGCAGGGTTGATGTCAATCGTGCGTATTGTTGCGACGCAGATTCTCGACCCTTAAATTCTTTTATTGGACGTAGATCTGGAAAATCAGCTTCTGCTGAGTCTGACCTCCAGCTCATAACATTCTTCGGCCCCAGTTGTTTTGGGGTGCGATCCACATAGTCCGGGACATTTATCGGAGGAAGGGCCGGACTAGGGGTGGGGGCTGGATAAGGCCTGTCCCAAGGGGGAATCCAAGGCAAAGTGATTTTGCGATCATTAGGATCGTTTAATTTTGGAGGGATGGGAGCTGGATAAGTCCTACGAACAGGCGCCGGGGCAGCGGCATACCCATTCCCCGGCATTTCTATGGGATCAATGCGTATGGGATTTCCGCTTTCCGGCCAGAGATCTCTCCTATCTTCCTCTGTCATCAGCCTCCATGGCGAGTTTGGAGGAGGAGTTCTTCCTCCAATGAAATCTATACGGTGCTCTCGTGTTTCCGGGTTGTAGTATGTTGGAAGGTTCCCGTCGTAGCCACGGGAGGCCGGAGAGGTTAAGTCCGGGCTTCCCCATCCGGTCCAGTCTTGGTCGTCAAACGGTGGTCTATAGGGCAATGGGGTATAGCCTGAAAATACATCGCCAGCTGGCGCAGATGTTCCACGTGGAACATTATTAACAGGGGCCGTAGGCAGTGAACCAATGCCCGCGCCTCTAGCTCTCATCAAGCGTTCAAATTCTTCTTTTGTAATGGACATCGGCAGGCCCTCGTGTTAGTGCCCCAATTCTACGGGCTAGTAATACTCTGGAACAAGGTCGGCGGACTGCTCCTCGTCGTCCTGCAAATCCGACCCAAGCGTTACAAAATTCCCCGAACGAAACCGCATTAACGCCTGCGTTGTCGAGTCCACCATGTCGTCATGGTCCCCGTTTGGAAACGCCGCACACTCCTCCACCAACTCCTCCGCCCAGTCCGTATACGGGGCCCACACCATCCCCGCCTCGAACAACGGCGCTATCGAATGCGCCCTTGATACCTTGTCCTGTCCAGCCCTCCGCCCGCCCGGCGAGTACATCGTCACCGGAATACCCATCCGCCGCATTTCCTGCTGCAACGTGATACCCGTCGCCTTCGCTTCGATCAACACATTGTCAGGACGCCAGTAGTCATGCTCCTCCTTCGCGATTCGCTTCAGCTCAGGAAAGTCCCACCGACCACGCCGAACCGCCAACAGGATAATATTCGGGCCAGAGTCCTCCCCGGGGTAGAACACACCCCACGTCGTGATGACAGAGAAATCCGCCGTCTCCTTCTTCGAGTACGCCGTGTCATACGACTGAATCAGATAATTCACCGCCGGCGGCTCCTCGGGCTCCCAAATCTTCCACCACTCCCGCTTCAATATCGCCCCTTCGTCGTTCGTGGGCTGCTGCTGGTACATCGCATTCCACTTCTGCGCGGACAACGACGCCTTGACCGCCAACAACTCATCCAGCGCCCAGAACTCCGGCCAAAGGGCCTTGCCAGACGGCAGTATTGCCGGGAACTCAATCACCTCCCACTGGTCGGCCCGGTGACTCGTCTGCGCCTTCAACAACCTTGAGGTCAGGTCCTTCGTACCCCAGCGCGTCATCACAATCACCACCACGCCACCCGGCTGCAGTCGCGACCGTGGACCAGACGTGTACCACTCCCACGCATTGTCCAAAGCCAACTCCGAGGCCGCGTCCTGCTCACTGTGCGGATCGTCAATAATCAAAATATCCGCACCACGGCCCGTCATCGCGCCCCCAACGCCTACCGCAAAATACTCCCCACCATGGTTCGTGTCCCACCGGCCAGCCGCCTTACTGTCCGCACGCAACGCAACATCGGTAAACACCTCCTTGTAGCGCTCCGAATCCATCAGATTCCTGACCTTCCGGCCAAACCGTACCGCCAGCTCCCCCGTGTGGGTCGCCTGAATGACCTTGGTTCGCGGCTCACGGCCCATGAGGAACGCTGGCAAGAGGTACGACGCAAACTCCGATTTTGTGTGTCTCGGCGGCATGTTGATAATCAGCCGCTTCAGCTTGCCCGCCGCAATCCGGTCAAACGCCTCCCCCATCTTCTTGTGATGCGCGCCAATCAAAGCCTCTGGCCATACGTACTTGGCAAACCCCAAAAAGCGCTTGGCAGCATTCTCCTGCGCCTCTAACTGCAGCATCCGTAGCTCTAACTTCGAACGCTGCAACTCAAGTTCTGCACGATTCATACAGGCTCATTTCTATTTCAAAAAATATAAATACCCCCCGGGGTAGGCATTTTCAGCAAAACAAGGGGGTAGGGGGGAAAGGATAACGGACCAAGGACCGTGGGCAATTCTTTTTTGGAACTAATCGACTATGCGAAATCGAGCTTTAGCCTTAGCTCCTGAAATGCCGGGGCCCATGGCCAATGCTGCGTCGCGCAAGTACCACGGCCCACGGCCCGTGGCCGACTCCCCCCACCCCCGGCCCACGGCCCACGGCCCACGCGTGACGCATCGCGGGCGAAGGTGGGCGGCTAACGGGCCGGGGATCGCGGCCCGGTTCGGAAATTGAACGAACGTTCAATCAAGGCCGGGCTCGGGGTGGCACGTTCCCGAGCGTATGCGTCGCGATACCGGCCCGCGTAGCCTGTAGCGCGCTACGGGCACGCGTGAGCGGGTTTATCTGGCGGCCAATAGGTGGGCACAGGGTGCACCCTTCGAGGCCTTGTGCGGGCTCTCCGGCGGTCTAGCGGCCATGCCGCGCGAGCGGCCAAAAGAAAGGCCCGCACGGGGCGGGCCTTGTGGGGGCGGAGTGGCGGGTTAGGCGGCTACGCGCTGCCGCCACCCGGGCCCGTGATCGAGTATCGCGATCCCGAGGCTGCGGCGCCCATCCGCGCCACCACACGCGCGGCACTGCGCGCAAGTCGCGAGCTTGCCGGCTTCAGCGCTGGCCGGGCAAACCCGCTCGACAGGCATGATCTGATCATCGCGGCGGACACGGAAAGTCCGCCAGCCCGCGCGATGCGCGGCTTCGGCTTCGGCGACGCTATCCGCGCTGGCCATCACAAGGCCGCGCCACGCGAGCGCGCGCGAGCCTTTCAGGCCTTGCCATGCGTGCGAGTACCCCGTTCGGCCGGCGGCTTCACGCGTGAAATTCCGCCAGACTGAAAGCGGGCCCGCGAGCGGGTCACCATAGGACCCGAGGCGCACCATTCGGCCACGCGCGAAGGCGCGGGCCTGCGCCAGAGTCGCGCGCTGGTAGGCGCCGCGTTTGTACGCGTTAAACACTGACAGCGGCGCACGCCACGTAGCGACGTAGCAAGTACGCTTGCCGGTAGCAGGATCGAACCTATGTGGGCACGTGCCGCATATCGACGCGTCGCGGCCATCGCGGGCGGCGACATGCGGCGGCACGTCCGCGCGTAGGATCCACGTTTGGATCATATCGCCCGTTTTCATGTTGGCACTGCCATCGGTGGCAATGATCACGATAGGCGCGCCATCAAGCGCGCTTGGACCTTCAAAAAGGATAATCCCGGCCATTCTCTTTCTCCCTGTATGGGGCCGCCGAAATGGCGGCCATGTGCGAACCTTACTGGGTATACGTCCGGACGTCAATTTCGGCGGATCTGGTAGACGTGTGCGCCGCAAGATGTGACCGTGAGGCCGTGCTGTTCCATGAATTCGAAAGTACCGCGTTCGACCTCGGGCACATCGTTCAGACTATCCCAACGCGTGACGACGGGATCGTCACGCGTGGCCGCGGTGTCAGCGTTATTTCGAACCCAGTCCCCGAGATAATGGTGAAGATATTTCAATGTTTTTCTCCTTGTATGAGACCGCCAATGTGGCGGCCATGTGCGGACCTCAGCGCCATGGTGGCGCAAGAGTGCCCGGGTGTCAGGCCGCAGCGGGCCCGAGTAGTTCGTCCAGCTTCCCCACCTTCGCGCGGCCGTCGATGATCAGCCGCGCGTCGCGGCCCGTTATGATCTCGTGCGCGGCCGCTGCCGAAAGGACGCGGACAACGTCAGACTCTAACTCTGGCGCGAAGGTGAAAAGCGGGCGGCCGTCTAGTTCTGCAACGCGATGACCCGCGCGGGTGTTGATTTCAAAAAGCATTTTTCTTTCTCCAGTGTATGCGCCCCAGTATCGGGGCGCATCGATTATGCCAGGGTGTCCGGACGCCAATCAAGCGGCCAGAAGTTTACCCGCGATGCGCTCGAGCGCGACGCGTTCCGACTGGTGGTCGATCTCGCGAGCCGCTGCAGTGATCGCAGTGACAGCGTCCCAGATCGTCTCAACCGGGCGGCCTTCTTCGAGAATATGCTGATGTTCAAAGCGCTTCGCAACGCGCGGGCCGACCAGCCTCGGCAGGAAGTCCGCCGAGATTTTACGGTTGCGCGCCTCTTCGATTGCAGTCACTACGCCGCGATCCGACTCTCGGGCAATAGCGGCCATGCGTGGCAGAACCGCGTCTACCCAACGCGCCCCCGCGTGCTGCGTGTGACGGATCGCGATTTCGTGCACCTCTTCAGCGCCCCATACTATCCGGTTGCTGCACACGTAATCGAAAAGAAAAGTCGTGATTTTCAGCGAAGCGCTACCGACTTCAGAATTGGACACGAAAAACCCGCGCGCGAGGCTTCCGGTTCTTCCGTCGCGGCGGTTCGGCAGTTCGATGCGGCGCTCCTCGTCGGCCAGAAACACGAAAAGATCGCGATCACTGGCGAACAGCGTTGTGTTCTTTTTCGTGATTTCGACGGCCTTTCCGAACTCTCCCGGCACTCGAAAATCGCCGGTGCGCCCGTCTCCGACCCGGTCGATCAGGGCGTCGATCACGTCGACGTTCAGAATGCGACCGTATTTTGGTCCGGTCAGGGCGTGGACAGCGTCGGACGACGCATACAGGCGCAGGTCTTCCGCGACCGCCGACGACTTCGTGACAAGAATCTCCGACACAAGCCGAGCGGGCAGGGAGCGCAGGAACTCCGGCGGCGCGCCGACCTTGCCGGCCAACTGTCCGAAGGCCCAGTGCGTGAGGCGGCGCGGGCGCAGGAAAGAATTGTGGACGACGACATCGTCTCCGGAGTCGGCGACGTGCAGGTCCTGCAGACGGATGCTGCGATCCGCCCAGTCGCGATGCGAATCCATTGCATCACGCATCTCGGGCAGTGACAGGAAGCGCTCGTCAGCAGGACGGTGGGCCCAGTTGGAATGGCAAGCGGTGAGTGTGGTCATGGTCATAATCTCCTGTATTGACCGGGGGACATCCCCGGCGTGTTCGAACTGTGGAATAAAAAATTTTATCTGTCAACCCCTATCCCGACGGGCCAGTGCGGACAGTGTTAGCATGAACAGGACGCGAAGCGCGATCCGAAAAAACGGTTTCGCCTCTTCAAGGTGTTTTCGATTGATCTTCATTTTCTCCCTTTCTGGTTTTTGAACCGATTTAAGATGCAGCGGTCAGGCAAGCGCTGTCAACTCGTCCCGGATGACGTGCCACGGCGCTCGGCGGAGCGGCCAGCATCCCACTGGCTCGAGGCGTAGGCCCTGCAGCTGCAATTCCACCGCCTGCTCGGCAGAGTACAGGCGGATTTCATCGAGGTGCAGGCAGGCGACGAGAATGCCTGCCGGGCAACCGAGCGCAGCGTGACGGGCGTGGAATGAGACTTGATGTGCAGACAATGCAACCTTCATCCCGGACCGCACCACCTTCAGTTCAAGTGTGATGAAAAAACCCTCTTCAAAGGCAATAAGAAGGTCCGGCAGGCCAAGCGTTGCCCGGCTTTCAAGGCGGGTGAATTCGCAGCGCTCGAGGTTGTCGCGCAGGCGTCGATAGAATTGTGCCTCAGTGGTCATTCTGGGGCTCTACAGGCGCTTCAAGCACAGAGTCCGGGTCGAACTCAGGCTCCGCCGCAATCTCGCGTTCTACGGATTCCTGTACCGTCACAGGGTCCACGTCGATGATCTCCGACGAAGCACCGCCCACGAACATTGCTTTGATCTCTCGCAGCTTCTGGGCAACTTCCTCGCGGCTCATGCTGTCGATGGTGCCAACCCGGATTTCCTTTCGATCCACGTAGATGGTGCCCAACGCCTGCCCGCGCCGGTATTCAGCAGACACTGCCGCGCCGTAGGCTCCGGCCTGCAGGGCCGCGTCCCGGATTCTCTGCAGGTCGCGCATATGTCGCTCGAACGTCGTGCCGTATTTTTCGTTCAGCTCCCGCCTGTATTCCTGAATCGCTGCCACAACATGCGGGCTGCGCGCAGGGTCCGTCAGGTCACGGCCCGTGGACTTTGCAATGTGCTCCGAATACCCCGCCCGGATGGCCGCCTCACGCACACTGATAGCGCCGTCGTTCGCGACAAACTCCTGCACGAACCGCCGCTCCCGGTCAGTCAACTGTTTCAAGGGAATTCGTTTCGAAACAGGCGCGGACAGCCGTTGTTCGACGATTCTCCGGCTCGAGGTCCTCTGGTTTACCGCAAGTCCAGTGGGGTTTTCTTTTTTCCTAGGCACTCCAACCCTCCGCTTCCTTTAGCTGATTTTCTATGAAAAACAAAAACATAAAAATAAAAAATGATCCGCGCGCGCACCCCGTATATTTCTATAACACCTTACACCTTACTCCTGCACCATATTGGTGTGTGATGTACTAAACCCTTGAAAACACTATACTCTTACACCCTTACACCACTTACACCTATTTTCAAAAAAAAAATATTTTTTTTCACTCGTGGGTAAAACCCCCTAGTGGTTGCGCGTAAAACCCTCAGTCGTCCTCGATCCCCGCTCCTATTTCCTCCCCCAGCGACCCCGCCAACGCCTCGGCCTCGATCCATGGGACAAGCAACTCGCCCTCTGCATCTCGTCTGAAGGCCTCCCTCACTGCCTCCGTCTCGCTTTCCGCCCTCACCCTGACCCTCAACACTTTCTCCATCACCACCACGAACGTCTTCATGCCCGTGCCCTCCACTGCTGTGGCTGCTGGCCCTTGGGCCATGATTCACCCTCGTTGACCCTCCTGACGGCCTCCTTGACCTTTTCAACGTACCCCTGCCTCACCCACACCTCCAGCCGAATCATGCCCTCTGCAACGCGACGTGCGCGCTCAGCCTGCTTGTTCAGCCGCTTCTGTGCCTTGCGTTCCTCTGTCAGCACTTTCTGCACTTGTCTCTCCTTTCTTGACCCAGAGTCTCCCCGGCCCTTGGGCCGTGAACCGTTGGTTTTGATGCAGCGCCCACCCCTCTTCATTCGGCGGGCGCTTGGCAATGCAAAACAGCATCCCCTTTGCCGCGTAGACGGCGGCGAAGGGGGCTGTAGCCTTGAACGCGCGAACGATGCCCCTTGGATCGACGTGAGGGTCGATGCCAAGGGTTTTCGCGATGATCTTGTATGCCGTCATATCACCAGTCTGGGGACATGTTGGCCGCGAAGCGGGCGTTAGTGAACCCCAGCTGCGTGGCCCATGGTTCGGGGATGAAGTAGCGATTGCGGTGGTCGTAGACCTCGTTCGTTGTCGCGCGGACTACGAAAGTGTGCACCGCCGCCTTCTTGCGGTCGTTAGGGTTCGGCGAGTTCGGGTTTCCGCGCCACTCGCGCCACGGGTCAGTCTCGGCGCTGTCCACCACCTTGAACACCGCGTTCCGGGGCAGCAGGCCTGCGTGCAGTCGCGCACATTCACGTGCTTCGGCGTCGGCCTCCTTCCGGGTCGGAAAGCGATACCCCTGCGCGGCGGTGCCTCCTGTAACCCTTGCCAGCATCGGACGGTAGATCGTGTCAAAAAAGTACTTCACGTCCTTCTGAAAAGGGGTCAATGCGATCATGTCTGTTCTCCTTGGTTTGTAACTTCGGGTTGTGTGGGGCTGTTTTCAGGAACTGTTTCCTCATTCCAGAATGGAAATAGCTTTAAGCTCGCGTATTTCTCCATCCACTTCATGAATTTAATAGTTCCAATGTAGTTAGTGCCGCGATCAATGCGGTAGCACACATTGACGTTGTGTCGGAGGTGGAAATGGATAATCCACGACAGCACCTCGACAGACATCTTCTCGCCGCACTCCACCACGTCCAGATAAGCCTGCTGGACTTCCTCGGAGTATTTCCACGTGAAGATGACGTTAGATTCACTAGGCTTCATCCATTCAGGAATCGCCGCCTCTGTCCTCCAAGCACACACATATTGTTTGCACGGGTCCTCGGGCCGTGTCTCGTAAATACTGCACCCGCCAGTCTTCATGAAATGGCACTTCCTGCCCGGGTACATTGGATAAGTCTGGATGGTGGAATACAGCCAGCCTTCGCAGCACCGCGTGCATCCCCCGCACTCCCTGATCGTAGGTCTCATTCGTTTGTTTCTCCTTCTTCGTTAATTACTTTGGTCCACAACTTCCTGACGTGTTCCCAAGCCTTACGGTCCATGTCATGCCCGAGTGGATGAAAAGAATCTCCCCGTTTGCGAGACTCATCGTCCCGCACAAACTCTTCCTCAACATCGCGCTGGATGATGGCCTTGGTGTTTTCGCCGAGTTCATTCCACGAGCCAATCAAAAGATTGCAAAAGTCGGACACAGCATAGGTCATGCGCCCCATGTAGTACCGTGTCGCACCGACCCAGAGAGTGAGCTCATGTTGTGGTGACATTTTGTTCATTGGTCATTTCTCGCACGTATTGCATCGGCAATGTCGTGCCGGTAGATCGCTGTCTCTGCAACCTTCGCACAGGCTTCGCGCTCGGCAAGTACAGCACTCTGTTTGACGAGTCGGGCGAAGCGTTCCAGCGCTGGTCCGTGCAGCTCGGCCAGTGACAGGCCATAGCCAGCCTCCTGTGCCATGCGGACAATATCGTCTTGGGTCATTCTCTTCTCCTCAAAATCTCCGGCGTTCCGTATCCGGAGCCGTAGCCGTAGCCATCGCCATCGCCGTATCCATAGCCGTCGCCGTAGACGAAGCCGTAGCCGTGGCCGGAGCCGTAGCTGTCACCGTAGCCATAGCCATCACCGAAGCCGAAGCCGTAGCCGTGGCCGGAGCCGTCACCGGAGCCTTTTCCTGCCGGTAGGAAGTTCATCACGCTTTCTTCAGGCCTCATTCTCTCCTCCTCAAAATCGCTGGCGTTCCGTAGCCGGAGCCGTATCTGTATCCGAAGCCGTAGCCATTGCCATTGCCGTAGCCGTAGCCATAGCCATAGCCATAATAGCCATCGCCGTAGCCATCGCCGGAGCCGTGGCCGTCACCGTAGCCGTAGCCATAGCCATCGCCGTAGCCGGAGCCTTTTCCTACCGGTAGGAAGGTCATCACGCTTTCTTCAGGTCTCATTCTCTCCTCCTCAAAATCTCCGGCGTTCCGTAGCCGTCACCGAAGCCGTCACCGAAGCCGTAGCCGTAGCCGTCACCGTATCCGGAGCCTTGGGACCCGGCCAGCCGGAGCCATCGCCGGAGCCGGAGATGTAGCAATCGCCGGAGCCGTAGCCGGAGCCGTAGCTGTAGCCGTAGCCATAGCCATCGCCGTAGCCATCGCCGTAGCCATCGCCGTAGCCGTAGCTGGAGCCGAAACCGTTTCCTACCGGTAGGAAGTTCATCACGCTTTCTTCAGGTCTCATTCTTTCCTCCTCAAAATCTCTGGCGTTCCGTATCCGAAGCCGAAGCCGTATCCGAAGCCGTATCCGAAGCCGTAGCCGTCACCGTAGCCTTCACCGTAGCCGTCACCGTAGCCGTAGCCGTATCCAAAGCCGAAGCCGTAGCCGTAGCCACCGCCGGAGCCGTAGCCGTCACCGAAGCCATCGCCGTAGCCGTAGCCATCGCCGTAGCCATCGCCGGAGCCGTAGCCATCGCCGTAGCCATCGCCGTAGCCGGAGATGTAGCCGGAGCTGGAGCCTTTTCCTGCCAGTAGGAAGTTCATCACGCTCCCCAGTTGTCGGAAACAGGCACCGAGAAAATTTCAGACTGAGCCGGAATCTCGACCCTATTCTTCATCTTCCGAATAGTTACGTTTTTGTCTTTTGGATTTGCGATCACACCGTCAAAGCCAATCGACTCCCACCTAAACACCCATACCGCGTTGTCCAAAAAGATTCGATTGCCCTCGCGCGTCACATCGCCTGCAAAGATCCAACCGCGATCCACAACTACAACCGCGCGCGTGCCCACAGCACGAACAACCGGCGCGTACTCAATACCATCAATAATCACGTTAGCCATTTTCATCTTTCCTCGATTTCTTTCTTAACTAGACTCGGCATCAACTCTATAAGAATCTTCGCGCACTCTAATGCCACCTGTCGGTGCTCCTTTTGAGTGCTGGGGTCGGTGCGAACATCTAAGTAGTGAATCCACGAACGGACGCTCCCGTTCATGTACAACACGCTCTCTATCATCCCTTCGGGCAGCAAAGCCCGTGCGACCTCTTTTGCAATGCCGTGCTCGCGCGCCCACTTGTACCCATCAAGTGCTGCTTTAATAATTTCGTTCTGATACGCATCCCAGCGTTGCTGCAACTCCGGGCCGACGCCCTCGATAGAATTCTGTCGGTTCTTCGGGTCATGCAGTCGCGCTTCGCGGAACACGTACCCAAGCTCTGTCGGGTCGGCGTAGCGTTGCGAGAATTCCTGAAAAGAAAAACTCCGGTGCCGCAGCATCTGTCGGGCGATGTCGCGCGTAGTTTTGACTTCCATACAAACATTCACCATCTCGAAGGGGGACCAATGCTTGTGATCGATTAGGTATCTCAGCAGCTTGTCCGCCGTCTCATGGCTGCTCTGATTCTGCGGGTTACTCACTCGCGCGCAGTAGGCGATCAACTGCTCCGGGGCCATGATTCCCAGCGGCGTGGTGGTATATGAAATAAGCCGTGCGTGCATATCTGCTACTCCTCTTCCCATTCTTTTTCTAACAGTCCGTTCTTATCCAGCACCGCGATCTCTATATCCAGAGCTACTGCATACACGGCATCAAGTAATAGGGGGTCTGTGATATTCATATTTCCATTTATAATCTCGGTCATTTCTTCATGCGTTAAACCCAAGCCCCCTCCTTTGCAGGACATCAAACGTGAAACCTCCTCACGTAGATGCTTTACCTCCGCCATCAATTCCATATGATTTTGCAGCAAACAATCCGCAATCTTCTCAATCATGTCGTTCATACAAACTCTTTCAGGTCAGGGGCTTTATATTTCAACACCGTAGATGATGCCGTTAAACACTCGTTCACTGTTCTTGTACAGTGTTTTGTTGTTGGCCTCATGGTACAGGGTCATGATGATGAACTTCTCCTCTTCCGTGAACTTAGTTTTATGTAGGGATGTATAGGGAAGGTTCATAGTGCACTTGATACCATCATCGATGGTCGTCACTCGGATGTATGGGACCTTTGAATATTGCTCGCTCATGATGGCACTCCTTCTACTCAAACCACTTGATAAGGCTTGTTCCATCGCCCGATATTCACATCCACATACCGGACCTTACGTACCGACCAATCATACAAACTCCTTCAGGTCAGGGGCCGTGAACCGTGGTCCTTTAGCAATCTTCCCTTGCGCGTCAAACATTGGCTTGCCGTCGACGAACTTCGACCAATTCGAACGGTTGACCTCCTCCAGTGCACCGACAATGTCCCATCCCGCCATATAGGCCACGCCAACCGCCGTCACAATCTGGTCGCACAGCGCATCTAACGTCGGCACTGGGTCTGCCCATACTTCCGGCTTTTCCGTTTTGAATTCATGCGCGATGTCTTCGAGATGGTGAGACACCCAGTTCTTGCCTATTTCCGTAGTAAACTCCGCCACTTCCTCCAAATGACATCCCACCTGTACAGACAGGTTTTCTTTTGTGGGCTCCGGAACAGCACTCCGGAACCATTCGACGATTGACTCAAGTGCGTTCATGCCCACAGCTCCCCTTGTTCGTAGTACCCCGCCATACGGTCCGCCTCGTATTCCAGAAGATCGAGCGCGTCCTGTTCAATCGCTTCGATCTCCGCGTCTGTCAAATCGCAAACCATCTCCCCGTTTATAAACACTTCGAAGTCGAGGAAGCCGTTCTCCTCTGGATACCACGTGTCCGGGTGGCCTGAGGACTGCCCGGGACGATCCGGGCAGTAGGCAGTGACGACAACAGTGGCGGGCTCGCCGCGCAGTGTGATGTCAAACTCCATGACGCACCTCCTCACGCTTCCACAGGCTCTCAGCAGAGCGCCGTGCATGCACGGCAAACCCGGCGCAAATGGTTTTCCCAAGCTCCAGAAGCCCTGATTTCTTGTCCATGTCCAACTCTGGGTCGTACAGGTCCGCGACCATGTTGACGAGGTCTACGGGAGATGTGTTGAGCATCTCGATCCTGCCCTCGCGTTCGGTCCAGTCGGAGATGATGTAGGCCTGCTCCTGACGGTGGAGCCTGTCCCATGATCCTCGGCCCTCGGCCAGTGCGCCGCGCGCAACAGTTTCCCAGTTCATGAGCGCACCCCGTCAAAGTCACGGTTGAAGCCGACGAGGTCGAGCAGTTGGTCCCACTGAGCCTGTTTGTGCCATTCGGCGAGGCTCTTGAACCAGCGGACATTGGCTTCGCTTGGCAGGAAGTGCCAAGCGTCTTGAAACAGCGTCACATAGTGACGGTCGTCGAAGGTGTATCGCACGTTCTTCTCCTGTATTCACACGCTCAAACAGCGTGGGAGAGAGTCTACGTCCGGACTCTAACCCACGTCAACACCCTGTCACCGTTTTTTTGCGAGACCTCCGCGCCGGAGTCCCTGCAGGTACTTGTTGCGGTCTTTGATGGCCTTGAGCGTTCCCGGGAGGGACGGGGCCCGTGGTCCTTGGGCCTTGGCTGGGGCAGCCTTAGCCCGTGTCGCGGGGACGGCGGGCTTTGTCGCCTTGGTCGGGGCAGCCTTACGGGGCCGCGAGTAGGCCTCCTGTTCGGCAGCGAGCGCGTTCATGTCACGCGTCCAGCGCTGCTGTTTGGCAGCGGGCCACGTGTAGAAGTCCGGGGGCGGGGATAGTTTTGGCATGACGGGTCCTTGGTTACTATTCTCTTTTGAGTATCTTGGCTTTTTTCTCTTCACCGGGGAAGAGAACGAAATTGCGGGTTCCTTCCCCCGCGCCCCCACTGAAATCGTCTAAGTATTTGATGCCGGGGATTCCTAAGGCTCGAAGATACTCGCTAGCCTTGATTCCTCCGGGTTTTCCGCCACCAAATTTTTCCATCAATGAGCGATAAAAAGATTCTCCGCGATTTTCCCCTGCCAACCTGTCTACATCTTCTGGTGATAAACGAAAGGATTCTCCGTCCATCTCAAGAAAATACTTTGGCCCAAAATCAGGGTCATTTTTTATTCTAATCACTCCGCCGCCAACCACTTCTGTTCCGTCGACAACAGAGCTTGGTTGGATATTGGCTAATGCTTTTCTTATCGCTTCCGGCTGCTCACTCAGCGGCTTATCCCAATCCAGCATCCGATCTACCATTTCGTCGGGAAGGTCGGCGGTGTAGAGGAAACTTTCGGGTTTTGCAAACGCTTTAAATTGTCCATCGTCGTTAAAAGACCCAAGCGATCCATCCTCAAATTCGTAAGTTAGTTTCCCATTTTTAAAATATATTTTTTCTGCTCTGGACTTTGCTAAGTCGTAGTATTCGTCAATGTCATCAGGGAGGAAATTTAAATTTTCAATATCCGCTGCAATTGAGTCATCTGGAGCTGGCCTATCTTGAGAGCCAATTCCTGCCATATCTTTATAAATCTGAGATACTTTGGGATTTTGAGCCACATAAACTCCATGCGAGTACGATTGCCCGCCTGCCCCACTTCCGATTTTGGAAGCGTCAAACTCTCCGAGAGGATTGTCCGGGGTAGGCGGAAATTTGTGCGGGCCCCCGTGATAAACTATCGGCATGTTGAGGACGCCGGGAGCATAACGCGCCGTGGCCACGCCCGGAGCACTGACGTTCATGGCCATTTCCATGGCCTGTTCTGGCGTTACTTCCTCTCCTTCCATCGCACGGCGAGGGAGGGTAAACGCATCGAGCATGCCCTTCGCGGTGTTGCTATAGCCAAGCCCCCACTCTCTTTCCTTCTCGCCCTGTTTGTTCTTTCGCATGCGGACGGGAAGGACGTTTCCGTATTCCCAGCCGGGCTCACGCTTCGTACTTCCAAGGGCGGAGCGAATGAACTCGTTAACTGACTCCTTCTTTGGCGAAGAGGGCTTTGGCATGACGGGTCCTCAGATGAGTTTCTTGATCAAGCGGTCGAGGTACCACTTCGCTTTGCGGAGGTCCTCGACGCCGTTCTTTTCTTTCCAGCGCCAGATGTACTTGACGACCTGCGCGGTGTAGACGGCTTCGAAGCCGGCGAGGTTTTCAGTCACTGCGTCGATGCAGTCGATGCACTCAAGATTGCCCCTCTGGTAGTGCGCTGGGCGATTTACGTTGTCGGTCGGCATTGCGTGGTCGCCGAGCACTTGCCAACGGTCTGGTTCGACTGACGTATCTTTTTTCACTGAGGAAGTTCTCCCAACGGTCTGGCATCTGCAGGTCATAGACTAGGTATTGGATTGCGCGGCGTAGGTTTTCGACATCATCTTTGAAGCCCCCGAGGCCGAGATTGCAGGGGGAGCATAACAGGCCTCGCACTCGCTGGGACGAGTGGCAATGGTCCACGAACAATCGTGAGCGCGAGGGCGGCTTTTGGCAAATCTCACACACTCCTCCAACACTGGCGATCATGCGCTGAAGTTGTTCGGACGTAATCCCGTAGCGCTTGGCGAGGTCCTTTTCTGCGCGTTTCTTTTTTTCTTCTGGTCTTTTCTGGAGTAGGCCTCGCAGATAGTTTTGGCAGACCTTGCATGTGTGCTGTTTGCCGAATCTTTTTGTTTTTGATGCGAAGAATTCTGTGAGGGGTTTTATTTCGTGGCAGTAACCACAGCGTCTCTTATTTTGTAGTCCCAAAACGTTTGTCATACGAGCGAAGACCTCCGAGCCCCAAGAGCCCGAGCAAAATCACGATGAGGTCCCCCAAGTCCACTGCCGGGATTGGCGTGGAATTTCCCGCAAGCAACAGCACCCATCCCGCCAACGGACGACCGATGTAGTGCCATGCCAAGGCAGAGCCGCACACCCATCCCACGAAGGGACGCCACCGCGAGGTGAAGGGGTCGGTGCTGGCTGCTTCGACTTTGTTGACATCGGCCTGCATCTGCATGGCTTGGATGTCTGCATCAAGTTGTTTGAACTCGCCTGCCTGCTTCATCTTCTCCAGTTCGAGAAGCGCGGCGGCCTTCTGTGCAGGGTCTGGCCATGCACGGTCGATGATTTTTCCGACGACTCCAGCGATTGCGTCTGCGATCATGCCATGTTCCCGTAGCGCAGGCTGAAGTGATTGCCGTCCTGACGGCGGAAGTCTCCGCCCCACGCGCAGTCAGGGTGAAGAGACTTCCAGTACTTGCCGAGCGGCGCATAGGCCGCAGTGTCGGTCTGGTATTTTTCTTTGATGAACAGGTTCAGGTCGATGGCCAGACGTTCGCAGTGCAGGCTGGTGGCCGAGCCGATGCCCCGCTCCGCGTATATCTTCGCCGCCTCGGGAGAGCGGTAGGCATCGCCCACGGTCAACTCAAACCCGTTGTCGTATGCCCAGAGAATGAGCTTGCCGACATAGAGCGTGAAGCGCCGCTGCCGCTGTCCGAGGGTCTCGATCACTTGCGCTTCTTCGCTGTCTTTTTGGACTGACGAAACGCCTTGTCCGTCGGGGAGCCTTTGCTCCCCGGGGCGCGCATCTTTTCGCCAGAGCCCGCAGCGATGCGGGCTCGTTTGGCGTGGATATTGGCGTACAGGCCGCGTGTCATGCTCCCTCCGTCGGCATCAGGCCGAGCTTGCGAGCGAAGGCGAAGACATCTTCTGGAGTGTTCATCTCCGGGATGTCCGCGCCGCGCTCACGAAGGGACCGAAGCAACGAGAGGTGCTCGTTCATTGTCACTCTGTCGTTTGACGAATCGGGGTTCATGAAGCCCGCAGAGCCCATGAGCCGTGGGTCTTGCTGCTCGGGCATTACTTCTTCCTTCGCGCAGGCTTGGCCATGCGACCCTGCGACGGGGCTTTTTTCTTCTTGGCTACACCACCTACCGCGAATCGCTGAGGTATCTCAGAGTACTGCTGAACTCCTTGCGGACGCGTATTCCCTCTCATTCTAGGCTGCATTGGCGCGGAGGCGCCTTCGATAATGCCGCGCTGCTCAGAATACTGCTGAACTCCTTGCGGACGCTGCATCATTTCCGGGGTGGTCCGGAAATCATATCCTGTTCCGGGCGGTATTCCCTGCCCCGCTCCCAATCCCTGCATTCCCTGCATCATTTCCGGGGTGGTCCGGAAATCATATCCTGTTCCGGGCGGTATTCCCTGCCCCGCTCCCAATCCCTGCATTTGCCCATACTGCTCCGCATACAGCTGCATTGCGGGGTCCATTCCCTGCGGCATACCCTGTCGCGGCGGAGGAGTGCGAACGGGGCGATTCATTGGAGGGGTAATCCCCGGAACGTTAGGCCGCGAGTTCGGGGGAGACATCATCCCGCCGCCGTTGTTGGCGATCATTGAGCCGCCCCTGCCGGGGCGGGGAGACATCATCCCGCCGCCGTTGTTGGCGATCATTGAGCCGCCCCTGCCGGGGCGGGGAGGCATCATCCCACCGCCCATCCCCGGACGTGGGACGGCCATGCCCGGACGTGCTGCAGGGGTAGTCGCTGTGGTTCGGGGACGAGCGGCGGGAGTCCCCATCGTGGTCCGAGCAGGAGCGGCCATGCCTCCTACCTGATACTTCTGGACAGGGACCTTGCCCTTGGCCATGACCTTCTTGGCAGCGGGCTTCTTAGCCATGACCTTCTTGGCAGCGGGCTTCTTAGCCATGACCTTCTTGCTTCGCATTTAATGTCCTTCCTATCTGGAACGAGGCCGCGCGCGACCTATGGGTTTGACTGACCCCCCTCGCCAGAACTTTGCTTGTGGTGCTGGAACCTCTTCCATGCGTTGCGGCGCAACTGGAGCAGGTTTTTTTCTGGTGAGAGGGGTTTTTTTGCGGGGGATTACCGCTTGGGCATTAGGAGATCGAATGGAGGGCTTCGTGGGCCGTGGTCCACGCGCGTTCAAAAGAGACGCCAGAAGCTCTTCTTGTGTCTCTTTTTTAGGGGCAACATTGCCTCCTTCTTTAGGGGCAACATTGCCGCCGCCGGAGTACCGACGCGGCTTGCGCTTTTTTGGCATTAAAGGGGCCCTTAATCTGTGCCATCCAGCCCTAATCGTACTCTCCAAGCGCGTCTGGGGCAATTCCGTCGTTCCAGTTCCGCTGCCCATGCCATCGCCCGTCTGAACGCTTGTTCAGACGAGAAATAGCCCCGAAATTCCGACATCCGGAACGGGACATTCGGGACCTGAGGCCCCTGATAAAAATATCGCAAGGGCTCAGGCGTGCTCATGGTTTTTTGTCCTCCTGCGTAAGCGCTGTTCTGAGCGTCTTCTCCAGCTCCAGCCGGAGCATCAGGCTTTCGATCTCATCCGCGATTTCCTCCCGGTCGGCGCGAGTGAGCCTTTCTTTTGACCCCCGCAGGAGTTCTACAAGATATCTAGCCATGCAGAGCAGTAGATAGTTATAGAGCCTACGACAATGATGAACCATTCTGCGAATTCGTCTCCTGTCACAAATCCCCCAGTATTTCGTCTTCAAGGTTAATGACCTCCGCTTCACTAAGCGAGTACAGCAGGTTGGCCCGTCTAGCGCGGGAGGAGTTCTCAGAAGGGCGGGCAAAAATGCCCACGATTTCCACCTGTGGAGGCAGGTCAAACTCCTTATCCTCCGGGAACTCCTGATACTCCACCTCTACCTCCAACGGCAGCACGGTTTTATGGACGCGCGGCATGTGCACCCACCTTTTTCATCTTGTCCGCATGCTCCTGCTCCCAAAGAACTTTCTTGAATTCTTTTTCCACCAGCCGCATGCAGACCATCCCAACGGAGCACTGCCAGAGTTCGCCTAGCTCACGCATCATGGCGTAGTGGCTTGATCGAACGGTGACCGTGGTCCATGGTTCTCGACGCCTTGCCGGTGACACGTACTTCACCGGGTCGCCCGGTTGCCGGGCATGGCGTCGTTTGCCATATCTTTTGCCAAAAGTCTGAACTTTCTTTGTCATCTTCTTTCCTCCCTAGGCCGCGAAAGGTATCGTAAAAACTGCGATACCGTCAACAGGCCTCGCCCCACGAGGGGCCAATTTCGATATCGACCTTGCTGGGAACCTCTAGCTTGACCGCATTCAGCATGATTTCGGCGGCAGCCTCGGCCTCCTCTCGGCTGCTCACACTGATCGCAATCTCGTCGTGCACTTGCAGCAGGGGAGGGAACCCGGCCTTGAAGAGCTTCACCATGGCCGACTTGGTCTGGTCCGCCGCTGACCCTTGGATGAGCCTGTTCAGACCCTTGTAGGTCATCGCCCTGCGGATGCGGGGACCGTACTTGGCCGCTGCTTCCTCTCGGGGAAGCGCCTTGTTGATGCCGTACTCAATAGGCTCCCACAGCGGGAACCGGCACTTGCGGCCCAGTAGCGTCCGGATGGCCCCGCCAGATGCGGGATGTTCGATCCGCTTCATAACCGAATCGACAGTGCCCCGGAGGAACGGCACCTTCTGGTGGAAGGTGGCCATCAGTTCAGACGCCTCCTCCACAGGCATGTCGAGCTGCCCTGCCAGTTTGGCCTTACCCATCCCGTACATTAGACCGAGTCCAATAGTTTTGGCCTGTTTCCGCTTAATTTGGGCCAAATCCGCGACCATCTGGTGAAAGTCAGTGTCTGGGTTTTCGCGGTAGGCATGTGCCATGGTCTCCGCGCCCGGCAGGCCGAGGAGGGTTGCGTAGTGCACAAGCAGGCGGGGCTCCTGCGAAGAAAAGTCCATCGCGGCCCACTGCTGCCCCTCTTCTGGCAGGAACAGCGACCGGACGGTAGGTCCGATGACCTCGTGCCGCGCAGGGACCTGTTGAAGGTTAGGGTTTGACATTGACAAGCGGCCTGTGACCGTCCCGCCGTCGTCCCCACGCAGCTGGTTGATATGCGGGTGGATGCGACCGTCCCCTGCAAAATCAATGTAAGGCTTGAGGAACGTCCCGTAGGTTTTGTTCAGTTCCCGGGCAGATACGATCATGCGTGCAATCGGAGCATCGCAGGATTCCAAAAAAGATCTCGTGAAACTTGGCAGTCCGGTCGTCGTCCGAGGGTATTTTATTTTTAGCTTGTCAAAGGCAGGCGCAATACTGGCCGCAGCCCAGATGTCCACCTTCTGCCCTGCAATCTCCGAGATAGCGTCAATGGTCCTTCGTTCTTCGCCCGCCATCTCCTGAATCAATTCCCCTGCCTTGGCTACGTTGAACCGAACACCCTTCAGAGTGACGTTCACCAGCACAGGCAGGAGGTCGCATTCCAGCTCAAAGATCGACTCTACGTCCTCTTTCCGCAGCGCGGTCTTCAGGTACTGCCAGAGCTTCAGCGTGAGCGCCGCGTCCTGCTCTGCGTAATCCCCCACGAACATGGCAGGAAGTTTCCAGAGTTCCTTCTTCGGGTGGACGCCAAAGTCCGCAGCCGCTTCCTTCAGGCCCGCCTCGGATTTGGTCTCCTTCAAGAAGTCGAAACCAAGGCTGTTGAGCGCGTAGGAATATCTGTTCTCATCGACGACGCCGGCGGCAATCATCGTGTCCAGAATACGGCCATTTACTTTGAACCCTGACGCCAGCAGCCACCCAAGGTCGTAGGCAGCATTGTGCATAATCTTTGGGCATGGCAGTTCGAGCACCTTTGCCATCCACCGTTCGACGACTTTGCGATCAAGATTTCCGCCGCCTGCATGGGCCACAGGGAAATACGCTTTCCAGCCCTCCACAGCGACTGCATAGCCTACGATGTATCCGTCTTTTCTGGGCCACCCCGGGCCGTGCGTGTCCATGTGCGGGTCGCAGGTCTCAAGGTCGATTGCGATTTCCGTGGCCTCGCTCAGGTCCGGGAAGGAAGCAGGAGGAACCCACTCCGACTTAGGGGTGAAAAGAGAAAGTGTTCTCATAGGAAAAAGGCCTTTTTTGCATTGCGTGGATGCACCAAGTGCAGAGACTGCTTCGCGCGAGTAATCCCCACGTACAGGAGCCTGTTGATGTCATCCGGATTCCGCTGATACTCGTCAGCGAACTTAGTCGAAAGTTCTGTCAGCATCAGCACGTTGTCGGCCTCGCCTCCCTTCGCGCCGTGTATCGTGGACAGTTTAACGTTTATCTCTCCAGTTAACTTAGTCTTTCTGCGGAGAATAGCGATGATGTAATCGCGCTTGGCAGCGTCGATCTTAGTTAGCGCCTCGTGCCAGATGGCGTCTGTCTGCAGCCCGTAGTTCTCGCGAAGTCTGTTCAACGAGAACAAACCTTCTTCTGGCAGAAGTGCCAAGGACCGTTGTCCTCGGGCCACGAACGATGTTCCAAGGTACTTGTAGATTGCTTTGACCGTCTTCGACGACACCCCTCCACCGCGTCGTAGCGTCTCCCATCCCATCACAGCGGTGAGGATGGCCTCGGGTATGCTCCGTTGTCCGTGGCGCTCGAACAGAATCCCTTGGCCCTTGAGCCATGTGTGCATTTCGTTGAGCAGGTGATTGGTCGCCGCGAGCACGAGCCACTGCCCTGAACTCAAATCTATTTTCTGGAAGTCGTTGTAGAACGCTATCGTTCCGCGTTCCTCGCGAGGGTGCCAGATTTTTTCCTGACGCACGCGAATCCGTTTAACCACGCGGTTTGCCAGCGCATGGATTTCAAGCGGCACCCGGTAGGACTGCTGCAGGACTAGCGGTTCGCCTTCAAAGCCTAGAAAGGCATGGACATCGGCCCCTGCCCAGTTGTAGACAGCTTGATCGTCATCTCCCGCGAGGTATGAACGCTTCGCCTTCGCCACGAGATGTTGAACAATCTGCCACTGAAGTTTAGATAGGTCCTGCGCCTCATCGATGATGAGCACGTCTAGTGACGGCAGTCGCTCTGGCTGTTCCAGAATACGTTCCAGCAGATCGTTGAAGTCCAGCAGTTCTTTTGACGCCTTATAGTGGCGGTAGGCACGCGAGATGTACTCGAAGTGATGCCATTCGATATCTATGTTGCTTCGGTTGTAGTGGACGCGCAGATCCTCGCCTTTGATTCTGGCAAGGTTTATTTGATTCAGAATCGGGTTGTCCGCCCGAACAGAGAATACTTCGTCGTCTGTTTCGGTGACTATTTCAATCCCAACCTGCGCAGAGAACTCCCGGAAGTTCTCAGGGCGCATCATGTCCTTTGTGCTCACGCCTAAACAGTAGTACGCCAGACTATGTAGCGTCCTGAACCACGGGAAATCGATATCTGGAACGAGGGTCGGGAACCGCTGTATAGCGCGCTCCCGAGCCTCTATCGAAGCCTTTCTGGTGAAGGAGAAGTACCCTATCGCAGAGGAACTGGTTCCCTCCTCCAGTTCCTTCTCGACAAGGCCCAAAAGGTGGGTGGTCTTGCCAGAGCCCGGAGGCCCAAATATTTTCTGTACCCGCATAACCTAGAACGGAGCACCCGAGCCTTGTTCCGGCGTCTGGAACGGGGAGTCCTGTTTAGTAAATGCGTCGATCTTCCAGACCCGTGTTGCGCGGGCCTTGAGCCACAGCACTTGAGACTGTCCTCCGAGGTCGCGTAGTCGCTGCGCTACTTTAGGGGACGACAGAAGCATGTTGTTACGCTTCAAGTGCGCCTCTAGGTCCTTCATCCGAAAGTACACCGCCGCCTGCTCTTCGTCCGTCCATGGCCTGCCCATGAGGATTTCGTCACGGTCCATGGCCTGATGCAGGTGCGTGCAGAACTCTTCAAGAAGGTCGTTGAAGCGACCCGTTGTAGTCGTGTCCTCCGAGGCGTCCTGAATATGTTCCAGCTCCACCATCTCACGAAGAAGTCCGTTCAAGACACCTTCCCAGTCGTTCTTACGCAGCGTCGGAGGGACTACGTTAATCTTCTCCATGCACGCCTTCTGGAAAGACGCCTGATTGAAGAGACTCTCTGTCTCCAGTTCAATGCGTTTTCCGTTCACGTCCAAGAACCACAGCGGCGGCTCTGATGCGTACTTGCTGAGAGATGTCAGGCGAGGGCTATCAGGGCCCTCAGACCCTATCCCATACTTACGCGTGCGGCACAGCCCGCTGTTGCAGAAGCTGACCAGCGGTTGATCTTTGCACTTGTAGTTATAGGTCTTCTTGTTGAGCTGCTTAACGATAATCTGCAGTTCGGATATTCCCAGCGGGGGCGAGAAGTAGTTCATGTTGTGTTCCATGAGCTTGTTCTCCCACGCCTCTGGGAACGCCTTCTTTAGGTAGACGCCAAGGCTGAATAGGCCGTTATTACGCGTGCCCTCCGGGAACCCCTGTGAGCACAAGGCTTGCAGGCAAGGCGGTCCATTGGCGATGACCTTCTCTGCGGTCTTAGGGGCCTGCGGAATAGCGAGCGGAGGCGTCTGGACATTTTGCCGATAGAGTTCGAAAAACTCTTCTAGCGTCGCTGCCTCACCGTTATCCTTGATCGCATATCGAAGCGTCTCGTCCGCATTGTGGTACGGCAGGTTCAGGAAGTTTCCTGTGTCCCCACGCTCTATGAGAATTTCCGCCTGCTTTGGGAAAATTTCCCGACCAGACTCGCCTATCAGTGCCGCGCAGGCACGCAGATACTCCTGCATGTCGCCAGCAGGGATAGGAGAGGAGACAAAACAGAATACGTGCGCGCCCCCTGACTTGGAGCGGCAGACGACTAGAGGTAGGCCAAGGGAGCGAACCTTGTGAACAACCAGTCCAAGGTCCAAAGGGTACTGGTCAATATCAATACAGCCCCACCCACAAGAATTATCACCGCGAATCGGAATAATTCCCAAAGAGGGCTCAACTCCTCGTAAGTGTCGTTCCCAAAGGTCCTTAGTCGGAGGTTGCCTGACGACAACCGCTTTTCCTGCTTGTTTTCCATTGGATTTCGACCCCTCAATTCGATAGGTGCCATAGGCGATGTCGAGCCCCTCGAATATCGCCATGAATTGCGAGAGTTCGTTGGTCATTCTGCTTTCTCAAAAAAGCGGGGGCCGAGGCCCCCGCATGGGTCAAAATGGGATTTCTTCCGCCGTGGTCGCAGCTTCGTCTTGATGCTTGACCTTAACGTCCCCCGACTTCACCGAATTGGCAAACTCCTTCGCTAGACGGTAGACACCCATGTCCTCCACAGACCCAATACGTTCGATCTCCCAGCCATACCACTTACCCTTATCGTTTGATTCTTGGGTCGTGGTCAGTCGGTAAACCTGACTGAACATCGGTGGGGTGTACAAGCCTCCCTGACTGGACTGGAGCTTCACGCTCATCTGCATGCTGTTCCATTTGCGGCTCTTCTTGAGCTGCGTGGACTTCATGGAGATAAGAGCTGGAGAAGGCACGCCATTCTCGTCCAGCACCATCACGTAGTGATTCGCGGTGTTCTCGATGTAGTTGCCGTTATCGAGATAGTCGCGATTGTCCCCCGGCTCACGGTGTGTTCTGGACAGGATGTCGCTGGTCGCCGAATAGATCGCGACTGGAGCACCACTGCCAGACCCACGAGGAGCCCACTCAATGTACTGGCGCACATAAGCGCACGGAATCACTCGCAACCCCTTCTTGCCGTCGTACAGCTGACCAGTCACGGTGTTGTACACCATGCCGGGCATCGCTCCATCAATCTCGCCAACTTCTGGGCTGGAGGCCGTCAGAAGCCGCAGGAACGGCAATGCAAAGTCGTCTTGATTCATTCCGTCAAAGCCCGACGCAGCAGCGTCCTCCTCAAACGTGCTGACGACGACCATGCCGGTTTCGGCCTTTTGTGCTAGATCTTTGCTCATGTTTCTTTCCTCTTATGACTTGATTACGGCCTTCTGGCCAATGTATGCGCCGAAGAGTTCTTGAGGGAACTCATTTCCGCGTTCCACCTGCTCACGAACCCACGCCTTAAGGGTCATGGGTTCTACCTTCTCCGTCTGCTCAAGCGGGTATCCCGTCTCGCGCAGTAGCCGAACAAGGCGAGCGCACAACTCGTCTTCGCCGCGCCCAAAGCGCACCGAGACGGTGTTCTTGATGATGTCGTCAAAGCCGCGTTTACGCAGCCATTCGTAGGCTTCTGCTCGTCTTCCTTCCGGAATCGATGCGCCGTAAAACGGTTTGATCTCAATGGAAGACCCGTCGTCCATCCGGAACGACTTCATGCCCATCGTGGCAAGCGCTTCTGGAATGGATTCCTCAGTGAGCTTGCGGTACTGGTCCTTCCGCTCCTTGAGGCTCTGCTCCATGTCGTCCAGTTCTTTCTCAAGTTCCTTGGCCCGTCGGGCAAGGGCAGAAATGCCGGATAAAGCATCATCTGTAATACTGAACGCAGCAGCATCTTTTTCGAAGAGGTCAGTCATATTCGTTTCCTCTGCTCGGGAACAAGTCTATCTGTATTGGGATATATCGGCGTTCGAACTTATCCCACTTCAGGCACTTAAATCGCCCTTTGTTGCGATGAGCCGCCACAGCACTGATGATGCCAATGGCTGTCGGATCGCCGATGAACAAAAGGTAATCCTCGTCGCCAAAATTTGCAAGCATACGCTTGATTCTTGCAACGGTAGGCTCAACAGAAAACGCCACCTGAGCATTAGGAGGAAGAATCACCTTGATTTCTCCCCAGTTCAACGCTCCAGTGATGTTGTGCTGCTTGGTCTCAGACACGACGTAGACGGTCGGCATCGTTTTCTCCTTTCTTTGTAACGAGGACTGATAGTACACTCGGCCCTGTGGGAAATACAATCCCCTCTAGAAAGAGAGACCAATGGAACAATTTTTAGCCAACTATCCGTTCAAAAATAAGCCGTTCCTGCATCAAGAAGCCTATTTGGCTAGGTTCTGGAACAAAGAAAACGCCGCTCTGTTTGCAGAGATGGGTACAGGCAAGTCATACATGGTGATCAACAACATCGCCATGTTGTACGACCTCGGGCGTATCAATGCCGCCCTCATCGTCGCTCCGAAGGGCGTCTACCGGAACTGGGTGGACACAGAACTTCCTAGACACATGCCTAGCCATGTGATGCACCGCATTGCACTGTGGTCCCATGCCCCGCGAAAAGCAGAGAAGAAGGCGCTGGATGACCTTCTGGAATCCTCAGAAGACCTGAGAATTCTGGTCATGAATATCGAAGCACTGTCCACGTCGAAGGGAACAAGTTTCGCAAGGTTCTTCTTGAACATGTACAAGGCACTCATGGTCATTGATGAAAGTACCACCATCAAGAACCACACCGCGACAAGGTCCAAAAATGCCGCAAAAATAGGCAAATTAGCGCGTTTTAGGCGAATCATGACCGGGTCTCCTGTGACTCGTTCGCCTATGGACCTATACCAACAGTGCTTCTTCCTCAACGAGGACTGCTTGGGGTTCAGCAGCTACTACGCGTTCCAGTCGCGTTACGCTGTCACCGTTGAGAAAGCCTTGGGCAGCCATTCGTTCCGCAAGGTCGTCGCTTATAGGAAACTCGACGAGCTGAAGGAACGCCTTGATAAATTCAGCTTCCGCGTCACGAAAGACGAGTGCCTCGACCTGCCAGAAAAACTTTACATCAAGCGAGAGGTAGACCTGACCGAGGAACAGGGCCGCGTCTATATGGAGATGAAGCATCTAGCCGTCGCGAGCATTGAGCGCGACATGGCCAGCACCGTTAACGCTCTTACGCAGTTGATGCGCCTGCATCAAATTGTATGTGGGCACCTAAAGCTAGATTCCGGGGAGGTAATCTCTCTACCCAACAACCGCCTCAAAGAACTGATGAATGTGTTGGAGGAATCCGACGGCAAGGTCATCATCTGGGCCACGTATCGGCACGATATCGAGGCGATCAAACTAGAGCTGCAAAAAACCTACGGAATGGAGACCGTCGGCACTTACTACGGGGACACCGAAGGAGAAGAGCGACAGCGCGTGGTCAGGGACTTCCAAGACCCTGACAGTCCCTTGCGCTTTTTCATCGGAAACCCCCGGACAGGTGGATACGGGATTACCCTGACCGCCGCCAATCTAGTGGTCTACTACAGCAACAGTTTTGACCTCGAAATCCGCCTGCAGTCCGAGGACCGCGCCCATCGAATCGGCCAGAGGCGAAACGTGACCTATGTTGACCTGATGTGCCCTCGAACAGTTGACGAAAAAATAGTCAAGGCGCTTAGGGACAAGATCGACATTGCAAATCAGGTACTAGGGGAGGACATCCGGTCATGGTTGATTTGATACCCATTAGGAAAGAGTTCAAGTACGAAGAACTTCGCCGGGAAGACGGCCCGAACGGGCGTCGGTACGTGTACGGCGAACAGCGCCTTCCAAGTGTGACCCATATCTTGTCGTCAACAGGCGACAAACAGGCCTTGAAAGACTGGGAAAACAGGGTTGGAACAGAAGAGGCAGACCGCATCAAAACAGAGGCATCCCTTGTGGGCACCCACATGCACTCTGTGATCGAACGAATGGTGGCTATGCGAGACCTGCCAAGGCCGACCAACTGGGCCATGACAAAAGGCTATGAAATGGGCTACCGGCTCATCAATACCTTCTTCAAGAACATCGACGCCATCCACGGCTCCGAAGTGCCCCTGTACTACCCAGACAAGTACGCTGGAACAGCGGACATGGTGGCCGTGTACCGTGGTCAGTTGGCCATTATCGACTTCAAGCAGTCCAATAAGGTCAAAAGAAGGGGCTGGATCGACAGCTATTTCCAGCAACTGGCCGCGTATGCGCTCGCACACGACATGGTCCACGGTACTCGCATCGATTACGGTGTAGTCCTAATGGCCTGCCGTGATGATGCGAATACCATGCTGGAGTTTACGACCACGGGCCGCGATTTCGCCCAACATCAGGAGAAATGGCTGCGCCGGGTAAGCGCCTACTATGACGCTACGCCGCAGGTTGCTCCTCAACAGGCTGCTGCTCCTCAACAGGCGGCGGCTGCTGCTCTTCGGGAGGCACTGCCGCCTGTGCCGGGGGAATGAGCCCCTTCAAAAGCTGGTCATTCGGGAACAACTGTTCAAGCATCATGCGGCTCTGGCTGTTCGGCGCTCCTCCCGGAGCGGGAGCAGCAGGTGCCGCCGGTGCTGGAGCAGCGGGCGTCTGAGCCCCGGGCATCCCTCTGGTAGTAGGCACTGCAGGGGAAGGCGTAAGCAGCCGCTCAAGTAGCGTGCGAGCTGTGCCGTCCTTGGCCGCTGTCGCCTCCGCTTCCTCGTCGTCTGTAGGAGCGTTCTGGAGAAGCTCTTGTTCGGACAAAGCCTGCGCGTAGTTAAGCCCAGCAGCGCCCAAGTACGCATTTACTGCGCGTGTATGCTCATGAAGCTGCTTAGGGGACATATTTGCCGTCTTCTTCAACAGCAGCGACATCATTTTTGGATCTTTTGTCGCTTCCTCAAGAATATTCCGCATGGCCAGCGCAGGAATCTTGTTCATGACGTTCCGCATTGCGCCCGCAGCGCGGCTACTCACTACCAAGGAACCGGGTCCTTCTGGAGCAACCTTTGACCCAATGCTGGCTCCTAGCCAACTTGCCGCGAAATCATCAAAGGCGCTTTCAGGGGAAAGCCCTTCTAGCGTTCCTTTGGTCTGAAGCGCGCCCGAAATTCTTCTCAAAGGCCGCACCAGAGACAGAATATTTTTGACCTCGGAAGAAGACATCAACCCCTGATTCCGAAGTGTCGCCACTATGGAAGGCTGACGATGGCCCATCGGGCCAAACAGCGTTTGAACGTACTTTTCGGGGTCAAAATTCGTAGAGCCGCCGGCTTTATCAAAAGCGTACTGGTAGACCGAAGACTTAAGTCCGTCGGAGGCTTCCGAGTTGTTTTTGACAAGTCGTGAAAGTCTCACCAGTCCCTTTGGAGTTCCTTCCGAAAGCACGGAAGCCACTGCAAGGGTTGGATTTTCGTTCTTGAGAATCGTCGAAAAAGCAGCCTGCTTCTGCACCGCCTTGTTGAGGGCACTTTGACCGTCTAAGGCAGAACGAAGCGCATTTTCTGCAACAGTTGCGTCTTGCAGCATCTCAGTCATGCCAAGACGATCAAGGATTGCGCTGTTTTGATCGATAAACTTTTCCATTCTAGCAGGGTTTACCCTGCCGTCTGGACCCAATGTCTGCTTTGCCGCGAGTCGGTAGATGTTGCGCTCTGCTTCCATGACAGAGGCCACGCCTTCTCTGGACATGGCGGCATATTCGGCCAAATCCTCAGCGTCCGGCCTCTGGTCTAGGACAGCCCTCTCGTACTGCCTAGCCATCAGACCAACAGCGTCTTCTATCTCAGAGAGTCTAAGGGCTGTCTGATCGTTGGATACGTTAAAAGCCTTTTGAACCAAGACTTCCGGAGAAAAGATATCTGCTCCGGACCTGTCCACCTTCCGCATGGCCGAGGCAAAGGTCCGGCGGTAGCTGTCGTTCAGCGCCCTCGAAAAAGCCCTTGCCTCATCGTACCCGGGAAGATTGACTGCCCCTAGATCGTCAAGAGCGGCTTCCGCCAGTTTGCTGTAGGCACGAGCATCCGATAGATTTTCAGAAGCCGCTGCGTCTCTCGCCATTTTCAACAAATCACTACGAACACGAACGAGTGTGTCAACACTCATGTCTTTTCCATAGGAAATAAATTCCTGCGGAACAACTCCGGTGTTTATGTAGCTGTCAGTAAGCTGTCCTTCGCGGTATTTCGCCACATCCGAGGGAGAAATTCCCAAAAGACGGGTCACTTTTCCACTAGCAGAGAGGTCAGAGCCTTCCCGAAGAGGACCGATAGAGGCTGCTTCCTCAAGCACCTTGGCACGAAGGTTTGAAGGCACCACGGATGCTCTTACAATTTTACGTGTTCCCGGAACTGCTGGAAGATTACGGGATGTTCCTGTTTCCGTTCTAGCGGCGGGCGGAACTCCGCGTTCCGCCGTTTTCCACAGGCTGCTCTCGTATTTACGAGCATTCGATAACGCATTCAGCGTTTCTCGTTTGATAATCTCTCCGGCGGCCTGTCTCGCTACGTCGGAAGACTCAAGCGGAGGTATCTGCGCCGCAGCCATCGCTGCTCGTTCTTTGAGAAGCCCCAGTTGGGCGTCAAGAGCCGCCTCGTATTTTTGTTTTTTGAGTTCAGCGGCTTCTCTAAGCGCCTGCGGGTCTCCCGTTCGTTCCAGAGATTGAATCATCCCCTCGTAAGCGTCAGATGCCTGTTTTGCTTGGGCCCTTATGCCCTCTGCATAGGCACTGTTACTTCTACTGAGCGCGGATTCCAAAGCGGCCAAAGTAGGAGAGCCCGTTTGCTGTGCAGCAGTCGAAGTAGGCACTCTGCCGGGGGACTTCGCCTCAAGTCTTGAAACAAGCGCGGGAATGTCCTCTCCAGCTTTCTCTAGTGCACCAGTCACTACCTTGGAAGCGCGAGCTTCTTGGGCATCTTTTGAAAAGCTGCCAAGCATGCGACGCGCACTGTCCTTTAGCGGCGTAGAGGTAGACGCCATATTGAGTGCTTGCGGAGTATTAAACGTTCCTGCCCCCAGTTCAGCAAAGAACCGCAGGACATGGTTTTCAGGAGCAAGGCCCACGGATATCCCACCAGCAACCCCCGCATAGCCGCTAGAAGCTGCTTCTGAAACGTAGTAAGCCGGAGCAGAACGACTCGTCATCTCCTTGAGGACACGAGGAAACGCGGCTGGAGCGGCCCTTACTGCCGACCTCAGAGCCCCCGCCCCGCCTAGCCCTCCGCCAAAGGTTTTCGCTCCCTCAAAAGCCGCTCTAGCTTCATTTGAAGGAAAAGTCTTCGGCTCATACTCTTCTATGCCTTGCGCGGCCTTGTAACCAGAATATCCCCCTATAAGCGCGCCAGCGATCCCTCCGGGAATCCCGGCCCCTACCAGAGGCGTGGCTGCCGCACCTAGCCCTGCTCCCGCAAGTGCTCCGCCTGTAATCGCAGCGGATTCCGCTGCTCCAAATCCAGCGCCCTTTAGCACTGTTCCAAGCATTCTAGGGACACGTTCAAAGCCCACGGGCTCTTTTTTAGCGACTTTCGAGGAGTAACGAGCATAGTCTCGAAGCACGTCCTCCTCGGAGACATCGTCGGGCACCGATTTGATTACGTTGCCATCGGGCATTTTTACGTCTCTCATCAACGTCCCCTCATCAGTTCCGAATATGGGATTTCTTGAGTAACTGGCCGACCTTGTGAATCCACTTCGGAAGAAGCATTTTCTAAGCCCTTGGCATACGCAGGGTATCCAACTTGTTCCCTAAGATTTTCTGCTTCCCGCAACGCTACCCTCGCTTTGTTCCTATCCTTAACGTTAAGCGTTTCGTCGTCTGCGATTCTTTGGTTATCGGCAATAGATACCCGCAACGCGTTGTCTAGGGCGTATCCCAAGTTATTGATTTTGTCTTTGGAGGCAAACATGCTAGCAAAAAAGCTCGGATCTTGGAGCAAATCAAGCCTCTTTTTAGCGTCTTTCCAAATAGCAACCGCAGGTCTGCCGCGTTCTCCCTCAAAGAACTTGTTGAGTCTGTCGCCCATGATCGTAACGTTAGCCAGCGCTTGTCCTGCCTCCGCATTTCCCATGACTTCGGACAATCCGGCTACGTTCGACGCTCTTCCTGTAATTGGGTTAAGCCCAGAAGTAGCCAAAACGAGATCGCTCATTAGCGTAGGCGCGGGAGCAGCCGACTCTTCTCCTCCCGAGGTAGGCATACCATCAAGCATTTCTCTGGCAGAGGGGGCTGCAGAGGGTGGCACCCCTCCCGTTATGGCAGGCCCACTTCCCCCGAAGATTGCATCATAGATAGGCTTTATAAATGGAGGCGGAGGAACTGTGGTAATCAAGCCCGTCTCTGGGTCTGTAATCCTTCTTTCCTGCGCTAACTGCGCCACCGACGCTCTAAAGGCATCTTCCTCTACTGGAGAAAGCTCTCCATTGAAAAAAGCATTTTTATTATTGACTACCATTGCAAGCATGCGGCCTTCCATGCCGCTTCCAAACATTTTATCTGCTCCAGCTGTTCCCTCTCCGCCAGCGCCCGCTGGTTCATCCGGCTTAGTGGGAAGCCTGAATAAATTTTGGTTAGGTCCCAGCGAAATCTGCTGTCCAGTCGCTACGTCAATGTAACTACTGTTACCGTCAGCATCCTGTATTTTTTCTACTGTCCCAGTGCGGGTTCGGCCATCATACAAGGCAAATAAGTCAGATTTCCCTCGGGATCCTTTCATCCCGGCAACAGCAAGTTTGGCTCCAAGGGTCCTTGCGGTGCTTTCATCCTGAAGGGCCTGCTGCAGCGCCGCGAGACGTGCTTCTCTGCCCATGGCGTTTTGCTCGGCTGCTGTGCTGACCATGAGCGACGGAACATCGCTAAAGGCCCCTGCTGCGCGGGCAGCAATGGAGCCTGTCAGGGGGTTTCCTTTGATATCTTGATTTCCTGCAAAGGCAAAGCTACGAGCAGCGATGTCCGCCATCAATTTAGCCTTTGACAGATTTCTGTCTCGCTCTAGATCTTGCCCCAGCGCGGAAGAAAACAGTTGCTCATACGCTTTAGCGCTGGTTTTGACTCTCTCTGGGTCAAAATCAGGGATCAGTGAAGATATTGAAGTCTCTTTTTTTTTAGCTTCTCCGCCCGCTGCATAGCGGGCATAGGATACTTCGCCTCCATCAGCCATGTTCAATGGCGGAAGCGCCCCTTGAGGCGCGGCTCCCGGTCCTTGAGGTGCGATTTCCGGTCCTTGAGGTGCGATTCCCGGTCCTTGAGGTGCGATTCCCGCTGCCTGCATTTGCTGGCCGAGGGCTTCTAGGCCTCCCCCGGCGAGGGAGGGCGGTGCACCAGCGCCCGATGGCGGGAGGGGGGGAGGAGTAGCCCCACCGGGCGCTGGGCCCGCGTTCTGTTGGCCGGGAACGCTTGCGATTCCCTGCCCGAGTTTGGATTGAAGAAGGGTAAGCACTTCTTCAGGGGTTTCCATGGCGGCTTCTTCGCCGACGAGATCTGCCAATTCCTTGCGGCGGGCGCTGGTGGAGCGCATGTCTCCACGCAGGGTGTTCATAAGGATTTCTGGCGAGCGCGGCGTGCGTCCGATCATTTCACCGGATTCACCCTCTTCGTCTTCGTCTTCGCGCTCCAGTGCATCATCGTCCTCTTCCGGCATTTCGCCCTTGGTAAGAGCCTTTTTCAAGTTCTCGTCCATTGCGTCTTTGAAGCCGTCCATGATGCCCACGTTTTCGGGGTCCATGGCTTTCCGGAACATTGAACGATTGAGTACTTTTGACTTCATGATTGTTCCTTAGATGAGGCTTGCAGCCCGACCTGCCGTGCCTGCCGCTAATAGACCTGCACCGATTCCCGCCGCCGTTTGCAGAGCACTGCCTGCGGGAACTGTTTGGGCAGTCAACGCCATTTGCGATGATGGTACCGTTCCTCGGACGATATCCGAAAGCCACGATATGTTCTGCCTCTTTTGAAGCGATTTTTGTGCTGCCGTGGCCCTGATTGCATCAAGCTGCGCCTGCGCGTTTTGTTGCTCGCCAACACCGAGGTTGTACAGAAGACCAACGTCGCCTTGTGCAGCGGCCTGTGCCTGTTGACCAATAGCACCTTGCTGAATGCCCATGGAGGCAATCTGCTGTCCGGTCTGGCCCAGAGCCTGACCCTGTGCAAGCGTTGTCTGTGCCTGCTGGCCTGCAAGACTTCCAATACCTTGGCCCAGCTGTCCGTACAACTGTGCCTGCTGCGTAGCAAGGTTTCCTTGGGCCGTGCCCAACTGACCCTGCTGCAAGCCCATCTGACCAAGGGCTTGTCCTGCGGCGGCCATGTTTTGAACACCCTGCTGACCTAGCTGTGTCTGCTGAATTTGTTGCTGCCCGAGTTGAGTGCCAATATTTGCCATTTGCTGACCTTGCTGTATCCCAACTTGCGCTCTTTGGGACTGCATATTGGCAAGATTCTGCGCCTGCTGGTTGACAATGTTCGCCTGTTGACCAGCAATTTGTCCGTACAATGTCCCTGCCTGTGCTTCCTGCGCGGACATGCCCGCGAGTGCCTGCGCGGCAGACTGACCAAGCTGTGTTTGTTGGATTTCCTGCTGCCCAAGAACTTGCCCAGACGCAACAAGCTGTTGTGCGCGTTGTAATTCGGCCTGAAGTTCTCTGGATTGTGTATCCGTCAGCAAGCCCGCCTGCTGTGCCTGCATCTGACCCTGCACCTGAGCAATCTGCGCCGGGGCGTAACCCGCCTGCACCAAGTTCTGATAAATGTTGGCCTGAAGGCCTGTTCCGGCCTGTCCCAACTGCGCCTGCTGGATCGCCTGTTGTCCCATTGCCTGCCCAGATTGAGTAATTTGCTGCGCGCGTTGCAGTTCCGCCTGAAGTTCTCTGCTTTGAGCGTCGGTAAGCAGTCCAGCACGCTGCGCCTGTATTTGACTTTGGATCTGAGCAATTTGAGCGGGAGCAAATCCAGCCTGAACAAGGTTTTGGTAAACCTGAGCCTGAGCAGAACTGGCCTGCTGACCCAGCTGAGCCTGCTGGATTTCCTGCTGGCCCAACTGAGTCCCGACGTTGGCCAACTGCTGTGCCTGAGCGAGTTCCGCTTGCGATTCGGCGGACTGCAACGCACCCGCCTGCGTCCCCAGCTGGCCTTGAAGCGCCGCTTCTTGTGCAATGGCCGCAGCGCTGCGCTGTCCAATCTCGCTCTGAGACAACCCAAGGTTTCCAAGCTGACTGCCCTGACTGAGCTGACGCTGTTGCTGCTGCTCAAAGGCGTTCATGGCCGCTTGCTGCGCTTGCGTATAGTTCTGCGCGTAGTCCTGCATAATACGCTGCTGCATTTGGTCTTGAACATTTCGTTCAAATTCAGCGCGCTGAACCCCTTCGCGTGTTCCGCCAAAGGCACCCGCTTTAACCGCCTGAGCGGCTAGGTCTTGTCTAGCGATGTCTGCCTGACGACGCATCTCTTGCATGGTTTGTCGGGTCACCGCGCGCTGATAGGGATTCATGAACTCTTGGGCGGCGTCCGGAGAATATCCTTCAGCGCCCTGCAAGAGTCCTTCAATACCAAGATTGATAGTTCTGGCGGCCTGTCTCTGGGCCGGAAGAGCGGCTTCTGCGACATCGGAAGCATTCTGAAGCCCTGCACGAACTGCACGATTGGCAACGCCCATGTCAACATCAGCGGCCCGAGTCTGTTGGGCGGCTTGACCAAGCAGCGCCTGCGAACGCCCAAGGTCGGCCTGAGAATAGTCCCCTATGTCTTGGGCAGCGGAGGTCATTCCGCGAACCCCCTTTTGAATAGTTCCTAGCCCCTCATCTGCAGCGTTGGCATATCCTCCAAGCTGATTTGCAACACGCTCTGCCGCGCTAAAGTCGGGGGCTACTTGGCGTGCTGCGGACAATCCTCCGCGAAGCGCCGCCTCACTGGCCGCTAAATCGGCTTCCGTATACTGACCAGCGGCCCGTGCTGCTTGGCCCAGTCCACGTGTTCCTTGGGCCATGGTCTCTAGGCCGGCATCCGCTGCATTGATGTACTGGCCAATTCCCCGCGCTGCGCGTTCGGCGGCAGTGAAATCCGTGTCTGTTGCACGCGTAGCGGAGATTCCCTGACGAATGGTGGACTGACTTGCACCAAGGTCCGCTCCTTGCTGCCCACGGATCATCTGTTGGGCTTGGTTGATGCCAGTGATTCCTCCGGTAACTGCACCAGCCCCTTGCCCTGCCTGTCCTGCAAGAGTCCCTAGGCGGTTGGTAGCGCGTTCGGCTGCGCCATAATCTGGGGTTGCACCAACAATCTGCGCCGCACCTTGTCCCATGAACGCTTGGGAACGACTAAGGTCTGCTTTCAAAAAATCATCGGCCATGTTAGCCGCTTGGCCAACAACCCCTGCACCTCTTTGAATATACTGATTTCCAGCAGCGATGTTCTGCTGGTATTGATTGAGTTGGTTCGCGGATATAAGGCCTCTATCGTAGGCATCCATCGCCGCTTGATACTGCGGGTCAAGGTTAAGGCCGTAGATATCCTGTGCGCCAAGCATGGCCAGATCTTGGCCCTGAGTAACAGCGTTACTGGCAGCAGTGAGATACGGCTCATAAACTCCGATGCCCTGTTGGGCAAGAGCCATCGCCTGAAGTTGTGTTGGAGAAAGACCTGCCGCGACATAGGCCGGCATTGAGAACGGCGCGTTATAGGCTTTTGACGCCTCCTTAATAACAGCGGCCTTTTGTGCCTCTACCTCAGGCGCTTCTCGAACAATCTGACCAGTGTAGGTAACCTTAGCCGCCATGGTTTTTCTCCAACGCCTTCATCATAGCGTACATACGCGCTGCTCCTGCCCGCCTAGAACCGTTTCCGGCTCCTCGAACGGCCTTGGCAGTGAAAACAAACTCGCCGTCTGAAAGCATTGCTGGAATAGAATCTGAAGTTCCCGTCCCGGGACCGTCAATCTTTCCGGTTTTACGCGGAAAATGCGTTGGCTGTCCCCCTTGAGCGAGATAATTGGAGGCATAAGGGTCTATGTTAGAATACGTAGTAGAATATTCTCCCGCGTTAAGTCCCCACTTCTCCGGATTTTCTTCCAGAAGCTGGTAGCCCGTTTTTCCCGCATAATCTTTGTTAATCATCCCCTCAAAACCCGGCGGAGGCTGGGTATCCTCTGGATTTTGATCAAAAGCTCCCGCTAGGTATGCGCCTCCTACTCCCACAGCGGCAAGCGGACCATAGGTCCGAAGTAGTCCGGGCGTAGCTGCGTCATAGGCTTTCTTGGCAAGAGAAGAGGCTACCTCTTCTCCCATGTTATTTGTAATAGCATTGCTGTAGGCCTTGGTGGCGGCTTCGCTAGCCGCAATCTCGCCCTGCTGTTTAATGCCTCCGGGCATGATGTTCTCGTTAACCCACTCACCGGGCTTTCCAAAAGTCTTGCCAAGCCATGACTGTTCGACAGCCTTGGTCGCTGTGGTGGGAGAGCCTACTTTTGCTGCAATATTCGTCGCACTTGTGGCAGCGTCTGGAACCGATGTACTTGCGGAAGTAGTGCCTCCTTCTGGCAAAGGAGTAGCTTCGGGCATGTCCCCTGCATAACTTTCGCCAAGGCCTGCTGTTTTTACTGCAGCTGAACCCTTCGCGGCCTCCGCCGCCTTGGTGTATGCCTCTGGAGTCAGATTAAGCACCTTAGAGCCAACGCCCACCGTAGCGCCAGTCAACAAACCCCCTTTAAGCGCATCACCAAACCTCTGACCACTCGCCAAGTTCACCAAAGTGCTGGCAGCAGCGGTGTTGAACGCGAGCGCCAGATTAGGCATGGCAGCCATGCCAAGCGAACCTGCCAAGCCAGCTCCGCTAAAAAGCGCGCTTCCCGGACCAAGGAGCATAGTTGCTCCAATGGTAAGAATTGCTTTTCCGATAGGGTTTGAGGCAATTTTTTTGACAATCTTAACGACGGGCCTTACAACAGCTTTAACAACTCTTACAACGGCCTTAAAAACTTTTCCAACGGCCTTGAAGAGCTTTTTGAAGAAAAACTCCGGCAGCCCTGTATCAGGGTTTATGGTTCCACTTCCGCCCCTGCGGCGCAGCAATCGTGCTTCAGAAGGCGTGATATGCGCCAGCATGGTGTCCGGACCACGGCCCATGTCAGCCAAGGTGGCAAGGCCCCCTTCGGCAAATTCCATGTTGTCAGGCATTTCCGGGCGGCTGTTTTTCTGCTCGGAAATCTGGTCAAGCGCGATGTTTAGGGCGGTGAAGTAGGCAGCATCAAATGTCACCGGGAGAAGTTCTTCCGGAACCCCTTCCGCAATAAATCCCTGACGGTTTTCTTCATAGTTCTCTGGTTCGCTCAGCAAAGCGTCAACCATCTGCCCCATGGCATCAATCAGCTCATTGGGCATGTCTACGGAAGACAAAACGTCTCGAAATTCTAGTACTGTCTCTGGGTCAGTCTCTTCAACAGCGCTCATGAGGTCATTGCCAAACCGAACCGGGTCGGCATTGGCGTACTGACGAACCGCGTCTTCAAGCCTTTTGCGGTCCTCAGGGGAGACTTCTGGGCCAGTTTCTGGGCCATCAGTGACATCGAATTCCCCCATCATTTCGGGAGAATCGGGCAGGGACATGATACCTTCAGCCATGTTTTATACCTTTCCTGTAATGTGCCATGGCCCGTGGGCCGCGCGCCAAGAAAGGACGCGGATATGACACTAATAATGCTCCAAAAGCCTAGTTTCTGTCCACTTCCAGATAGGACAAGTGAAAATAAACCGTCGAAACTGAGGCTTCCACTGAAATCTTGTCCCCCGCCTCGAGAACACATGGAACGCCGTTAAAAACGTCCATCGTGCTGTTAGGGGCAAGGTTATAGGACCTTAGCAGGTAGTATTCGGTGGCCGACCCGCTAACGTACTGAGAAACGGTGATCGCGGCCCTAGAACCGTTGCCGTTAGTCACCCTCAACGAGCTTAAAATCGCCGTATTGGCAGGCGGAACCGTGTAAAGGTCGGTTTCCGTCGTAGCACTGGGGGAAAGCCGCTGCCGGAAGTACTTATTTGCCATTTTTTTAGCTCAAAGATGAGATATAACCCACCGTCAGGATGACAGAGGGCGTTGCTGGACGGGTCGGGGAAGTCGCAGTGGGCAAATGCTGGAGAGAAACCGCCGTATTTGTCGTGCTCCAGTAGATTTCGAAGTAATCCCCCGGATTAAGGTCCAGATAGAAGTTAAGGGCGGCAATTAGACCTCCGTCCACGCCCCCGTGCGAGGAGGTAACGCTGTACCGGCTGTTACTATCCGCAATGTTAGTGCCGTTTTTTGAGAACCAGATATCAACGTCGTGTATTTGGCTGTCCGTATTGATCAACTGAAGGCTAAACTGGGCGTTGTAAACCCCTGCGTAGTCCACGTTCACCCGCGAGGAGTTGGTGACATACACGCCCTCTGACAGGTCTGTCACGTTGTACGTGATTGCATAGCCAACAGTCGTAGATGCCGCCGTCTGGTCTTGGTCACTCCTGAAAGCCCCATGAGGAAGAAGGAGTTGCTGGGCACCTTGCGGCCCAGAAATGCCGGAGGGGCCCGCCGTGCCCCCAAACCAACGCCCTGCCCCGTCCGTGTTCTCGGTCGTGGTCGGGGTGTAGCTTGTGTTGAGCTGGAAAATGACCTGCTCAAGCGACCGCACAAGCTGGTTGAACTGCTCCGGGCTGTACTCCCGGGGAATAGCGTTGGGCAGACGGACGTTGAGGATCTTGCTCATCTAAGGCCGTCCGGCTGCAAGTCTACCCGCAGGGTTCCATACCGCCACTTGGTGTCAATCTCGTCACTCTCGATCCGAAGCGAGATTTGCCTGCCCCGCGCTCGCGTGTCGATCTTGGTCGTCGTAGGCGTTACCGTGTATGGGTCCAGAGAACTGGGGGAGGCAGTGCCCTGCGGGTATGCCCGCAGCAACAGGTGGACCGTAAGGTCTCCCTCCTGCTCCTTGAAGTCAGGCAAGAACCTGCTCATGAAGAGCATGTTGTCTCCGTCGCCAATGTCAAAGTAGCCCGAACGGATGTAGGCTGTTATGGCCTCGTCAACCGCATTCTTACCGTACTCCTGCGCGTACGCGGGAGACCTTCCCGCCGACAGGCCGTAAACCGCTGAAATAGTGCTTTCAGTGCTGTTTGGCAGGTAGGAGAATGCTGTCGGGTACTTAAACACCGAGGCATCCTCCCACCACGTCCGAGCCATGGTTCCAATGCTCCAGACTTGCTCAAGGTAGTTAAACGTCACGCAACGGTCGATATAGTCCGAATTCTCAGAGCAGTACCACCATGTTACTTCGTTGAAGTCAGAGTTGATTCCAACAAAAAACCGGGAGCCTTGGGTCGAGTTTATGTCGTCAAAGACATAATCCTGCACCGTACAGGGCAGCTTCTTCACCGTACCGTCAAACACGTAAAACGCCTCTTGGCCCATCCAAAGGGCAAGCCCGTTCACGTCTGCCGCTGCATGTGCGCCAATGCAACCACAGTTCGCGCCAAGCTGCTGGAACCCAAAAGTATAGGGTGGGCCAATATACTGCATGCCGTGCAGTGACGTATCCGTGAAGATAAGAATCTGACCTCTTGAGCGGATGGCCGTCACGATTTGATTGCCGTCCGTAAGGCGTTGGCCACCCGCCGTGTTGGTCGCAGTCTCGGCAAAGTTCCCGATGTCCTCCTGCGAGGAAAACCTCACGAACATCGGGTCCTGCGTCGAGGGAGTCCCAATCGTGCCTTCCGTGCCAAAGCACACCAGATGCCTGTCAGGAGTAGAGACGAGCGCGTAGGTGCTCTTCGTCGGCGCTCCCGATATCTGGGCCGCGCGCGTGCTAGGGCCTGCGCTGGTGTCCCAGTAGTAAGTACCGCCGTTATACAGCTGGCAGACCATATCTTCGCCGTAGTTATCGAACTGCCAAATTCGAGCAAACAGGCCTAGGCCGGCAGCACGAGGGGTTCCCCATGTCCCACCACCCCACACTCCAACGCCCCACCCAAAGTCGAAGTAGTTGATGTCTAAGCCAATCGAAATCTGGTACGCCCCTACAACAGAGGCTCCTCCGTTACCACTGTCAGAAGCATTGGCATTAACGGGAGCCGTTATGGTGTAGGTGTTCGCGGTCAGAACTGAGGTAACTTCATATTCGGCGTTTAAGATAGCCGAGGTGATGTTTCCCCCGAGAGAACTGGCCCCGCTAAACGTAACAAAATCCCCGGCCAACGCGCCGTGAGCGGTGTCAGTAACCGTAAGGGTCGGAGACCCGTTGGTCGCCGCAAAAGTAACGTCTCCAGCGGCGGTCGTTGCCCGCAGCGGCGTGATGTCGTCCCAAAGACCGCCGGAATAGACGTACAGCTTCTTTGTTGTCCCCACTACCATGTAAGGGACACCCGCCAGAGAAGTCCAAGATCTCGAGTGACATACGACGCCAACGAGATAGGTCTCAAGCTGCTCGAACCACGTCCAGCCGCCTACTTTTTCAGGAAGGCCATAGCGAAAGCGCACGTAGTCGCAGTCGGTCCAGCCGCCCTCCGCTCCGTACTCTGTATTTTGTTTGTCTATGCCCGGCTTTAATGCCAAACGAAGAAGAGCCATGACCGCACTCCTTAAGCCGCCACCGCCTTGATGACCGCAAAGTTGAACACCGGCTGCTCTGTCGTCGTGCCTCCGGTTGTAGCAAATGAGATACGGAACGAGCCCGCAGCTACCGCCGTGACTTCAAGCATGTACAGGTCCGTCCCACTCTTCTGGCTGAGGATTACTACGTCAGTCGCAGCCACCGTGCTATTGGTCACAGTGAAGCTCTGCCATGTCGCCGTGCCTGCTGCAGAGACCAACGTAATCGCGCCATTCGTTTTGTTCAGCGTGACGCCTGTCGTTCTGCTGGTGGCCTGAGTAACCGCTCCGCCAGAACCCGTGCCGTACCCGAGGCCGGCTGCGTCACGTGTGACGGTAAGACCGGTGGACGCTATTTGCACAGTAGTGACTGGCGTTGTTGCTCCGACCGCTGTAGTCGAAAAGTTTAGTCTGGCTGGAATTGAAGATGCGGCGACCGCTCCTGCTACTTGCGCAGAAATATATGCGCCGGGGTTGAACGTCGAGGTCGCGTCGCTGTCTGCGCCATTAAACTGGATAAGACCAAGATTGTCGCCGTCTGTGACCGCGCTTAGTGTGCCACTGGTCCCGGATTTGCTTTTATTGAAAACAAAGAACGATGGGAAGGTCGCGTTGTTTGCGTAGTTAAACAACGCCATAGATGAGGTGGCGGCACCTGTCCCATGGACCTGAACATCAAGCGTCCCGGCAGTAGTCAATACCTTGGTGGATACCGTGGTTGAACGGCCTTTGATCAAAACCCCGTTCGCATCCACCACAAAAGGAGAGGAGTCTGGGTTAGTAGTGTCCTCGATCTCCAGCGCGTTACCCGTTCCAAGCTGCGTGACGCGCAGGGCAGCGTTAGTGTTGTCGGTGACGCTGATTACTGTGCTGCCCCCGAAGTAGTTCGGGGCACTGCCTGCGGCGTAGAAGTTGTAGCGGCTTGTGCCGGAGACAGCTAGGTTAGAGTAAAAGCCATAATTACTTGTTCCATTGGTCAGGGCAGCTGTTACGTAATATCCGTACTGGTTGGTGACCGACGCCCCCACTCCCAGTTGGCACCCCGTCGTATAAAAAGAAAATAAATTAGTTAGGGTAGTAGCACTTACCGTTGGGGTTGACCAATAGGAAACGTGGTATTGGTTAGTGCTAGCCGACAGCGTTATATCGTCTAAAAACGCTTGGCTCGCACTAGTAGCCGAACTGTCTGTTCCCGTCACATTTACAACGGCGAGGAGACTGTCTGACCGAGAAAATCTCGCCGCCTTAGGGGTTGTTATTCCCACCGTTCCATTGATGTTAATCGAAGCCGTGCCAGTAAGATTCGTCACCGTGCCGGACGAAGGCGTACCAAGCGCGCCTCCATTAGTCACAAAAGCTCCAGAAGACCCGACGTTTACCGCCAAAGCAGTTGCAACGCCTGTTCCAAAACCGGAGATCCCCGTAGAAACAGGCAGTCCCGTGCAGTTTGTCAGCGTTCCAGAAGTAGGCGTTCCAAGAACAGGGGTGACAAGAGTCGGGCTGGTGGCCAGAACATTGCTGCCGGTGCCTGTATTGGTAACACTGACTACGTTTTTGCTAGAGTCAAGCGCAAGTGCCGTACTGGCCGTCAATGCCGAAAAATTCGTTGTCCCGTTTAACGTTAGGCCAGTGTTAAAGGTCGTGTTGCCCGCGAAATAATTCGGCGCAGTGCCTGCGGCGTAGAAGTTGTAGCGACTTGTACCAGAAGTGGCCAAGTTCGAATAGAAACCGTAGTTTGTTGTGGCTCCAGTAAGGCTAGAAGCGGCATGAAAACCGTATTGAGCGGTAATGGTTTGAGAAATACCGCCAAAAACAAATCCAGTTGCCCCTAATGCCTCATACCCCGTGGCTAAGGGCATTACATAAGTGCCCGTAAAAATAGGAGAAAAAATAGGATTAGAAGAAAAAGACGTGTGCTTGGCGTCTTTACCCCTAGAACTGTCAGTAATGTCCTCTATTGCAATAGTATCAGCACTACTGGACGCATTTATATTTAGCGCTCCCACCCTTACTGCACTGCTTAACCCAGAAGTAATAGTAGGCCAGTTACTAACGACGACACTTTTGGCACCCGCATCCCCGATTTCTGGCGTAGTTAGCGTTGGGCTGGTGGCCAAAACGTTGTTGCCAGTGCCTGTATTGGTAACGCTGGCCACATTCTTGTTCGCATCAAGCGCAAGCGCCGTGCTGGCAGTCAGCGAAGATACCGAAAGATTCCCTACCTGCAGGTTTTCTAGCACATTGTAGATGTAAGACGTGCTTCCGCCCCCAGAACAACGCACGACGATGTTTTTCCCGTTCGGGATCTCGTAGTCACGAGCAGCGTCATACGTCCCTTGGAAAAGCAAAATACTACGATTTCCCGAAAGCCCGTTCCGAATAAAGTAGTACCCCTCAAAATCGTTTGGAGTAATTTGGACGTAGGCCGTGCCCCCGAGATCACCCGCATCCACGAACTCAACAATCCTGTTCCGCCCATTGGACGCCGCAAAATCCGCAACATTGAGTGTGTTCGGAGAACCAGAACTACCCGCAGAAGCAAGCGTAACGCTGACATAGCCGACAATGGCCGTGTCAAAGTAATCAAAGTTGGTGTTGGTCGAATCACCCCACGTGCCTGATTCGTCGCCTGTGGTGATCTGCTTGATGCCAAGATTCGTGTATGTAGCCATTCGCTCGCTCCTATGCTACTCGTGACCATGTCGTGGTCTGGGAATCGTCTACAACAGACCACCCCGGGGAAGAAGTTCCCTCTACGGCAGCCCATGCGGGTGTCTGTGAGTCTGAAACAGTCAGCCAGTTGGCTGTTTGGGCGTCATTGACCACGGCCCAGCCGGGAGTTTGATTGTCGTTTATTGACGCCCAAACAACAACATAGCCCAACTGACCAAGGCCCACGACGCCAGAAAGAGTGGACGCAGAGGCGGTTCCAACCGCTCCAGAGCAACTTACCCCAGATACGGATACCAAAGTTGTTGGGAGCGCGGACGCAGTACCAACCTGACCTGTCCCAGAAACCCCCGTTGTTTCGTAAACAACGCTTTGGGAGGTCTGAACCTGCCCCGCCGTACCCGCTGCTTCTGTGCCGGTAACCGATGCAAACGTGCTGGCAGTGGTGGAAACAGACCCAAGGGCCGTGGTCCCTTGGACTCCGGTTGCCAGAAAAGAGAAGTTCTGCGCAGTAGAGACCGCCCCGACTTGGCCGAAACCAGCTACACCCGTGACCTCATAGGTCACGCTTCCAATTACTTGAACTGTTCCTATCTGACCCGTGCCAAAGGCCCCAGAAACATCAACAATGTTTCCAGTGTCAATCGATACCGTACCAGAGTTGCCAGTCCCTTCAACTCCGGAGACATCCCCGTAGGTGATGTCTCCTACCGCATACCCTGATACCCAGTATCCGTATTCAACATATTGGTCAGAATAGGCGCTCACCTAATCGCCCATCAGTTTGGCGGCGGCAGCCACGGCAAGTCTACGAACTGCGGGGCCGGCGTTTTCTGTCCTTCAATCTGAGCGGCAACCATCTCTTCGTATTTCTGGACGCCGGAAGAACCAAGGGCCTGCAACGTCCAAGTCACCGCTTCTTGTTCCGTGATTTGATCAAGCGGAATGAAATTAGCAGGGTCCGGGGGAAGTAGCGTGCAGTCGCTGGAGGCAGCGCCCTTAAGCCCGTTTTCTTCTCCTGAACAGGTAAAGTAGCTGATAACAATTACGTTATCCAAACTACCTTCAGTAACCGCTTCCATTGCAGTAACCGTCCACGTGTACGTGATCATTGGTTGTCTCCTTCAGGGGCCTTTGGGATCTGGCTTTCGGCCTGCGATTTGATCTTGACTACCAAGGGCCACGCACCAGAAGACGTGGGCAACTGCCCAAGGGTCTGTAAAACAGCGTTTACTTCCTCTACGGAAAGCGTGAGTTTAATTTCCATTCCTCCTCCTTACGGTATAGTTGATGCAAGCAAATAGTAAATCGTGCCATTAAATCTAACCGCGATAGTTCGGTTAGCTGTCGGCGTCCCTGTCCCTACGTTCGTACCTTCCGTCCACCAGCTTGGCATCGTGTTTCCGGCGCTTAAGTCGCTAGAATAGTACTGCACCGTATCGGTCGTGCTTGCTGTTGGGGCTGTTCCGTTACCTATAGAAAAAACAACTGCGCCTGATGGGTTAACTTCTGGGCCGAGGATAAAGTTTGCACCATTTGCAGATCCGACAAGTGCCGCCCTATAAGTGGGAGAGCCGCCTCCCGTTGCGGTTCTAAATTCAATTTTTCCGTGAATTCCCGAAGCGCCATAAGCCATGATTCTTGCAGCGGACCCGCTGTAGTCAAAAATTAACGCACTGGTTTGTAGTGAACTAACAGCACCAGAAACTCGTATAGCGCCGCCTACGTTAAGGGCTTGGTCTCCGGCTGTTGATGAAGAGCCGACTCTTACAACCCCACTAAAGAAACTCGGTGCAGACCCCGCACTATAAAAAGCGTACCTAGTATTTCCCGAAGCTGCTAGCCCGGTATAGAAAGCGTAATTGACAGTCGAAGCACCTGTGAGGCCTGTGTCTGCTAGAAATCCGTATTGGGCGGTGATAGTCGGAGAGGCGGGTTTTGCCTGAGGGATTGCATAAAAATGAACTATATTCGCGGCGGTAAAAGTAGCGTCTTGCAGAACTGGCCTGCTCATAAAGCCGGTATACCCGCCGGTAGCGGTGCTACCAATGGTAGGCCCGGCGTATACCCCGTTATACGAAGTCAGACCTGTTAACGTCCCTCCGATATTGACTCTAGAGTCGCCAGACGAACCGCCTCCTACGCCGATATTTCCCAGCGTGGGGGAAGTTGATAGCACGACCGATCCAGTCCCCGTTGAAGTCGTGACTCCCGTCCCGCCATTCGCAACAGCTAAAGTGCCCGCCAACGTAACGGCGCCTGTGGTGGCTGTATTTGGGGTCAGGCCCGTTGTTCCGGCGCTGAAAGAAGTGACACCGCCACCCCCGCCAGACTGGGCGACCCAAGAGGTAACCCCTGCCCCGTCGGTCGACAGAACATACCCATTAGTGCCCGCAGAGGTCGGCAAAGTAAGCGTCCAAGTCCCCGCAGCGGCTGCGGTGTTGACCGTGACTGTGCCAGAAGATGATCCATTCAGGCCCAATGACGAGGCGCTGAGAGTAGTGAAGGCTCCTGTGGTAGGAGTCGTCGCTCCAACAGTTCCATTGATGTTGATTGAAGCGGTGCCAGTCGCGTTGGTGAGCGTTATGGCAGAAGGAGTCCCCAAGTTAGGGGTTATTAACGTCGGGCTCGTGGCTAGCACATTATCGCCGCTTCCCGTATTCGTGACGCTGACTATGTTTTTGCTTGAATCAAGCGCAAGCGCGGTGCTTGCAGTGAGCGCGGAAAGATTCGTGGTTCCGTTTACCGTAAGGCCGGTGTTGCAGGTTGTATTCCCGGCAAAGTAATTCGGAGCCGTTCCCCCTGCGTAAAAATTAAAACGCCCAGCAGCGGAGGCAATGTTTCCATAAAACCCATAGTTCGCGGTTGCGTCAGTTAGGGTTGCTTCCGCGTGGAATCCGTACTGATTGCTTAGAGTTGCGGCGGCGGGTTTTGTTTGCGGATTCGCATAAAAATGATAAAGATTGGTTAGAGTGAACGTTGCGTTCTGCAAAATTGGACGGCTTAGAACGCTGCGATAATTTGCTGTAACCCCGCTCCCCACCGTTTCGTCAATAATAAGTCCGTTGATCGTCGTGCCACCCGCAGCGGTTCCTGTAAGTCGCAACAGGTCAACGGTTGGGGTTCCCCCAATTCCAACGTTCCCGGCGTTGTCAATTCGCATTCTTTCTGTCGGAGAGCTGGCTCCATCCGCCGTCGTACTGAATACAAGCCGTCCGGGCATGTCGTTAATGCCGGGAGTGCCGTCAACTTCGGCGAAAATTGACGCAGCTTCGTAATTGTTTGATGTGTCTACATGACCAGAATACGAAAGCGTCCCGAGTCTATCGCCGCTCTGGACCCCCGTGCGCACCTCAAGTGTGCCGCGCCCCTTTCGAAAAAAGAATTGTGGCCCACTACTATCGTCCGACATCCTCTGGAATAAAACCCTGTAGTTACCATCATTAGCGGTAATGTAAAGCCCAATGTTCCCCGGAAAATAGCTTGCGTTCGGCACGCCCATGCCGACCCTGCCGTCAGCAGTGACGATGAATGGGGTGCTGTCTGGTGAGGCGCTGTCCTCAACAAGCAAAGCATTGCCAGCGCCAGACTGGGTAACGCTCAATGCGTTTCCAGCGGTGCTAACGCTGATGGATACAGGGGACGTGCCTGTAAGCTCTACTTTGTCCGTATTGAGGTTGATAAAGTTACTGTCAACCTCATTGTGGGTAAGAGGGGAACCCTTTCCAGCCCTTGTTACAATCGTCGCCATTACGGTTACCCTCTATTACGTGATCAACGCTACCCTATCAACCCCGAGGCGGAGGCTTATGCAATACGAATAATAGCGTCGGTTGCGTTTGGCGCTGGGAATTGAATAACAAAACTGCCAGAAGTAACCGATTTCGTTCCGCTGAACGTCAATACGCACACCGCTCTGTTAGAAGAGGTTGTGTTGTAGATCAAAGCCCCATCTGCACTGAAGGTAGCGGATGTCCACGTAGGATCATTGCTAAAATCCGTGAAGGCTGTCGTGGTAGATGAAGTGGGGGTGACATTCGTAAGCGCAACACCCCCTGCGGTGTACCCCGTCCCAGACGTTTCGTCTGAAGCGCCGGTCAAATTCGAGTAGTTTGTGGTCGCTGCCCCATAGTCCCCCGTCGGGGAAGCCTTGATGAGCGCAATCTTAAAGGCATTACCGGTAGAAGCAGTGAAATTGTGCGTCGCGGTCATCAATTCGACCTTGAACGACGTGCACATTGCATTGGTAACGGAACCCATGGCATTTTCTCCTAGTCGATATCGACTATTTTGTCGGCAATCTGTGCAAGTCCTTCCTTCTTAAGAAGGTCGGCAATGGAAAGACGTTCGGATCGAGCTGAACGCTTCATATAAAAGACCAGAATGGCCCGCAGTTTGTCCTGAAACGCGAGTGCCTGCTCTCGCAAAGGCATTGGCGTGTCTGCCGAGATGCTAATAATCTTTCTCAGCGCCAGATCGGCCAGTTCTTCTGGGTTCAGGTCACGATTGTTGGTGGTTACAACAGTTGCAACCCCAACGGAAACGGTAGATGCCTCTCCAAACATGTGTTTTCCCCTCTCTTACGGTCCCGGACTATCACTCTTCAGGTACAAACGAGTCATTCCGTCTCGATACTCGTCTCTACGACGACGACCCTGCTGTTCAAGGCCAAGACCCTGCAGCGCCTGAGCGTAACTCTTCTCAAAATACTCCAGCATCTCCCTCGGACCCTTCGTGTAGCTGTACGCTTGTATCAAACAAGCGTAGAAAAGGGCTTCTGGGGAGTTGGTGCTAATCCACGTGGTTGGATTAGCCGAAGAAAGCTGCGCGGGACGTGCGATATACCCCAATTCTACCGTAAAACTAGCGTTTGGAGTCGGAGCAACGTAAAAGGTGTTTTGATCCCACGTGCTGTAGTACTTCGGAGTACCGGTAGACGCCCCGTTCGGCCAATATTCCTTCATGAAAGACGTGTCACGGTAGTCAAGGAATACTTGATCGCTGCCGTTAGTGACCATCAGGTAGCGATGGGTCAAGATATCTGACGGCGTAGACAGGAATTTGTTGCCGGAAGTTAGGTTTCCAGCGACTTCCACCTTAAAAACATCCAAGTCGATGTCCCTAAGGATGCGATTTTCGGCAAAAGTGATGAACGTATTGATCACCGCATTGGTGAATACGTTGGCATCGACCTCGGTGTAGTTCCGAATGTTGGTTACCAATTCGTCGTAGGTCATGTTGTAGTCACCCTAACGACTCCAACAGACCCTCTACCGGCAATCGGCTGGGCCTCCTGAAGCGGCTGCATGTTGTTGCCGTTATAAGCGCTCCCAACGCTTTGAAAAAGAGAGTCACCCGGGGTTCCAACGTAGACGGTAACGGGCTCTACCCTGTCTGGGCGGGGCTGATAAAGCGCAATCGCATCGCCTTTGTACTTGAGAGGCTCAAGTTGGGGCTCTTTTGGCTCGTAATCCTCTGGACAGACCTTAAAACCACGCCAATTCTTGCGTAGTACATTGTACGGGTATCGTTGTCCGCAATAATCGCACAGTCCGTAAGAGAATTTACCAGTGGCGTAGGCCATTAGACCCCCAAGTCAGGCACCAGATGCAGACTTGCGGTGTCTCTATCCTCATCCGCAGCGCGCTTGAAGTCTTCCTCATAGAAACCCTTCAATGCTTCTGTTCTTTCGGGCGCGTACTTAAGCGAAAGATGGTAAGCGAGCCCCGAAACAAGGCAGGGGAGGAACCTAAAGTTTACATCTGCTGTGTTCGTGTATCCCCCAGCGTCTTGAATACGCCGAATTCGATAGTACACGAAGGTGTACGTCGTCCCTTGGGTCGCCGGGTAGAGAAACACCTTAAAAGTGTTGGCCCGCTGGACATAGTATTGAGCCGGGCGCGCCTGCGTAGTCTTATCCGGAATATTGAGGTATTCCTCTCGCCCAATTCGATCAATGGTGATGTCCGTTGATGGAGAAGTGGAGGAATCTCGGATAATCGCAGACAAAACGTTAACCGTATCATCGGATAACGTGATCTCGTTTGTCGCAGCGGGCAGCGGATAGGTCGCTTGCTCGATGGTCCAGAGGTTTAGGCCTCTGTTTGCCCAGTCCAAGAACATCAGGTTGAGCGACCGACGAGCGGAATTCAGCTGGTAACCATTGGTTACCCGCATGCCACAACGCTCAAACGCTTCTTCGACTATGTCGTCAATCTGAAGCGTAAAATCGGTCGTTCCGGACGTTGCCATTTAGCACATTCCGCCGTTCTTCATGCCCATAGCCATGCGTTTGCGAGGGCTAATGTTCATCATGCCCTTCTTAGCTTCCCCGCCCCCCTTCATCATAATCGGACCAGTCTTTTTGCTGGTGGCCTTGATGGTCTTGCCTTTTCCACCGCCGCGAACGGCGCATCCCATTCCACGTGACTTAGCCATTACATGTTCTCCTACCGAGGAACGCTTGGTTCATAGGGAAGTGTCCTGCCCCTCACTGTCATAGTTGTACGCTTTTTACGAGGTTTTCCTGTTCCTTTTCCTCTCAACAGCGAGCGAGTTACTCCCGGCAAGTTTTGTCGCATGTCTTCGGTAATGCCTTCTGCTGCGAATCCGCCGCCAGAATACTTTTTAACTTTCATACCGCCCATGCAGCAGCCACCACCCTTGGTCGCAGCGCCCATTCCTCGTTTTTTCATGGGACTATCCTTTTCTTAGTTCGTCAATTTTGCTTTCAAGACGATTAAATCGAACATCAACATGTTCAACTAATCGCTCCATGTCCGCGCGGACCTCCGCGCGAGTGATGTGGTCTCTAGCCATTTCTTCACGAGTCTTGTTTAATAGGACCCCGATACGGCTGAGTTCCGTTACTTTTTCCTTAAACAAAAAGCCCATCATCGTCACTAGGGCTGTGAGGATTACATTCCAGATCATGAGTTCCATGATTCAGCACTTCCAGCGTTTCCGAGCCTGCCTTAGCCGACTATTAGGGTCGTTGGCAGCCTTTGGAAACATCCTCATCTGACCTTCAGAGCGCGCACAGAAAGACTTACGGCGCTTTGCTCTTGTCCCTTTGGGATTGTCTTCCGTGACTGCTGTTTGCAGCTTGCTCCCGGGATTGGCTTTTCGATAGGCGGCAACCCCCTTCTTGGTCATTCCTGCCCCAGACTTCGTGGCGCGAAAATTACCGGATCGAACCGAGGTTTTGATGCCCATGCCTCTAGAGGTAGCCATCGCTCAAACCCTACGCCGCAGCGCCGCCCACAAACAGCAGGGTAACCGTGGTGATTTCCGCGCTGCTAAGGGTTATGTGAATGCCACTTTCAAACAAAATGCCGTTGTCAGGAATAATCATATCCTGAGACCCCGCCGCAGCAGGGCTGGTGATCGCAAACTTGGTAGTTCCGCCCGAGCCGCCACTCCGCAACGTGATCGTTGCGGGTGTGGCGGTGTGGGTGAAATACAGCCCAGCGAGGCGAGTTCGTCCAGAAACAGCATCCCCGGTGGCCGTCTTTCGGACGGCCTGAATGTCACTAGCGAAGCTCATGAGTGAGCCCCTTAGACCGTAGCGCTAAAAGGGGTCGCCTCAGTCCCGGTCGCCTGCGACAGCACCTGTACCGAATACAGATTTGCCGCAATATCAACGAGGCGGACTGTATCTCCTTTTAGGCCACCCAAGGTGTTGCCGTTAAAGGTGACCGTGTCGTCAGAAGCCCCCGTCTTGTAGCCGAGGACCGCCGCCGCTCCGTCCGAGATTACATAAGCGGAACCAGTCATGGTGTCGCTGGCGTTGGCCACTTTGATGGTGGTCGAATTGCTCGTGACAGACGTGCCGATCACAAACTGGTAAACGGTGCCGCTGCCAGAAGCAGCCGGAAGGGTAACGGCGATGCCCGCCGCACGATTAAGGGTAACAACACGTCCGCCGTGCGTGGCCGCAGTGACGGCAAGAGTGGACGCCGTGGCATTGACCGGGGTTGTAGCGGTAACAGCGCCCGTGACATTTCCAATAAAGCCGTTGGTAGACGTTACTGGACCCGAAAAAGTAGTAGAAGCCATGTTTTATCCTCGTGTTGTAGCACTTCCTGTACCGTCTCTACAAAGTCTGCTAGGACAGTCGGCACAGGTAAAAAACCCTAGATAAGTCAGAGTCTAGATGAAAAAAGGGGGCTTTGACAGCCCCCTTTTTCACAGAGATTACCCTGAGTTTTTAGGCCCCGGGGGACCCAAAGATGCCTCGCGGATCGCTGAAGCCGAAGCTATAGCGCTCACGAGCCTTGTAGCGAACATTGCCCGTGTCGAAGTCGCCTTCGAAGCCGGTCTTGATCGCCACGCGCTGGAACATCTTCATTCCGTTCGGCGCATCGGTCTTGATGAACCACGCGTCGGGGTCAGTCAGGTAATGGTTAACCGTGTAACCCTGAGGAATCATGCCCATGTTGCGGATGGCGTTGATGTCGTTATCCGCAGTGCCAACACGAAGTGTGGACTTCAGGATACGATCCGCCGTGAACTGGAGTTCCTTCGGAATGATGAGCTTCAGGCCTTGAACGGCAATCTTGAGACCGCGTTCGTCAGTGAACGCCGCGATGTCAATGAGCGCCTGCTCAAGGGAGGTCTCGGAAAGGTCAGCAGAGGTTTCCAGCTCATTGCGAAGGTCCGGGCCCGACAGGGTCGGGTGGTCAATCGCGCAGAGGGGCTTGCCGTCACCGCCCAGAGAGGTGTCAAAAGCACCGTTCAGCACGGAAGCGGCCTTGATCTGCTTGGTGGTGGCCATGGAACGGGCCAGCGCCTTGGTGTAGCGAGCCGAAAGACGGTCGTAGAGGTTATCTTCGACGGCTTCTTCGGTCAGGCTGAACGCCAGAGCAATGGTCTCGTGCGTATAGCGAGCGGTGTAGACTTCCTGCGCCTGATCGTAAGCTACGCCAGCGCCTTCGTTCTTCACCGGAGCCTCGCCAAAGCCAGCCTCCATCACTTCTTCTTCAAACGCACGGTCGGACGACTCAACGTCGTAGATTTCCGTGTGTTCGTTCTCGTAGTTCTTGTACTCAAGACCGAACAGGGCGTTCAAACCCGGCTCAAGTTCTTTTACAAGCTGTGCGCGTGAAATTGCCATTTGTAATTACCTCTTAGGTCACAGCCTTGACGCCGGTGGAACCGTACAGGTGCTCGTTGATCTTCACAACGACAACTGCGTAGTTACCCAGCTCATTGCCGGGAGTATTCCACAGCCCAACAATCTTAAGATTAAGGGCAGCCGTGTCGGCAATCGTGGAAGAATCAAGCTCCATCGTGGAAACGCCGGTGGTGGTGCTACCACCAGTGCCGACCACATCCGCATTCTTGCCGATGTCGCCCTGAACGATGTCCTCATCCGCCTGAATAAGGAAAAGCTGGTTCGGGTCATCCATAACGTCGGCAGTGATTTTGCCCGACGTGATGTTCACGCTGCCCGGATAGTAGTTTTTCCACGTCGGCTTGCCCGACGACGGGTCAATGTAGTTGCAACCGTTGAAAACGCCAAGCGCCGCCGCATGTGTGGCGGGCAAGAACTTCACGATGTAGCCATCAACAATGGTGACAAGGTCACCCTGATAGATGGCACCGGACTGATTGTCCGCAATTTCATAACCGTACTGCTTCTGAGCGCCAGTCGCAGAAAGATTACCCAGCGGACGCAGACCAAATGCTTTATCGACATTTGCCATTGTCTATTCCTCAAAAATGTTACTGATTGGAGCCTTTCGGCCCCCCAAAAGATACCTTGGTCTGCCGCGACGGTCGGTCAATCCGCATCGATGAATGCGAATTTGACTTCAAAAGGTCGTTATCGACAGCCTTAAGCTGGTCGTGGGTGCGGGAAGAATAGTAAGACTTGCGTTCCTCGACGGACTCTTCAGGAATCCGGGCAAGAAGAAGTCCCCCCACGCTGATAACACCAGCGTGACGGCCATCCTCAACGGATGGAGCAGTGAATTCAGGATATTCGTCCGAACGAACAAGCTCGTAGCCCTCTCGGAGCTTACCAGCAATGTTAATTCGGTCTTCCTGTCCACCGGCTTCTGCTCGAATCCACCGATGCTTATAGCCCGGAGGTGCAGGCGGAGCGTCAAGTCGCGAAGGGGGAGCCCACGGCTTACGGCGCGCAGCGTCATCACGAGTTTCGCGGTCACTGCGATTCAATTTCGGCACGTTCAAAGCGTCAGACATTTCCTACTCCTTCACATACTTGGCGTATTCCTCAAGCGGAACACCCAACTTTTTGGCAATCGCAACCTGACTCGGAGTCAACCGGACAGTGCGGCGTGCATGATTTGAGCCCATTGAGCGGGCGGCAGGGGCAACCGTTTGCACGGGCCGGTTACCTCTGAAAACCGTTGATGCTCTGTCCAGCCGTTGGGGGAACAGATCTCGCATCCTTTTGTCAAGCTCATCATAATACTCATCAGAAGCGGGATCAAATCCCTCCTTCTGAATCAACTCCTTATGGACCCCCCAAGCGGCGTGGGTCATGACCGTGTCCTGCCCAAACCACTCATTTCGTTCCGCCCAGTCCTCCGCCTTAGGGTCAGGTGCACGTTTGGCGGCGGGGCGAGCCTGTTGAGGGGTTTCCTGTTGAGCAGGAGGCTGCCTCAAATATGCTTCACGTTGCGCTGCAACATTAGTGACCTGCTGCTTTTCAAACATAATCGACGTGAGCCGCTGCTGCGCCTCCGTCTCAGTGTCCACATCGCCTTCTTCGCGCGCCTTGCGAATAATTTGCTTGAGGGCAAGCGCTTGACTATCCAGTCGTGTGCTCGCCTCATGAAGGCGCTCATAGTCGGTTCGCTGATATCGATGCTCAAGTTCCTGCGCTTTCTGCTGCGCGCCCTTGGCATACTCCAAAGCGGCTTGTTCACGACGTTCGGTCTCCCGCAACCGAGCCGTCAGCTTGTCAATGCGTCGCTTTACCCTATCGCTGTACTGGTCAAGCTCGCCCTCCTCAACAACCGCATCAACTTTGTTCCCTTCAGTAGGGGTCAAAGTAACCGTAGCAGGAGATTCGTCATCCCCTACGTTAAACTGCATTTCTTCGTCTGCCATTTGCATGCTCCTCACATGTGAAGAATGTCTTCGGGGTCGTTAATACGGCCCACGATTTCATCGTCGTTCAAGATACGAATTTCCCCTCCATCAATATTGATGCGGAGTCCGGCATAGCGCCCAAAGATGATCCAATCACCTTCCTCGCACCAAGGACCAGAAGGAAATTTACCTTCGTCCTTGTAAGCAAGGTCGCCGACCTTCAAAACATAACCGCAAGTCGTCGCCAGATTGGCACGACGTACCGATTCTTCAGCCAGAACAATTCCGCCCTTTGTCTTCTCAGGCCCACGATAAGGAAGGATGGCAATCCTCCAGCCCACGGGCGTAGGGACAAGGTCTAACAGTGTTTTGTTAAGGTTTTCGGGGCGAAATTTCCCCTCAGAATCGTAAGCGTCATCCAGTGCATGGCCCCTCTCTTCGCTGGCTTCCCTCCACTTTTGCTCAAGCGCGGTCAATGTTTTTTCTTCAGACTCTGCTGACATGAGTATCCTCCCGTTGGTTAAAAATCATCGCCGCTGCGTTTCGCCAAAAGCTCTTTGGCAATCGCTTCGACCATTTTCAAACCTTCAAGACGGCCCATCATGAAACGATAACGCTCCATGTCGGCAATATTGCCGTTGAGCACAAACGTTTCTGTGTCAGCCTGCAACTTTCGTATCTCTTTGAGGAGACTTTCTGCAAATTCGAACATGGTTTTTTCCATGAAAAGCAGACGAATTAGGCCACGTCTGAAGGCGGTGCCATGGTGCCGTCAAACGTACACCATGGCAAGTAATTCTTTTCCCTCAATAAATCTTGGTGGGCGTCCTTCCGTCACGCCGGACAACCGAACGCACCATTCCGCCATCAGCCTTCTTCATGCGCGATTTTCCAGCCTTCCCATAAGCAATCGCAGCGGCCTGTGACACGGCAGCCTTGACACTCTTCGGCTTGGTTGTGCCAAGAGAGCCAGTCTTCTTGAATTTGCGGACCATCTCTCCAATGTTGGCGCTAATGATCTTCTTACTGCGTCCCTTCTTGAGAGGCATTTTGCTGTGCTCCTTGGATTTGTTCGTTCATCATGGCCGCTCGTTCGCGTGCAACGTCTACTCGGGCACCTGCAATCTTTTCCTGAGACTGAATTCGCTGCTGTTGAATCTGCGCGTTCTGCTGCATCTTCGCTTGTTCGATCTGCAGCTTTGCTTGGTCCTGTTGTGCGCGAAGTTCCAGTTCCTTTTCCTTCAACGCAATTACCGGGTCCGGTCCCGCCTGCTCCGCACCCGCGCCAGAGAGCTGTTCCTGCATGGCTTTTGCTTCCTGCAGGTACTTTGCGATCAAAGTTGCAACCAAGCCCTCGCGTTGAATTGCAGAAACCATGCGCTCTGGGTCCTTCCCGTACTGGCGGAAGAGTTCTGCCTCCGCGTCTTCTTCTGCTTTAATCCTAACGTGCTCGAATACATGCTTCTGCAGCGTAATCGCTGCTTGAGGCATAGATTGGAGCAGCGGTGACATCCCCATTAGTAGGTGTGCCATGATATGGGCATCATGTTGTTGCCCAGCAAAGGCCTTTAGTTCCATTAGGTCCATCACCGCTGCATTCTCTGACGCCGGGTCCTTAGGCATCTGCGTGTTCTGAGGCTTCAGAATGCCGTCAATGTCCCGCACGTTCATCGCGGCGTAGACGCGATAGTAGGCTTCGTACAGATTGTGCATCTGCGGCGCGCTCTGCGCCATTTCAAGCTGCATCTGCGCCAGCGTAAGACGCTGTGCGCTCGAAAAGATGTTCGGGTCGGATACCGGAAGCACCGCGACCATGTTGTTAAAGTCGTAGCGCTTGATCGTGCGGCTTGCACCGGGCACGTCGTACGGATATGAGTCAGGAAGGCAGCGAGCAAACCCGCGCGCGAGCATCTCAAACTCAAGTTTCTGCGAATAGTGCAGCCGCTTGTGGATGGCGGACATCACCATCGAGCCGCGTTCCAGCAATGCAAGGGTAGTTCCTACCGCAGCTTGCTGATTTCCGTCTCCAACCTGCATGTCAGCAATGCTGGCAAGCCGCTGACCGGCTTCAACCGTAAATCCAAGCAACTGAAATAGCGTGTTGCTTGGTTCTTTGTACGGCAGCGGTAGCAAAGAGGCCGAAAGTTCCGCGCCGCCCGCGTCAATGTCCCTCCACTCGCCCGGCTGGATAGGATTGTCGTCGTCGGCGATCCGCGCACCCTTGGCCTTGAACCCTGCAGGCAGGTTAGCCAGCGTCCCAGCATCCAAAAGCTGACGAAGTGCCGAGGTCGCAGCCTTGGAAAGGCCTCCGATCAAGTGCACAAACCCAAGGCCATAGGCCCCCGGGCCTTCTACCAAGACGTAATGAACGAAATATTCGATTCGTTGCTTGAGTTCGTCGCCTTCTTCCCAGTTACGACGGATTCCAACAACCTTGGAGCTGTTCTCTTCGACCGTGACGATGTAAGGACGCTTAATTCCGGTCAGATTTCCGTTCTCGTCTTCGTCTTCAAAGCCTTCAATGTCTAGATCGACATGAAATTCGAGCAGGAAAATCTCGTCGGTGTGGCTTGAGGGCTCAATTCCGACCAGCCGATTGATTCCGGACTGGATTTCAGACGGGGATTCAGGACTTGGCGAGGGAAAAACCGTGGTATCAAGGTATTCGCCCGACCACGCACGCTTCTTGAAGTCGTTTTCGTACATCGCAATGCGATGAGTGATGCGTGGGCACTCACTTATCACGCTCGAACCGTTGTACGGAATCACCAAATCGTCGGCCAAGACCAACTTGCTGACCATTCTGCCGCGCGTCGCGTCGAAATACGTCTTCTTGAACACGGAACCCCCGTATCCAAGGTAGAACAACGCTTGGTCCATCTCCGGTGTGTACTCCGACATCACCGAAGTAATCTGATAATTCATGAAGTCCTGCACGCGCGCGGCCTGCTGAACCTTGTCCAAGGTCTCTTTACCAACAATCTGCGTCCTGACAGGGCCTCCAGCGGGCATCAATTCCTTAAATGCCTGCGCCTGAAACTGCACAATCGCCTCTGTAAGCATGGGATGCGCAGCACCCGAGGCTCCACGGAAGGGCTTTGTACGCTCTTCCATCTTCAAGCCCAACAGCTCAAGGCCCTTGGTGTACTGAGTCTCCCAGTCCCCACGACTGGCCTTGTCAGAGTCATACAGGTCCAACAAGTCCATCGCAATCTTCGACAGCACAGACTCGTCAATGCGCTCCGCGAGGTTCTCGTAGAAGTCCCGTGGGCCTTGGTCCATGGTACCTATTTCAATCGTCGCGCCCCCATCAGGGTCGATCACCACTTCGATGTCAGGCATCTCGTCTGTGACGGCAATGACCTCAAGCGAAGGTGCTGGGTTCAGGGCTTTTTGAACTGGCATGAAGATTTTCTCTCTTGTTTATCCGAATGACTTGATAAAAGAGTTCATGCCGCTCGCCGCCATGGCATTGGGTGAACCTCCCATCAGGTCAGTGTAATCCTTTTTGGCATCGCTAATCATGGGTGGCGAAGCGTTTTGAATAAACTCCTTGTTGTCCATTTTCGCAAACTTGTCTTCAAGCGGATTTTGCGCGGCCTGCCAGCCTTCACTTATCTGAGAAAGGTCCGAGGCCCACGGGCTTGTGACCTCGCCTCCTTCGGCAAACAGATATTTTTTTGGCCCAGAAGTAGCTCCAATTCCAGCGGCGTCTAGGGCTTTTACAAAAAAATCCAATGACCCCGGAGACGAGCCCTTTACTGAGTTTAGAATTTGATTAAAGTTTACTCTTTCGGGCAATCCCTTCGGGTTTGTAAAATACTTATCAAACTGAGAATAGTAAGGTCCGGGCGCTGGACGTGGGGACGGCTGTGTTGTAGGGGGGTTAGGATTTCCTGCCCCTGTCCCTGTCATTGCATTTCTAAGATAAACAATCGGAATTCCTGTTTCGATTGCAAAATCAGAAAACTGTCTTTTTTCATCTGCAGTAAGTTTATCCCAAGCAACTTTAGCAAGGGCTCCCCCGATTTTTTTGCCAACAGCAACAGGATCCGTAAGCAATGTCTTAAGGGCATCAAGCCCAAAATCAGCGGTAGGAGATGGAAGAAGCCCGAATTTTGAAACAATCGGAATTTTTATGACCTTGTTTAGGTCAATTCCAACAATGTTTCCTATTCCATATCCACCAACAGCTCCTTCTATGAGCCCAAGGGGTCCCCCTTCAATAGCCCCAATTATTCCCCCCGCTACTGCTCCCACCCATGGATTTATGGCGGATGCAATAGTGGTTATCCCAAATTTTACAATTCTTCCTACAACTGAATTGAAAAAAGAATTATCAATGTCCATACGACGCCCAAGGTCGGCGTAGTACCAATTCATTCCTTCAACCAGTCTTTCCGGAGTGCTAATGTCTCCAAACCCAGCAAGCTTTCTTCGAATTTCACCGCCAATAAAATCATCTTCCAACAAGGTTAGTTGGAGTTTTGGAACAATGGCTGGGTCAAACGGATCAAACCCCATGCCAATCAGACCGCCCAACGGAGCACTTTGGGTGTAAGGAGCATTGTTTGATGCGCCTAGACCTCCGCCAAGCACGACTCCATTGATAACGGTTCCGTTGGGTGGAGGAACGTACCCTGTCTCTCTATATATCCCGTTAATGTCTTGCCTCAGGTATTCAGCACTTCCGGGGGTTGCGGGAAGAAGATTGCCCCCTGTGCGGAAATACCAGTCTACCGCCTGAAGCGCATAACTCTTTTTTTCATCTTCAGTAAGCGTGTTTTTATCAATACCAAATGTTGAATAAAACGCCTCGACCTGTTCAGCGCCCTGAGGATTAAGCTCTCCCCATTCTTCAATTTTATAAAAAACACCGGGGTCCCTTGGATTAAACCCAGCGGCGAAAAGTCCTGCCCCTTTTTCGTTAGGGACAGATGCATTTACAAAATTTCGATCCAATCTTTCGTTAAGAAACCGTGAAAATCCATCTCCAAGGGGAATTGGAGAACTTTTTGTTCCTTGAATGCTTAAAGGAGAAAAATTTTCAAAAACAAGTCTTCCAAAACCCCCCTGTTGGGGCATTGCTAGTGACCCATAACCTCCTTTAGCTGGGACAGACGTTGTTGTGGATAAGATGCCATAGATTTGTTTTGCTGTGTCAGTAGTTAGACCGGGAACATTTGGTAATCCCCTTGGAGGAAGGGTAACAGTTTTTAAGGGCTCTGTTTTTCCTGTAGCTACTTGTGTATTGAGCCATGCCACATGTTCCGGAGATCCTGCTACAACCCTTTTCAGCCGTCCGTCTGCAGAAGGAATCCCTACAAAGCTAATGGCTGAGTCGGGATTAAAATTAACTGGACTATACTTTGATAGGTCAGCAAAAGTGACTCCAGTTATTTTTCCAGTGATGTACCCCTCTGGTGCTCCAGCGGGTAGGCTTTTTAATGGATCGTTAGTTATTACTCCTTTTTTAGAACTGCCCCAGCCTGTAGCAGGAATAGGCTCATTGTTTCCAGTGGTATCCCTTATTACTGTGCCTGTCGTTCCAACAATAAATCTTTGTCCTCCCATTCCCACTGCAACAAGGGTACCTGCTGGCGCAAGAACACCTTCGCTTGTATAGATTTTTTGTGACGTAGGATCCTGCATTAACCCCGCAGTTGAAGTTCCTCTACTCTTGAGGGCATTTGTGAGAATACTGTGATCACTGGGAGACAATAAGACGTTTGTTCCAAAAACAGCCGTATCCCATCTCAATGGCGTAAGAGACGGTGTTCCAGTGGCTGGTGTTCCAGTGGCCGGTGTTCCAGTGGCCGGTGTTCCAGTGGCCGGTGTTCCAGTGGCTGGTGTTCCAGTGGCTGGTGTTCCAGTGGCTGGTGTTCCAGTGGCTGGTGTTCCAGTGGCTGGTGTTCCAGTGGCTGGTGTTCCAGTGGCTGGTGTTCCAGTGG
>JACCDP010866529.1_pt1 | contig 61085 bp, 66 predicted proteins | sample 7445841 | NCBI WGS metagenome assembly JACCDP01 (sample SAMN15323441, study PRJNA562643) | freshwater metagenome | isolation source: river surface water | place: USA:Blue River Watershed | collected 2017-08-17 | reverse complement strand
TGTTTAGCACGCATATTGAACTGAGTCTGCGCGTCTCTATCAAACCATTTCTGTCCTGCTAAGAAATAACCTGTTTGAATCTCATTAATGTCAGATAATACTGTATTGGCAGTTGCCATTATTTACCTTTTCGTTTCAATATGACCTTAGCATTTTGATACTTACTATCCCACTTACAAACTTGCTGTAATAACTTATTTATCGCTTCATTATTACGGTGGTCTTTATCGAAAGTTTTTAGGTAATAAGAAAATGTATGGGAGAGACTTCTTTTGGAATTCACTGACAAATCTTTGACAGTTTTGTTTGGATGGAAACATCTTAAATCTAGATAAACACAATGAGCATATGCTTGAATTTCATCAAAGTCGGATAGGTATCTACGCTCTTCATCTATCTTACGTTTACCAACAGATTTATATGGAAGAACATAATGAGTTGGCTCATCAAATCTTCTATCATACTGCATGAAATGTATCAACTCATGCATCATAACTTGTAAAAATTTAAACTTAAATCTATCCCACGTTTTATCTGTAAACTGAAATTCTTTGAGATTTGCTTCGTAAATATACAGGGTCATTTGTCTATCGTAGCAATCATATTCGCCACCCATAGCAACTAGAGTTTCGTATATTTTGTTCTTGCCTCTTGGTCGATAAACAACCTTAGTTTTCCACTTTTTACAATACGAAACAAGACCTTCTGGGTCATTTCGATATTTATCGAGATCATTCCAAACTTTTGATGGAATGAATTTAGCCCTGAAAGGTCTTTCGAGAAATGGGAGTAAGTCTATGAAGTCAAACTGGACGTGCTTTAAAAACATTAAAAACCCCTGTTTTTACCACCTACATATTTATTTTACTCTCATTTTCAATTAAAGTCAAGCAAAAAATTCGTCTAAAGTCGACTCTGCCTTCTGATATTTGCCGTTTGTAGAGTCTCTGAGACGTAGTTCTGCATGCCCAGTAGTTTCCCTCACATACATCGTGCAGAGGTCTGGAAAGAGCTCTGAGATGGTTTTGATTGACGTATGAACGTACTCTTTAGTTCGAATGTCCTGGAGACCACCTTCTTCCTTGTAGTAGTTGGATTTGACTGTGTAATTATCCAAACGACACAAAACACCATGTTTGACGTATTGACGAAGGCTATACTCATAATCTTCACCATGATTAGTTACACGATTCAAATAAGGGTCGTGGTCGCAAATAACACCAAACATTGAAGCAATAACATAACAAAGTTTGGTATAAACCCTATCCTTCATAAAATATGCATTGGCAGCTGCATAGATACCAAATGTTTTTGCTCCAACATTATCACACTCAGTGAACCCACGCTCAATGATTTCTGTGTAAAGATCGTCAATTGGTCCAAGTTTTTGCTCACTGATTTTACGTTGAACTTCTTCGATGTCATCATCAAACATCATCAACTTCGTGCCTTCTGGATAATATTTCTCAATCCAGTTACGCTGCGCTCCAATAGTAGGAACACCCATAATGATATTCTTACCATAAGGATGATCCTTCAAAGCATTCTGATAAATTTCCTGCTGCTCTGGATTGGCAGTGAAAATAGTCACACGCTCTGGTGGAATGTTATGCGCTTCAAGTACCTTTAGCGTTTTAGCCTGAATAGTTTTCTCACGCTTAAACGAAGGAATAGCAACTTTATAATCAATCATTAGAAAAACTCCTCAAGTGACACACCCTTTTCTGCTTCAGGATGATATTTTAACAATTCTTCGCGACCCAATTTTTCTTCACAATAACTATACCACTCTTCAGAATCCCACATTCCAGGAGAAACTCCATTCCAAAGTGCACGCTGTTCTGGGTGTTCTTTGTTGTTCTTTCTGTATTCAACGAAACTCTTTCTCGTCATCTCGTAGTCCCAAGAACCAAGTTCAAGCATTTTCTCTCTGAAGTAGCAAACGAAAGAGATACGCTCAGCACCTTCTTCAGCAACCATCTCAGTGTTTCCGTGGATACCTTCGTGATTATTAACAAGCAACAAGTCTCCTGGACGAATATTTACTGCAACACGAAACTCAGGAAAAACGAGATAACCACCGCTGTACTTGCCATTATTAGATACGACAGTAAGATTAGAAAATCCTTCATTTAAATCTCCAGCATCTCGATGCGCAGCAGTACGAAATGTCTTGTTAACAGTTACAGTTGTGAATGGCGTTCCAGGAATAACAAACTTTGGATCTAACTTTTCGCAAGCAGCAATTTGTCTACTATAACGATAAGGAAGAAGGTTTTTAAACCCTTCAGACAAGTGCTGTAAAAATGGGAATGCCATTTGAAATTTCTCAGGGTTTGATTCCGTGAAAGATGTTGGGCGACCATAAGGAATGCGAGGGTAACGATCAAAGTAACCTGCGATACCAGAGAACACAGAATTGGCGTATGATGTTTGACAAACGAGTTGCTTGATAACACGCTGAGTTTCTTTCTTCGCATCATCCTGCGACATCTTACGAACTTCACTCAACCACTCATCGAACTGAAATCCCTCATCCTTGGTTCTATTGATTGACCAAACTTGACCACGCGATGATGGCTGACTGTTTTTATTGTCGCCATACTTATCAATAATTGCTTGAATAGGATCTTCGCCAAAAAGGTTTTCAGTAGGATTAATGAGATAATCTAAAATCTCAAACTGATACTCAGTTACCCATTCACGATTACCAAGTGTACCTGCCTTTGGTCCAGCAGCCATACCACGATTCTGAGTTTCAACTGCTGCTTCACGCAGACCAGCATACGCTGTATCTTGTTCTTCTTGAGTAAAGTAGTTCTTACGAAACTTGAAAATGATTTTACTCTCATCAGTTCCCTTATCGCAAGCGTTGCAATCTTTATCGCAACTTGCTTGAGTGCCGATGTCGCATCCAGGTGGTGCGTAAAAATCTACATCTTCTTCATAAAGAACATCATAGTGCGATTCATCAACAAACTGCCCAACCAAATGTTCGCAGTCTAGTTTAAAATCAGATACGATTACTTTTGTCATATTATTCCTTAAAACTTAAATCCTTCGAAACTATGTTCAGACTTTACTCGCTTACCAATCGCACTCTTGTCAAAAATTGGTACGTCTTCATCTTGACCAGAATCTGAGATATTTTCTTGAGCAGCAACTTCTACATTATACAACTTCATCTTTGCTCTGTCAATCCCAATAATAAATCTCTTATAATAACTTGGATCAGCATAACGATTCTTTAACTGCTTCACCATGATTTGACCCAACTGCTCCAACTCTTCAGTTGACATCAAAGCGAACATAAAGTCTACCGTGGCAGGCAAACCAAAGGACTCTGAAGTATCTGTCAGTTCAACATCAGTGTTAGCATAACCAGATCTGGTTGTTTGCGTTGCACTGAGAATAGGAACATTATATTCAACTGCCAGACCACGAAGTTCTTCAGCAATGCTCTTAATATATGTATAAGAGTTTACATTTCCCCCTGCACGAATTCGCTGACTTGCACAAATATTAAGATAATCAATCACAATCATATCTGGTGCAAAGTCGCGTTTCATTTTTAGTTCTTCAAGCAAGGCACGGAAGTGACCAGCGTGAGCACCTGCAGTTGGATATTCTTTAACGATCAGTTTACCTTGAGTTTTTTTCTTCAGTTTCTCAAGACGATTGTCGAAAATGTTTTTATCAACTACCTTCAACTCATCCATGGTTAGGTTCAGAAGATTCGCATCGATACGCTCAGCGATTCTTTCCTCAGCCATCTCCATAGTTATGTATAATACATTTTTACCCTGCATCAAAGTAGATGCTGCCACGTGACACATAAACAACGACTTACCTACGCCAGTTCCTGCCAAAGCAACATTCAATGTTTTTTTCGAGAGTCCACCTTTTGTGATTTTATTGAACATGTCCAGATCGAAAGTAATTTTCTCCTCAACCCTATGATAGAAATCGAAACGAGAGTCACCATCTTCCAAATAGTCGTGACCAACGTGGTTATCGAAACAAACCCCAAGTGCATCAGATAATAAGGAAGGAATCGCATCTTCATGATAATTTTTGTCTTTACCTTCTATGATAGCAATAGATTGCAGAATAGAATTATAAACTGCTCGCTTTTTACAAAATGCTTCACTTTGTTCAATCAACCATTGATCATTCGTTGTCTCATGAGCTATACTAGAGATAGTATCCTGAATTTCTTTGTGTTCTTTGTCAGACAAATCTTTTCTGTTTGTGACTTCAATCGCCAATATTTCTTTGGTGATTGGCTTATTGTATTTGTCAAAGAAAGAAGAAACTTCTTCAAAGAGAATTTTCTCAGTTCTATCCTGGAAGTATTCTTTTTTAAGGAACGGAATGACTTTTCTGCAGTACTTCTCATCATAAATCAGATTGCTCAGAATCGTCTGTTCTATTCTCATCCACTCCACCTGTATAAGTTATATTATTTTGCTCAACGCCGTAAAAGATTAACTCTTGAAGGAAATCGCCAAGTTCTTCTTCTAATTCTTGTTTATCGTACTCAACACCACGATTATCGTGAACTTCATACTCAAAATGAATCTTTAAATTATCCTTAGACGCATTCTCTTCAAAAGAAACTTTACCATAAGAAAAAATTATACCTGCATGTTTACCTTCTGTCAACTGCAAAGCATGCAAACCATCAGCTTTGCTTTCAAGAACTTTATGCGGTCTCATCAATTTCCTCATTAATCATTTCTGCCTGATCTTCACCATGACCGAATTTATACTTTTTCGCAGCATAAGAATCAATTGCGCTCATAACTCCTTCAGTGTAATATTGAGATGGGTTATCATTGATATTTTTACCAAAAACTTTACGACCATCTTGTAGTTCGATACGCCCACCTTGAGATTTCCAAACACCTGCCTCGATAGCAAGCTCAATCAATCCATAGTATCTATCAAGACCTTTTGTGAACGACAGTTTAGTTTCAGCAACAGATTGTTCGCGTGTGAACCGCGACTTTTCGAGTTTACATTTAATAATGTTTCCGATTACCTCAGTTCCGTCTTTGTCTTTTGACTTACTCAAAAAAACAATTGTTGAAGCTGCATACTTCAAACCATCGCCACCACCCATTGTTTTTGTTGGAACATAAGCACCAACAACTGCATATGTATGATTGGTAACAATCATAGCCACATCCAATTTTGCTAGTTTAAGCGAAAGAACACGAAACGCACCACGAACTAACTGAGCACGCGTCATATCTCTAGTTTCTTTTCCTTCGCTAACATCTTCCATCTCCTTGGTGGTTGAAAGCATACCAAGAGAATCCAAACACATCATCAATGGTGGTCTGTCTGCTTTTTTTGTTTTCTCATATGATTCCAAAATTTTGACTGCTTGTGTACGAAATTCTTGAACGGTAGATACAGGAACAATAACAAAACGCTTCGCATCGATACCCCTTTCTGTTAACATGTCTTTAGTAAGCGCACCCTCAGTTTCAAAATAAACAACACCAGCAGTAGGGTCTTTTTGCAAAAAGTGTTTGCAAATACCAAGAGCATAAAATGTTTTACCAGTAGAAGATTCGCCAGCCAAAGCAGTTACTTTATTGCTAGGCAATCCACCAAAAATAGATCCAGACAACAGCGCATTAAAAGCATAAGAACCAGTATCAATGAAAGAAGCAGTATCGCCAACTACACCATCATCAGCAATACCAGCAAATTCGTTATCAAGTTCTTTAACAATTGATTTTAAAAATTCCATATTTTCCTCACATATAGTGTGCATAAGTTGATACTATGTATTTTGACTCGCTAACAGGTTTGCATCCTTTATGGGGATACATCCACATTGGAGGGAATACAACTATTCTACCTGCTTTAGGTCTTACTGTCAAGTTAACCGTATCGTTGATTTTATCGTTGAAAATAGTTTCTCCGCCAACTTCAACAGTATTCAAATAATAAAACATAACTAAAAATCTTTTAGCAGATACATAATCCCCAACATCCGTGTGCCAACCAAATTGATCTTTGTCATTATTGCAATACTTTTTCATTCTTGCGTCTTCAAAGCCAGTATTAGTTGGAAAAAACTCAATGTCGCATTTTTGTTTATAGAAATGAAAAACCTCATTAGTTGTTTTATAAAAAATCTTTTGGTGTTCTTCAAACTCCTCATGCTCTGTAAAATTTATTTCAGAAAAAGAACGATAATCTTTTTCCCACGATTGATCTCTTGTTTTTTGAAATTCTGTACGATCCTCAAAAGACTTTATCAAAGATGAGCAATATTCAGCAGTTAATACATCATCAATTACCATTATGTAGTCAGAAAGTCTTTTCATCCAAAAAATTCCTCTAAATTATTTTGCGGTTCCACATTCCAACTCAATGATTCAACAATAGTTTGGAGCGGATCTAGAAAAACTTTTTGAAACATCGTATCATAATCTATGTAGTCCTCGAGGGAAAACTCTTTTGGTAAAGTTTGAAGAAACGCAATAACGTCTTCCTGAAATGGGTTTGGTTTTTTGACATAAACAAATTTAATCTTATCTCCATCTCTGATCGCAGGATACTTCTTATCAATCTTCAATCTTTTACAGTGATGATTAAACAATAACGCACCACGAACATGAATTGGTGTTCCTTTTGTATAAATTGGCGAACCAGCATACTGCGTCATACCATTCACACCACGTGGGAAAGCAATTTGCTCAATTGTTAATTTGTTAAACGCTTTTCTGTTATCCTCTACATACTTATGTAGTTTTTTCTCATCGCCCTCAAGAATAACCCTAACAGCACCTTTCAGTTGTTCGCGAACGACAGATGGAGTTGAAGATTTAACGATTTCGAGACCCATAACCTTCAACTTTGGAGTGGCATATTGGACGCCTTCTGAGTTGTGAACATTTAATACGTATCGCTTCTTAGCAGTCCACAAACCCTTGTCTGCCAAAACTTCTCGCTTCATCTGCATCTTTTGCGAAAATGCGTTCATATAATTAGCGAGTTCATCATAACATTTATCAATGTAAGGTTGAACCTTATCCTCGCAAAACTTATCCATAAATTTGATAGTTTTATCAGTATCCTGATTGGGATAATAGGTATCAATCATTTTTTCAAAGGTTACGTAGATTGAATCAGTATCAACTGCGATGATGTAATCTTCATTCTCAGTCTTCAATATCTTATTCATAAATTCGTTCATCTTATTATGAATCCAACGAATAGACAATTGACCTGAAGTCGTAATGCCTTCAGCAATACGAATATCGAAGTAACGGAAGTATTGATTACCCAAAGCACCATAAGCTGAGTTCAACGCAATCTTCATCGCCATCTGCAAGTTATTCAATCGAGATATCTCCTTGAGAAGTTCTTTCTCCTTTGTTTTCTCGTACTCCTGTTGAACACCAAGCATCATCTTCTTATATTTGCTTCGATCTTTATACATTTTCTCCATCAACTCTGGGAAAACACCAACCTTATCTTTTCGATAACACCAACCATTGGCAGAAAGTGCCATATCGCCAAGTTCACTAGTGTCAACTTTTTTATTCAAAAATTTCTCAACCGAACAAGAAATGTTTCCATTGGTGATGAGAGTTTCTGGACTCATGTTATACTGCATAATAAGGTGGGGATATAGAGAGTTAAGGTCAAACGAAGCAACCCATTTATGCATACCAACCATAGGATCTTTAACGTAAGCACCTTCAAATGCAGTAGACTTATCTGACGACTTGTTTTGAGGAATAACGATTCGCTGTTTCTTAAGGTGATTGTAAACGATAGCATCCCACATTCGCACTTGAGAATACACATCCTCAAAGTTGATCTTAGCATTATATGCCATAGTAAGACACAACTCAATTAGTCGCATCTTATCTTCAAGTTTATCGACCAGTTCTACGTCGTGGATGTTATAATCTACAAACTTCTGCCAGTTTTGAGTGTAAAAATCTTTGAAGTTTTCAAACTCGCTGTGATCAAGTTTATTTTCGCTTAACTCCACAAACGCAATATGATCAAGTCGATACGATTCTTGAGCAGAGTAAGTAAATTTCTTATAGAGATCAAGGAAGTCGAGCATCGCAACGCCAACTATGTCATAGGTAATTTCCTTGTTACCTTTAACATAAATTTCCCTTCTTCTACACATTTTCCATGGAGAGAACTTTCTTGATTCTACCTCGCCAAGAATCTTCTCCATTCTACCCATAAGATATGGGATATCAAAGAAACAAATATTCCAGCCAGTGACAACGTCTGGATAATTTTTCTGCCAGAACTCAAGGAACCTCGAGAGTAGAGAATGTTCATCTTTACACTGCTGATACCAAACATCATTTCGTTGATTGTCGTATGGGCGAGTGCCGAAGGTAGCTATTTGTTTATTTTTGAGATCTTTGACAGTGATAAGAAGAATTTCTTCGTTAGGAAACTCAATATTAGGAAACCCTTCTTCAGTAGCAGTTTCAATGTCAATCGTAAAGACACGGATTTTATCCATGTCCAGAGCAATTTCTTCAGGGTAGTTTTCACTAATATACTGAACAACATAGTTGGTATTTCCGTAGATATCAAACCCTTCTACCCCATCATATCGATCAATGAATTGTTTACAATCAGAGATGGTTCCAGGTTGAATGGGGTAAACTGTTTTTCCGTCCAGAGTTTTCCAAGCTGTATCGTCAGAACCAATCTTTTTATTTGGAACAAACAGTGTTGGAGCAAAGTCAAATGTGTGTTGAAACCTCTTTCCGTCTTCATAACCACGGACAAGGATTTGATTGTATTTTTGGTGGACGTTAGTGTAAAATGTGTTCGTCAAACTTTTCCCTAACAATGAGATGAACAGGCACAACTTTCATTATGCCTGTTTTGGAATCGAAAAGCAATTTTATTTACGTAGTTCTTCGTAAACTTCTGTTGGTGGATTCATCAGCATATCAACTGTTGCTGAGAATCGAATAATCGAAGAATCAGTTTCCTCACCATAATTGGAATCATAATCTTCAATCTTGGTGAAGAAATTATCAATCTTTTGTTCTTCAGACCAATGCTTGCAATAATCATTATCAACGTCGCAAAGTTCAAACGCTTCTTCTTCGCTGACGACTCGATGGTTGATAATAGTTTCGCCTAGATGTTTTTGCGAAAACTCTTTTGCCTCTTCCATAGTTACAGTATCAAGTGCCCAATCAGTCTTTCCCTGGGGAACTTGAACCATATATCGTTCACGAAATTGCGAAATCGCTTCAACCAAAACCCACTCACGCTTGCTCATAGTAAAACTCCCATCTCTGTTATCATCAAAATGAATAGTATCGCCTTCTTTCCAACCTGCTTCCGCAAGGAATTCTTCAGGCAACTCAATAAAACAATCACCTACCAAATCTTGTTGAACATCAATAATCCACTTTTTCATAATCAATCCCATAGTCCACGATAATATTTGCCGAACAAACGCAAACCATTATTGATGCGCTCATTGTGTTTCTCGTATCCTTCAATATCAAAATGGGAAGTGTCGTTTGGACCTTTCTCAAACGTGAACATCGTTGGCTTACCATTTTCATCCCACTCACAAGGTACAGATTTCATGTCGCGGACGCCAGTATGAAATTGAGCATCATGTTCTTCATCACACAACTGTTCAAATGCCCAAATCATTTCACCCATGACCCAATTCCAACGATCATGAAGATCGTAACCATATTTGTTAAACCCATGAAGATCGCTCTCGTGGTAGAAATCAAAACATTGCTGACATTCCCACTCCTCAGTTTCAGTTGTTCGCATGTGCTCAGGAACATCTTCTAAGTCAACAATCTGAGAACCATGCTTTCTTTCTCTGAGTTGCTTGAGCATTGGCAGAATAATTGGAGCCAACGTAGTATCCATTGACCAAGTATCTTGAGGATCGATTTTGATATACTCGATACGAGGATGAACAAAATCAAGAAACTTTTGAAGACCCTTTGAAATTGGCTCTAGTCGATTGACCCACTTCTCATACTTGTGGTCAGGTTTGTCTTCAAGATTATAGAAAACATCCTTGTCTTTCTCCCAGAAACAAACTTTCTCAAGTATGGTGTATGGAGAAATCCAGTGGTTTCGGTATTTGCTGATGTAAACTTTCAAAATAAACTCCAAGATAATATAATAAGTATACCTGAATTATGAATTATTGTCAAGTCCAAATTGAGTTAATCATCCCCATATGTGTGGGGATCAGATTCTTGAATTTGTTCTAATGGGGTCTTTTTACCAAATATTTTATATTTTAAAGTATTCTTTATTTCATTATAGAATAAAATCAGTTTTATCTGTATAATAAGTAAAATGTTCATTTGATTATCAAATTATCCCCAATACAAACAGCATCAAGTTCAGTCGTGTTCATAAGTTCTATTGCCTCTTGTGGGTTTCCAGAAATAGGTTTTCCGCCAAGGTTTAGTGATGTGTTTAGTAAAATCGGAATACCCTTAATCCTTTCAAAAGAATCTAATAAAGAGTAAAATGATTCGTTTTGAGAAGTATTCACTGTTTGATGTCTACATGTTTCATCAACATGCGTGACTGCATGCAAATCATCTGATAAAACCTTTGAGGTGAATAACATGTATGGATTATATTCAAGATCAAAGTAGTCTGACACACATTCTTCTTTAACACTAGCACCGAATGGTCTAAACCATTCTCTCTTTTTCACTTTACTGTTTAAAATTTCTTTGCCATTTTTAATAGTAGGATCCATAAGAATTGATCTATTACCCAATGCTCTTGGACCAAGTTCTCCGTTCCCCTGATACCACGCAACAATTTTACCCTGCGCTAAAAGATCAGCTACTTTGTTTATTGTTTGATAGGATGGAGATTGATCTGGAGCTATATCATCTTGATTGTATGGAAACTTATCAAATTTAGCATCAATCCCAACTTTATTAAGAGCCCATCTAAGACAACCAATAGATAATCCACCATCATAAACATGTGGTTCTATATTAAGTTTATAACCAAGGTCAACTAATCTTCTATTCCAATCAACATTTAAAGCACATCCACCAGAATAGATAATTTCTTTTTTCTTGTCGACAGTAGAAAATACCTTTAGAATACTTTGATAGCATAGTTCATTAAATGTTGCGACATTATTAACAATACGTTCCCAGTTTTTCCCATTTGCGTTTTCTTCTGATGGAAATATACCATCACCAAAATACATCTTTTTTGATATTTCTGGAAGAGCGTTTGGCGAATATCGCGTTAAAGAATTTACTATAAGGGTATCTGGGATTCCATATGGAACTAGCCCCATAACTTTACCAGCATTATCTAAATGTTTCCCCTTACCAATACCAAGAAACCCACCAACAGCAGATAACATTGTTCCTGGAGATATATCTGATTTTCTATTGATGATTTCAGAATTATATGTCATCACAGTATTATCACCAGAGCCAACCCCATCAATTACTACTGCGTTTGAATTTTCATTGAATGATGTATTAGACCAAGCATGCGCTAAATGATGATCTAACAAATAATGTTCCATTTTATGCACATTATGTTTGTGTTTGTAGCCAACAGAAATATTTCCCAGTGGCAACTTTGATGTTTTTCTTTTGTTTGGTAACGAATAGTATCCACCATCCGTTTCAACAATCATATCGATGTTGTCTATATCAATACCCCAACGGATCATAGTACTCCAATACCAAGGTTCTGGAGCGAGTGCGTGTTTAATTGATGAATGTCTCTCATATTTCGCGTATTTAATAATCCCATTAATATACGCACATATGCTGCTGTCGTGATATGCTCTTCCGATACCTACGAGAATCATTTTATAAAATTCCAATACTTTGAAACAATAGGATCATCAACCTCATGAATTTTTGGGCGCTGATTGAATAAGCAGAAAGATTTATTCTCATCCAATCCAGTTTGTCGATAAACGCAATAATCGTCAAATGGAAACACGGAAATCAAGTCAGAGCAATCCCAATATAAAAATCTGTCAAAACTACCTAAATGAGAGTCAATAGTTTTAGATTCATGTCGACTCACAATTTCTTTCGCATTATTGGAATTTGCTTCCCATGAAAAAACTGACGAATTGACCATACAATCTTTAAATACTTTTCTTCTTTTATTCTTATCAATGACTTCTTGCTTATTTTTAAAGTGAGAATACAACAGCGTTAACTTATCTGAGATGTGAGAAACATAATGCGTTATATCTGATGTGATAATCATATCAAGATCAAAAGAAACGCAAGTTCCTTCAAATGTTTGGTGCTTTAACAAGGAAATTTTCTCATACCTATTTTTTATTGGTTCAAGATTATCAATTGTTATTATGTTTACATTTCTTGTTATATTTTTTGCATCGTCAGTTCTGCACCAAAACTGAAATTTTACAGAAACATTTTTTTGTAAAGATTCATACAAATTATTAACATAATCGCTATTGTACAATGAGCCATATTTTGTGCATATCAAATTAACCATAATGCTTTTAGTCTAACAATTCTCCATCATAACGACCAAATGCCCACTTTTTTTCTTTACACCACCAACAGTTTTTACAGGGGATTGTCCAATTTTTAGTATCAAATATATTTCCGACGCAAGAAAATGTTAGTTGAAACACATCATTCTTTAAAAATGCGTTTTGTTTGTACATAGAAGCAACAAAAGATTTGTCTACAAAGAGAAGTGGTCTAAACTGTAAATGTTTACAGTTTTGATAATCATCAGTTTCATTTCCATCTTTGTCGTAAGCATCATATCTGTTATATGCCGTTGCGTTTTCTCTTTCCCGATGATTTTGCCTACCAACAGTCATACCAAGATTGTTTTGTATTTCTAATGGAGGATTTAATGTTATTCCAGTGAAGAAAGATTGAACACCCTCAGTTTTTAATTTTTCTGTAATTTTCGCGTGAAGTCTTCTTTTATCGCCCCTTTGTTTTTCGACGAACGATATAACATTTTCCACAAAGTTTATGTTTGGGTATCTGTTCTTAAACAATTCCCAAATTTTTTTCATTGGTTCAAGACTTTTGGGAGCGCGAACAATATCGAGGTAGTGTGTCAACAATATCGTAACACCTTCTCTTTTAAATTCTGTTAGGTATTCACATACCATGTAAAGTGTTAAAGTCGAATCTGTTCCTGCGCTTGTTCTAACAGTAATAATTTTATGATGATCAGGTATAAAAAGATCTACTGATCCAGCGTCAGTTTCAAATGTTCTCTTTTGCATAAAATATCCATTATGGCATCACATTGGCGATTTGAATCCCTGAACCGAAGATTCGGTTATATTCGTTGATTAGTTTTATATCTGCTTCGCACTCAGCAGTAATTTTATCTGCATGAAATGTTACTAAGTTTGATTCAGCATATGGCATGAAAGGCATTAACCCCATAGCAACACCTTGCGCAGATTGTTGCATAATGATCATAGCTGGATTTTTGATTTCTAGTTTTGAAGAGCCTTCTAGACTTTTGAGTTCACCCATAATCTCTTCACCTGATACAAGACGAAAAATTTTCACATTCATATTAACCTCTTTCTTTTTATTTAAACATTATTGTAATACGGTCTCCATTCTGGAAAAACCGATAAAAGATTGGTTCCTCTAAAAACATCTCTTCGTTTTATGTGTTTTAGCATACCAATCATTTCATTTTCGTTGAATTTAGAATTATTCAAATATAATATTAAATTATCGACTCCTAAAAAATTTCTTTTTTTGCTCAACAGCAAAATATATTGGGTTTTTAATTCTTCTGGTATAGAATTGATAGAATAAAAATTGTTACCAACAAAAGAATTAAATCCATATTTCACATTTGGAAGATTCAACGGTATTTGATACAACCTTGAGATATTAAGAGCATTTATTGTTGTCACAAAACTGACAACAAATCCAGCTTCGCAAAATTTATCATAATTTAATAGAATATCATCCCAGTTTGATGGATATCTAATATAATCATTTACTTTACCGTATCCTTCTATAGAAATATTAACTACAACTTTTTTAAACGCTTTGGCGAAAGAAATAAACTTTTCTGGATTTATTGTTCCATTTGTAGTTATTCTGACAATTGTTTCGGATTTCTTTTCGCAAATATTCATCAAATCATATATTTCTTTACAAAGCAATGGCTCTCCACCAACAAATTTAATTTCTTTGCAGTTATTTACGAACGATGGAATTTCTTCCAAAAAATCTGGAGAATTTTTAGGCTTAATTAGATATCTTTGTTTTGAATTTACAAATGTTATTGGTGCATAAACTTCTTCCTTTAATTCAAGTTTTTCCTTTAATAAAGAGGAAGAAGCTCTTTCTCCACACATAGAACAAGATAAGTTGCAATAATTTCCACCTAAAGAATCTAATTGTACTGTGCTGTGAAATGATGGTTCTAAATTGTTTTCTATTATTAATTCTAACTCTTCTTTTTTATCATAAAATAATTCATTAAATTTATTAACATAATATTTTCTACTCGAAACTCCACCTGAATCTTCTACTGTTTTGCAAATATTACAATAGTTATCCAAAAAAGATCTATCATTATTTTTTAATGCTGTTCTTAAAGAATGCATAAATTCGCTGTTATAAAATTCTTTATGCGTACTCGTATCAACATTATATTTTTCTGTTTGCTCAGGATTCAAATATTTTGGCATTGTGCAACAAGGTCTAAATTGACCAGTGGTCGTTGTATAAACACCAACAAATGGTTCTGGACAAATCCATTCATAATCTTCTAATTTTTTTGTCATTTTTGTCACTAGCGCATATAATTATAAAGTATCATTTACTGTAATACTTTCAATAAAATTTGCTGCTTCTATTTCTTTGGTAAAATATTTAATTATACAAATATCTCTATCATAACAGTGATGTGCAACAACAAGTATCTGTTTATTTTTATAAACCGATACCTTAAAGATCCAGTTGCCTCTTTTAACAGCAACGAAGGATGCCATATTTGGTGATAATTTTACTCGTTCATTCATGTAAAGTATTTAGGGGACAACAGAAGTCATCCCCCAAATACTTACTGCTTAGGTTTGGTTTCTTTAGATGGCTGGTTTAACCATTCCCAGTCATCATCTGTCATTGGAATCCAGTTTAGCATTCGCATCTCCCAGAGTTTAGGATAACACGTTTTGCTTCTTCGTAGTGTCCATTTCTAGACAGATATGCAGCTGCTCGTGCTTCGCCCATTGATTTTAAGGCACATTTAATGATGCAAAAAAATTTACTCATCATCTTCTACCAAGAGCTGTGGTTTGTTATTTTTAGCAAACTCAGAAACAGTAGAAGGTTCTTCGCTCACTTCAATTTTCTTTGGCTTCTTATGCTCTGGAATAATTTTTTCAAGAGCAATCTTAAGCATACCATTGACAAGACCCGCACCTTTGATTTCGACTTGATCGTTCAATGCGAATGCGCGAGTAAAGTTACGTGTAGCAATACCTTTGAAGAGATAATCAGTTGATTCATCCTCTTTAGCGTTGCCCTTTACGATTAATTTATCATCCGCAAACTCGATCTCGATCTCAGATTTGCTAAATCCAGCAACAGCAATCTCGATTACATACTTGTTGTCATCAACTTTCTTGATGTTGTATGGAGGATAGTTAGGGATATTCTTGGTTAGATCGTCGTGCATTTTTGCTAGACGATTAAATTGGTCGTCGAATCCAACAAAATATTTGTCGAAGTCTTTACCTAGTGTTGCGAATGCATATGGAAATGCCATTTGTGACATAATAGTCTCCTTGTTAAGCGAGTTAAAATAAAAGTTACCACCCCTAAGGCATGGTAGTCCTGGTTACCGATCCAGGGTGCTCGTACGCCAGCACGGCAAGACGATCCTAAGGTGGATCCCTTTAAAGCGTTCCCATCCCGAGTGGGACTTGCACTTGCATGGGACTAAAACTATTTAGACTACTTTATTTGTCAGAAGTTTCCTGAACAGGTTCTTGAGCAGCAATCTGCGCTTCACCTTGTTGTTTAATTTTTCCAATTACTTGGAAAACTTCTTCGAATGGATGCTTAGAAAGAACACGAAGAATCATGTTTACTTCTTCAATACTCAATTCAAGTTTAATCATTTTGTTTTCTTTCCTATATTATATTTTGGAACTAACTCCCACTGATTTTTTTCCTTGTAGGAGACCACCTTGATCTGAGACAATGATGCTTTAGCCTCAGCTTTAGAGGGATGCACAATTTTCAGTAAATCCCAATCTTGTAAAAGCGCAGCGATTGCGTTTCTACGCTCGATGTCGTTACCAGTTATATTACTTTCTTTTCCATCCAAAGCAAACAATTCTTTGAAGTGAACGATAAAGTAACGACCTTGTTTGTGTAGAATGTGGCAGGACTGATAAAGAACCTGCTCTTTTTTGGAGGCAACACCAATTCTAGTCAAAGTTTCTCTGATCTTCAGAAAGTTGTCTGGCTCTGGGAGAGTCACTTCGAGCATAGAGTCGGGAGTCCAATCGTAATAGACCATCTCGACTGTCATTATTTTCCACCTTTTTGTAATTTTTCTTCAATAATTTTCAATTGATCACCCGAAAGAATTTTCAATGCTTCTTTCGCCTTTTCGCTGGAGTACCCATAGTATTCCATAATAAGTCGAATCGGTTTAGTGTCAGCATCCTTTTTAGCCCACTTACTAAATCGTTTCTTCTTTGCAATACTATTTAGGTAATAATAAAATTGCCATTTTTTGTCGATACTTGAATGGCGATTCATCTCATTGGCGAACATTACAGTGTCTGGAAAGTAAGACAATCCCCTATTCACCATAAACGGAGAATAGTCTTTTTCGTTTAGAGAGTCTTGAGCGAGTAAATCCTCTTTTGTTGTATTGATGGCGTTAATGAAGTCAAATGGATTCACAGTAAGCCTTTACTATTTTCATCTTTTCTAATAGCCAAATTCTTTTTACCGAGATAACGCTTATTCAAATTCTCACGAATCTCCTGCATATCCTTGCCCTGCACAATAAACTCATCACTCTGTTCAGAAAACAAGTAGAAATTATCACCATGTTTTTCTACTCTAGCGATAATAGTATCGTTAATTTCGTTTTCCTCTTCAAGTATTTCATCTGCTTGCTCGATCATACGTTCTACTCGTTTTTTTGCAGCCTGTTCTCTAGCCCACCACCCCCAAGCGATGCCTATAATAACAGCAATGATAAAGTCTATCATTTAAATTTACAGGAAGTCATCAATTCAGTCAAAGCAGCCATAGAATTTAATTCATGGTCAGCTACAAATGCTGCTTTATACTGATAGTCAGCAAGAATCAGAACCATTTGGGGGATACTACTTGGTTCCATATATTCAGTTGCTTTATCGTATAGACTTCTGAACAAAGTGATAGTATCAATGTCTGAATTTTTACCAATCCATTTTCGAGCTGAGGTAAAATCTTTTTCCTTAAGATGAATGACCAATTCTTTATAGGATTCATCTGAGAGGTTGACCAAAATGCCAGAGTCAATTTTACCAGAAACTGAGTAGCGTTGAAGTTCATTTAGAACACGACGATAGTCAGGGAAATATTTCGTTACCAGTTCAGCAACTACCTTCTGATCAAACTCGATCTGCTCAAGTTTAAGAATCTCAGAAACGCGTTTGAAAAAGTTCGCCGCAACTTTGGCTTTATCTTTATTATCTATCTTAAAATCGATAACAGAACAACGACTGTGGAGAGGTTCAATGATTCGATTTTTAAAGTTACATGTAAAGATAAAACGGCAGTTATTGGCGAACTCTTCAATAAAACCACGAAGTGCTGGTTGAGTAGAGTTTGCATTCAGATAGTCAGCCTCGTCGAGGATAACTACCTTTTTTGCGTCAGTCAAAGATACAGTAGAAGCAAAGGACTTGATCTTTGTGCGAAGAACATCAATACCAGATTCTTCTGAACCATTGATAAAGAGATACTCAGCACCGATCTCATTACATAATGCTTTTGCTACTGTAGTTTTACCAACACCAGCTGTTCCGCAGAACAGAAAGTTTGGGAGTTCTCCCTGCTTGATATAATCATAAAAAGTTTTTTTCAATCCATCAGGGAGAACACAATCGTCAATCTTTTGTGGACGATACTTTTCGCACCATAGAAATGCGTTTTCACTTACATCCATAATATACTCCCAAAGGGTTACTCAAAAGTTGAATCAGCCTCAACTGCTACATAATAAATCAGATCTCCTGCGCCTTTGAAGCGAGAAATCTTTTTGCTGCTCACAGAAACATCATAATCACCAGGAAGCATCTTCAGGTTTTCAACCTTCAGATTCACCTTAAACGATTTGTCAGTTGAACCCACTACTACTTCATACGAGTTACCAGTTGCATTCTTCTTATCCCCAACGACAATGCTAACATTAGTACCATCACCAACAACAGAAACATCAGTCGCACGCAAAACAGAAGCAGTACGCTGAATCATCTGCAAATTTTTCTCAGTCAACTTAAAGTCAATGTCTGAGTCTGGGAAAGTAATACTCTTTGTTGGAGCAACAAGAACAGTAGCGTCAGCAGCAAAGAACTTGATGCTATTCGAACCTTCTTTAATGGTGACGAACTTATCCTGAAAGTCAAGATCAGGATCTTCGAATAGAGACATAGCACCCAAGAACTCATTGAGATCGTAGATACCAAACTCTTTGGGGAATGATTCGGATACAGAAGTTTCTGCCATAACATTCTTTTGAGCAGAAATAGTACCTACTTTATTACCTGCCTTTAGTAAAATATTGCTATTAATGCCAGCAAAATTTTTGATTACTGCGACTGTTTCTTTAGATAATTTCATATTTTCCTCGCTTGATTGAACATAATAATATGTATAAAAGTTTACTCGGTTTTTTCACCAAAAGCAAAATTATTTTTCTTCTTTAGAATATTTGACATCATGTTCATATAAAAAGAATAGACAACACATAGCATGAGCGAGGTGATTGATTCCTGTTTCTTGATCAACCTGCTCTCCTTCTTTCCATGCCCAGAGATGCCTTTGCATTGCATCAAAGTATCTGCGCTTGGATTCAGGAACAAATTTCCAGTTGTCTGGCTCATATTTCTCTGCGCCAAAGGTTAACACTTTAACCATTTCTTTAAGCGCAAGTGGAGGGATAAGTCCATATTGTAACTTACCCCCATCGAATTTGCGACCACCAGTGGTGGCGTTTTGTGATTTTTTAATATCTTCTTTTGTTGCCATTTAAATCTCCAAAAACAAAAATGGGAATGGAGATTCCCCCATTCCCAGAATCACTCAGAGATTAGACGCGAGTGAAAGCATCTGCGCCCAGGACTGCGTTGGCAATAGCAACCATACGGCGAGAAGGTTGACCAAGACGATACTTGGTAGTAACAGTTCCATCACTCAAAGTGGCTTTGTTACTGTAGACGCAATAGCCCTGCGAACGCAGTTGATGGATTGCATCGTGAGGGTTCTTCAGACCGAAAGAACCAGAGATCTGGCGAGCAGTTACGTCACGACCAGATTTAAGAAAGGACAACAGTTTGGATTGCTTAGACATTAGTAGTCTCCATTACGAATAGCCATCACGAAAAAGAAGCAGGGGTGAAGGATGGCATCTTCACCCCCACTGTTCCTCAAAAATTAAACATTAATGCCGTTGGCACGCAGTTCGTCGAGGAATTCCTGATCCGAAGAGAAGTCTTCAACAACTTCGGACTCATCGATAATATTCTGCAGACGAGATTTCTCGAGTTCGGTGTCAGTTGTTGCTACTTTCTTAGCAACCACCTTTTTCGTTGCGCTCGCCTTAACTTTCTTGGTCTTGGGAGCAGAAATCGCTGCACTGAAGTCTTTTAGTTCAGCATCAGTCGGAACAGGGAGTTGGTATTTCCCGCGACCAATCTTGTTTGCATTACACAGCCAGTTGGGGAAACCAATCTTTTCACTAGAAGATCCACGCTGAGCGTAGAGAGTGTTAAAGGTATCAAGAATTTCCTTACGTGTCATCTCAGGATTTTTCTTAACCGAAGGGTTAAGGTTCATCGCAGCAACAACAAACTTCTTTTGTGAAGCAGAAAGATCAGAAAATTTCAACATAATATAAGTTCCTTTTCAAGTTTACAATATAAGTATACTACTAAATTGAATTAATGTCAAATCAAACCTGGACATCGCTGTTGGCTTCTGCCACAGCTGACAACGCAACTTCTTCGTTTGCTGGAGGGTTGCTCACCTTATCGAACAAGTCAATAAAGGCAAGTTTTGTTGCTGAGTCGAATCTATTGCAGCACAACTCAATCGCCTTCTTTTTATCTTTGTAGATCGCAAAGGCACGCACGATGTGACTCATACGTCGAGTAGTGATGGTTTCATCAACACCACCATCGTCAAAAGTTTTACGAATAGCATCAGCCCATTTGACCATAGTGTCAGCAAACTCTTCGTCAACACACCCATAAGTCTCCATGAGATTCTTGACGATTTTCATCTCAACACGAGAGTCAGGATATGCTTGCTCAAACGTAATTGCGAATCGTTCAAGGAATGCTTCGTTGAGCACGTTAGTACCGATGTAACGACCATCATCTGAACCCTTACCCTTCGTATTCGCAGTGGCAATAATGTTGAACCCTGCTTTAGGAATGATCATCTCATTCTTGAGTTTGAAGTAGTATGGCTTACCTTCAAGAATTGGTTGGAGGCACAACAGAGTGTTTGGTGCGCCAGCGTCAATCTCGTCAAGAAGCAGAGTGGTTCCAGTTCGCATCGCGATTAGCACTGGACCCTCAACAATCATCACATTGCCATCGACCAGAGTCTTCGAGCCAATCAACTGCTCTTCGTCAACCATCATGTTTAGGTTAACACGGATCAGTGGTTTCTTATGCTTGGCACAAATCTGCTCAACCATGGTAGACTTACCGTTACCAGTTGGACCAGAGATGTATGCAGGATAGAACATGCCAGACTTGATCACCTTCTCTAGGTCTGCGAAGTTACCGAACGGAACGAAGTTCGGGTCTTTGACTGGGATCAACGATTGAGTGTTTGTGTAGTCTACCACGAAACTTTCTTCATTCTGAACAGACTTGAGCGCAGTGTTCCCGACCACAGGGGCAGACTTGCCACCAGGGAGAGCATACAGCCCACGACCGACTTTATCATACATCAACCAAGAAGGGTACTTGGTTGTTCCTAGAGCAGACATAACTTCCTGCAGTTGAGCACGAGAGACGACACCCTCACTTTTCGCATCAGGGAACATCTCAGAGAGTTTCCCCTCAAATTGCTGCTGGTACGCAGCGTCAATTTTTGCCATCACAAATCTCCATAATCAAGTTCACAACATCAAGTTTACTACTAAATTGAATTATTGTCAAGCGTAACGTGCATTCAATTCGCCATACTCAATTTCTGGCTCTTTACACATAATCTCACCATCATACTCCAGTTGAGATTTTTCAAACCACGAAAGGTAGTCGTCACTTTCAACAGACCAACCGATAATCTCGGTTTGAAAGTAGTCGTTAGTGAGATCTTCAATCTGATCGCGCACCATCTCGATTACTTCTGCGTAGTCAATATTCAGAGGCACACCAGTGATTTTATACTCAGTCCCACCCTTCATCTTCCAGAAGTATTCACCAGTAAACCCAGTGTGGGCTGCGTAGTTCTCTCGGTCTTGGGTCGAAATAACAATCATCATAATATAGTTCCTTTTCTCATCCTATAAGACTATTTTACGCTATTTTTGAATAATTGTCAACCCCTGGAACGACTTTTTTTCTCCTTTAAAATCAATGACTTACGCAACCCTCGCTACAAACCTGTCCAGAAGGATCCTGGAAGTCCTGGAACCCTTCATTGACTTTGAGAACTGCTTAGCGATCTGCTTTGTGGTCATCTTCTCGTCAACGGAGAAGTCCTCATCATTCGCCTGAAGTTTGTTGGATGGGATAATAAACATCTCATCGCGACAAGTTCCGTCGAGAGAATAAAATCCCTGATCTTTGAATGCTTTTCTCATTTTCGGAAGCATAGAGTAACTATCACTATATCCGTAAGATGAATTCGATATAACAGCATCCCTCAAGTCACGTGCACGATTTTGACAAACATAGAAACCAACATTGTTGATTGCGTAACGATCTTTCAAAATTTGCAACCAAACTTGAGTTTGTTGACTTCCATGATTGTCGATTCGATAATCTTTTTTCGTTACAGAATCACGAACAAAGTTACGAAGCCCAACAGTTTTATATCCACCATTCGGTTGGTCAATATATTCCTGTCGCTGGACATAAACATTGCTATGCCCATCGCCATCAGACAAAGTTACAAGTGTCATCTTCTCGATGTTATTCTTTGTGATGAACTGAGGAACATACTTGATCAAATAGTAAAGCGATTCATTCAGTGGAGTTCCACCAAGCGAATAATGTTTGTTAATTTGAATACCACGAAGCAATCGTTTACTCATTTTAATGAAGTCGGAATTTGACATCTTGTTATTCATAAACTCGAACAAACGAAAGTTATGCTCATCAGTGCGAACAATCTTTTCTGTTTTTTCTTGAGATCGCAACTTAACATAGTATTCGTGTGGATAGTCTTGACCATAGTCGCTAGTAAATGCGAATACTTGGAAAGGGATTTGAACACGACGACAGAATTCTGCCAAGGGAATCATCTGCTTGATGGTATCTTCAAGAACACTCCACATCGAACCAGACCAGTCAAGCAAGAAAATCATGCCATGGTTTTTGCCCTCAGGCAAAGTCATCATTCGTTTGAAGATGTCATCTTTAAGTTTGTATGCGTAGACTTTCTTCATGTCAAGAGAACCTACTTTAGAAATCTTCGCACGTTTGTAATGCGTAGCAGATTTACGCATCTCAAATTCTTTGACAAGATAGTTTACGATACGCTGGGTGTCTGACATATACTTGTTGAATTCTTGATTGAACTCTTCATCGTGGTACGCATCTGCTTCACTGGTTTCAGCAAGGATTCGTTTGTAACCAATCACTACATCTTGAATGTAGTCATGATTCATCTCATAGTAAACATACTTCGTGTTTACATCAGCCAGATCTTCCATCTCTTTATCGAAGGCACGCTGAGTTTCTGATTCAAGAGGATCTTCGCTAATATCGTTACCCTGATACCCTGCTCCACTAGTGGTAGTTTGTTCTTTTTGATCTTCTGATTCATCCTCGTCATCGTCTGAGGCAGAACTACCCATCATATCGTCTTCATCTTCGTATTCGCTGGTATTATCATACTCATAATCGAATTCATCTTCTTCACCTTCGCCAGAAGCATCGATTTTACCAAATTCTTCTTCTTGCTGAGCACGTTCTTCTTCGTCTTTCTTGTACTGCTCTTTAGCGTAAGCGTAGATCTTCTTAGAAAGTTCAACGACATCTTGCGGAGTTTGAGTTCTCTCAGCAGCACGCACAAAGTCAATCTCTTCTGAGTTAAATCGAACGCCACAGGTGTAACCTACTTTGAAGTAGAGATTGATCCGATCGATAAGACGCAACTGCGATAAGTCACGTTTCTTTGCGCCGAAGAAGTCTTTGTCGTTGAGTTGTTTGTATCCTGCGTTGAAGTCTTTGCGTAGACCAGGATAGCGATCTTTCATCAATCGTTCGATGCGTGCATCTTCGACTACGTTGATGTAACCATGCAATGCTCTGTTGTCTTCAGAGGCATGTAGCATTTCGTTGGTAGTGTAAAGTGCATGACCGACTTCGTGACCAATCAACATGGTCTCGATTTCAGGTGTCATACCTTTCCACTGGGGAAGTGTTAGTGTGCGAGATTCTGTGTCGAAACAAGCAGTTCGAACAGGCGCACGGACAACTGTCAAATTTTCAGTTGCTAGTAGTTTGGCTACTTTGTCAAAATGATTCATTGTATTTTATCCGCATATTTTTCAAGTTCAAAAAGGGTCAAAGCCAGTTCAACCAGTGGTCGATTCGTCATTTTCCCACCATCATCAAAAGTTGCTAGGCTAGATAGTCCGTAGCGTGTAGATACATTATACAACTCTTCATCATTAAAGTCAAGCCATTGACCTTCCATTATATATCTCCAACAATCAATTTACAGGAGTAAGTTTACTCTTTTTTTGAATTATTGTCAACCCCTGGAGACCCTTTACAGGCGAGGATTTATGCAGCGGAGATCAGTGAAAAGTCGTTTTTCTTCTCGAAACGGATAACATTTTGAAATTTGTCAACAAGTTGATCGCCTTTGTGACTGATGACAAAGACGTTGGTATTTTCTCCCAGCGTTGACATAACTGAGAGGAAGTAGTCTGTTCCTGCCACATCCAAAGATGAATCGAAGATTTCATCTAGGATGAGTAGGTTAGTGTTGACTGAGTTTTTCATCTTGGCAATTTGTCGCCACGTGAACAGAATTGCCAAGTCAATACGCATCTTTTCGCCTTCTGAAAAACTTGCGTAAGTAAACTCATCTCGATAACGAGATTTGATCACCTCATCAAAAGATTCATTCAACTCAAAGTGAACATAAAAATCCATAGCAGTGAGATACTTATTGATGAGTTTGTTCATCGCTGGCAGATACTCGCGAATGATACTTGTTTTAATACCAGTGTCTTTGAGTAGAGTGGAAGCAATTTCTTGAAGATTTCTATTTTCAGCTACTGCAGTTTTTTGATCAATCAACTGCATTGCTTCATTGGCGAGTTCTTTTAACTTACGCTTTTCTTCAGTGATGTCATCCCCATCTTGATGTTCTTTTTCTTTTTCTTTAAGAAGATCAGCAATAACCTTGTTGAGTGTTCCAACACTACTATTATATCCAGAAATTTCCAAAGTTTTCGCAGTAATTTCTTGCTGAATCTTTTGAATTTCTGTAGTTCTCTTTGTTAATTTTTCAAGTGCGGTTTCCAATGATTCCAAGGCGATGGCATTTTTATCATTGTCTTCTTTGAGTTTTTGCACCATCGTTTGTTTGTGAGTGTGCGGAATTCCTTGCGCGCACGAAGGGCAAGTATCATTTGTCTCAAAGAAGTCCAATGTATCTTGTATACCTTGCGTCTTGTGATTCTTTTTATTAATAAGGTTTCTTGCTTGATCGAGGCTCTTGGTAACTGCCTCAGAGTCTGTAATCTTTGTCTGCAGTTGAACGACCTCAGCATTGAGTAGTTGTATACTTGAATTAATGGATGCGATTTCTTTCCCAGTTGAGAGTATTTTCTCCTCAATAGCAGCCACCGAGTTCTTCTTTGCATCGGTGAGAGTTTTGATAATTTGTTGTTGATTCTCCACTTTCGATTTAGCAATCGTAACTGAATTTTCGATGCGTATGAGTTCATCTTTAGTCTCCTGAATCTTTTCTTTGAGAATCTGATTCATCGTTGAGAAAATACGAATGTCGAGAATGTCTTCGATAACTTCCCTTCTAATATGAGATGGTAGTTGCATGAATGGGACAAAAGATGCACTACCAAGAATAACTACTTGGGTGAATGTTTTATAGTTCAGTTTGAGAATCTGTTGCTCAAGAACTTTTTGATAATCTTTTGATGCTGCGTCTTGATTGATCAGTTCATCATTCTGATAAATCTCAAATTTATTTGGCTTAATTGCTCTGACAATTTTGTAGTTATTGTTACCAATTGAAAATTCTACCTCAACTACGCAGTTCTTTTGATTGATACTGTTGACGAGCTGTGGTTTATTGATATTACGAAATGGTTTACCAAACAACCCAAAACACAAAGCATCTAGAACAGTAGACTTGCCCTCACCATTTTTGCCAACAATGAGTGTTGTTTGATGTGTGTTTAGATTGATTGTGTTTGGCGAGTTACCAGTTGATAGAAAATTTTTCCAGCTGACAGTTTTAAATATTACCATTAAACAACTTCCACATTCGATGCTTCGACGTAAAGTTCTCTCATAAATTTTTTGATTTTTTCTTTATCGGCATCAGTTTCAACTGAGTCGATATAATTACTCAGAACATCTAGAGTGTCTTCTAGGTTGATGCCTTCGTCAACTTCTCCCTGCTCAAAATCAGAAAAGTCTTCAACGATTTTTAATTCGTATACTCCAGCATTATACAACGAATTTAGTAGCATGTCAAATTTGTAGTAGTCATTCTTTGAAACAACTACAAGTTTAACAAACTTATCTTTATATTCATCTGGGTTAATTTGTGGTTTGTCAACATCAAGTGGTTCACTATCATCATAAACAATTCGAGCGAACATTTTATATGGGTTCTCGATAAACTCCATGGTCATTGTCTGATCATCAAAGACATGAAAGCCACGAGGGTCGTTGAAGTCTTGCCAAGTGATTTCACCTGGAGTTCCTACGTAAGTGATGTTGCCTTTTTGTGAACGAGTGTGATAATGACCAGAAAGAACTGTATGATAGTTTTTAAACCTATCAGAAGCAACACCATCATGTGCTTCCATACCACGATACATCGCAAAACCAGCAATCTCAAAATGCCCAGCGCAAATATCAGACTTTGACCCATCAATAAACTTGAACACCTCATCTTTATTTTCTTCGCATATCCAGGGAATCATATCAATCTCAAGCGCACCAACATTAATTGTTGTTGGTTTATAGATTGGATGAATGTAACTATACTCACCAAGAACAAGTTGTGTTGAGTTTACTGCGAGAGATTCTTTCCAAAAAATGTCGTGGTTACCAAGTAGAGTATAAAAGTCAATACAGTTCTCTTCAATAACATCGAAGAAATATTTTTTAGCTCGACTTAACGAAAGAAAGTTGATATATTTCCTTCGATCAAACAGATCACCAAGTTGAATAACCTGATTGATTTTGTGTTCTTCTAGGTATGGGAAAAACACATTAGTATAAAACTTTTCATAGTAATCGTGAAAACGAGAACTATCATTGCGCATGCCAATATGCATGTCACCAAGAATAGCAAATTTCAAATCACTCTCCTAGAAATTCATCTAAAGAAGATTCTTTTTTCTTTTTCTTTTTTTCTTTGAGTTTAATAAAAGAATCGTCAAACGAATTATTCATCTGTAGAAACTCAACATATGCATTATGATAGTCAGCATCATCGCCTTCCATAACATCAAACATCTCGAATGGCATATCTTGAACTAATTGATTTTTAATATATGATTGTTTCTTTTCCTTACCGATACGACGAAGGAATGCGTAATAGATAATTTGAGTGAAGTATGCGAAGGGATTATTTGATTTAGCTGGATCAAAATTATCGATGTAACGAAGGCAGTTCTCGATACCATCTGAAACCATTTCATCGCGATAAGAATAATTGATAAAATTTGGTTTATATGATAGATGATATGCAATCTTATAGATACATTCACCAATGTAGTTGCTTACCTGTGGTTTTGGTAGATCTTTTTCTTTAGCTGCAAGCACTTCTTCACGACGTTTTTTCATCGCTTCCAAGAACTCAGCATTGTCTACGTAATGTGCTGCCATTAATATACTCCATGATGTTCACTCAAAGCATAAGTATGCCTGAAAATAATGTCAATAACAAATAAATTTGCTATTTTATTTGACGAAAGGTAAACTTACGGTGTTAGGGTTGATGAAGAAAAAGAGATATCAGTTAAGAGTATCATTACCTTTAACAAAAGTAACATGGTATTTTTCTTCTGCTTCTTGCAATTTAGAATCCTTCTCTTCTGAGAGAATAGAAGTGAGAGCGGAAATAGTTTTCTTCACATCCTCAACAGTCATCATACCGTCATCTTCTTCATCATCCCAATGCAATTGACCTTCTTCGTCTTGCTTAACCTCAACATCACTCTCAAAAGCGCTAACCATTTGCATGTACTGTTCAATAACTAGTGGATGTAACTTGTTCATGAACAATATATTTCGTTTTTCTACTTCAAATATTCTTTCTTCAACAAACTGACACCATGGTGCTGCGGTGATATTTTCTGTTTGTTTTCTTGTGACTGGATTAATAGCTGGAATGACTCTTACTAACATGGGAAATTTAATTTTAATTTCTACATCATTTTCGTAGTCGAGCATAGCCATTACCTGCTCGCCAGATATACATTTAACCAATACAAACTTTTCTGTCATAGTTCTACCTCTGCTATTTTATAAGTAAATTTTTCTTCAGAGTATGTTTTCACTCGCTCCATAAAATGGTTTAGCGTGTGATTTTTCCATGACTTCCAATGCAAATCATCAGCAATGTCATAAAGTTTACACTCAGTTTTTCCATTTTTTAATCTCAATCCTCGACCAATTGATTGTAAGTTACGAATTTTACTTTTCGTTGGTGATGCAAAAATAATATTTTCAAGTGATGGTATATTAATACCAGTACTGAATGTTCCATAAGATGCTACGATTATCGCATCATTTTCATCATCAGTGATATGACGAATCTGTTCACGTTGTTCAGTGTCAGTTCCGCCATATACAAAAAAAACTTTTCTACCTTCTTTCGCTTTTTGCATTATTTGACCGTAGAGCTCTTTACCGTGTTTCTCTACATATTGAAAAAGTACAAGAGTATTTCCTGTTGTTGCTAACGCAAGATTGCGAATAAATTTATTTCTTGCTTCGTTTAATACCAACCAATCCATCTCTTCTTGGTAAGTATTGTTCTTTCTTGCTTGACGAGTCGTCTCATCATACTTCAAAAGGATACACTGTATATTTAGGCTCGCTAAACTACCAGCATCCATAAGATCTTTTGTGGTAGTTACTTTATGCACTGGACCAAACAAACCTTCAAGCACTAAACGATGAACTTGTTTTCCGTCAAGTGTTCCTGTTGTTCCGATACGATAACGAATATTTTGCATCTTCTCCATCACTGATGTCAGGGACTTTGCTTTGAATTGGTGCGCTTCGTCGCCAAAGATTACATCAAATTGATCAAACCAAGAACGTGGTTGTTTGTAAATAGACTGCCATGTGGTGATTAACACATCTTTGGTGAAGTCTCTGGTAAATCCTGAATAGAGTTTTTGACATTGGTGTTGAACACTAAAGTTGTCATCTTCTGATGAATAGTCAGCGAAATCAGAATACATCTGCTCGACGAGAGATGTTGTTGGAACAATAATTATCGCTTTACGTCTGACATTTAAATGCCAGCGAAGCAATGAATAGATAATAAAAGACTTACCTGATGCAGTGGGTGAGAGAAGAAGAATGCGTTCTTGGTTGAGAGCTTCTTTTACTGCTTCTGTTTGATACTCTCGAATCGAAATCGGATTCCCTTTGCTGTGTGGATTAAGCACACTGACAAATTGGTTGACTTGTTCGTTGGTGATGGCGTGGGTTCTTGAAGCAGATTTAAAATGTTCATTTGGAATAAACTCGACTTCGTATTGGTTGCGTTTGGAAAACTCAAGTAAGTAATTGTATAACCCTGCATATAGCGTTTTCCTGTGCAAATCATAGAGTCTGATATAGCCATCCCATAACCTCGCTTTATATTGTGGAGTGAATTGATAACCTGGAACGCGAAAACGAAAAAATTCTGATAAAGATTGCTCGATATCAGGTTCAGCAAAAACTCTTAGATATACTTCACTGATTTTTTCAATGTATAACTTCATTACATCCCTACAAGAAACTTCTTCCACTCAATACCATTTTTAATTTGATAATCGCGTGAACGAATTTGCGTCATCACCGACTCTAAAAAATAAACAATTGATTCTAAATATTCTACTCGCATACCAAGGGTATTTAGGTCTTCATCACCCTGAAGAAATTCGTCCATTTCATTCTTCAAAGGTTTTGCGCCTTGCCACTGATCCCAACCTTTTTCAGTTAGTTCATCGCGTGTCATCTCTCCGCGATAGTATCGAAACTTCGCTCGACGCATAATGTTATAATCGTATTTTGTTTTACTTAATCGCAGTTTAAAATCAATCAAAAATTGAATCCATTTTGCGTGTAAATTTGGTGTGCTTGTTGACGCTTCACCGAGATGGTCATCGTCAATCTTTGAATCTTCAACCCACATATTTTGTAAATCTTCAAGTCGCATAATACCTCCACTATCACATTACTCAAGTATACTACATTTTAAAATTTTAGTCAAATTTGTAATAACCAAAACGGAAGGTTACATCGCCCACGAGATATTGTACGTCTGTATTTGTTGATTGAAAGAGTAGAGAAGTTAAGGAAATTGGAAACACATCAATAAATTTGACTGTTTGCACTGCTACGTTGTTTGAACCTAAAATTTGCAGGCTGGCGTCAGAGAAGTTCTTCGCAAGTTCGCTTGTAATTCCACGAGTGTCTGCGTTTTTAAACGTAACGTATTGATCGTATGTTTCAGGGAAACCAAGAGCAACAATCCAATTAAATATCGCCAAATAATTTGACATATCTTCATCGACAAGAAAGCGAACATTTAAAGAATCAAATGTAATACTTTCACCAGGTAATGGTTGTAATTGAAATGGGTTTCCGAATTCAGGTGCACCAAGAGTTAACCCAGGAAGATTGATTTCTTGAGCAAAAAAGTTTAGCGTTGGTAGTTTTTGAATACTAAACAAAAACCCATTAGGTGATAATGGATTTATATTGGTAGGCACTGGGCAAGTAAGAGTTCCAGCCATTAGTCACTTTCTCTTTGTTTGTTTAAATGCTCACGAATGTCTAATACTTTTTCGCTTCTTATCATATTAATGATATCATTTGTGAGCGTTATTTCTTTTTGAATGTAATACATTTTTTGTTGCAGTTCTTTTAGCTGATCAGCGTAGAATTGCAACTCTTTCTCTTTTCTCGCTCGCGTATCGAGGAGATCAGTTAAAATGATTACCTTTACGTCTTTCATACTACTATTTATCTCTAATAAAAAAGGGGAGACCTTTCGATCTCCCCCTAATACAGCTTCTATTGTCTGTTTAGTCAATAACCTAAAATTACATAAGGTTAGTAACAGCAACGCGACGATAGTAGTAGTTCTCGTTAGCTGTCAGACCACCTGAACCATCCAACTCAACGAATGGGTTAGCAACCAGACCATAGCGAGTCTTGAAGCCAATCTTTGGCTGGAATGTATTTGGATCAACGGCACGAACCATTTGCAGAGGAACGTATGGGCAGTAGAACAGACCAGCGTCGAATGCAGAAGTACCTTTGTAACCAACAACGAAGAACTGAGAAGCAGCGTTTGCGTTGCTTGAATATGGATCAACATAAACTTTGTACTTGCCGTTCAGAACGCCAGCAAAAGTTGTTGAAGCCTCATCAACATTCAGTGATGTTGACAGAGCTGGTGCGTAATCAAGAACGCCAGCCATTGCCAGAGCAGAAGCAACATCAGAAGAAGTGATAATAAAGTTACCACGACCACGACGTGTTTGCTGCGCAATTACGTTAGCTTCGCGCTCGATTTGGAACATCAGACCCTTGAACTTCTCAACTGACCAACGACCATTTGAGTCGGTGTCGAGGTCGAAAGTACCAGCAGTAGTTGTACCAGCAACAGCACCTGCTTTAGCAGTTGTGTAGATTGTACGGATAACTTCGCGGTTGATCTCAGCGAGGATTTCTGCAGACAGAATGTTTGACAGTTCTGCTTCAGCGTCAAGACCATGAACTGACTTCATGTCTTGTGCTAATTCGATTGAGTACTCAGCTTTCAGAGCACGTGTTTTAGCAGTAACGGATGTACGCTCGATTGAGAAAGCCATAGCACCGAAAGATCCAGCCAGTGATGCGCCTGAACCCAGAGCTTCACCTTCAGCTGTTGAAGTACCTGTACCAGTTGTATAAGAACCAGAAACTGGGTTTGAACCGAGGTGTGCGCCTTCGCCTGAGAAATCTGTATCAGCTTCGTTATAGAGAGCTTCTGTACCACCCTGTGTTGAGTAGCGTGATTTCATTGCGAAAATCAAACCTGTTGGCTGAGTCATTGGCTGAACACCAGCAACATCATAAGCAATCAGTTGTGGCATTGCGCGGCGAACCAGTGAAATCAGAACTGGGTCAAATTTAGCGAAACCATTTGTGTTAGCATAAGCACCAACAGCGTTAGCTGGAGCACCAGATGCTTCGTTCAGATATTCAGCTTGCTTGCCCATTTCGCGCTCTTGGTTCTCGAGCAGAACAGCAGTAACTTCTTTACGGTAGTTATCTTTAATAGCTGGGAGTGATTCATGGTCAAGAATTGGTGACCACTTTTCCATTAATTGTTTGCGATCCATTTTGTTTCCTTTTTTTATCTAAAAGTTGTTTTGCCGAGAGCCTGGACGTAGCGAGAAATAGTTTCGTTAAGAACTTTCTGCTCAACGATTGGCTCGTCTGTAACGACAGACTTAACATCTGCGTTTGCCTTAGTTACAAAATAATTTTCACGGATTGTCTGTAGTTTTGTCTTAAAAGACTCAACATCTTCATATGACAATTCTTCAGCAAGACCACGGAATTTCTCAACTTCAGTATCAGTCAGACCATTTGTTGACTCTTCGATAGCCTGAACACGTTTAATCGCATCCAGTTCTTTCTTCAGTTCAACGCTAACTTCAACAGATTCATTGAGTTTTGACTCGAGTTCTTCAACCTTTGTCTCCATCTCGCCAAGCACATCATACTTCTCTTCAGGAATGTCAATGTAATGCTCTTCGAAAAGAGATTTCATTCCACCAACAAAACTCTCAAGAATATCAGACTTCATACCAGATTCAAGGGCAAGTGCATTCTGTTCCATCCACTGCTCGACCATAAGACCGAGATAACCATCAATCTTCTCAACAAGACCCTCTTGAATTTCTTGTGTAGCAGCAGCGACTTTTGCTTCGTATTGCTCTTCGAGCTTAGCAACTTCTGCTTTAACACGTGTAACAACTGCTGCTTCAAAAATTGTAGCTGCTTTGGTTTTAAACTCTTCTGAGAGTTCTTCTCCGTTAACAAGGGCAGCAACATCTTCTGAAACATCAACTGCAATTTCTTCTTTTTGCTCAGAAACAGTTTCTTCAGCAACAATTTCTTCAGCTGCTTCTTCGATTGTTTCTTCTGCAACGATCTCTTCAGTAGTGTCTTCTACTGATGTTTCAATCTGCTCGTTTTCGAGTTTTTTGCTCTCTTCAAGCAGTTCGCTAATTTTTTGTTCGATAGACATTCGTTTATCTCCTGTGAATTTCTATTGAGATCCCTCAATAAGATTATTTATCTCTATTTAATTTTCTGTAGAAAATGTTGGAATGCCTTAATTTTGGCTTCCTCTAACTGAAGCGATGATGCTTTTTTAATGCCACGCCTCATCTCTTCAATGTCCTTTTCCACGAATTTACCATCAACGAAAACCCACTCCTTAGATTCCATTACACCTTCAACGAAGGCATCTGGAGCAGAGGGATCTGCAACAATATCTGCAGCAGTAGCAAGGACGAAATCATTCGAGACTTCTGCGACGCCATCTTTACCTTGACGCAGAGTTCCCATACCTCTTGATGACACACCAATTGTTGCACCTTCATCTAAAAGATTTTTAACAATTTTACCGTATGGTGTATCCATAATTTTTGCTTTACCGATGAAGTTATCTCCATCTTCAGTCAATTCTTTAATCATGTGCGAAACACGATCAAGATTAATTGTTGGTGAATCTGGATGACCCAACTCACCAAAAGCGCGATTCTTTTGAACGTATTGTTCATTGTAGCGAGCAATTTCTTTTTGAAGAACTTCTTTTGGATAAACACGTCCATTGCGGTTCTTCAAATTTGATTGAAGAAAAACACCTTTAATGTAGTATTCTTTACCTTTACCAAGTTTTTCTTCAGTAATAAACTCAACTGACTCTGTTAATTCTTTAATAAGTTTCATGATGATTCCTTACGCAGAGATAGAGGTTTGATCATCATAAATACCGTACTGTTCTGGCTGAATCTTAGTATTGTAACCAGCAGATTTACGGAGTCTTAACCAGCACTGTGCGGCAGCACCAGAAATAGTAACAACGATATCTTGTGTATTTTGAGTATTTTCTGGCGTCATCATTTGACCACCAAAATCTAACTCACCAGTAGCATTTGCTTGTAAAACTGCAATAACTACTGAGTTTCTTTGAATTGTGATAACACCACCTGCGGCACCTGCCCACTGTAGCCCAACAATGTTAACAACTTGTGTTCCAGCACTTCCAGCTGTTTCTGTTGAAGCGACGAGGTCAACGTCCAAGTCAATAGTTGCATCACTATTGGTGGCATCGCCTTGAATCTTGACAACAACTTCCTGTTGCGTCTTTTTAAGATAAGTTTTATTTGCCGCAGCCATCTTTTATTCCTCTATAAGTTCGAGAACATGCAAAAAGTTTTCTTTACTTTCGCGCATATACTCAATAATTTCTTTTTGATCTTTCAATAAATTATTTAGGTTTTCTTGTAACGCTTCACTAACAATCATTGTTGAACCATCAGCAAGTCGATAATCTAATTTACCCTCTAGTATATGATCTAATTTGTTTAGTTTTCTAATATCAGATACTACAGGATCGACAGTAAAAAGTTTGGAAGAAGCAAGTTCTACGTATGATTCAATTAATGTATCTGTAACTTTTATATTATAGTGTTCACTAATAATTTTTGCTATACGATTTTCTTCTAGTTCTTCGTATGTTTCTGATTTAATATCTTCTTCTAACTTTTCAGAAATATATGTTGATTTGCAATATTCTTTAGCTTCTTCCAAACTACTAAACTCTTCTTCGATTTCTACTCCATCAAGAATTAACTTCCCTTCTTGAAAATGTGCAATTCTACCATAAGAGATAAATGACTCTTTCGTTTCATTTAATTTACGATAGAGTTGCTTAAAATTCATTCTTCTGTTTCTTCTACTGAATCGATAGCTTCTTGTGCTTGCATTTCTTCGTTATCTAAGACTTCAATTTCTTCTTGAGTTTTAAATAAAGATTGTGCAACTTCAATACGTTTAGCATCAAGGGCAGCTGAAACTTTATCAGCCATCACTGAAGCAAATGCATCTTCTGCTGTTGCATAATCGCCTGTTGAAATTGCGTTAACCAAATCATATGTATTCATTGTTCATCTCCTTGTCCAGAACCACTACCTGCATCATCGCCATAACCAGCATTGGACAGCGCACTTTGCTGAGCTATCTGCTTATGAGCAGCGAGAGTGCCATCTCTCTCAGCGTTATCAAAATGATCTTGTTCTTCTGCGTTAATTTGCGAATCAATTTCTACAATCGTATCATCTGATTGACGCAGAATATTTTTTCTTGCCCATTCCATAGAATAATATTTTCCAAGATATGGTTCAATTTGTTGAAGCATATCAAGACGTTGTTTCAGAATTTCATTTTCCTTTAATTCTGTATAATAATTATCTCGTTTAAAGTCGTAACGAATAAATGTTTTTAATTCATCCCACTCGTCAGCACGAATAACACCTTTTGCAATCAATTGAATACGCAACGCATCTGTAAATAACTGTGCAAATTTATGACGAATGCGTGCAATAAATTTACTAAATTTAACTTCATCGCGACTTATTTCTGTAGCACGACCGAGACCAAATGACTGATCAGGATTCATGCGTGACATTGGAACATTTAAAGATTGATAAAGTTTTTTCTGGAAATATTCAATGTCTTGAATTTCTCCAAGATTTGCTCCACCTGGAAGCGTAGTAATTTCTGTACCTTTACCACCTTCACGACGTGGCATCCAGAAATCTTCCATCATAGATAAGTGTTTACGATCGTCGCGAACTTCACCAGTTGTAGCGTCGTATGTAATTTTGTTGCGATAACGATTCATCAAATCGTTTACGTATTGCTCTGCTTTTAACTTTGGAAGATTACCAACGTCAACATAAAAAATTCTACGCTCAGGAGCACGAGAAATACGATAGATAACAACTGCGTCTTCAATCATCTTCAGTTGATTGACAGACTTAATTGCTTTATGCAAATGACCAAGCATCATACCAGTATTTGCATCATGTAAACCTGATGGGCAATAAAGAACTGAATCGTTCGATAACTTTACGCCTTGTGTTGTTGCTTCAGTAATACCTTTATCATTATAAATGTAATATTCTTCAACGCTATCAATAACTTCAACGCCATTCGCGTCTTTTTTCTTATTGATTTTTTTAACTTTTTTAATTTTGCGAGGGTCTATGTAACGAAGTTCAACGATACCTCTTTTTACATTTTTTTCATCAATTAAAATATGATAGTAAAGACGACCATCAATATACCAACCACGGAAAATATCATGACCTCTTTCTTCGAATTTCAATAAACGAAGAACATTATCAAACTCTTCACGGAATTTTTTCTTAATTGGTTCTGATAGACTTAAATCGTCAAGAACAATATCAACTGATTGATCAGCATCATCAGTTACGATTGCCTCATTAACGATATCTTCAATAGCTGAATCGCAATCAGGATATTGAGCAATTTCGCGATAACGACGAATAAGATCGTTTTCGCTTTTAACAACCCCCTCAAGATCCATAACTTGAGAGTAATATGCTGCTGAATTGCCTAACGTGACAATGGAACCATCGTCAGTCCCAGGAGCAACAATGCTTGGAACTGACGACTTATCCTTACGTGTTATTTCAAAACCAAAAATTTGCATTATAAGTTTCCTAAACCACTCTCAATTAGATTGGGAGCGGGAATGATCCAATTGGTGTATCTACAGAAACATTAACATTAATGCCAGCAGCACCTTCAGTAGTATTGCTTGTGAAGAAGTTGAACACAAACTCAACATCAAACACTTCAATTGTATTGACTGAATCGTAATCCAGAGCAATTGGTCCAATCGCAACTGGGAATGCGTCAATAAATTTATATGATTTAACGATCGCGCCATTGCGATCAAGCTGATGAACATTTAAATCAACTTGATAATCTCGTGGATTAACACGACCTTGCGTTGAACCATGGTTCTGAATGCCAGATTGCCATGTTTCAAAAGCATTGCGAATGTTAAAGTTTGTGTCGTTATAAACCTGAATTGACCATGGAGCAAAAGAACGCTCGCCAGCAAAATTAACAGCACGACCACGATACTGAACAGGAACTGTTTCGATTGTGGATCCTGGCAGCTGAGCAGCTTTACACAGGAATTGCGCTTGTTGACCAGCGACTACTCCAAGAGTTACGTATCCAGGGAACGATAATTCGACACGGAATTGATTAGGGCGAGCACCGCCTCCAATCATTTGTGCCTTAAAATCAGCAATATTTGCCATTTAAATCTCCTTGTATTCTCTTTTATTTATTCCTGGATTACGCACCGATTTCTTCGAAGCTGACGCTAGAACGAGCAGCAATGAAGGTCAGAGTGATAAAGTTGATTGAACGATTTGGCTTGATATAGATATCACAAGCAAATTCATTACGGTCAATAACCTCACCAGTATTGTTTGTTTCGTCGCAAACAACTGCGAAATCAGTAATACCACGGCGACCCTGAACATCTCTCAGGAATGGCTCAACGAGATTCTTAAACTGAGCACGTGTAAACGCATCGTTAAATTCAAATAACTGGAATTTAGCAGCAGTAGAAATTGCTTTTTCTAAAGTGATAAACAAACGACGCACGTTGATACGATCGAAAGCAGAAGGAGCTGATAATCCTGTTTTGTCACCAAACAAGACAGTTCCCTGTCCTGGGAATGTTACGACAGGGTTAACACCTTTCTTGTAAAGTGTGTCGCGCTGTGTTTTGTTTGGATTAACAGCAAGTTTAACAACATTTTTAATTTGACCACGATTAAATCCACCTGGAGAGAACCATGGATCAGTTGTGTAATCAGTACGTGCACACAAACCAGCGATATCGCCATTTAATGGGACATAACGATATTTGTCATTGTAGCGATCGTATTGATATTTGTATCCTGAATCAAGAACAAAGTATGATGATGATGGTAATGCATCACGATATGTTGTAATATCTGTGATTGGATCTGCGTCAGCTGATGTAATAACTGCGCCAGTAGAGTTATTTTCTGCAGAAACAAACACGACGCAATCTAATCTAACTTCAGCAATATTATTAACAACATATGTTGCGTTTGTTGCATTTGATTTACCCATCATAACTAATGAAATGTCATACAGTTCTGCGTTAGCGAAAATAGCGTAAGCAGTTTGTAAATTTGCATTAGATGGAGCATGATCATCTACACCACCAGAAAATGAGAATGTGTCAATCTCACCACTTGAATCAAAAGATGTATTTGTAATCTCGTTTATTCTTGCGAAGTTAACTCCTTGAGCAGCAACTCCCCAATGAGAAGCACCAGAAGTGCTTGATGCTCCAGCAGTTGGGTGGTCCATCCACCAAATATAACGAGACTGAGAATTAATTACATCTTTGTAATAATTGTTTGTTCCATCTAATTTTTTAGCGTCAGATGCTTTAGAAACATAAGCAAATTTTTCTAAAATTCCACCAACTGTTCCACTAATAGCTCCATCTTCGTCAATAACAATAATATGAAGTTCATCATAATATCCACCTTTGCTTGTTACATAAGCAGAAGTTCCTGGAGCAGAATCAAATTCATTTTTGTATGTCCACGCTGAATATGTTGATGAGTCGGCAATAGAAATCTTTAAAGAGTTTCCTAATGTGCCTGCCCATTTAGCAGCCCATGGTCCGACAGTTCCAGCTCCACCAGCATAGTTTGCGGTGTAGTGGTCTTGATTTTTAATTTTAATGCCCTCAGTAAGAGCATCTCCAGTTACTGTAGCATTTTTGTAACTTGTTCCATCAGCACGAACAACTAACAAATTGTTTGTGTAGGATAAAAAGTTTGCCGCAGTAAAAAAAGATGTAAACACTGTTTGGGTGTCATTTGGTTTTCCAAAACGACTTACAAGTTCGTTTTCGGAAGTAATTGTTACTGGATCTTCAATTGGACCCCACTGAAAAGCTCCAGCGAAAGCGCCAGCTGAGGTGGCGACCGCAGGAACAATAGAAGTAAAGTCTTTCTCTACTACGGTAACGCCTGGACTTAGTTGGAAAGGCATTGTAATCTCCTTGTTACATGTTCATTTCGTTTGGTTCTGCTACGAGAGCACTTTTACCACTAACTTATTTATTTTTTTACCGATTTCAGAAGTTGGTAATTGTGCTTCTTTCTATTCCATCGTCTATGAAGCCAAACGGAGTTAATTCTTGTTCAATTCGTTCCATTTGATTTTTATACATAATTTCTCTCAAGTTAACATTATTTAGTTCTTTGAAATAAGTCTGAGTTGTGAGCCAAGCAAACAACACAAGAGTCATAACTAGATCATCGTGATAACCTTCGTCTGCTGAATAACTTCCTCTTTGTTCGATAAAAGTTGAAATTTCAGAGATAATGTCAGCATCAAAAATCAAAAGTTTCTTTTCTTCAATCAAAGACTTTAGATTCATACAACCAAGCCTTTTGACTTTTCTATCGGTTTGAACTCCCATTTGAGTTCTTCCGTATCCAAATCCTCCATTAATAACCTGAGAATGCGTTGTTTTTGAAACCATCAACATATTCTCATATTCCATCTCATTGTGTAAAATGTGAGCAACTTGTTCACTCACATTAACCTCAATTAAAACATATGCCATATTGTAATCTGTTGCAACTTTGTGTATAATATTTGGATACAATAATGGACTTATTTTATTGTCTCTATATTTCGCGACAACTTTATACGGAGATTCTGTTATATCTACAACTGTAAACGCAGAATAGTCTCCTTCAACACCTTTAGCGACGTCAGCTACTAAAGTGTAAGCATGATTTGCTTCTGGTGGTTCTATGACATCTAAACCATCTTTTTGATATAAAAATGGCTTAGGTGACATTTGACCAATCGTATCAGATGCAATCAGCGTTAACGAAGAACCTAAAAATTTACAAAGAACTTCTTGATTATATTTTAAGTCACCAAGTAATGCTTTTTGCCCCTCAGCCCACGTTTCATTTCTACCTGGAATTTTCCAGTAGGGAATAAACAATGGAATAAATCCGTTACGATTTTGTTCAGCATCATTCCAAAATTTCCAAAAGTGATTATATCCCATTGGTGTTGATGACAGTAAAATTTTTGTCGTTTCACCAGCAGAAATAGTTGGATAAACAGAAGTAAAAAAGTCCTCAGCAATATTATTTGGAATAATTGCTGCTTCGTCAACGTATAGCCAGTTAACAGATTTACCACGGATAGCACTTGAAGATGTTGCCGCAGTAAAAACTTTACTTCCATTTTCTAATTCAATATCACCTTTGTTCCAAACAGCCACCCCTTGCTGCATCCATTTTGGTAAATTTTCATACATTAACTGATATCTTGATAGTACCTCACGTGCGGAACTTGCTTTATTAGCCAAGATAGCGACAGTCTTATTTGCTTGGAAAAGCGTATACCATAGGATACAAGCAGCAGAAGTGATCGTCTTTCCTTGTTGACGTCCTTCCATCAAAATCACCTTACGATTATTTAGGATTGTTTCTACTTTCTCCCTTTGACAATCGTATAATTTAAATTTAACTAAACCACTATCGAGAGATACAATATAACAGTAGTTTTCTATAAAATAAACTGGATCTTGAGAACATTTAATATATTCTTTAATATCATCTGGACTGAACTCAACATTAACACCTACGGCTTTTAAATTCGCATTAGCATTATAAACTTCTGCCATTTTTAGACATCGCTCCAGTTTTCATCAATCTCATCAACAGGTGTTGCTTGCGTTGCGTTATATCTTCTAAACGTATTGGTTCCATCTTGATTGATGTTAGCAGTAACATCATTAATAATGCCTTGACTTCCAACATTACCAAATAAATTCATCTTTGCTGTGAAATTAAAGGTATGTGTAACAAAACGACGAGTATTAAAATCTCCGTCATAATCGTCCTGAACTGTTACAGAGTTTAAAATAATAGGAACATCTTGAATAATATTCATATCGTCAACAGCATTAATTGCTAATGTGTATTCAGGTGTAAATGTTGGAAGAATTTGTTCTACGATTGCCAACCCATCTTCAGTGTTTTTTGTTAATGCGTAGAGAGTTATGTCAAGATTATATGGAACAGGAGAAAACACCTCATTTCTCGTTTCGCCATCGTTTTGAACGCAAACCAATTTTTGCATGCGACCAACTTTACGAAGAGAATCGTAAGCATAACCTGTAATTTCAAATGATAATCTTGGAAGAACAGTATATTTGTGCTGCGTTAAATTTGGATCAGATTCAATACGAACAACCCACTTTTCTTTTGGGGCGTACGAAATTGGAACAGCAACAGTTTGGATTAGTGTTCCACTGTTATCATAGCGTGGTATTTTAATGTCACTAAACAATCTACCAAACGCAACAATAGTTCTGCGAATTAACCCATGATAGTATGTGTTTCCACCCAGCATTATTCAAGTTCTCCAAACGGATTTGATTCGCTAAACAAAATATCTTCTGCTTCATCTCTAAATTTTGTGTTATCTCCATAGGAATCAGAAAGATCTGGATTTTGCTTAATAGTAGATGTAGCTACAGCTACTGTCGATGGGGTATTTCCAGTAACTGGAGTAATAACAACTGAAGGCGCAGAAGTATATCCATAACCTCTGTTCGTTACTGTAATGGAAATAACTTTTTGCGCATTTGCTCCAGTTCCTAATATTGCAGTTGCAGTTGCACCTGTTCCATTTCCACCTGTAAATGTTATCGTTGGTGCAGAAGTATATCCTGCTCCTTGATTGGTCACAGTAATCGTTTCCACACCAAATGCTCTTGAGCGAGAAGTGCTTGTATCTTCAGTGTAAATATTTTCGAACGCGTCAATAGCAGAATCCCCAGTATCAATATGTTCAGAAGCATACTGGAACAATTCAACTTGAAGTTTATAAACTTGAAGCCTACCAAGTTGATAAAATGGGTCTTGATGTTGAACAAATTTAACTTCAAACAATCCACCTGTTAAAGGAAAATACAACAAGTCTCCCTCTGATGGTCTATTAGATAAAATTCCTTGCCCATAACGTCCAACTAATTGTTCCCATCTACGACGAGAAACCGTAAGGGTGGCTGACTGTTCCATAAACAGCCCAAACTTTTGAATAAATGCTCCCTGCCCCTCGAATCCATCCGCGTTTTCGAGGTACATTTCTATAATAAATTTATTTTTAAATTCACTTAAACGATCTTCTCCAAGAATTTCATCTTTGGCTACTAAAGTTCTTGGAATATAAACAAAATCTTGCCCATGAATTTGGATAGCCTCAATAATAATATCTTCCATTAGAAGCTGCTCATTGCGAGTACCTTGGGAAAAATACACATTTCGAGACATGATTTACCCTAAGAAAAAATCTAATGGCGCAGATTTATTTTGCAGTTCGTCTTCGAGTTTTTCAATTTCGTTAGTTGCTTCATCATAAAGCGCATTTCCGTCAAGAGTAACACCACCTGGAAGTTGAATTCCTTGGAATTTTTTAAGGTTTGTTCCCCACTGCTTTTTAAATAATGCAGTGACATAATGTTTTAACCATGGCTCATTGAAAACCTTTGTCCATGTTGCTGGATCTAAAGCGCGATACGCTTCAACAATAATGTAGTCATCTGCTTGAATATCTTGCGCCCAGTTTTGATCAATGTGTAATTGATTAGTCAAACGATTAAATCGATAAAGCGGATATCCGTTCAACTCTAAGTCGAGTAACGCAATATGAGACATTACTGTTTTATAGTAAATAATTGATGTTGATGTTAAATCATAGAGGTCGTTTAATCGTAATTGATATTGGAGATCAAATAACCCCTTTGATGAAGAACCTTGCGTGAATGGAACAACTCTTGTTACACCATAAACAATATCTGGAATTGTGATGTATTTGTTTTCTGTATCACCAGCAGTATAAAAACTAGAAGATGCTAATGTTGCAGTAGCTTCTCCATTTGACACAGATTCAGATGCTGTAAATGTTCCAACAATGTCGCGAATACGAATAACATTATTATCTTCATTCGTTTGAACATAACCATATGCTCCAGAAGTAGCACCAGTTAATTTCGTTCCTTTAGCGAATGAAGCTGCGTTTGTTCCAGTAATAGTTAATTCAGATGCAGTTATTTTATGTTTTAAATAAATGCGCTCAACTCCTTCGTAGTGATACAAAGCAAAATATTCTAATGCTTCATCAATACGATCTTCTAGTTGATCATCGTCTACGTTTATCTCAAGCACAGGTGCACCTAGAGCACGCAATGCGTATTCTTTTAATCCTGTTCTTGTAGTGACTGCCATAAAAAATCCTTTTTAATATATCTTACTATTTATCGCCATTTTGGACCTTCAATCCAAGAAGCTAAACTGTATCGAGTTCCTTTGGTTACTGGATTTGCACAATGCTCAATAAAAGAAGGTATAAAAATAACTGTTCCTTGTTGTCTTAAATCTTCTTTATTGGGGTAATGTGCTGTATTAAACACTTCAAAATCCCCACCTTCATATTCATTTGAATCAGTTAACTGAATAACGCAAGTTAATTTTCTGTGATAGTATGGATCACCATTTATATAAAACACATCATGATGTCTTTTATATTCTCCAGAATACTTAGAATCATATTCTGCTAATTGTATAAAAGACAATCGTTCAATATGAAACTTAAACCAATCTGTATTTGCTCTAAAAGCAAGTTTCCATATTTCATCAAATAATGGTTTAAATGTCAAATTCGTTTGTTCAATAAACCTAACCTTTGATCTTCTATATTCAGTATCAAGTTTATTTCCCTCGTTAACACCAATAGTTGAATCTTTTTCTGGAAGTTTTTGCGCTTCTTTCAAAATATCATCGCATTGTTTTTTATTCAAATATGATTTAAAATAACACCACTCACCCAACATAACAATTCTCCAGTATATTAAAGTTTCTTTTCCAATTCTTCGATTCTTTTTTGTTGTTCTTTAATTGCCTCAATTAACAACGGAACAAGTTTTTCGTATTGAACAGTCATATAGTTTTGACCAGATTGAGAAATCTCAACACCTTCAACGAAATAGGTATCGAATGGTGCTGGCTTAACTGCCTCTGGAAGAACTTGTTTAACGTCTTGAGCAATGACACCAACTTCTTTTGATTTTTTGCTGTAACCATATGTTTCAGCAAGATCATTTGGATTATAAGTTACACCACGAAGTGTTTTAACTTTATCGACAGCATTTTCAATTAAATTGATATTTTCTTTCAAACGCTCATCTGAGTAGTAAGCAACAATTGATGCAGTAGCTCTAATTTCTCCAGCTGTACCCGATGCAGCAGTTCCAACACCCAACGAATTAACTTGAGCATTTGAGTTTGTCGTGAATCCTCCAGCAGGACCTGTTGGACCAGTAGGACCTGTTGGACCTGTTGCGCCTGCAGGACCTGCAGGACCAGTAGGACCAGGTGCGCCAGTTGGACCAGTAAGACCTGTGGGTCCAGTGGCACCTGTTGCACCAGCAGGACCTGTTGGACCTGGAGATCCAGTTGGACCTGTCGGACCAGTTGGACCTGTTGGACCAACTAACGCTACTTGAGCAATAGTTCCCTTTCTAATTGCTCCTGCGCTAACATCATAAACAGCAAGTAAATCAGTTGACACATATGTAGTTTCAGCTGTCAATCCATTAATATCCATAGATATTGTTGGTGACCAACCTTCTCCAGCTGTTCCAGAAACAGCAATACCAGTTCCAGCAGTAGCCCCAGCAACATAGTTACCAGTAGTATCAGTTCCAAGAGCAACTGAGTTAGCTGCAATAGTAGCAGTAATTGTAACATCTGCAGAACCATTAAACGACGCAGAGCCAGATAAGTCTCCACCTAAAGAAATAGTTCTTGCTGTGGCTAACGTAGTTGCTGTTGTTGCGTTGCCAGATAAAGCAGCAGTAATTGTTCCAGCTGAGAAATCACCTGAAGCGTCGCGAGCAACAACTTTAGATGCAGTATTTGCAGATGTAGCATCAACAGCTAGAGTTAATGCAGCACCTTCTGATCCACCATTACCACCAGTAATGTAAGAACCATTGGTAATAGAAGCAACATAGTTGCCAGTGGTATCAGTTCCAAGAGCAACAGAATTAGAAGCAACAGTTGTAGCGAAAGAAATCGTTGCGTTACCTGTTCCGTCAAAAGAAGCAGTTCCAGAACCTGTAACATCACCAGTTAACGTGACACCGAGAGTTCTAGATGTTTGTAAAGCAGTTGCTGTAGAAGCATTACCAGTAACATCACCAACGATATTAGCAGCAAGAGTTCCAGTAGTGATTGTTAAATCACCAGTTGATGCACCAGTTGCAGTAGTTGTTCCAAGAGTAAATCTATCAGCAGATTCATCCCAAATAAAGGCAGCATTATCGCCACTAGAACCACGCTCAATAATAAAGCCAGCGTCATTAGCGTTTGATGCTGCGCCATTATTTAATTCAATAAGCGCATCCGTTACTACGGTATTTGTTGTATTAACTGTTGTGGTTGTTCCATTGACAGTTAAATTGCCAGAAAGTGTAAGGTCATTAAATGTTACGTTTGAGTTAGTAGCAACTGCTTGACCAATAGCAATCGTAGGGGTTGCGCTTTCGCCTGAGTTATTTGATAAAGTAACACCTGTTCCAGCAACTAAAGAAGCTACATAATCACCAGTTGTTTCTGTTCCAAGAATAATCCCATTATCTTTAATTGTAACGACACCAGAAGCAACTGCAAAATTATCTGTGCTAAATGATGCTATACCTTTATTTGTATCTGAAGCATCTTCGGCAGATATAGTAATTGTATTGTTAGTTACTGCAGTATCAATTCCTTCTCCGCCAGAAACTGTTAATGTGTCTGAAGAAAGAGAAACTGTATCTGTGCCAGAATCTCCAGCAATAGATAAACTTGTTGTAAGATTTTCAGTGCTAGCAGCTGTTATTCTTCCATATGTATCAATCGTTAAAACTGGAATAGCTGATGAAGATCCATATGTATTTGCTGTTACACCAGAAGCAGCTAATTCAAAATCTAAAGTATTATCTCCGTCTTGATATGTAACAGAGATGCCTGTTTCTGTGTTACTAGAAACCATTGCTCCAACAATATCTGAAATGTATTCATCAATAGCAGTTCCGCCAATTGTTGGGGTTGTCAATTCTGGTGATGTTAATGTTTTATTTGTTAATGTATCAGTAGTTGCACGACCAACTAGAGTGTCAGTAGAAGTTGGTAGTGTTAATGTGCCAGTATTACTAATACTACTAATTACTGGACTAGTTAATGTTTTATTGGTTAATGTTTGAGTGCCAGTAATTGTTGCAACTGTTACTCCGCCTGCAGTTGTTCCATCGTGCAGTCTTAATGTTTTGTTAGTAGTATCAAATGTTATTTCTCCAGTAGCGCCAGTAAATGCATCGTTTTGCGCAGAACTACCTCTTCTCAATTGTACTTGAATTGACATTTGTTATTCCTTTTATTAATCAATTGTATTTATGATACAATTGCTCTATCGGTTACTCTTCTAAAATTAGTTCCATCCGAAAATGCTAAAACTGGTCCACCAGTTTCATCGCTAACATATATTAATTGCCCAACTAATGCTGAGCTTGGTAAAGATGATACTGTGTATTGAGGAATAACTAATTGATCTGGATATATTAATCCAGCAACAACAACTGTTCCCCAATCATAAACTTCTCCAGCTCCATCCGTTATTAATCCCCAATCTGAGGATGATGTTACAGCAACATCTATTGTTCCAAAATTTTGATCAATACTAAAATTAACGCTACCAGATATGAGCGTATTAACATCAACAAAAGAAACTGTACCCGAACCATTTGTTGATAAAACATATCCTGTTGAACTATCAGTATTTGGCAATGTATACGAATTAGATATACTTACTTTACCAGTACCATTACCACTTAAAACTAGATTACCGTTTATGTTTGTGGATGCGATAGTATTTCCATTGATATCTATATTATCAACAGTAATTTGTGTAGCACTAGAAATACTACCACCATTAATGGTTGGTGATGTGAGCGTTTTGTTGGATAAAGTTTGAGTTCCAGTGAGAGTTACTGTATTAGTATCCTCGCTGAAACTTTTGATATTATTTGATGAATCTTTGAAGTAGAGTTTTCCATCAGTGTAGTTGATCGCCAACTCACCATAATCAAGATCTGATGTGAGAGGAATCTTGCTTGCTGTGGAAGATTTTTTGAGTAATACTTTGTTTGCCATTCTCTACCTTAAAAAAGGATTCACAAAAGAGAGGGGAGTAAAAACTCCCCTTTACTACTTATTTAGTATGTTCCACCATCAATACTAAATCCATCTAGCGTTGATGTTGATGCTCCAGCACCATTTAAATTCGCACCAACATAAATGTCTTCGCTAACACCAACACCACCTGTAACAACTAATGTTCCTGTTGTTGTTGAAGAAGAAGCTGTATTGGCAGTTAATGTTACTGCTCCATTTGCAGTTAAAGTGGTGAACGCGCCAGTATTTGCAGTAGATGCACCAATTGGCGTATTGTCAATGCTACCAGTAGAAATTGTAGCGCCAGTAATTGTTTTATTGGTTAATGTTTCTGATCCAGCTAAAGTTGCTAATGTTCCTGTTGTTGGAAGTGTTACATTAGTTGAACCAGTAGTAGTTAATGTTAACGCATTTGCGCCACTTGTAGTAAATGCAGCTGCGGTAGAAATATTACCACCAAGCGTGATTGTATATGAACCATTATTTACACCTGTACCACCATAAGTAGCACCAATAACTGTTCCATTCCAAACACCAGTACTAACTGTACCTAATGTTGTAATAGTATTTTGACCAACATAAGTTGCAGCAATATCAATAGAATCTGAAGAAACAGTAATTCTATCAGAAGTTCCACCAACTGCTAATACACCTGATGTGTATGTTAAACCATTACCAGCAACACTAGACGCCAACTGAACATTGTCAGCAGAAATTTCAATACCATTTGCAACATTAACAGAAAGTGTGTTGCCTGATTTAGCAAGTCCATTACCAGCAGTAATTTGACCTGCGCCAGAAAACTGAGTAAAGGTTAATGGATCGGTTCCAACTGTTACTGGATTGTCTGAGGTGATAACGAAACCAGCATCTCCATTGACAGTACCTTCTTCAACAAAGAAAAACACACCAGCAGTAACTTCAGCAGGAGAGTCAAAGTCAGTTGCGCGTGTCCAAGAACCAGAAGCAACAACGTAAACACCATTTTGAGACGCTGTCGACTGATCTTTAACCAGAACACGATCACCATCATTAAGAGCAACTCCGTCAATAGTTTGGGTGTTGCTAAGAGTAATATTTGCAGTAGTAGCAGCTCGGACAGATGCTTTTGGATCTAAACCAGCAGCACGCGCATCAACGTAACCTTTAGTGGCTGCATCAGAAGCATCTGTTGGTTCAGCCAGATTTGTTATCTTGGCAGAGTTAACATCGACAGAACCTGTTCCGTTTGGATTTAGTGAGATGTTTCCGTTTGAGTTTGTTGATGAGATTTCATTACCATCGATAGTAATGTTATCAACAGCAACGGATTGTAAACCAGCCAGAGAGTTGGCAGTTGCACCAAGAGAAACAGAAGTAGAACCAATTGTTACACTTGAATTAACTAGTTCTGCATTGGAAACGCCACCATCTTTGATAGTAACAGAACCTGAAGAAACTGCGAAGTTATCAGAACTAAATGAAGCGATACCTTTAGCAGAAGTAGTTGCATCGTCAACGGAAATAGTGATCGTGTCATCAGATACAACAGTTTGAACTGGATTTGTACCTGTAAATGTTAATGTTCCACCATTGCTAAATGTATCATTTGATCCACTATCTGCAGCAAGAGTAAATGACGTTGAAATGGAAGCAGTGCTTAATGCAGTAACACGACCCTTTGCGTCAACTGTAATAACTGGAACAGCGGAAGAAGATCCGTACTGGGAAGCAGTAACGCCAGTATTTGTCAGATCAAGGGTAACTGCAGCAGATTCAGATCCTGAGTTTGCTACTGTGATATTGCTATTGCCAGCATCAGCGATAGTAGCAACATAGTTACCAGAAGTATGAGTTCCTAGTGTAATCGCATTGTTTGCAATAGAAACTGCACCAGAAGAAACTGTAAAATATGTAGAACTAAAAGAAGCAACACCTTTTGAAGATGTTGTAGCATCAGAAGCAGCAATCGTAACAGTATTATCAGATACTGTTGTACTAATTGGTGCAGTTCCTGCAAATGTTAACGTGCTTCCAGTGCTAAAGGAATCAGTATTTGGTGTTCCCTGGTTATCACTAATAGTAAATGATGTAGTAATTGTTGAAAAGGATAACGCACCAGAACCATCAGTAGATAAAACTTGACCAGAAGTTCCATCTGAATTTGGTAACGTGTAAGCACCATTGATAGAAACCTTACCAGTTCCATTCGGATCAAGTATCAAATTTCCATTTGTATCTGTTGTGCTGATTGTGTTGCCATTAATTTGAATATTATCGACAAGTAAATCATCTATTTTTTTGTTGGAATCAACAACGATTGCTGAACTTGCAGTAAGTGTACCAGCAGTGTGATCTAATCTATCAGTGAAGAACTTACCACCAATAACATAGTGATTAGCAGCATCACCAGCTGTTTCTGATCCAATACCAATATAAAGTCTATCGCCACCATTGGAACCATTATCTGTTAACGCGGAGTACGCTAATTCACCAGCAGCAAGCGTCGTTGGGTTGCCTGCGGTGGACGATCTTTTTATTCTTATAATTGACGCCATTTAGTATTGACCTCCAGTGATATTTGTTTCTTCTAATGTGGTTGTTGCGACCCACTTACTTGTTGCTGTTTTGTAGACAAGAACAGAGCCATTTGTTAATCCATTCGTTGTAGTGTCTATGTCAGTAGCATTTGCAAGTGATGTACTAGCAACAGAAATTGTATTATCAACCCCTGCTACTGTTATAAAACCTTGTTCTGACGAAATCGTAATCGTCGTATTTTCGTCAGATATTGTTGCGATTGTATCTGCCATCTTAAATCTGTGTAATTTGTGGTGTTACTATTGCGATGCCTTCAACTACCCTTGTTTTAACTCCACCTGGAGAAGTAATTTCTACATCATAAAGATATCTACCTGGTGGAATTGCGCCTGATTGCGCAGCAGTTAAAGAAATGTTAACTTTACCATTTGCTGCATCACTAATTGTAGCATTTAAATTGTAGGCTGTAGAAGAAGCGTAAGACTTCCTCATTTGAGAGGCAGTGGTGTAACTGGTAAGAGTGAGTGCATTCCCATCAGCTCCTGTAACTGTGATGGTATTACTAAAGTTTGTACCCTCATCTATGTATATATTTGCTACTGTTGCCATCTAATTCTCCTTAGCCCCTTTATTTATCCTTTTTTGAGATTGATCATTTATAATAATTGATAAATTTACCTCTAAACTCTGAATCAACATTACCAGGAGGTCTTTTATAGTTGTGTAAAATAGTATTTTCAGATTCTAAAAGCAAGTTTATATACCTTCTTGGATGTTCGCAAGGAAGTCTTGGAGTGACTGAATGCCAACTAACTGGGAGGTTCGGAAATAATACAAATACATTCGACCCATAATCAATTTTTTTAGACTGTTTCGTCAATGGATTGTATAAAATTAAATCCCCACCATAAGATTCTGATTCGTTATCATCCTTAAAATACCACAAACCGACTAATATTTTATCACCTGTGTCTAGATGCAACCCACGTATTTTATACGCATAATCTGTTGCTTTGTTTTCTGAATACAAAACTCTAGAATCTAAACGAAGTTCATGATCAATTAGTTTTGGGTAATAAGACAAAAGGTCTTTAGAAAAATCAATATTAGCGTTTAGTAAAATGTTGTTAAATTTTAACTTTATTTGTTCATCCACTAATTCTATATTTGATCTATTGCCGAAATTTAACATATGATTTTCGTGAACAATATCGTTCCAAGATTTTTTAATTTCTTGATAAAACTCTTCTGGTAAACTACCAATAATATGTGGAAACGGATCAGTTTGGTACGATAATGTCATATATGGATTTGCCTTTTACATAGTCCAGTATTCTTTGTTTTATTCTAAAGATACTTTGTTTTTCATTGAAAATGTTTATGCAGTAATAATTAACGTAATAATATAACCATAAATTTAAATTTTTTTCAATTTTAGTTAAATATGCCTCTTCTGGTGTTTTACACACTGTAGCCATTTCCATATATTCAGTTTGTCCAAATACACTAACAGGTTTATTGTGTATTAATGCTTGTATTCCAGCCATACTAGAAGCGGACCAAACCTGTGAGGATTCCTTTATCAGATCAAGTAAAGGCATTTTATATTCAATTGAAGCGAATTCACTATGCTCTCGCAAACTATTAAACCATCCCTGCGGATCATTATGATCAACACAACCTGGATGCCATTTAAATACAACAAATTTTTTATTTTCTTTAGACCATAACACTATTTGTTCAGCTAAATCAGTAAAATTTTTATCGTACCAAGAAGTTGATTTGGTATTTTGCATAATTACTAAAATATAGTTTTCTGGAAGTTTGATTTTTTCTTGATTTAATGGCTGCTTGTATCTTGTAAAATTTCCAGAATTAGACATATTGATTAATGTTTTTCTAAATGAATTAAGTTCAGCATCATCAACTTTAACTTTTTTGTATATATCGTTAGGATAAAAAATACCAAACCCATATGACTCTGGAAAAAATCTACAAAGGTATGGTGCTGGCGATCCATAATTGTAAAAAAAATGATTGCCTTCTGATTTTATAAGTTTTTCGCTATTGTTGTATGAAATGGTGCAATCAATGTTTGGATCAAGTTGACTCGTTGCCTTTAAAATTCTATTTTGTAATAAATCCAGATATTTTGCATTCTGTACTTTAAATTGATGTTGTATTCTATGTTTAATCCATACGTCTTTCGAAAACAAATTTAGATTCATATTTTTTGATTAAACCCATAAGCAAACCTTAAAGAAGGAGAATAAACACAATGCCATAATGGTTTTAACGGATCAACTAAAAATCTACGCATAGTCCACCCAGCATAATCATAATCATCAACAATTTCTCCAGTTTGCGTTTTATATCTAAAAATTCCTGGAGTTGGTGTGAATAAAATATATGTTCTAATTCCTGGATTATCGGAATTTGTGTGCCAATCTATAAAACTACCAGAGGAATAATATATCGTATTTGTGCATTCATCTGCATCAAGAATATCTATTATTTCAGCAATAAATGATTCTTCTTTTCTTTCCATATTGTAAACGCCCCAATTCATCATAGCCTTTAAATTTACACTTGGAATGCCTTCTATGTTTATCATATTATCAAAGGCAGTTTTTGATGCTTTATAATGCGGTTTTTCTTTAGCGAACGGTAATCCAAATTCCTTTATTTCATTTTGCAAAATTTTTATAATTGTTTGGGGTGGCACGCATTTTTCAATCATTTTTCCAATTCTCCATTATCCATTTAATTGAATTTTTATCTATGTATTCCAACTCAATTATTTGATGCTGCGATGGAAATCCATGAAAAGAACATATAATCCCACCCTTTGGTGGCGTATAACCTCTATAAATGTGCGAATTATATACAGTTATATCATCTCTTAAATGTCCATATTTAAAAGACCATATCCATTCATTTGGCATAGTGATTAAATTTTTATATTTCTTCACCATATGATACTCTGCTATCAAAGGTTGCTCATTCCCTCTAATTAGTTTATACCCCGACTTCACTTTATTTTGAAAATATTGAAAAAAATCATACCAGTATTTTGGATTAAACACCATAACCGCACCATGAAATGTTGGCATATTTCTTTTTAAAAAATCTTTAGATATACACCAAAATCTATCATCGTATTGAAATAACGGATCTAAACTAGAAACAATAACAACATCCAAATCTAAGTATAATGTCTTTCTTTCTGGTATTGTACCAGGAAAAAACATACTTTCTTTATACCACTGATTTTCTGTTGACCCGACATCGTGCAACCAATCGATTGGGCAAGGAATGGAAATAACTTCTTTCCGAATATTTGATGGATTATCTGTTATACAATAAAAATCAAACTCCATGGTAAGATTTCTCTTAACCATGGAGTAAAGTTTATTCACATAATCACTGCTGTAAAGCGTACCCCACTTTACACAAACAACATTCACTTTATTCATAACATATTATTTGTTTCCGAGCATATCCTCAATTTGCTGCAGTTCCTCTTGAGTGACTGTTTCGTCTGCAAGAATAGATCTAATCTGCTCATTGTCTGGAAAAACAGAAGCAAGAAAATTAACAAGTTTATTATACTTATCTACATCAGCGCTACTAATTGCTTGATTGATCAACTGTTGTTGATTAATATAGGCAGCAAATTCTTGTTCTGTAATTCTTTGAAATCCCTCGGTATTTAAAATAATTGTTTGGTTATCTGGATTCCAAAAACAATCAACAAGAATAGTTCCCTCTGGTAAGTGAGAAACATCTGCTTCTACTTTAAATAATCCAGCGTGGCACATAAATTCTGGAAATGGTTGTTCCGAGGCACAATTTACGCTGTTATCTGATTCATTTATTAAAAAATACATTTTTATTTTCCTTAGGATACAGTACGATAAGCTACTCTTCTTTGGATAGTTCCAGCATCTTGGACGTTGTCGCCAGCATCATTGTTTGCAACACCAGATCTATATGCTTGGAATCCGCATATAACTGAAGAAGATGAAGCTGGCATACTTATACTGGTTTGTCCAGCTGTTGATGTCAAATATAAAATTTCTGCAACAGCAGTTTGGTAGCCTTGTTGACCAAAGACGTTAACACCTGAATATGCTGTGTATTGAACAGCGCCCAAAACAGTTCCTGCAGAGTTTTGGCTTGTTCCGTTACTATATGTAATACCTGTACTCGTAAGTGTTACTGGCATTTATTTACTCCTTTGAATTCTTAAGTTGCTCAACTTGTTTATTTAGTTCTTTTATGGCTTCAATAAGCAAAGGAACCAATTTTTCATATTGCACAGTCATGTAATTTTCGCCAGATTTAGACATTTGCACACCTTCGATCATATAGGTATCAAATGGAGCAGCCTTAACTGCTTCTGGCAAAATTTCTTTGATTTCTTGTGCAATTACACCAACACGTCTTGAGTTATCTGTACCAAATCCCATTGACTCGGCAATTTCGTTTTGAGTGTAATAAACTCCACTAATTTGAGTGACTTTCTCTAAAGCATTTGAAATTGTTCCCTCGATATTTTTAAGTCTTTTATCTGAGAAGTTAGAAGTGATATCGCCAGTAGCAGTAAGAGTTCCAGTAACAGCAACTCCACCCGATTCGGTAGCGAGTTTAGCTGAGTTGTCGTAATAAAGAGTGGAAGCTCCATTAAGAACAAATTGAGCATAAGTTTCAAGACCATCTGCAGAAACCAAATTCAAACCACTTGAACGAATATTTAAACTTCCAGTACCAGTGTCATCAATATAACTATTACTTCCATCATGGTAAATTTGAAGATCATTACTTGCTCCAAAATTTGCTATTTCGCTATCACCCATACTTAAACCATCACAAGTAACTCCACCTGTAACTGTAATACCAGATGATGACGTGGCGAGTTTAACTGAATTATCATAGTAAAGAGTAGAGGCTCCATTAATTACAAATGTAGCATAAGTCTCAAGACCATCTGCAGTTGCTAAAGTTATACTATTAGATGCGCGAATATTTAATGTGCCTGTTCCTGCGTCTGTGATATAACTATTACTACCATCGTGATAAATTTGAAGGTCGTTACCTGTTCCAATATAAAGTTCAGCATTATCAGGTATTGAAACGCCACCATTAACTGAAAGTAATCCTGTTGATGGATTAAATGATAACTTGCTAGAAGAAATTCCAACAGATGTTGAAGTTCCAGAAGTAGCGTCTTCCCAAACCAAATATCTTGTTGCGTTTGTCGCATTGTCATCTGTAATGCTTGCTCCAGCTGCTGCCCAAGAAAGAGTTCCTGTGCCATTGGTAACAAGTGCTTGACCACTACTACCATCTGTAGATGGAAGGGTCCAAGTTAAATCAGATGCAATGCTACTTGGTGCTTTAAATGCTACATAATTTGTTCCAGTATCCGTATCTTCATACAATTTAATATCTGCAGCCGAAGTGGCAGATCCTGGTATAGCTATACCAGTTGTTGTAGTAACAAGTTTTGAAGCATTATCGTAATAAAGAGTAACAGCGCCATCATCAACAAATGTAGCCATTGTTTCTGCGCCATCAGATCCACCAAGCAAATCAATCTGACTTGCTGCGATTTTTAAATTACCTGTCCCTGCATCTGTGATGTAACTGTGACTGCCATCGTGGTAAATTTCAAGATCACTACCAGTACCGAAAATAGTTTTTACGTTGTCGCCAAGCGTTACGTTACCAGTAAAAGCTGATCCGCTTAATGCAGCATAATATGATCCTTGCTGACCATCAAGTAAGTCAGCATCTAAACCAGAAGCAGCACCGTCAACAGTTTTGATTTTTGTCAAAACATCAGATGCGGTGTAACTAGAAGATTCTAGCTTATCATTATTTAAATTAGAAAAGTTTGTGTCCACTTCATTGTTAGTTAGTGGACTTCCTTTAACTGAGCGTAGGGTAATTGTAGCCATTCTTTACCTTTATTTTTCCAAGATTTTTTGTAATAAAGATTTTATCTCTGCGAGATCATTCTTGAGATTATTTATCTCTTGTGTTTGTTTTTCAAATTCTGATCGTTTAAGTTTAAGTGCTTCTTTTTGAGCAATATATTTTTTATAATCAACTTCAGAAGTATTTATTACAGCATTGGAAGAAGTATCCCTAACCAATGCTGTATGCCCCTGAACTTTAAGATACGTGCTCATTATGCGCAAGCAATAATTCTTAAATCTTTAACTCTTGCTACTTGAGAAGAATCAGTTGAAGTGAATACAAGTTTAACTCCAACTGCATCAAAAGGAACAAGATCCGTTAATGTATATACAGCATCATAAAATTGTCCATCATTATTTTGTGGTATTGTATCATCTGGTGATACTAATGTATAAGTTTGACTATCAAAAGAAGCGGAACTTCCAACTGGAGATGTTCTATAATATACAGAAACGCCAGCGTTTGGTGGAAGATCAGTTGCAAACCTAATTTTCAGGAAAGTGGATGGATTTTCCAAATTAACTTTACGAGTAACATATTTACTATACGTAGAGCTACCACTTGGAGCGATCTCATCAACAAAACGATCAGCAATAGTAATCGTTACTGATGCGCTAGCTGCTTCAGTAGTTAAGGAAGAATCTACAGTAACTGAACCAGTTGAGGAATCAACAGCAGTTACTAAAAATGTTCCATTATTTGCTGAGTTGGAGAACCCTGATGTAGTAATATATTTACCTACTGAAATAAGTTTTAACGCTGCACGAGCAGTAGAGTTTGCAGAACTAATAACATTTGTAGTTCCTGCTGCAGCAATAGTAGTATTACTTGTAAGAATACTTCTAGTATCAAGAGTTGAATCATTGACAACTGTTCTTGATGGAGAATTAACCTTGTAGTTAACTAAAATTGCTGATAAACGATCTACGTCAATAACTGGAGAAACTGCGTTATTTGTAGAATAAAGTCTTGCTTTAACGAACAATGACTTATTTCCAGACAAATTATTCGTTTCATTTATTTGAGAAGCAACCATTCTATTTGAAGCAAATACATTATTTTCGTTTGCAATAATCCCACCATAACTAGCATCCGTGGTGTAATCTGTTTCTGTTCCGTTTACAGATTGAGCAGATGTCGTCTTAGTATAAAAGTCTAATGTAGTATCGCTAAATGATTGAACCGCTGCGATTGGCTGCATAACAGAGAACTGATAATTTTCTGTTGCAGTAACTGCGCTTCCACCACCAAATCCTGAAGATGTTGCAGTTCCAGCAGTTGTTATAACGTATGAATCAACTTCAACACTTCCAATCGTATGGGTTGTGTTGAGATTTCCTGTTGTCAATCCATTTGTTGCAGTAGCACCAGCAATAGTCACTGAATCGCCAGCAACCATACCATGATTCTTATGAGTTACTCGAATTTTACCAGAACCAGAAACAGTTTGAATAGGGTTTGTTGTTAATGTGACAGATGCTAAAGCGTCGTTGGTAAATTCAACCTCACCATATGTGCTAGTAGTGAAGGAAGCTCTGTATAATGTAAACTTTAAATCTTGCAGTTGATCTGCTGTCCAAGTTGACGCATTTTGAGATTTAAATAGAACACCAGCGTATGGTTGCTCAGAAATAAATCTATCAGTTCCAGCATTTTGTTCGCCCATCTGAGAAATCCAAACTCTATAATTATTTGAATCAGAAAGAAGAACAATACAATATTCTTTTCCATCTTCAACATAAACTGGAGAAGAGAAATTAAATGTAGTAGCTGTATCTGGCGCATAATAGGTTGTTCCATCAACAGTAACTGTATTTGGAGAAATGTTCACGCTACTTGGAGCTAAGGTTACACGAGAAAATGGTAAAACAACTTTCCCTGGATAGCCATTAACAACTTCACGAATTTGTAAAGTAACTGGGATAGCAGTATCTTTTGTAGCAAAGAAAATATCAACTTTGGTTAAAAATGCTCCACCAGTTGATTGTACTAAGAAAGTTTGAGCGAGAGGATCATACCAACCAGTATCTGCAATAACTCTTTCACCAGTTTGAACAATTGTTCTGGTATCCGTAACATTTTCTTGAACAAGCTCAGCATTTCTAACAGAATTAAATGTAGTTTGTCTTGTTTCTAAAATTCCTGATGCTCTATATTGTGTTCTTGACGAAGAAGTTGCTGTTACTTGATTATTTGTTGAATTATCAATTAATTTAAATTCTCTGGTACCTGTTCTAAAACGAAGAGAATTTGTGTTTGGTATATCAAATAATCCATATAGATCACCTTGAACGCTACTAATCAAGTCATCACCAGCAACTTTATTAGTAACTGTAGAGGTAACAGTTCCTCTAGCGCCAGAAATTGATCCAACGATAACATCATTGGCTGTAAATGTTCCAGTAATATTGACAACATAAATTGCTAATGTATCGTCTGCTAGTTCTTCACGCCCAACTACAATACCATATGCTGGCGAGGTCGTTTTGTTATAGTTCGTAGAACTTCTAGTTCCAACATAAACAACATCTCCCTTATTTAAAGCTACTTCCGTATCACCAGAAATTTTACGAGCTGTTTCATCCGCATCGCCACCAGCATTAGTGCTAGAATCAAACGCTGTACTAAATGAAGATACTTCTGTGTAAACAACTCTTGTGGCTGGAGTTATGTAGCTTGATATATCAACACCGTCAAAAAATGGATAAAATAATGTTTCTGGCTTCAATCCTTTTGCAGAAAATAATATATTTCTAGAACGAATATATGGAATAACAGCTGTTGATAAAACTTTATCACCGACCAACTGTTTATCAATTCTAGCTACTACAGTAGATTTAACTCCTGTTCTAGACTGACCGATTTGCGTTGCTGTAATCTCAGATGTTATATCTCGAATTCCGTTGCCACGTAATCTTACTGTTCTATTTCCAACAGTTTCCGTCGTTCCTGTCCATACAGTTTGCCAGGAATTCCATAAAGTTCCCAAAACGCCTGTTTGTTCAGCTATTGAATATATCGCGGAATAATTTCCCTCAACGTCTTGAACGATGTCTGGTCTGCGATCAACTTCAATCCATTCATCAGTTGCTGGGTTTAGGTCAGTTCTTCCTAAAAACGTGAAAATAGCAAATGGGTTTACGTTTTCAACACGAGAAGCATACGGTTGAGTAACTAAAGCAGTATGAGTGTAAGGAAGAGTAATAATATCTCCTGTTAACGCATACCCATCAGTTGTTCTATCTGCTGTTAATGTATTCACCTCAATCAAATTTGCATTTTTCATCGAGAAAAATGGCAGCAGTTCTCCATTTTCAATATCAACAGAGCATTTATAGTCTAAAGAAAGAACATCACCAACTCCCTGACTTTGGAAATTGTCTACAATAAACCCATTCTTAAATCTGTCTAAACCATCAGCATCTGGAATAACTAAAGATTGTGTTTCTTGTTCAAGTAAAGACAGAGATGTATAATATTCTAAATTATCAACTCTCTTTTCAATTTTACCAATGTCACGCATTGTATATCGTTTATTATCAATTGTTTCAACTGTGACATCGTTAGTGGTTAACGTATATGGATCTAATGTTAATTTGTATAGAAGCATCGCATTTGACGCATCGCTCGGCTCTGCGGCATTTAATGCCGAGACGCCAGTGATATCGAAGAAATTACCCTTTAGATCAAGAGCAATTTTATCCTTGCGAGAAAGATAATAAGAAAAATCTGCCTCAATATCAATACCACGTTTAGGAATAAATGATGCGCTCGAACCAGTGCTTGAGAAATCTGCTCCAGCATCGTCTATTCTAGGTCTGAAGTCAATAGAATCACGCAATGGGAATCCAAGGAAACTTGGAATCTTATCGTATGTTATTGTTGATGTATATGAGTTTACTGTAAAATAATCTGCTGTTCCACTATGAGCAAAATACTGGTATGCGATGGAAATAGGTGCTGTTGGTGGAGCGACTCCATCTTTCAAAATAATGTTCGCGACATCATAGTGAGTCGAACGCTGGCCATCGTCAAAAGTATAACGATCAGTAATATCAATTGAATATGTTCCTGTTGGAGAAGAAAATGTTCCTGTATCCATCTTAACGTGGAGTAAACGATACCCATCTGCTTTACCGAGAGAAATTGTTCTCAATGTAGCAGTAGCAGCAGTAGTTTTAGTTAATGCTGTTACTGTTGTAAGTGTTTTAGTTTTTTCTGTACCAGAACCAGTTTTGTTTACAGCTGCTAAAACAACAAGAGCAGTGCTATTCACTGATGTTTGAATTTGAACCTGTGTATTTCCAGTTGCTCTTGTAATAGAAGATGGTAAAACAACTGCACCAGTATCGTTTCTAATGACAACATAGTTATCTGTTTCCGCTTCAGAAGCAAACGTATCATTTCCACCAACGACGGAAAGAGTTAATAAACCAGAACCATTTGTAGTTCCAGTAAATCGTTGCATCACTGTATAAGAAATTGCATTAGATCCACCGCTATCGCGAGCAGAACGAATTGAAGAATATGGAAATGGAAATATTAATCCTGCGTTTTGTGGCTCTAAAACCTCAGTCGTTAATTTATAAACAACCGCTCCTGTAGCAGTTACAGAACTATTAACTACAATTTCAGTATTACTATTTACTGCAGTAACTCTTCTGGTGATTGATGAGTCACCAATATAAATGTAATCGCCAACAGAAAGTTCGCTTAAAAATAATGTACCAGTTCCAGTAATAGTTGTTGAGGAAGCAGTTGCCGATCCAGTTAATAATGTTTGAACTGGAGAAATATCAGCAGTAAAACTTGTAGCAGTTGTACCAGCATTGTAATAAAATTGTTTAACGTCTTCATTAAAATCGTAGCCAGAAACCATCTCAACGTCAAAAAGAGATAATTTGTAAATTTCTGTTCCTGAAGCAACAGTTCCACTATGATACTCTAAAATTCTTGCTCGAGCAGTACCAACCAATGTTCCATTGGATGCACCACCAGTAGTATTGAGTTGATTATACAAAGATACTGTCGCGAAGGTATCAATTCTTGGTAAATTGTGGACATTGGTAACTAATACATAATTACCAACCTTTGCATTAATTTTTGTATTTGCAACATCAATATAATCTCTTGCTTTATCGATAGCAACATAGTCAGTAGCGATTTTTTCAATTTCATAACCGCGAACGTATGCTTTTCCTGGTTCAAGACCAATA
>JACCDP010881848.1_pt1 | contig 61162 bp, 47 predicted proteins | sample 7445841 | NCBI WGS metagenome assembly JACCDP01 (sample SAMN15323441, study PRJNA562643) | freshwater metagenome | isolation source: river surface water | place: USA:Blue River Watershed | collected 2017-08-17 | reverse complement strand
GGCGACGCAGGCGCCGTCCAGACATTGCTGGCCCGCCGAGCACTGTTCGTCGGCCGTACAGACCGGCACATGGTCGCGCTCGTAGCAACCGACGGCGGCGAGCAGCACGGCGGCCAGAAGAGTGTTTCGCATCAACGCGGCAGCGGATCGCATGGGGGAGTCCTCACCAGAAGCAGCGGATGCCGGCATCGATCAGCCTCTCACCCGGCTTGACGGCGTAGGAGTGGAAGGAGTTCCTGAGAGCCTCGGGATTCTGCGTGGTGAACGAGCCGCCGCGCAGCACGCGGGTTCCGCCGGTTCCCGTCTCGCTCGTCCACTCCCAGAGGTTGCCGCCGAGGTCGCAGAGCGTCCCGTCGGCGACGTTGCCGGTCTTGGAGCAGGACGCGGCCGGCGCGACGATGCAGCGGCCGCGAACGGTGTCGCAGCTGCCCGGGCTGCACTCGGCATCGCTCGAGCAGAGTCGGGCGCTGAGGCAAGGGCGACCGGTCGCGTCGGCGATCATCGCCACGTCGCAGCTGGGCTCGGCGGCGCCCCACGGGAAGCGCCCGTCGGCCTCTCCGCCGGCGGCGTGGGTCCAGAGCGCGGACGACCCGACGAAGCCGCCCAGGTAGGCGCAGTAGTGGACGGCGTCGCGGTGGCTGACGCAGTTGGCGGGCCGCGTGTCGTCGGCGCTGCTGCACTGGGGATCGATCGGCCGGGCGGTGCAGCAGCCTGCCGCGACGCAGGCCTCGTAATCGCGCCCGGAGACCTCGCGGGCCTGAATCCGGAAGTTCTCGATCGAGACGACACCGGCGGTGGGCGCAGCGACGGGGGTGCATGCCGCCGGCAGCACGCAGCTGTTGCCGATGCAGGCGCGGCCTCCGCAGTCGGCGTCCTCGACGCAGGCGACGCAGGCGCTGCTGTCCACGTTGCAGCGGCTCTTGCCGGGCACCGTTCCGCAGTCGAGGTCGGAGCCGCACGCTCCGGCGCGCCAGACGCAGGTCTGTTCGACGCAAAGCCGCGCGTCCGAACCGCAATCGGCATCGGCGAGGCAGCCGACGCAGCGGCCCGAGGCCGCGTCGCACCGGCCCGAGCGGCAATGAATGTCCTCGCGGCAGTAGGCCGGCTCCTCGGTCGCAAGAGGGTCGTAGGCGCTCCAGGACAGGTCGCAGGAAAGGAATGCGGCGCAGAGAAACAGAATGACCGGTCGCGTCATGCACTCCACCTTCGGACGGTCCGAGGCCGTGTTGGCCGGACAGCATTCCAAGATTGGAGGTGTCACGACAAGGGACTTTTCGATCATTCTCGGCCGCAGAGTCTCGCCTCGAAGTGGCGCAGCACGGCGAATCCCGCGGGTGCGCCCTCAACGAGACGCTCAATCGCCTCGGGGTCGAGGCCCTCGGCACGCATGGGCGCCCGTCGGCTGCGAATCAGGCTGCGCATGGCGGGGGCGGTGATTTCGGGATGGAACTGGACGCCGCGGATCCGCTTGCCCAGCCGCACCGCCTGAACCGGACTGTTGCCGTTGAAGGCGAGCAGCGTCCCGTGCTTCGGCAGCTGCTCGGCACGATCGACGTGGGTGCAGTTCACGGTGAGGTCCGGCCCAAGGCCCTCGAAGAGGGGATCGGCGCGGCCGTCGGGCGTCAGCGTGACCGCGACGGTGCCAATCTCCCTTCCAGCGGGGTTGCGGATGACCCTCGTACCGTAGGCATGGCACAGCAGTTGGTGGCCGAAGCAGACGCCGAGCAGCGCCCCACCCTGCTCTCCATGCGCCCGCATCCGCTCCGAGAGCTGCTCCATCCAGGGCGTGGGCTCGGTGACGGACGAGGGCGAGCCGGTGACGATGACGCCGTCGAACCGCTGAAAATCCGGCAGTTCAACGAGTTCCCCGTCGGACTGGCCGTAGGCGCGGGCCAGCGTGAAGCGCTCCGGGCGACCCAGCGCGTCGGTGAACCACTGCTCGAAGTCGCCGTGCTCGCGCGACACCTCTTCGGAAGCGGCTCCGGTCTTGACGATGAGAAGGCGGGGGCGGCGCATGTGGGCCTCGATAGGCGGCGTTGGCGTGAGGGGCCGGGATGCTTGCCCGGCGCATCGCCGCAAGGCAAGGCCCCGTGCGGCTTCGCGACGGGCGCTTTCACGCACCGGCGTCCCGCGCTAGGATCCCGCGCTTTCGCGCGCCCGCCCTCTCCGGAGATCGCCCCATGCCGCATCCGCACGGTTTTCAAGGCACGATGACCGCGCTCGTCACGCCGCTCGCCGACGGGCGCATCGACGAGGGGGCGCTGCGCCGCCTCGTGCACCAGCAGATTGCCGGAGGCGTCGATGTGCTCGTGCCGTGCGGCACCACGGGTGAGGGCGCGACGCTGACCTCGGACGAGACGAACCAGGTCGTTCGGATCGTCGTCGAGGAGGCGCGAGGCCGGGTGCCCGTCGTGGCCGGCTGCGGCACCAACGCGACGGCCACCACCATCGAAAACGTGCGGCGCGCCAAGGCCGCCGGGGCGCAGGGCGCGCTCGTCGTGACGCCTTACTACAACAAGCCCCAGCAGGAAGGGCTCTTCCGGCACTACGAGGCGGTGGCGAAGGAGGGCGGCCTTCCGGTGGTGCTCTACAACGTGCCGGGCCGCACCAGCGTGGATCTCCTGCCCGAGACGGTGGGCCGCCTGTCACGCGTGCCGGGCATCGTCGGCATCAAGGAGGCATCGGGTTCGATGGTGCGAAGCCTCGAGCTGCTGGAGGCCGTGGATGGCCGCCCGTTCGACCTGCTCGCGGGCGACGACGGCTTCACTCTGCCGGTGCTGGCGGTGGGCGGCGACGGCGTCGTCAGCGTCGCGTCGAACGTGGTGCCCGAACGGGTCTCGGCGATCGTGAAGGCGTTCCGCGCCGGCGACCTGAAGGGCGCGCAGAGCGCTCAAATTGCCCTGAACGCCCTGATTCGCGCGCTCTTCGTCGAGACGAACCCGGCCCCCATCAAGGCCGCGATGCAGCTGGTCGGGATGATGCGTGACGAGGTTCGCCTGCCGCTGGCGCCCGCTTCCGCCGCGACCCGCGAGAAGCTGTCGGTTGCCCTCACCGGGCTCGGAGTGAAGCTCGCCTGACGCGAGAACGGAGCCGCAGAAATGGTCAACGAAAAAGCGATTCGGGTGGTCGTCACCGGCGCGTCCGGCCGCATGGGCAGCGTGCTTATCTCTGCGGTGCGCAGCAGCGAGGACCTGGTCCTGACGGGCGCGACGGTGCGCGAGGGGCGCGAGACGGTGGGGCTCGATGCGGGTCTCGTCGCCGGCGCCGGCATGACGCAGGTTCCCCTCAAGGCGCAGTTCGAAGAGGCGCTTGAGCGGGCGGATGTCGTCATCGATTTCACACACGCCGACGCGTCGCTGCACCACGCGAAGGTCTGTGCCGAGCGGAAGATTCCGCTTGTCCTTGGCTCGACGGGCTTTTCGGCCAGCGCCCGCGCGGAGATCGCCGGACGCGCCCGCGAGGTGCCGATCGTCATGTCGCCGAACATGTCGGTCGGCGTGAACATCCTGTTTCGGCTGGCCGGAGACGTCGCGCGCGTATTGGGCGACGCGTACGACGTCGAGATCGTCGAGGCGCACCACCGCCTGAAGAAGGACGCGCCGTCGGGCACCGCGCTGAGGCTCGTCGAGGTCGTCGCGGACGCGCTGGGCAAGGACCCGGAGCGCGACGTCGTGAATGGCCGCGACGGCCTCGTGGGTGAGCGTGCGAAGGGCACGATCGGCGTGGCGGCGATGCGCGGCGGCGACGTCGTCGGCGAGCACACCGTCTTCTTCCTGGGCGACGGCGAGCGCATCGAGCTGACGCACCGGGCCTCGAACCGTTCGAACTTCGCCTCGGGCGCGCTGCGTGCGGCCCGCTGGGTCGTGCACCAGAAGCCGGGCCTCTACGACATGACGGACGTCCTTGGCCTGACGGCCATCCGGGGAGCGTGAGCATGGGCGTCCGTCACGTCGCACGCGCGCAGCTGGGTGATCGCATCGTCGCGGGCGAAATACGCGAGGGCCGTCTCTTCGTCCGCCACGGCGACGTGCCGTTTTTGGGCGAGCCGACGGGCGAGAGCTTTCCGCTCCCGGAGCTCTGCCTCCTGCCGCCGGTCGCGCCGTCGAAGGTGGTGGCGGTGGCGCTGAACTACCGCGCCCACGCGCTCGAAATGAACAAGCCTCTGCCTCCGGAACCGCTGTTCTTCCTGAAGCCCTCGACGTCGGTCGTCGGGCCGCTGGGCACCGTTCGGCTGCCGCGAGACTCGGAGGAGGTCCACTACGAGGCGGAGATGGGCCTCGTCATCGGCAAGCGGCTCTCGAACGCCACCGAGGCCCAGGCCCGCGAGGCGCTGTTCGGCGTGACCGGCGTCATCGACGTCACGGCGCGCGACATCCAGCGGCGGCAGAACCACTACACGCGTGGCAAGGGCTACGACACCTTCTGCCCCATCGGCCCCACCATCGCCTGCGGACTCGAGCCGGAAGACCTGCGCGTCCAGCTGCGGCAGAACGGCGTCACGCGTCAGGACGGACGCACGAATGACCTGATTTTCTGCCCCTTCCAGCTGCTCTCGTTCCTCTCTGGCATCATGACCCTGCTTCCCGGCGACGTCGTCTCGACCGGCACGCCCTCGGGCGTCGGGCCCATGAAGGCCGGCGACCGGATCGAACTGGAGGTCGAAGGCGTCGGCGTGCTGGCGGTCTCGGTGTCCGGACCGTGAACCCGGTCCTGAGCACGGGGCCCATCTACCCGTTCGCGGCGCTGGAGACTCGCAAGCAGGCTCTGCGCGATCAGGGGAAGCGGCTCCACGACTTCACCATCGGAGACCCGCTCGAACCGACGCCCGAGTTCATCCGCCGCGCGCTCGCCGACAACATCCCCGCCGTGAGCCAGTACCCCACCGTGGCGGGACGTCCGAGCTTTCGTCGCGCCGTTTCGGCCTATTTTTCAAGGCGATTTGCACTTTCGATCGACCCCGACACCGAGGTGATTCCCTCCTCCGGGGCGAAGGAGGCGCTGTTCCACCTGCCGATGGCGCTGGTCGATCCGTCCTCCGAAAAACGGACGGTGGTTTACGGCGAGCCGGCCTATCCGGTCTACGAGCGGGCCGCCGCCTATGCGGGCGCTCAGGCCCACGCCGTCGCGCTCACGGCCGACCGGGGATTCCTCCTCGAGCCGTCGCAGCTGCCCGCGAAGCTGCTCGACGAGACGGCGGTCGTCTTCGTCAACTACCCGCACAACCCGACGGGCGCCTTCGCGGATCGCGCCTATTTCCAGCGGCTTTCCGAGGCCGCCCGCCGGCACTCCTTCGTCGTCGTCTCGGACGAGACCTACGCGGATCTGCACGACGGCACGCCGCCGCCGTCACTCCTCGAGGTGATGAGGGAGGGTGCGCTCGTCGTCCATTCGCTCTCGAAGCGCAGCGGCATGACCGGCTTCCGTTCGGGATTCATCGCCGGCGACCCGAAGCTCATCGCGGCGCTCAAGAAGATGCGGCCCACCGTCGGCGTCGCCTCTCCCGAATTCATCCAGGCCGCGGCGGAGGCGGCCTGGAGCGACGACGGCCACGTGGAGGAGCGTCGGCGCGTCTTCGGCGAGAAGCGGCGAGGGGTCCTCGAGACGGCACTCGCGCTGGGTTGCCGACCGGTCCCGGGAACCGCGGGGCTCTACGTCTGGATGAAACCGCCCGAGGGCATCGACGCGGAGCGTTACGCTGCACGACTGCTCGAGGGCGGCGTCGTGGTCACGCCGGGCGCTGCGTTCGGGCCGTCGGGGCGCGACTATTTCCGCATGGCGCTGGTGCCGCTGCTCGTCGACCTGCCAGAGGCGCTCGAGGCCTGGCGGCGCGCGCATTTCGCCTGATTTTCAGCCGACCGGCACCGCCTCGAGCGCCTCGCGTCCGTCGGAAAACTCGGCGGTGCCCTTCTCGATGCCCTGCGGTCCCATCACCTCGCCGTCCTGCCTCGGCGGCTTGTCGACGAGCGAGTAGAACGGCAACTCGTCGAAGCGCAGCGTCGTCGACAAAAGCGCCGCGCCCCACCCCTTTTCGGTGTACGGCAGGCCGTGGCGCGCGCAGAAGGCGCGGACGATGGGCGAGGCGCGCTGCACCTGCAGGTGGCTCATCTTCTGGAACAGGTGGTGCTCGATCTGGTGGTCCAGCCCGATGAGCAGGTAGGAGAAGACCGGGTTCGTCAGCAGGTTCTGCGTCGTCCGAAGCTGAAGGACGAAGTTCTCCTCGTAGCCCTTGTAGAGCGGCGCCTCCATGTGGGCCGGCAGGAAGATCGCGGCGAGCATCAGCCCGGACACGAGCGACCAGGCGACGTAGAAGCCCAGAGCCGCCCAGAACGACACTCCGAAGAAGAGCGGCGGGACCACCAGCCACAGCACGTAGTGGACGCTGAAGCAGGCGATGTCGATCCAGCGGTCCAAGGCCGGCGCCAGCTTCCGACCCTTCGTCCAGTGCCAGTGGATGCCGTCCCAGCGCATGGCGAAGGTGGCGAAGAGGCAGACCGGCCAGAAGGTCCACGCCTGAGAGCGCTGCACCAGCCCCTTGAAGCCCGTCGTCACCCGCTGCCCCTCGTGCATCGCGAACGGGTAGATGTCGATGTCCGGGTCCTTGCCCGAAACGTTCGGATACGAGTGGTGCAGCGTGTTGTGCTTCCACTTCCAGTAGACGAGCGGCATGCCGGCGAAGAGCGGGAAGCAGAAGTAGCCGAGCGGGTCGTTCAGCCAGCGCCGCTTGCTGACGGCCCCGTGACCGGAATCGTGGCCCAGCATCACCACGCCGATGTTCGCGGCGAGCCCGGCGACGAAGAGCGGCACCTTCGCCCACCACGACGGGACCGTCACGGCAGCGGCGAAGAGGCCGATGGTCACCGCAAGAAGCGCGAGAAACTTGGCGTAGACGCGCCCGGGCGCCTCCTCGAAGACGCCCGCCGCCTCGAGTTCCGTTCGCAATTCCGAACGCAGGTTCGACATGCCGACCTCCGTGCTGCGTGGTGCACGTTCGAATGGGAGATTTCCGAGTTTGGCAGATCGCTTTCTTCTGCGGCGGGAAAACCGCGCGACCACGGGTCGTATTCGACAGACGCCCCTGCGTCACGCTGCCGGGGACGACGTTGGCGGGGGCGCGACATCCTTCCGGGGGCGGCCGCAGACCCGCAAAGTCCTTGACCGACAGCCCCCGCCAGCCTATTGACGCGCGGCTTTTTTACAGGGGCTTTCCAGCCTCCGCGTGACCTCAACAACCCCGCCGGCGGCTCGAGCCTGTCGCCGAGGCGGAACGAAGTGGAGTCGACGAAGATGGACTTTCTTAGGAACAAGGCCTCGCGCCTCGTTGCCGGTGCGCTCGCGCTCGCGACGCTCCTGTTCGCCCCGGTGGCCGCCGCAAGCGAGGCGGACCTCGAGCTGCCGGACCTCAGCGCGGTGAAGTACTTCGGAGACGCCGTCAGCGGCACGCAGCTCCTGACGGGCGGCCTCGTCATCTGCCTGCTGGGCCTGGCGCTCAGCTTCCTGTTCTTCGTGCAGATTCGCGACCTGCCGGTCCACAAGTCGATGCGGGAGATCTCCGAGCTGATCTACGCGACGTGCCAGACCTACCTGGCGACGCAGGCGAAGTTCATTCTCCAGCTGTTCGGCTTCACGGCGGTGGTCATCGTCGCCTACTTCGGCTTCCTGCTGGAGACGCCCAAGAGCGCCTTCGATGTCGCGATCATCCTGCTGTTCAGCCTGATCGGCATCGCCGGCAGCTGCGGGGTGGCCTGGCTGGGCATCCGCATCAACACCTACGCGAACAGCCGCGCGTCGTTCGCCAGCCTCCGGGGCAAGCCGTTCCCGACCTACGCGATTCCGCTGAAGGCCGGCATGAGCATCGGCATGGCGCTGGTGTCGCTCGAGCTCGTGATCCTGCTCGGCATCCTGCTCTTCATGCCGAAGGCGCTCGCGGGCCCCTGCTTCATCGGCTTCGCCATCGGTGAGTCGCTCGGCGCCAGCGCGCTGCGCATCGCCGGCGGCATCTTCACGAAGGTCGCCGACATCGGCTCCGACCTGATGAAGATCGTCTTCAAGATCAAGGAAGACGACGCGCGCAACCCCGGCGTCATCGCCGACTGCGCGGGCGACAACGCGGGCGACTCGGTCGGTCCGTCGGCCGACGGCTTCGAGACCTACGGCGTCACGTCGGTGGCGCTCATCACCTTCATCTCGCTGGCGCTCAAGGGACAGGAGACGCTCCAGGCGCAGCTGCTGGTGTGGCTGTTCGTGATGTCGCTCGCGATGATCGTCACCAGCGCGCTCTCGTACTTCATCAACGAGATGCTGGCGAAGGCCTCCTACGGCAATGCCGAGAAGATGAACTTCGAGCAGCCGCTCACCTTCCTGCTCTGGCTGACGTCGGCGCTCTCGATGGTGCTGACGTTCGTGCTGACCTACCTCTTCCTCGGCAACATCACCGCCCACCCGAACCTCCGGTGGCAGCTCGCGGGAATCGTCAGCTGCGGCACGCTCGCCGGCGCGCTGATCCCCGAGGTCATCGAGGTCTTCACCTCGACCGACTCGCGCCACGTGCGAGAGGTTGTCGAGGCGTCGCGTGAAGGCGGCGGTTCGCTCAACGTCCTCGCGGGCCTCACGGCGGGCAACTTCTCGGCCTTCTGGATGGGTCTCGTCATCGTCGCGCTCATGGGCGCCGCTTACGGCCTCTCGACGCTGGGCCTCGGAGCCCTGTTCCCGACCACCGAGGTCGGCAAGGCATGCGCCGCCATCTTCTCGTTCGGCCTCGTCGCCTACGGCTTCCTCGCCATGGGCCCCGTGACCATCGCCGTCGACAGCTACGGCCCGGTCACCGACAACGCGCAGTCGGTCTACGAGCTGTCGCTCATCGAGAACATCCCCGGCATCGAGGCCGAGGTGAAGAAGGAGTTCGGGTTCGACTTGAACTTCGACAAGGCGAAGCTGTTCCTCGAGGAGAACGACGGCGCGGGCAACACCTTCAAGGCCACTGCGAAGCCGGTGCTCATCGGCACGGCGGTCGTCGGCGCCACCACGATGATCTTCTCGATCATCCTCGGCCTGACGAGCAGCAACCCGGGCGCCGTCGCCAAGCTCTCGATCCTCAACGCTCCTTTCCTGCTCGGGCTCATCCTCGGCGGCGCGGTCATCTACTGGTTCTCGGGCGCGGCCACGCAGGCGGTCGCCACGGGCGCCTACAACGCCGTGAAGTTCATCAAGGAGAACATCAAGCTGGAGGGCGTCGAGAAGGCCTCCACCGAGGACTCGAAGAAGGTCGTCGAGATCTGCACCAAGTCGGCGCAGGACGGCATGTTCAAGATCTTCCTCGCCGTCTTCTTCTTCACGCTCGGATTCTCGTGCCTCGACGAGTACCTGTTCATCGGCTACCTCATCAGCATCGCGATCTTCGGCCTCTTCCAGGCGCTCTTCATGGCGAACGCCGGCGGCGCCTGGGACAACGCGAAGAAGCTGGTCGAGGTCGAGCTGAAGATGAAGGGCACCGAGCTGCACGCGGCGACGGTCATCGGCGACACCGTCGGCGACCCCTTCAAGGACACCTCGTCGGTGGCCATGAACCCGGTCATCAAGTTCACGACGCTGTTCGGCCTGCTCGCGGTCGAGCTCGCGGTGAAGCTGCCGCAGACGACCCGGTTTGCGCTGTTCGCCGCGTTCCTCGCCGTCGCGCTCGTCTTCGTCTACCGGTCGTTCTACGCGATGCGCATCGGCTCGGGCCTGAAGGTGGAAGCGGCCAAGTAGCCGAGGTCTCGCTCCGAACCTCTCCGGCGCGGCCCTGTTCATTCGGGGCCGCGTCGGTCTTTTCGCCCAATGTCTCCGGCACCGTCGGTTCCTGTTCCCCGGGGTCCCACCGACCTACACAGACTCGTTTACCCGTCACCTCCAGGGGGTCCCGGATGCGGTGCTGCCTGAGCCTTCTCCTCGCCGTCGTCCTGACGTTGGGTGCGCCGTCGCCAAGCGTCGCTGAGCCTTCAGCGGTTCAGCGGGCGCGCGAACAGGTGGCGAAGGCACGCGTCCATTTCAAGCTTCAGGAGTTCGATTCAGCCGCAGCAGCCTGGCGCGAGGCCTACCGGCTGCACCCGACGCCGGCCCTGCTGCTCAACATCGGTCAGGCCGAGCGGATGGGCGGACGCCCACGCGAGGCGAAGCACGCCTACGAAAGCTACCTCGCCGATCTGCCGAACGCGCCGAATCGCGCCGAGGTCGAGCAGCGGATCGCAGAGTTGTCGCAGAAGCTGGCTGCAGTGGCCCTCGAGAATCCTCCCCAGCTGGAGGCGATGCAGAAGGCACCCTCCGCCCCCCCGACCGATGTCTCTGTCCCGGCCGGTCCACCCGTGATGGCGCCAACGGTGGCGAGCAGTGCGCCACCGGCAGATGCGATGGCACCTTTCATCACACCTGCCGTTCCTGCCCAGGCGACAGGGACCGAAGCCGCCGCGGCGCCCTCGCCAAACGCATTCACGCGCGCTCGCATTGCGCGGCTGGTCCTTGCCACGGTGGCCGGGGCGCTCGCGGTGACGTCGGGGATCGAGTACCTGCGCTCGCGCTCCGCCTTCGCCGAGATCGCAGAGCAGGAGCGGCCCCGCGCGGAACAGGATGCGTTGCTGTCGTCCGCCGAGCGCGTGCGGCTCAGCTCGATCGGACTCGCGGCGGGGGCCGGCGCAGTGCTGGCCGGAGCAACGCTGACCTTCGCCTTTTGAGGGCTGCGGAACGAACCATGAGAGCGCCCATTGTCACACTCGCCATCAGCATCGCACTCTGCCACTCGGCCTGCCGCCCGGACATCGAGGAGCAGATCAGCTGCAACGTGCTCGGCGACTTCGGGTGCCCAACGGGGCACCACTGCGGGCCGGCGGGTCGCTGTCTCTTCGGAGAAGCGCCCGCGCGCCTCGTCTGGGCGTCGCCCGCCGAAGGAGCGGTCGTCCGCGGTTCCCTCGACTTCGATCTCGTCGCGACGCATCCCGACGGCCTTGGTGCGAGCCCACTGCGGCTCGCGGCCGAGGGTGGCGCCCCCATCGAACTGATCACGAGCGCGCAGCAGACCGAGGCCGGCCCTCAGCGGATGCGCTACACGGCACGGCAGGACACGACTTCGCTTCCCGACGGCCTCTACCGAGTCTGGCTCGACGCACGCACCCTCGATGCGGGACGCCGGCCCTCTACCCCGACCCGCACCTTCCGCGTTCACAACGGGCCGGTGGCGCTGTATCTCGACGCGCCGCGCTCGGGTGAACGGATGTTGGGGTCTGTGCGGGTCGAAGGCACCGTCGCCTCCGGCCGTGCGATCGGCTCGCTGCGCGTGGCGGTGACCGGCGCGCCCGGGCTCGCTCAAGCGCCGGTGGATGCCTCCGGCGAGTGGAGCGAAGGCGCCCGATACGGCGGCCACTTCGAGGCGACCGTTGCGCTCCCCCCGGAGTGGAGCGGCAGCGCGCTCGTCCTCATCACCGCCACCGACGTTGAGGGGCAGGTCGCGCAGAGCGAGGTGCCGATTCGCATCGGACGTTGATTCAGCCCTGAAGCGCCCTGTCATACAGGTAGCCCCACCGAACGCCGCGGTCGCCGATGGTGACCTCTCGGGCCCCAAGCGCGCGCACCGACTCCGCGGCCACCAAGGCCCCCGCGACGATGACGTCGGCCCGCTTCGGATCGAGGCCGGGCAAGCGCCGCCGCTCGTCCAATGTCATCGCTGCGAGGCGCGTCGCGATAGCGTCTATCTCGTCGAGCGACATCACTGCGCCATGGACACGTGTGACGTCATAGACCGCCATGCCGAGCGATACGGTTCTGAGCGTCGTGAAGGTGCCGGCGATGCCGACGACGCGGTGTCCGGCCGCAGACGGGACGGCGGCAAAGGTGGTTCGGAGGGTCTCGCGGACAGCAGCGATCGACGCGGGCCCGGGCGGCTCGCCGCGCACCAGACGTTCGGTGAGCCGCACGCTGCCGACGTCGAACGAGTGGCGCATCGCGAAGGTGTCGCCCGTGCCGACGATGAACTCGGTCGAGCCGCCGCCGATGTCGATGACGGCGAGCCCATCGCCCGGGCGCAGGAACTCGGAGGCCACGGCCATCCACGACAGCTGAGCCTCCCGCTCACCGCCGATGATCTCGACCTGGACCCCGAGCCGCCGCGCGCCGTCGACCAGCTCCTGCCCATTCTCCGCATCGCGCGCCGCGCTCGTCGCCGTCGCCCACACCTCGCCGCAGCCCAGCGCGCGGGCTTCGCGCGCGAACGAGCCGATCGCAGCGAGGGTCTCGGAGAGCGCCTCGGGAGCGAGTCGCCGCGTGCGATCGACGCCGCGGCCCAGCCGGGTGATCTCGATGCGCTCGACGACCGGCACGAGACGTCCGTCCGCGCCCCGCTCGGCGACGAGCAGCAGCGTCGAGTTGGTGCCGATGTCGATGGTGGCGAAGCGCGGGCCGGTCATTCGTCGCCCCACGGCCCCCACGCCGGCGTCGATACGTTGTCGATGGTGACGCCACCCGACTTGAGCGCGTGCGGGTTCGTGCCGTCGGCGTTCATCATGTAGAGCTTGCGGCGTCCGCCTTCGCGCGTCGAGACGAAGGCGATGTGGCGGCCGTTCGGCGAGAAGGTGGGCTCCTCGTTGTTGCCCTGATCCTGGGTCAGCCGCCGGATCTGCTTGGTGGCGACGTCGACGGTGAAGATGTCGAACCGGTTGAACTCGTCGCGCGCCGTGAAGGCGATGACGTCGCCGCGGGGGCTCCAATCGGGCGTCTGGTTGTAGCGGCCCTGGAAGGTCATCCGTTCGGCGCGGCCGTCGCCGTCGGCGTTCATCACGAAGATCTGCGGGTCGCCCGAGCGCTTGGAGACGAAGGCGATGCGCTTGCTGTCGGGGCTCCACGAGGGGCTGGAATCGATGTCCCGGAAGTCTCCCGTCAGGTTCTTCATGTTCTTGCCGTCGGCGTCGACGACCCAGACGTCCGAGGCCCCTCTTTCGCTCATGGTGAAGGCTATGCGACGGCCGTCCGGACTGAAGCTGGCGCCCGTCTGAAGTTCCCCGCGGGGCTGCACCGCGCGCACGGCCTTGGTGAAGGCGTCCAGCGTGTAGAGCATCGGCGAGCCCCCGCGGTAGGACGTGAAGGCGATGCGGCGCCCGTCGGGGCTCCATGCGGGCAGGAGGTTCAGGCCGCCGGGCGCCATCGCCAACCGGCTCGAGCCGTCGAAGTCGCGGCTGAACACCTCCTTGCCGCCCGAGGTGCGCCGCACGTAGGCGAGCCGCGTCCGGAAGATCCCGTTCTCCCCGGTGAAGTGCTTGTAGATCTGGTTCGCGAAGTCGTGCGCGAAGCCCGAGAGTTCCCCGGCCTTGCCCACGAAGGGCAGCTTCAGCGCCTCCGTGCGGCTCGTGACGACGAACAGGTGCCCCTCGACCCGCCAGCCGCTCTTGTCGTCGCCGGAGACCGTCACCTTCACGAGGCCGTCGGCGCCCACCGCGCTCCACTTCGAGAAGTCGATGGTGTTCGCGGAAAAGCCCTCGCTCTTCGGGTCCGCGAGGAAGCTGCGCTTGTCGAGCAGCTCGAAGACGCCGCTCACCCTGAGGTCGCTCTCCAGGGTCCGCGCCAGCGCCTCCGGCACGCCGCTCGTCACGACGGCGATGGGCAGTGGCTTGAAGTTCGCGCCGCGGATTTCGAGGACGGCACGCCCCTGCGCCGAAGCAATGGCCGGGGTCAGGAGGCAGAGGGCGACGAAGAGAAGGCGCGGCAGCAGCAGAGCGCGGGACATGCTCACCCCGATCGGTTGTCAGAGGCCGGGATATTACGGAATTTTCGGCCCAAAGGGCGGCGGTGGCGTGCTTGACGCGGTACACGGTGCGCATGACTTTCGGCCGGACGGACACTAGACTCGCGCGCCGCCCGCGGGAGCGCGTCGTGGCGTCGGGCTGTTCCCCGTTCTCGAGCGCGCCGCGCGCCGAAATGGATCCATGAACGAGATCGCGTCCCAGCCCGACCCGAGCGACGGCCCCCAGCCGCCCTCGCGCGCTTCGACGGCCCTGCCCGTCGAGGAGGGCCGCGCGCTCGCAGTCGCGCTGGGAGACGTGAAGCAGCGCGCGTCGGTGCAGGCCCGCCGCATCGGCCTCGTTCTCGGCATCGCCGCGTCCCTGCTGCTGCTGCTGCTCGGCGCGGGGCTGCTGGCGCTGCGCATCGAGTGGGCCAGAACCCTCGCGTGGACCGGTGCGCTCGCCGCGCTGGCCGCATTTACGGTCCAAGGCATTCGCATCGGGCGTCGCCGCGCAGCGGACGACGAGCACGCGGCGCTGCTTCTCGGGACGGTCTCGCCGGAAGACGCCAGCGACCTGCTGTCGGCGGTCCAGCTGTCGCGCGACGTCGAACAGGGCCGCGAGCTTTCTCGCGCCCTCGTCGCCGCACACCTCGGCCGCATGGCCGCCCGGGCGCAGCGCCTCGACGCCGCGAAGGCGTTGTCGCCGAAGCCCCTGCAGCGGGCGCTGGCCGCATTGGCCGCCGTGACGGTGCTGCTCCTCGCGACCTGGCTCTTCGGCGGCGCACGCTGGCAGGAGGCCTGGAGATTCCTCGCGTTCCGGACGTCGGCGGAGGCGAGCGCGCTCTTTGCTCCCGAGCCGATCGCCGGAGACTTCCAGCTTACGTTCCGTTACCCGGCCCACACGGGTCTTCCATCGCGCACCATTCACGGCTTCGCCGGCACCATTACCGTCCCGCTGGGCACGGTGGTCGAGCTCACCGCCCGGGCCGATCGTGACGTCGAAAAGGCTTTTGCGGTGGTAGTCGGCGAGCAGGTGCCGCTCACAGTGAAGGGCCGGGAGCTCTCCGGGAACCTGCTCATCAAGTCCGCAGGCGAATGGCGCCTGCGCTACGCGAAGAGCTCCGGCCGCATCGTCGCCGAAGGCCCGCCACGACCCATCGTCGTCGAGCCCGACCGATTCCCGGAAGTGAAACTTGAAAAGCCCACGAGTGAAGTAACGGTCGAGGGCAAAGAAGCTTTGACGCTGGAGTATTCGGCCAGCGACGACTACGGCATTTCCCAGCTCGAGCTCGTCTACAGCGTCGGCAGCGGCGCGCCGGAACAGCGCAAGGCCCTGCCGATGCCGGCCGAGGCGACCCGCCGCCACCGGGGAGACCACCACTGGGATCTCGCGCCTCTCGACCTCAAGCCCGGCGACCGCGTCACCTACCGCATCGAGGCGACCGACAACGACGGCGTCAGCAACCCGAAGAAGGGCGCCAGCGCGACGCAGGTGCTGAAGGTCTTCAGCGAGACCGAGCACCACCGGGAGGTGTTGAAGCGCGTCGAGGAGCTGTGGGAGCGGCTCGTCACCGGCCTCGCCGACCGCCTCGAAGAGCCGACGCCCGGGGCGCAGGGAGAGAAGGCCGACGACGAGTGGAGCCGCCGCACGAAGGCGAAGGACGAGGCGCTCTCGACCCTCGGCGAAGGGATGCGCAAGCTCGCCCGCGAGCTGCTGGGCGACAAGCACGCTCCGGCCGAGGTGTCGCGCGCCCTGCTCCACGTCGGCGATCGTCTGGGCCCCGTGGTTCAGCGCACCGCCGCCGCCCGGCAGTCCCTGACGTCGGCGAAGAACGCCCAGAACGCGCGACTTCTGGCCGGCGCCCTTGCCGCAGAGATCGCTGAAGAGGAGAAGGGTGTCCTGTACCTCGAGGACCTGATCGATCGGCGCAAGCTCCTCGACCTCGCCGAACTCGCCCGCGAACTGCAGCAGGGCCGCAAGGAGCTGGCGCAGCTCGTCGAGCGGTTCAAGAAGGCCCCGAACGAGGAGGCCAGGCGGGAGATTCTCCAGCAGGTCGCCCGCCTCAAGGAGCGGCTCGCCGAGATCCACAAGCGGATGCGCGAGCTGCAGAAGGGCATCGTCGACGAGCACCTCAACGAGGAGGCCGACCGCCTCATGCAGGGCGGCGACGACATGATGTCGGAGCTCGACGAGATCCAGCAGCAGCTCGCGAAGGGCGACACCGACAAGGCGCTGGAAAGCCTTGAAAAGCTGCAGAAACAGCTGGAGGAGATGGAGCAGAAGCTGCGCGATCAGGCCGGCGAGGTGGACGACGACACCCGCGAACTGACCGAAAAGATGCAGCGGCTCGCGAGCGACCTCGTCGACATCGAGGCCGAGCAGAAGAGCCTGCAGCAGAAGACCGAGCAACTGCGCCAGCGCGAACGCGACGAACGCGCCGAGCGGCTCAGGAAGCTCGGCAAGCAGTTCCTCGACAAGCAGAAGGAGCGCGCGAAGGTCGCCAAGCAGGAGTTCGACGCCATCGACCCCTCCGACGCCGAACCGCTCGGCCTCGACGACGAGCTGCGCAGCGCCGAAGATCATATCGACCAACTGCAAAAGGCGCTGGAGTCGGGCGATTTCGACGAAGCCCTCGAGCAGGCGAAGCGCGCGTCGTCCCAGAGCCGCAACATGCAGCGCCGTCTCGACCTCGAACGCGACACGTCACGCCAGTTCCCCGGCCTCAACCGCGATCCGCGCGCCATCCAACAGAGCGGCGAGCACGTCGGCAAGGCACAGAGGCCGCTGCGCGAGGTCGCCGAGGACCTCGAGAAGCTGATGCGCGCCGCGAAGGCCGCTCCCACCGAGGCCGAGCGCCGTCAGATGCAGGAACTCTCCCAGAAGCAGTCGTCGCTCCAGAAGCGGACCGGCGCGCTCCAGCAGCAACTCGACGAGATCGGCCGGAAAATGCCCGTCTTCGGTCCCGAACAGGGAAAGCTCGTCCAGGAGGCCGCGTCGCAGATGGGCGGCGCGAAGGAGAAGCTTTCGCAGGGTGAAGCGCGCGATGCCTCGGGCCGGCAGGGCGAGGCGCTTCGCAAACTCCAGGCGTTCCGAGAGGCGATGCGCGAGCAACAGAAGTCGCAGCAGGGCACCGGCGGCGTGCCCATGCCGTTCGGCCCCTCGCAGCAACCGGGCTGCACGGAGGGCGACGGCCCGTCCGAGCAGCAGGAGAAGGTCGAGATTCCGGGCGGCGATCAGAACCGCACCCCCGCCGAGTTCCGCGACGAGCTTATGAAGGCGATGAAGGACGAGACCCCCGAGCAGTACCGAGAGCGGGTTCGCAACTACTACGAGGAGCTGATCCGATGAGGCTCCTCCTCTGCGCACTCCTCATCGCCTCGCTCGCACGCGGCGCCGTCGCCGCACCGCGCGAGAACGCCTCGTCCGACAGCCTCACCACGCGCATCCAGGCCGAACTCGACGCGTGGGACATCGAGGCCGCAGAGAAGCTCGTCCGCGAGCTCGAGAAGACGGCGCCCAACGAGCCGTCGACCTGGGTGCTGGGCGGCCGCGTCGCCTTCGAGTTGGGCGACTACGACCGCGCCGTCGAGCTGTTCCAGCGCGCCTTCGGCGAGGACGGAGGCGGACGGCGCAACGAGGATCTTCGACTCGCGCTGGGCGCACAGGCCGAGAACAAGGGCACCGTCGTCGAGGAAAGCGCCCACTTCGCCATCCGCTACAAGCCGGGCAAGGACGCCGCGCTCGTCCCCTACGCGCTCGACTCGCTGGAGGCCGCATGGGCAGCGCTGACGAAGGACCTCGGCTACGCGCCGCCGGGCAAGGTTCGCGTCGAGTTCTACGGCACCTCCCGCGCGCTCGCCCGCGTCTCGTCGCTCTCCGAGACCGCCATCAAGACCACCGGCACCATCGCACTCTGCAAGTACAACCGGCTGATGGTGACGAGCCCGCGCGCACTCTTCCGCGGCTACGAGTGGCAGGACACCATCGCCCACGAATTCACCCACCTGCTCGTCACGCGCAAGACCCGCGACGCCGTCCCCATCTGGCTGCACGAGGGGATCGCGAAGTACATGGAAACCCGATGGAGGGGACCCGCCGGTCTCGCGATGGATCCGGGTCAGGAGGCGCTCCTCGCGAAGGCCGCCAAGACCGGCCGCTACATCACCTTCGAGCAGATGTATCCGTCGATGGCGCTGCTGCCCTCGCAGGAGGACGCGGCGCTGGGTTACGCCGAGGTCTTCACCTTCGTCCAGTACGTCGACCGCAAGCTGGGCATGGGCGGCCTGCGGACGATTCTCGACGCGATGCGCGCGGGCAAGAGCGACAAGGAGGCCGTCTCGGCCGCCATGGGAGCGCCCTTCCCCGCCGTCGAGACCGCCTGGCGCGCAGCGCTCAAGAGCCGCCCCGTCCCGAAGCTCGCGCCCGGCATCGAGAAGCTGGTCTTCAAGGACGACGCCGCGAAGAAGGACCCGAAGGCCGGGCGCGAGAAGTCCTACGAGCGCGGGGAGCTGGGCACGCTGCCCACCGCTGACGCCCGCAAGCACGCGCACCTGGGCGAGCTGCTGCGCGCACGCAACAGGCTCGCCGGCGCCGCCGAGGAGTTTCAGCGCGCGGTGGCGAGCGGTGCCGGCCCGCACCCTGCACTCGCCCGCAAGTACGGCCTCACGCTGCTCTCGCTGGGGCGGCCCGCAGAGGCCGAGAAGCTGCTCAGGGAGAGCATCGCCGCCTTCCCCGACGACGAGACGAACCACCTCATCTACGGGCGGATCCTCGTCTCCGCGAAGCGCCACGTCGAGGCCCGCGACCACTTCCTCATCGCGAACCAGCGCGACCCATTCGACACCGAGATCCACGCGGGCCTCGTGGCCGTCGCCCAGGCCACCGGAGACAAGGCGCTCGAGCGGCGCGAGGCCGACGTGCTCGAGATCCTCTCCAGCAAGAAGACGACCTGGCGCGTCGCCCCTCCCGGCGAAGTCGTCGCGCAGGCGTTCCTCCGCATCGAAGAGCCCTCTGGCGCGCGCGTCCTCATCGACGGCGTCGACACCGGCCTCACCGTGCCCGTGGCCGAACATCCGGTGCCGTCGGGCAAGCACTCCATCCGTCTGGAACCGGCCGCCGGAGCTCCGCTCGAGGCGACGCTCGACTTTCCACCCGACGAGCTGGTGCCGTTCCTCGCCCCTCAACCCAAAAGTCCCTGAACGGAGAGAACCGTGACCCTGGAGTCAGGCAAGCCGCAGTCGGAGCAGGACGAGAAGGACCTCGCGCAGGTCGCGACGCTCGCGCGCGCCCGGGAAGAGATCCTCGGCGAGATCCAGAAGCGCGTCATCGGCCAGTCCGAGGCGATCGACCACCTGCTCATCGCGCTGTTCGCCCGCGGCCACGGCCTGTTCGTCGGCGTGCCGGGCCTCGCGAAGACGCTGCTCATCTCGACCCTGGCCGACGTGCTGAACCTGTCGTTCAACCGCATCCAATTCACGCCCGACCTGATGCCGTCGGACATCACCGGCACCGACATCCTCGAGGAGGACACGACCACCGGGAGGCGCACCTTCCGCTTCGTGCAGGGACCGATCTTCGCGAACATCATCCTGGCCGACGAGATCAACCGCACGCCGCCCAAGACGCAGGCCGCGCTGCTGCAGTCGATGGCCGAGCACAAGGTCACCGCCGGCGGCCGCACCTATCCTCTCGACGAGCCGTACCTCGTCTTCGCCACGCAGAACCCGATCGAGCAGGAGGGCACCTACCCGCTGCCCGAGGCGCAGCTCGACCGCTTCATGTTCATGATCGACGTCGGCTACCCGAGCGCCGACGAGGAGTTCGAGATCGTCAAGGCGACCACCGGCGCCACCCGCGCTGCGCTGCGAAAAGTGCTTTCACCCGAGGCGATTCGCGAGCTCCAGGAGCTGGTGCTGCGCGTTCCGGCCGCCGACCACGTCGTGCGGACCTCGGTCGAGCTCGTGCGTCGCACGCGCCCCTCGGACGCCACCTCGCCCGCCCACGTGCGCGAGTTCGTGCAGTGGGGAGCAGGCCCGCGCGCGAGCCAGTCGCTGGTCCTTGCCGCGAAGGCTCGCGCCGTCCTGCAGGGCCGCACCGCCGCCAGCGTCGAAGACGTCAAGGCGCTCGCGAAGCCCATTCTTCGGCACCGCGTCGTCACGAACTTCCACGCCGAGAGCGAGGGCGTCTCCTCAGTCTCGGTGATCGAGCAGCTCGTCGCCGGCCTCTAGATGCGCCTGCGCACGGTCATCGTCGTCGCCCTCGTCGCGCTCGCCTGCCGCACGCCGCAGACACCTCCGCCCGTCACGCCAGAAAAGCCGCCGGAGCCCGCAAAATCGGCCCCGGACGCGCTGGTCGAGCTGTCGCCGGAACAGTTTCCACAGCTCCTCGACGACGGCGACCGCGCATCGCTCGATGTCGCCGTCAGCCGCTCGCTCAAGCAGTTCGAACGCCTCGAAAAGAGCGATCCGAAGAGGCTCGTCGCGTTCGGCCGCGAGCGTGTGCCGGTATCGCGCGTGGCCGACACGCTGCGCCTCTTTCGCGATCTGCTCGGCTCCACGACAACGGCTGCGGAGCTCGATGCGGCCGTGCGCCAGCGGTTCCGCGTGTTCCAGTCGACCGGCGAGGGCGTCGAACGCAACGTCCTCTTCACGGGCTACTACCTGCCCGAACTCGAGGCCTCTGCGGCGCGCACGCCGCAGCACCCGTGGCCCTTGCACGCGCCACCCGACGACCTCGTCACCGTGCGCGCCAAGGACTTCCCGTCGCTCACCGCCGACCTCGTTGGCCGCGTCGTCGACGGCCAGCTGCGCCCCTACCCGTCGCGCGGGGAGATCGCGCAGTCGCCCCTTCCCGAGAAGAGCGTGATCGCGTGGGTGACCTCTCCGATAGACGCGTTTTTCATGGAAATTCAGGGCTCCGGTGTCCTGCGCTACGCCGACGGCCGCACCCGCGTCGCCACCTTCGCCGGCAAGAACGGCCACCCCTACGTCGCCATCGGCGGAGAGCTGCTGCGCCGCGGAGAGCTCGCGCGCGACAAGATCTCGATGCAGTCGATCCGCGCCTGGCTCGAGGCGCATCCCGAGACGCGCGACGAGGTGATGCAGGCGAATCCCTCGTATGTCTTCTTCCGCCTCGCCGACGACGCCATCGGCTCCATGGGCGTCCCCGTCACCGCCGGCCGCAGCCTCGCCACCGACACGAAGGTCTTCCCCAAGGGCGCCCTCGCCTTCATGGCAACGACGCGCCCCAGGACCGACGGCAGTGCCACGCCCTTCACCCGCTTCATGCTCGATCAGGACACCGGCGGCGCCATTCGTACGGCCGCACACGTCGATGTCTTTCTGGGCGCCGGCAACGAAGCCGCCGAAACCGCGGGCCTCATGAAGCAGCCCGGACACCTCTACTACCTGCTCGCGCGCTAAAGGCCTCAGACGCGCCGGGGCAGCTTGAGAAGCCGCTCCGCGGCCCGCTCCAACGTCTCACGCCGCTTGCAGAACGCGAAGCGCATCAGCCTCCGCCCGTCCTCCGAAGGCCCCGCGTAGAAGACACTCGGAGGAATGGCCGCCACGCCGTGCGTCTCGACCAACCGCCGGGCGAAGGCGCGATCGTCCTCGTCCGACAGCCGCTCGAACGACGCCATCACGAAGTATGTGCCCTCGGGCTCACTCGCCGTGAAACCTGCCTCGTTCAGCACCCCGACGAGCAAGCGGCGCCGGTCGTCGTACTCGGCCTTCAGCGCCGCGTAGTAGTCGGAGCCGAGGCGCTCGAGCGCCTTGCCCACGGCCACCTGCAGCGGCGTCGCCGACGAGAAGGTCAGGTACTGGTGCGCCGCCTGCGCCGCCGCAACGAGCTGCGCCGGCCCCGTCGCCCAGCCAATCTTCCAGCCGGTCAGCGAGTAGCTCTTCCCGCTCGACGAAATCGTCAGCGTCCGCTCGCGCATGCCCGGCAGCGTCGCGACCGAAACGTGCGCCGCGTTGCCGTAGGTCAGGTGTTCGTAGACCTCGTCGGCGACCACGATGAGGTCGCGTTCACGCGCAATCCGGGCCACCTCCGCCAACTCGGATGCATCGAGCACGCGCCCGGTCGGATTGTGCGGCGTGTTCAGAAGAATGACGCGAGTGCGCGGCGTCACGAGCCGCTCGAGCCGCTCCGGTTCGAGCCGAAACTCGGGCCACCTCAGCGGGCAGGCCTTGAGCGTCCCTCCCGCCATCGCCACCACGGCCGGGTACGAGTCGTAGAACGGCTCGAGCGCGATCACTTCATCGCCCGGCTCCAGCAGCCCCAGCATCGCCGCGGCCAGACCCTCGGTCGCGCCGCCGAAGACAACCACCTCGCGCATCGGGTCGTAGCGGCCTCCCCCGAACCGCTCGACCTTCGTGGCCAGCGCCTCGACGAGCAGCGGATGCCCCATCGAGCGCGCGTACTGGTTGTGCCCCCTGCGGAGCGCATCGCAGGCCGCGTCGATCACCTCCTGCGGGCCGTCGAAGTCCGGGAACCCCTGCGCGAGGTTTATGGCACCGTGCTGCTGCGCCAGAGCGGTCATCTCGCTGAATATCGTGGTGCCGAAGGGTCGAAGGCGGCTCGCGGTCATGACCGGTCTCCGATGCAAAAGACGCGGCCCCCGCCGTACAAAGACGACGAGGGCCGCAGGTCGAAACGCACGTCCTGAGGCCGCTACCCGCCCGGCGAGAAGACGAAGGGGAACGTGACAGGAGCCGCGTCGTCCGGCTTGATCGGGAAGCTCCAGGCGCGCACGCGGGACATGATGCAGGCCTCGACGTCGGCGTTCTTCATGGTGCTCGAGTCGATGCCCACGTCCGAGACGCGGCCCGTCGGCATGATCACGAAGCGGACGACGATCTTGCCCTTGAGGCTCGGGTTCAGCTTCAGCTCCTTCTCGTAGCACTGCTTCACGCTGCCGATGCGCTGCTTGATGAACTTCGAGATCGAGTCCTTGTCGACGGTGGAGACGTCGGCCTCCATGTCGCCGTCATCGAACGCAATCTGGGGCGCCACGACCTTCTTCTTCTCACCCAGCGCGACGCCGGCGCCGCCACCGCCACCGCCCGCCGCGGCACCGATGTCGCCGATGCCGACCGGACCGTCGCCGCTGGCCGACCCCTTGCGCATCGCCGCGTCGGCCGCGCCGCCCGTCGCCACCGCGATGCCCTTCGCACCCGCGAGCGCTTCGTCGATGCCCGAACCGAAGCCCTGCGCCTGGGCGAAGACGCTGCTGAGCGCACCGCTGCCGCCGGCCGAACCCAGCACGCTCAGAAGGCCCTTCTTCGCAACCTCGCTCTTGAGCTTTTCCTTCCGCTCCGCCGCGGCCTTCTGGGCTGCGGGGGAATCGTCGGGCTCAGCGGGCGCCTCCTCCTTCTTTTCTTCCTTCTTCTCTTCCTTTTTCGGCGCCTCCTCGGCAGCCGCCTTCTCTTCCTTCTTTTCTTCCTTCTTCTCCTCCTGCTTCGGCTTTTCCGGCATGAGGATCTCGGCCATCCGCTGTTCGGCCTCCTCGTCCGCCTTGTCGAAGTCGACCGTGCGCGGGTCGTTCTTCACGACGGCGATGGCGGCAATCTCAGCGGCGATGACGGCGGCAAGGATGATGAGGAAGGTCGTCTCGACGCCCTGCATGAAGCCGCCCTTGACCGAGGCGGGCAGCGGACGCAGAGGCGCCGGGGCCGGCTTGGGCGCGACGTGGAACTGGAACGAGGCGTCGCCGACGGCGACCCACCCGCGGGCCGTCGGCGGCAACGGCAGCGACCACCCGCCCGGCGCGGCCTGCCCCTGTGCCTGAAGCGCCGCAAGCGACTGCCTGGTCCGGCCATCCAGCGCGATTTCACCGCGCATCCCTGCAAAGACATTCAACACGGGCTGCGGCTGCTTGAAGCTGAAGAGCAGATGCTCCGGCGGCACGTCACGCCCCGACAGCTGCACGGTGTTCTTCGACAGCTGCCCGACCGACATCAGCCCTGACGGGGCCACGTAGCGGTCGTCGATGAGCCGGCTGCCTCGCAGCACGCCGATGTGAAGGTGGTTCGTCATCTCTTCCTCGTGTCGGACGGCACCGGAACGACGCACGCTCCAGCGGCACGGACATTCAGAGCGTAACAGGCAGGGGAGGCTAGCACGCCTCTCCCCCGCTCCGCCAGAAGCTCACGCTTAGAACGGATCCTGCTCGAGAAGCTTCGAGATCTTGGGCAGAAACGACTCCTGCCGCTCGAACGCCTGATAGTTCAGGCTCGAGCGAGGGAGCACGTAGAAGGCCTGCGGGCGCTGGATGCGACCCTCGACCGACATCTCGTCGAGACGGATAACGCGCTTCTTGGGCGCCGCCGGCTCGGCCCGGACGACGGCAGAGCTCAGCAGCGGCAACAGAAGCGCGCCCAGCGTCCATCGGGAAAGGGGCGACCAGCAGGTCAAGGGTACCGTCGGGTGGCTCATCACTCCTCCTTGCCGCCGATCTTCTCGAGTTTCGGCACCACCCGCTGCGCAGGGGCGGCAGCGGCCGGCTCGCGCTCGATCTTCGGAGGCACGGCGGATGCGGGCGCGGGGGCGACTGCCGCCGGGGCTGGGGCAGGCGCGGCCTTGGGAGCGGGCGGAGCGTCGACGCGCACGCCGTCCTCCTCGAGGTCGCTCTTGCCCTGAACCTTGCCGGCTTCGGCAGCAGCGAGCTTCTTTTCGTTCTCCGCCTTCGCCTTCTCTTCGGCGACACGCTTCTTCTCGGCCTCGCGGACGGCCTTCTCCTCTGACTTCCGCTTCTGTTCGGCGACGCGGGTCAGGCGGGCCTGCTCCTTGTCGATAGCCTTGCGGTTCTCGTCGAAGTAGCGTTCGAGACGCGGGTCGTCGCCGCTCCCCGCCTTGTACTTCTCGAAGTAGGCCAAGGCGGCCTGAAGCCGGGGCAGCTTCTCCATCGGCTTGCCGTCGTCTCCGGCGACCTCGCTGTCGAGGTACAGGATCGCGAGGTTGAAGTACGGATCGGCCCCCGAGGGGTCCAGCGTCAGCGCTTTCTCATACAGCTTCTGGGCCTCGGGATAGCGGCGCGCGCAGCGGTAGGCGTTGCCGAGGTTCAGGTGGGTCGACGCCGACTCCGGGGAGTAGCGGACGGCCAGCTCCAACTCTCGAATGGCCGAGTCGCAGTCGTTCACCTCGTTGAGCATCGCGCCGTAGTTGTTGTGCGCCTCCGGGAAGTCCTCGCGCAGGGCGGCGGCCTTTCGGAAGCTCTCGAGGGCCAGCGGCTTCTGCTCCAGCGCCAGCTGGCAGAAGGCCAGCATGTTCCAGATGGCGGGGTCGTTCGGGTCGATCTCCTTCGCGTTGTCGAGCACCTGCTTCGCCAGCTCGAACTTCTTCTGCCCGTACCAGATCGAGGCAAGGTTCAACATGGCGTCGGTGTTGCGCTCGTCGACCTTCAGCACCTTCTTGGATTCGTTCTCGGCCTGCTGCTCTCGACCGGCGGAGACCATCACGCGCACCAACTGGTTGCGGAGCGCCACCGAGCGCGGGTTCGCGAGGATGCGCTTGCGCAGGTCGCTCTCGGCCTTCTGCTCCAGCTTGCTGCGCAGCAGCAGGCGCGTCAGATTTTCGCTCGCCTCGACATAGTCGGGCTTGAGCGCGAGCGCCTTTTCGTAGGCCTTGACGGCGCCTTCGCGGTCGCCGCGACGCTCGAGCATGACGGCGAGGTTGTACTGGGCGGCGTGGCCGTCGGGCACCTCTTCGGCGGCCTTCTGGTAGGCGGCGAAGGCCTCGTCTTGCTTGCCGTTCTTGATCAGGTCGAAGGCCGATTCGAACGCAGCGTTGAGCTTCGCCTCGTTGGCCTTGCGCCGCTCTTCGGCGGCCTTGCGCTCGGCCTCCTTCGCGGCAAGCTCGCGCTCCTCCTGGGCCCGGAGTTCGGCCGCTGCCTTCTCCTGATCGTCCTTCGTCGGCGTCAGGTCGCCGTCACCCTCCTTCGGCGCGGCGGCGGCGTCCCCCGTGGCAGCGACGTCACCGGCAGGGGCATTGGTGGTGGCCGAAAGGTCGTCGGGTTTGCTCGCAGGCGTCGTGGCGCACGAGACGAGTGCAGCGCACAGCGAAGCGCATAGCGCTGTGCCAGCAAGACGCGTCCAGTTGCGCGCGAGGAGGGCCGTCGTCATGGCGTCCCCCCTTCCGGCACGGGGGCGGTGGGCGCCGCAGGAGCGGACGTGGGGGCGCCGGGCAGACCGATGCCGATGGGGCTGCCGATGCCTTCAGGAGCCTGCGGCTGCACGATCTCGATCTCGAACGTCGTGGTGTACGAGCCGCTCGCCGTCTGCACCGTGAGCGTACCGCTCTTCACATCGGCCGGCAGCGTGACGCGCAGCTCCTCGGGCGAGGTCGGCACCACGGCGAGCGGCACGTCGCCGAGCGTCGCGGTCACCTTGCCCTCTTCCGCGCGCAGGTTCTGTCCCACGACGGTCAGCGTGTCGCCAGGCGCAGCGCGACGCGGCTTGACGCTGGTGATGACGGGCTTGAGCGCGGCCGCGTTCGACGGATAGACGACCGGGTCGACGCCCTTCGAATCGCGGGCGAGCGGCATTGCGCTCTTGTCGTCCATCACGAGCTTCGCGCGCGGGTCTTTGAGAGAGACGCACTTCGACGGCGACAGCTGGCAGACCTTCTCGTTGGTGAGCTTCGTCCAGCTGTTCGAGATGCGAAGCTCGACGGCCTTGTTCTGCGCCGTTTCGTAGGACATCTGCGCGCGGTCGTTGAGCGGCGCGACCATCTCTTCAAGCTGGATGCGGTACTCGGTGCAGGCCTCTTCTCCACCCAGAGCCTTGACGTCCGGAGGGCACGGCGAGTTAAGCAGCTTGTTCGCAAACTCCTCGTCGAGGTTGCCCATGCGGAAGAGCGACGCCATCATCCACTCGGGCCACTGGTATTTGACCAGCACCTCGGTGTAGGCGGCCTTGACCGCATTGAGCTGGGTGGCGAGCGACTCGACGGAATCCTTCATGCTCTTCGCGAGCTTGGCACCCTTGCCCTTCGGGTCGAACTTGGCGCGCTGGAACTCCTCCCAGCGCTTCTCGGTGAGGAGGAAGGCACATTCGGCGGCGGCGCTGGCGGCGAAGTAGTTCGACGGCGCCATCTTCTTCTTGTCGTACTCGGCGACGCAGCTCTTGTAGGTGTCGACGGCCTTCGCCTCGTTGCCGAGGTCGTGCCAGGCGCGGCCGATCTTCTGGTAGGCCTGAACGACCTTTTCGGCCTGTTCGGGCTTCTTGTCGAACTGCCGGATGAAAGCCTCGAGGCCGCCGATCATGCCTTTGTAGTCCTTCATGCGCTGGTACATGAAGGTCGCCTGGTAGGCCATGTCGGGCGCGTCGGACTCGCTCTCGAAGGTCTTGGCGTAGAGGCGGTAGGCGTCGGCCGCCTCCTTGTAGCGCTGCAGCGCCTCGAGCAGCTTGGCGGCGTTGAAGAGCGCGGCGACCCGGTCCTTCGAGTTCGGGTAGTTCTTGTAGAGCAGCATGTAGCCGTCGATCGCCTTGTCGTACTCGAACGCGCGCTCCGCGTTGTCGGCGACCTTGAACAGCGCCTGCTCGGCGAGAGGGCTCTTCGGGTAGTTCTTGTAGAGCCGCTCGTAGGTGCGCATGGCCGAGTCGAACTTGCGGTACTCGCGGAAGCAGGTGGCGGCGTTGAACAGCGCCTTGTCGGCGTTCTCCCACTCGCCCCACTTCGCCCGCTCTGCCTCGGTGTCGTCGACGATGCTCATGTAGAGCTGGGAGGCCTCGTTCCACCTCTTCTGCTGCATCGCCTGGTTCGCGCGTTCGAACCGGGCGCCGTACTTGAGCAGCCGCTTCTGCTTGACCTTCTCGGGGTTCGCGAGCGTGCCCTTCGACTCCTTGAGCATCCGGTCGGCCATGAGCTCGACCTTCTCCCAGTTCTTCCGGAGCAGCCACGTGATGAGGATGTCCTCGTAGGCGAAGGTGGCGACCTCCTTGTCGGGGAAGCGCTTGATGACGTCCTCGTAGCGGGTGATCGCCTCGTCGAAGTGGAAGAAGGTGAAGAAGGTCTGGGCGGCCTTGTACGAGAGGAGGTGCGCGTCTTCGGCCGTCGGGATCTTCTGCATGTAGATGTCCGCGGCTGCGATGAGGCGGGCGCGAATCGCCGGGATCTCCTGCGGGGTGAAGTCGGTGACGGCCTTGCAGCGCTCCGCGTCGCACGGCGGGCGCTTGTCGAGCAGCCCGGCGGTCTCCTGCTTCTCGATCTCGCGCTGGAGCGCCAGCACCACGTAGTAGGCCGAGTTCGCGAGGTACTTGTTGTCGATGGTCGAGTCGCGGACCTTCGAGTACTCGTCCGCGGCCTCGAGAAACTGGAGCGAGCGGTAGAGCGTCTCGGCGTGGAAGTACTGGATGTCGTAGATGGACTTCGTGTGCGGGAAAGCCTGCAGGTAGGTGCCGTAGGCTTTCGCGGCCCGCTGGTACGACTGGAACGCCAGCACGGTCGCCTGGGCCTTCTTGTCGGGCGCGACCGACGGGTCCTCGGAGCGCTTGTCGTACTCGATGGCCTGCTGGTGGTGGAACTGTGCGGTCGCGAGGAGGCTCTTCTCGACCAGGTCGTTCGCGGCCTTCAGCACGTCGTGGTCGCCTGCGTTGGCCTTCGCCCACTCGCCCTTGTCGCCGTAGTTGTCGACCAGCTTCTGCCGCTCGGCGAAGGCGCGTTCCTTGTCGCCGGCGCGGGCGAAGCACTGGACGATGCGGTCCTGCGTCTGCGGGGCGTCGGGCGAGGTGGGGTTGCGCTCGATGACGATCCGGTAGGCCTCGACGGCCGCGTCGTACTTGGTCGAGTCGAACAGCACGTCGCCCAGCTTGCGGAACAGCTCGTACTCGTAGGGGCGGCCGCCCTTGGCCTTGAAGTAATCGGCCATCTTCTGGACGCCCAGGAAGCGGTCGGTGCCGTCCTCGCGCTTTTCCGTGCCGCCCCAACGGTCGTCGGCGAACGAGATGGCGGTGTACTGCATCGCCTCGCTTCGCAGGTCGCCGCTGTCCTTCCCCTCGCCCTTCTGCTGGTCGTAGTAGTCCATCAGCCGGGTGAAGGCGTCGACGGCGTGGTCGAAGTCGTCCAGCCGGTAGTAGGCCCAGCCCAGCTTGTAGAGCGCCTTGTCGAACAGCTTCGAGTCGCTGTAGGCGATGGCGTTCGTGTAGGCGTTGATGGCGAGGCGGACCTTGTCGTTCGGGTCGCCCGGACCCAAGTCGTCGAAGTAGTACTCGCCGATGCGGACCCAGGCCTCGGGCACGTACTTCGAAAGCGGGTACTTCTCGATCAGCGCGCGGAACGTGTCGCGCGACTCCTCGGGCTCGCCCTGCTCGGCGAGGCACCAGCCCAGCAGGTAGTAGATGCTGTCGATGAGCCGGTAAGACGGAAACTTCGTGATGAGCTGCTGGTAGAGCGCGATGCTCTTCTCGAACGAGCGCGGCGTTTCTGGCGGCGGTTCGTCGGTGCCGAGCTTGGCGCGCTCCTCGTATTCGGCGAGGGCCATCTGCTGGTCGTCGACGCTCTTCTCGTAATACAGCTCCGCGAGGCGCGTCATGGCGTCCGGCGTGTACTTCTCGTCGTCGGGGTAGCGCGCGAGGAAGCGCTCGAACATGGCGATGGCGTCGAGGCGGGCGGTCCGCTCGTCGCGCTCCTCGGCCTTGATGCCCTTCTCGAAGCCCTGAGAGATGCGGTCTTTCTCGCGCTGGTAGCGCCGCTCGATGACCAGCTGGACGTCGCTGCGGAACTCCTTGGCCTGGGCGTCGAAGTCACCCACGGACCTGGCCATCTCGTCGACGAGGCGCTGGCGCTCGGCCAGCCGGGCGCGCTCCTCCGACGCCTGCTTCGCGGCCTCGTCGTCGGCAGGAGCGTTCGGTGCGGCGGTCGTGGCGGGTGCCGGCGAGACGGGGGCGGCTGCAGGGGAGACGGCGGCGGGCGTTTCGACGGCAGCGGGGCTCGGCGCTCCGCCGACGAGGGCGGGCAGCGTGACCAGCAGCAGGAACGCGGCCCCTACGACGCTAGTTCGCATCGTTGAGCACCTCGCGGAACCTGTCCTGCAGCAGCTGCAGCGAGCGCTCCTTCTCCTTCGCGATATCGGAGATCTTGTCCGAGCGCTCCCGCTTTTTCGTCCAGGCGATGTCGACGAGACCGACGTCGGCCTTCAGCACGATGTCGTGGAACTGCCTCGCCGCGCGAGAAAACGAGTCGTAGGCGATCTCGCCGACCAGGTGACGGGTGCTGCCGTCGACGCCCTCGGCCTCACGCCGGTAGCCCTCCAGGATCTCCTTCTGGGCAAGCACCTCGGCGCGGTACCGATCGCTGTTGTCCTGGGCCCGCTGGCGCATCTTGGCGCGCAGGCCGGCGAGTTCGGTCTGCAGCGCATCGACCTCGCTTCGGACCGCCTGGATGCGACCGACGAGGCTGCGGTTCTCGGCCTGGAGCGAGGACTGGGTGCGGGTCACCAGCTCCTGCATGGTGGCGAGCTGCTTGCGGTAGCGCGCACGGAGATCCTCCTCGATGCTGCCGCCGTTCGCCTGCCCCGAGATGGTGGCGCGCTCGGTCTCGACCTGCCGGACGACGGCGCGGCGCTGCTCGTCCAGCTGCTCGATGAGGGTGGTGTACTGGTCGAACTCGGCGAGCCGCTCCTCCTCCTGCTGTGCGGAGGACTTGCGCTGCTCGCGGGTGCTCTTCCAATAGATCTGGAGGCCGACGAGGTTGGCGCGCAGCTCGGCGACCTTGTTGTTCAGGGCGAAGGCGGCCCGATCCAGCTCACCGATGCGGCGCAGGAAGGCGGCACGTCGGTCCTCGTACTGCTCCTGTGTCTGGGGGAGGCTCATGAAGGCCTTGTCGAGCCGGGCGCGCTCGGCCTCGAGCGCCGCAAGGGTCGCCCGAACGTCGGCGGGGATCTCCGCGCCCAGCAGCTTCACCTGCAGACGAACGAGTTCGCCCTCCAGCGCCGACAGCTTGTTCGACTGCTCGATGGCGAGGGCGTTGCCCTGCTGCAGCGCCGGGAAAAGATTGAGCTTTCCGGCGGCGAGGGTGTCGAGCAGCTTCTTCACCAGCGCCTCGGCCTCGGTGATCCCCTTGAGACCGGCGCCCAGCTCGTTCGCGATGGTGCGGGCCTCGGTCAGCTGGCGGTCGACCTTGACGAACGGACGGGCCGGAGCGGGGAGCAGCTGGAGGACGTCCATCCCTTCGCCGCCGCTGCGCAACAGCTCGTCGAAGCGGCTGATCGGGTCGGGTTGGTTGAGGAGCGAGCGGATCTGCTCCCAGACGGGAGAGTAGCTCTGCACGACCTCGGTGAAGGTGGCGGCGGCCTGATCGTACCGCTGCAGCTTCACCTGCAGGTTGCCCTGCAGCAGCTTCGCCTCGGGCAGCACAGGGCCGTCGCGGCCGATGATGAGCAGGATCTCGGCCGTCCGCAGGGCCTGCTCGAAGTTGCCCATCTTCACGAAGGTGGCGGCGGTCTCGAACATCGCGTCGTTGTAGTCATCCGAACCGCGCGGGATCTCGCTGTAGCGCTCGGCGGCCTCCTCCAGACGGCCCTGCTCGTAAAGAATGCGGGCGAGCGAGAGGTTCGCGAGGTCGCGGACGCGCTTCACCTTGGGGTCGGAGGAGTCGGGGAGTGCGAGGATCTGCCGGTTGATCTCGGCGGCGGCGGTGAGCCGGCGGTCGAGCTCGGTCTTGATTGCGTCGACCTCGGCGGCGGGGGGCGCCATGCGGTCGGGCCGCGTCATCTCGGTGAGCCGGCCCTGAAACGCCTGGGCCTCGGTGACCTTCACGACGCCGCGGAAAAACAGGGCCTGCGGAAAGAACGGCTCGCCGGGCTGGATGCGGGCAAACACTTCGTCGGCCTTCGCGGCACGGACGTCGAGCGGAAGGTCGCGCCGGTGCGCCATCCACTTGCCGTAGAGGTAGACGACCTCGGTGCGGACCTGACCCGCGCCCAGCGCCTGACTGAAGAAGCCGTCGACGCCGGCGAAGTCTCCGGTGCGGTCGGAGAGGTCGAGCAGCCTGACGATGGTGTCCTGGTAAAGCTTGCCGGACGGCAGGACCTGCACCGCGAGCCGGAAGTAACGCAGGCTCTCGATGAAGGCGTCGGAGCGGTAAAAGCTCTCGGCGAGGTAGTAGAGCGCGACCGGATACTTCGGGCAGGCCTTGAACTCGGGGATTTCGATCACCTCGAGCAGCAGCGGGGCGCAGTTGTCGAAGCTGTCGAGGAGGAACTGGGTTTCGGCCTCGGAGAAGCGCTGGTTCGCGCGGTCGATGGCCGACAGCTCACCCCGCTCGGCGTACTGTTGGACGAGGGTGAGGCTCTTCCGGATGTCGTCGATGCCCCGCTCGATGCGTGCAAGGGCCTCCGTGTCGGTCTCGGCGCGGGCCCCGTGGGGCGCAGCGAGGAGACCGACGACGAGCAACGCCGCGATGGCGGCGCGTGAGATCACTTCTCGGCTCCCCCGGCGCTGGCCTGCGGCCCCTCGCCCTCGGCGGGCGGTTTGCCGACGTCCTTCTGAACGCTCATTTCGAAGCGGATGTCGGGCTTCTGGTCGAACTGGAGCGTCAGGCCTTCCTTCTCGCGCACGATGGCGGTGACCTTGGTGATCTTGCCGGGCTCGACGCTGAACGAATAGGCGCTGGTGAGCTTGAGCCGCATGCCTTCCAGGTAGGCGAAGATGCCGTAGCCGTGGCCGCGCAGCTGGTACTGGACGCTCATCTGGTGCTGGCCGGGAACGATGCGCTGGTCGAAGATCACGAACTCTTCGAGCTCGTTGAGTTCGCCCGATTCATCGACCTTCGTGTAGAGCGGAGCACCGTCCAGCGTGTAGGCCGCGGAGGTCAGCACGTACGAGGAGCCAAGTTCGTTGCGGTGCCAGATCGCCAGCTTTGCGCCCGAGTTGTAGCCGCCCTCGAGGATGCTCTCGGCGAGCGTGGAGAGCCGGTACTTCGTGCGGAAAATCTTCTCTTTCAGGTCGTTGACCTGCTCCTCGAGAGCCTTGGTCTTGAGCTCGAACGCCTCGTCGGCGGTGCCGGCGCCTGCCGCAGGGTCGGCGGGTGGCTGGGTGGCCTGCACCGGAGCGGCGACGCCGGCGGCAGGCTCGATGGATGCAGGCTGAGGGGCTGCGGGCTGAGGGACTGCGGGCTGGGGTGATGCGGGCTGGGGTGCTGCGGGCTGGGCGGCGGGATCCGCGGGCGCCGGCGCATCGGGCAGTCCGAAGTCATCGGCCACGACAGGTCCGGCCACCAGCGCGGCGATAGCGGCGAGGACGACGGCGTGGTGACGGGAGCGGATTCCCTTGGCGACGCGCGCGAACAGGACGGTGAACACGGAAAGCCCTCGTTGCAGAGGAAACCGTTCGAGTGAAAGGGAAACAAGTACCAGACGGTCCGGGGGGCGTCAACGAAGGGAGCGGCGTGGGAAAGCCCCTCTCCATGAGGATGGACGCCGCCGCGCCCTGTGCTGCGACACCTATTCAGGACTGGACACTTGAAGCAGCCGACCGGCACAGGGCGCGCAGGCGGCTTCGGACGACGGCGAGGCTGGTGCGGGTGTCGAAGAGCACGATGAGCCGTTCGCCGGCAGGGGTGCTCTCCCAGGCGAGTCCGAGGTCTCCGGAGAGCTCGAGGTGGCCTCGGAGGGCCCCCGGGACAGCGCGGTCGAGGTCGCTGAGGCGCGTGCCGAGCGAGGCGGCGTCGACGGGCTGCGGCTCCCCGACGGCTTCGCGCGGACGGCCGGAGGCGTCGAGGCGCCAGGCGCAGCGCGCTTGACAGGCGCGCAGGAAATCGTCGGTGAGCAGATGGGGTTCGCTGTTCGTCATTGGGTGGCCGCGGGGTACCAGCAGCCCGGGACGTGCGCAAGGCCGCTTGGCGGGGGCGTGCGTGCGCTGCTACCGTCGGCCGACCCGGAACGTCACGCGAGGACGAACGCATGGTGCTGGTGCTGCTGCCGCTGTTTCTCCTGAACACGCTGTTTCACGCGATCACCGTCTTCTACGCGATTCTGCTGGCGAAGGCGCTGGTGCCGGTTCCGGCGTGGCGGCGGCTGTGCGACCGGGGGCTGGTGAGGGTGTCGATTGCCTGGACGCTTTGGAACACGCGGATTTTCGAACTGGGCGGCTTCCGGCCCCGGGCCGAGATCGCGCCCGGCATCGAGCTGTCGCCGCAGAAGCGCTACCTGATTCTGGCGAACCACCAGACGTGGACGGACATCCTGACGCTGCAGGCGGTGTTCCACCCGAAGACGCCCTTCCTCACGTTTTTCCTGAAGAAACAGCTGCTTTACGTGCCGGTGTTCGGGCTCATCTGGTGGGCGCTGGGCTATCCGTTCATGGAGCGCTACTCGCCGGCGGCGGTGGCGAAGAACCCGGCGCTGAAGAATCGGGACCTGGAGACGACCAAGCGGTTCTGCGAGCGGATCCGGGGCAAGCCGTATGCCATCATCAACTTCGTCGAGGGCACGCGCCGGACGGCGGGCAAGTCGAAAGGCTCGCCCTACCGCCACCTGCTGGCGCCGAAGGCGGGCGGCGTTGCGACGGCCCTCCAAGCGCTGGACTACGCGTTCGACCACGTCCTGGACGTGACGCTGCGGTACGAGCGGAAGACGAACAGCTTCATGGACCTGCTGTCGGGGCGCGTGGGCGCGGTGCAGGTCTCTGTGCGGGAGGTCCCGCTGCCGGCGATTCCCCGGGGCGACTACTTTGGCGACCCGGCCTTTGCCGAGACGTTCCGAACCTGGCTCAACGGCATGTGGCACGAAAAGGATGCGCGGCTCGCGGCGGCGGGCGGCGCGATCGACTTCCGAACGACGGCCGCCTGAGCGGCTGGGGTTGGAAGTTCCGGACCTTCCCGAAACAGACGCGGTCGGTGATAGCGTTTCGGGTTTCCGACGGGAGGCAAGCGGGTGGAGCGAATGCAGCGCCTGCAGGAGTTCGAAACGGTCGACGCGGCGTCGATGGAGCAGGCCGCGCTGGACGCCCTTCGCGAGAGCGAGGAGCGCTACCGGATTCTCGTCGAGCACACGCTCGAGGGGATTTTCGTCTTCGACCTCACGTCGGGGCTGATCCTCGACGCGAACCCGGCCTACCTCCGGATGCTGGGGTACGAACGCTCGGGGCTGGTCGGGCGGACGCTCTACGACGTGGTTGACGACACCCCCGCCGGCATCGATGGCGCCGTGGCGCGGGTGCGCCGGGGCGAGGTGTTCCTGTCGGAGCGCCGGCACCGGCGTCAGAACGGCACCTTCGTCGACGTCGAGGTGAGTGCGACCCTGCTGCCCGCCCGCGGGGTGCAGATCGGCTGTGCCGTCGTCCACGACATCTCGGCGCGCAAGCGCCAGCAGCAGCTGGAGCGCGACCGCTCGCGGGCGCTGGAGATGGTGGCGAAGAACCAGCCGCTGGACGAGACGCTGAGCCACCTCGTGTCGATGGTGGAGCGTCAGCGCGGCGACGTCTCGTGCGTCATCGAGCTGGGGCCTCGGACGGCCGGCTCCGAGAGCGGACCGGGGACATGGGTGGCGCAGATTTTGAGCGGCAGCGGCGAGCCCCGGGGCGCGCTGGTGGCGCTCTGCCGGCCTCCGCGACTGCCGACGCCGGAAGACCTGGTGCTGCTGGAGACGGCGAGCAAGCTGGCCGGCGTGGCCATCGACCAGAAGGAGCTGACGGACAGGCTGGCCTGGCAGGCGCAGCATGACGAGCTGACGGGACTTCCCAATCGGCGCCTGTTCGAGGAGCGGCTTCGGCAGGCCCTTTCGGCGGCGCGGCAGAAGGGCCAGGGGCTGGCGCTCCTGGGCATCGACCTCGATCGGTTCAAGCAGGTCAACGACACGCTGGGCCACTCGCTGGGCGACCGTCTGCTCAGGATCGTGGCCAAGAAGCTCGAGAACGCGGTGCGTCCCGGCGACCTGATCGCTCGAATGGGCGGCGACGAGTTCACGATCATCGCGACCGACCTGACCGACCCTCGGCATGTGTCACAGGTGGCCGACCGGCTGCTCGCGGTGATGCGCGAACCGATCGAGGTGGACGGCTACGAGCTGTTCGTGACGGGCAGCATCGGCATCTCGACCTTCCCGCAGGACGGGACCGACGCGGCGACGCTGCAGCGCAGCGCAGACATCGCGATGTACCGGGCCAAGGCGCTGGGGCGGAACGCGTTTCAAACCTTCACCGCGGAGCTGAACGCGGCGGCGGCCGAGCGGCTGGCCTTGGAAACGCTGCTGCGCCGGGCGCTCGAAAATCAGGAGATCGACGTTCACTTCCAGCCGGAGGTGTCGTTCTCGCGGGGGCTCGTCGGGTTCGAGGCGCTCATCCGCTGGAACCATCCGCGGCTGGGCAGCGTGCCGCCGTCGAAGTTCATTCCGGTGGCCGAGGAAAGTGGCCTCGTGGTGCCGCTGGGGACCTGGGTGCTGCGCGAGGCCTGCCGGCAGCTGGCGGCGTGGGGCCGGCTCGCGGCGGGGCTTCGCATGGCGGTGAACGTCTCGCCGGTGCAGTTCGTTCAGGCCGACCTCGTGGAGATGGTGGCGTCGGCGGTGCAGGAGAGCGGCGTCGAGCCCCATCGGCTCGAGCTGGAGCTGACCGAGAGCATGGTCATGCGCGACTACGAAAGCTCCTCGCAGAAGCTGACTCAGCTGCGGCAGCTGGGGGTGTCGATCGCGATCGACGACTTCGGAACCGGCTACTCGTCGCTGAGCCACCTGCACCGGCTGCCGATCGACACGCTGAAGATCGACCAGTCGTTCGTTCGGGAGCTGCGGCCCGTGGGCGGGTCACGGCCGCTGGTCGACGCGGTGGTGGCGTTGGCGCGGAGCCTCGACCTGAGCGTGGTGGCCGAGGGGGTGGAGACGCCCGAGCAGCTGTCGATGCTGGCCACGGCGGGCTGCGAGCGGGTGCAGGGCTACCTGCTGGGGCGCGCGCGGTCGGGGGCAGAGACGGAGAGGCTTCTTGCGCTGCCCGAGACGTGGCGGGCGCCGGCGCTCTAAGACGTCAGGCGGTCGTCGTTCGGGCCTGCAGTGCGGCGGCGCGAATGTCCGAAATGGCCTTGGAATAAGGCGGTTTCGCGTAGACGGCGTTGCCCGCGACGAGCGTGTCGGCGCCGGCCCGGACGATCTCCTCGGCGTTGGCAGGACCGATGCCGCCGTCCACCTCGATGGAGATTTCGAGGCCGCGACGGTCGGCCATGGCGCGAAGCTCGGCGATCTTGCGCGTGACGGACGCGATGTACTTCTGGCCGCCGAAGCCCGGGTTGACGCTCATGAGCAGCACCATCGCGCAGTCGTCGAGGACGTAGTCGAGACACGAGAGCGGTGTGTGCGGGTTGAGCGCGACGGCCGGCTCGGCGCCCGCGGCGCGAATCTGCTGCAGGACGCGGTGCAGGTGCGTGCAGGCCTCCGCGTGGACGCTGACGATGCGGGCTCCGGCGGCGACGAACGCATCGATGTAGCGCTCGGGCTTTTCGATCATCAGGTGGACGTCGATGGGCAGCGTCGTGGCGCGCTTCACCGCCTCGACGACCACCGGCCCCAAGGTGATGTTCGGGACGAAGTGGCCGTCCATCACGTCGACGTGGATGAGATCCGCGCCGCCCTGCTCGACCGCACGCACCTCGTCGGCGAGGCGTCCGAAGTCGGCGCTGAGGATGGACGGCGCGATGCGGATGGGCTGCATGGCTGCTCCGTGGCGAAGAATCGACGCTATGCGCGGCGCACGAGGCGGGCCGCATAGAAGGCATCGGTGCCGTGGTGGTGCGGGTCGAGGACCAGGTCGCCGTTCGCATCGACGAGGCCGGTCCAGTCGATCGTCCCCTCGGGCGGGGCCGCGCGGGCGAACTGCGGATGCTTTGCAAGAAAGCGCGCCACCTGCGCCGTTCCCTCTTCGGCGGTGAAGGTGCAAAGCGCGTAGACGAGGTGGCCGCCCGGCTTCACGTGTGCGGCGAGGTTGTCGAGGATGCGGCCCTGCAGTTCGGCGAGACGCGTGATGTCCTCGGCGGTGCGGCGTGCCTTGAGCTCCGGGTGGCGTCGCAGCGTACCGAGGCCCGAGCAGGGCGCATCGGCGAGGACGAGGTCGTAGCCGGCCTCCGGGGCGAATGCGAGCGGCAGGGAGGCGTCGCCGGCCTGCGCGCGGACGATGGAGAGGCCCAGGCGTCGCGCGCCCTCGGCCACTTCGCGCACCTTGTTCGGATGGACGTCGAGGGCGTCGACGCGTCCCTGATCGTCCATCAACTCGGCCATGTGACAGGTCTTGCCGCCGGGCGCGGCGCAGGCGTCCAGCACCGTCATGCCGGGCTTGGGGGCGGCGTAGAAACCCACGAGCTGGGCGGCCTCGTCCTGTGCCTGCCAGCGGCCCTCTTCCGGTCGCAGCAGAGCGACGGGCGCGACGGCGTCGAGAGTGAGCCCCACCGGCGAGTAGCGCGACGGCAGCGTGTCGAGGTCGAAGTCGGCCTTGAGCGCGCGCTCGACCGAGTGGCGATCACCGCGGCGCACGTTGGCGCGCAGGTTGAGACTCGCGGGGCGGTTGAGCGCGGCGAGGTAGGCCTGCGTCGCTTCGAAGCTGCGCTCCTCCAGCATCTTCTCGATGAGCCAGCGCGGGAACGATTCGGTGATCTCCAGGTGGCCCACCGGATCGACGGAAGCGGGGGGAATCAGGATGTTCGCGCGCTCGCGTGCGAGCGAGCGGAGCACCGCGTTGACGTACGGCACCGGGCGGCCGTTGCGGATGGTCTTCGCCAGCTCGACGGTGGCGTGGACCGCGGCGCGCTCGGGGATGCGCGTGTAGAGGATCTGGTACGCGCCGACGCGCAGCAGCGCGCGGGTGTCGGCCTCGAGCTTCTCGAAATCCTGGTTCGAGAAGTGGCGCAGCGCGTGGTCGAGCGTGATCTGCCGGCGGAGGCTGCCGTAGGTCAGCTCGGTCGCGAGCGCGAGGTCGCGCGGGTCCATGACGCCCGCCTCGGAGATGGCCGAGTCGAGCGCGCGGTTGGCGAAGGCGCCGCCCTGCTCGACGCGAACGAGGACGGTCTGGGCGATTCTGCGGGCATCCAGCACGATGTCGGCCTCTTAGCACGCGACGAGGAAATTGCGACCGATTCGGCCGGCCGGAAGCGCTCGGATCGAGGCGGTCGCGCGCGGCGCCCGTATGGCGAGGCGTGGGAGCCGCTGATAACGTCCCGCTCCCATGGCCCATCATCCCGACTCCGTCCGCGTCGAGGCGCTCCTCAACGACATCAGCTTCGATCTGCGCCTCGAGCTGGTCGCGGGGCGTCCCGGCATCGGCCGCCGCATCGTCTCGTCGCGCATCCAGAAGCCGGGCCTCGCGCTCGCGGGCTTCACGGCGCACATCCACCCGGACCGGCTCGCCGTCTTCGGCAACACCGAGATGAGCTACCTCGCGACGCTCTCGCCGGCCCAGCAGGCGAAGGTGTGCGACGACCTGTGCGGCCTGGACCTCTCGTGCCTCGTCGTCACGAAAAACCTGGATATCCCGCAGGTTCTGGTCGAAGCGGCGCACCGCCGCGACATGCCGCTCATGCGCTCGAGCCACCTGTCGAGCAGCTTCATCAACAACATCGAGCAGTTCCTGCAGGAGGCGCTGACGCAGTCGACGAGCCTGCACGGCGTGCTGGTGGACGTGCTGGGCGTGGGCGTGCTGATCCTCGGCAAGAGCGGCATCGGGAAGAGCGAGTGCGCGCTCGACCTCGTCATGCGGGGCCACCGGCTCGTCGCCGACGACATCGTCAACATCAAGCGCAAGCCCGGAGGCCCGATCTACGGCAGCGGCAGCGACATCATCGGCCACCACATGGAGATCCGGGGACTGGGGATCATCAACATCAAGGACCTGTTCGGCATCAGCGCGGTGCGTCAGCGCAAGAAGCTTGAGCTGGTCGTCGAGCTGATGGAGTGGGACGAGAAGGTCGAGTACGACCGGCTCGGCATCGAGGAGCAGAAGTACCGGATCCTCGACGTCGAGGTGCCCCTGATGACGATTCCCGTGCGGCCCGGCCGCAACCTGACCACCATCATCGAGGTCGCCGCGCGCAACCACCTGCTGAAAGAACAGGGGCACCACTCGGCGCGCGACTTCCAGGACCGGCTCAACCGCGAGATCGCGCAGACCCGCACCAAACGCGGCCTGGGCGACGAGGTCGAATAGTCCATGCCGCAGCGCATCGTCTTCGTGACGGGAGTGTCGGGGGCCGGAAAGGCGACGGCGGTACGCGCGCTCGAGGACGCGGGCTACTTCTGCATCGACAACCTGCCGGTGCCGGTGATTCCGCGGCTGCTCGAGATGCTGGCCCACTCGCCGGAGCTGACGAAGCTCGCGCTCGTGGTCGACGCCCGCGAGAAGAAGTACCTCGGGGAGACGCCGAAGATTCTGGGTGAGGCGCGGGCGCAGGGCCACGAGGTGCAGCTGCTGTTTCTCGAGGCGTCGGACGACGTGCTCATCCGCCGCTACTCCGAGACGCGCCGTCGGCATCCCCTCGCGCCGTCCGGAACGGTGCTGGAGGGCATCGCCGCCGAACGTGCGCTCCTGAGCGAGCTGCGCGCGATGGCCGACGAGGTGATCGACACCTCGACGACGACGGTGCACGAACTCAAAGCACTGGTGCTCGAGCGGTTCGGCGGCGAGCAGACCGAGTCGCTGTCGGTGACCATCACCTCGTTCGGCTACCGCTACGGGCTGCCGCCGCAGGCCGACATCGTGCTGGACGTCCGCTTCCTCCCGAACCCCTATTTCGTGGCCGAATTGAGGCCACATCCGGGTACCTCGCCGCAGGTCAGCCACTGGGTGCTGTCGCACGACGTCGCCCGTGACTTCCTGGCGCGCGCGGCCGACCTGCTCGCGTTCCTGATGCCGCGCTACCGCGAGGAGGGGAAGGCGTACCTCACCGTCGCGCTGGGCTGCACCGGCGGCCGGCATCGGTCGGTCGCGCTCGCTGAGGCGCTTGGCGCGTCGCTCGGAGAGCAGGGTCTCCGGGTCCGCGTGCGACACCGCGACGTCGAGCGCGAGTGATTCCGAGCAACGGACCGGGCGCTCGACACATCCTCCGCATCCCGGCCCACACCTACCTTCTGCCTCGGGCCCTTTTGCGGGGATGGAGGCGGGCATGGCGTGGGGAGGCGCGTTGGCGGGCGGCTTCTGGCTCGGCACGGGGTTGATGTACCTGGCGGATCCGATCAGCGGCCGCCGGCGTCGGGCGATCGCTCGGGACAAGCTGGTCCACTACCTGCGGGTCTCGGGGCGCGGCGTCGAGAAGGGGCTGCGCGATCTGGGGCAACGCTCGAGCGGCCGCTGGCACGAGTTCCAGGCGCTGCGGGAAGACGCCCCCGCCACCGACGAGGTGCTCAAGGAACGCGTGCGGGCGAAGGCCGGCCGACTGGTGCACCACTCGCGCGAACTGTTCGTCGCGGCCGAGAACGGCTGCGTGACGCTGCGCGGCAAGGTGGCGCCCTTCGAGAAGCCGCTGGTGCTGGCCGCGGTTCGCCTCGTGCCCGGCGTTCGTGACCTGCACGACGAACTCGAGTTCGCCCACTTCGACGAGGTGCCTCGGTCGCTGAAGTTTAGGAAGCGTCGATGGAAGCCGGCGACCAAGCTGGTGGCCTCGACCGCAGGCGGCCTCGGGCTCGCGCTCTATGCGGGCTACCTCGCGAGGGCCTGAAAAGAGGCTGTTTCGGGGCCGTGAGGGCGGTAAGGTCCGCGCCCATGCGCACCTCCGTCCTCACCGTCGACAGCTTCTCGCCCGAAGCGAAGGCCCTGCGGGAACACTTCGACGCGCGCTTCGCGGAGCCACGCGAAGCGCGCGCCGATCGCTTCGTCTGGGACTACTGGCACGTGCCCGGGCAGTACACCGCGCTGCGCACGCCCGCCTACCACTACTTCCCGGAAGAGCTGTACGACGCCTTCCATCAGCGCCTCGTCTGGTGGGGCCGCCGCACGCTGGGCTGTCACGACGTCTCGCCGCCGTGGATGAGCCTCTACCTCGAGGGCTGCCGGCAGGAGCTCCACGGCGACCTGCCGCATGGCCCGTTCGCCTTCGTCTTCTCGCTGACCAACTGGAAGAACCGCGCGTTCCGCGGTGGCGAGACGATGATTCTTCGCGACGAGGTGCTCGACTACTGGAGCGGCTTTGCGTCGACGCGTGCCGTCGAGGAGGGCGAACTCGTCCGTACCGTGGCGCCGCAGTTCAACAGGCTCACCGTATTCGATCCGCGCCTGCCGCACGGGGTCCGCCGCGTCGAGGGCACGCACGATCCGCGCGAGGGCCGCCTCGTCATCCACGGCTGGTTCATGCAACCGCGGCCGTTCATCGAAGGACCGCTCAAGGAGCGCACCCTCCAGCAGCGGCTCGACGACCTGGGCGAAGTGCTCGCACCCGCACTGGAGGCGGGCCTACCGGTGGCGGGGCTGCTCAGCCTCGGGTTCGACGTGATGCCCGATGGCACCGTGGCGCACCTGACGACGCTCTGCGACACGACGCGCACGCCGGCCTCGGACGATGCGGCGAGACGGCGCGTCGTCGAGCGCGTGCGCCGCTTCGTGAAGGGCCTGAAGTTTCCGAAGCAGTCGAAGCCGTCGCACGTGACGCTGCCCTTGGTGTTCGAGCGATGAGCGCAGCGACGATGCCCCCGGCAAGCGTCCTCTGCGAGTGGCCTGGATTGGGCTCCGCAGCGATTCGGCCCTTCGGCACGGGGCTCATCAACCGCACGTTTCTCGTCGAGACGCCGTCGCAGAAGTTCGTGCTGCAGCAGCTGCACCCGGTCTTCGCGGGCATCGTCAACGAGGACATCGATGCAGTGACGCGGCATCTGGAGGCGAAGGGCCTCGCCACGCCGCGCGTCGTCCCGACCGCATCCGGAGCGCTCTGGACCGCCGATGCGGAGGATCGACCGTGGCGGGTGCTGACCCACGTCGACGGTTCGAGCGTCGATTCGATCGACGCGCCTCGGCGCGCGTTTGAAGCCGGCCGCCTCGTCGCGACCTTCCATGCTGCGTTGGCCGATCTCGCGCACGACTACCGGCACGTCCGCGCCTCGGTCCACGACACGCCACGCCACATGAAGACGCTGGAGGCCGCGCTGGAGGCGCACCGGAGGCATCGGCTGTACGACCGTGTCGCGCCCGTCGCGACCGAGCTGCTGGAGGCCGCGAGCGCGCTGCCCGACTTTTCGTCGCTGCCAAAGCGGCACGTCCACGGCGATCTCAAGATCTCGAACCTGCTGTTCGACGCCGCAGGCCGCGGCCTCTGCCTCGTCGATCTCGACACGCTGGGTCGCATGCCTTGGCCTCACGAGATGGGAGACGCGCTCCGGAGCTGGTGCAACCCGGCCGGAGAAGACGCGGTGGACAACCGGGTCGACACCGCGCTGTTCGAGGCCGCCGTTCAAGGCTACGCCGCCGCGGGCGCGGGGTTCGTCACCATGGACGAGACCGAACAGCTGGTCGCAGGCCTCGGCTCCATCGCGCTGGAGCTGTCGGCCCGCTTCCTCGCCGACGCGCTCAACGAGAGCTATTTCGGCTGGAATCCGGCCCGATTCGCGACGCGGGGGCACCACAACCTCACTCGCGGGATGGGCCAGTGGTCGCTCGCGAAGAGCGTCGCTGTCGGCCGTGGCGGTCTCGAGAGGATCGTCGCGGAGTCGTTCGGGAGGCGCTGACCCTCAAAAAAAGCGCGGCGGCTGTGCTATCGGTTCGCCGCTTTTTTCGGAGGAGTCCGCTCATGAGCCGTGCCGCCGCGCCCGAGTTGTCGGTCGTCATCCCCGTCTACAACGAGGAGAAGATGGTTCGCGACGCGGCGCTGGAGCTCTGCGCGCAGCTCGATCAGCGCGGCTGGGACTACGAGCTTCTCCTCTGCGAAAATGGCTCGAAGGACGGCACCGCCGCGATCGTCGACGCGCTCGCCGCCGAGTTCCCCCGCATCCGCGCGCTGCACGAAACCGAGCCGAACTACGGCCGCGCGATGAAGCACGGCATCCTCGAGGCGCGCGGCACGCTGGTGGTCTGCGACGAGATCGACCTCTGCGACGTCGACTTCTACGACCGCGCCCTGCCGCCGCTGAAGGCCGGCACCTCCGACATGGTCGTCGGCTCGAAGGTGCTGGCCGGTGCGCGCGACGAACGGCCCGTGGTGCGCCAGGTCGCGACGCACGTCATCAACGGCATGCTGCGCGTCAGCCTCGGCTTCAAGGGAACCGACACGCATGGCCTCAAGGCGTTCCGGCGCGAGCCGCTCCTCGACGTGGCCCACGCCTGCGTCGTCGAAAAAGACCTGTTCGCCAGCGAGTTCGTGATCCGTTCAGGCCGCATGGGGCGCCGAGTCTCGGAGATTCCGCTCATCGTTCGCGAAAAGCGCAAGCCCTCCATCAACCTGGCGAAGCGGGTGCCGAACGTCCTCAAGAACCTGGGCCGCCTCGTCTGGGTCATCCGCGTCCAGAACCGCTGAGGCGCCGGATGTCCACGACACCGCGCCTCGTCTCGCTCTCCATCGACCTCGACGCCTTCGACCTTTACCTCGGGCTCTACGGTCTCGACGCCTCCGTGCTCTCCGAGAAGGCGCGCGAAGCGGTCCCCGCGCGTGCAGCCGAGCGCTTCGGCGAGCTGTGCGACACCCTCGGCATCAAGGGCACGCTGTTCGTCGTCGGGCGAGATCTCGCGGCGGGCCGCGGCCGGAGCGAACTGGCGGCGCTGCATGCGGCGGGACACGAGCTGGCGAGCCACTCGTTCGCCCACGACTACGCGCTTTCTCGCGGCAGCGTTCGGGCCATCGACGACGATCTTGCGAGGGCGGAAGAGGCGCTCGGCACGATCACAGGAACGATGCCCGCGGGCTTCCGCGCCCCGGGCTACACGCTCTCCGACACGCTCTGGGAGCGGCTCTGCGCACGCGGCTACCAGTATGACTCGTCGCTCCTGCCGTCGCCGCCCTACTACGCCGCGAAGGCCGCGGTCATCGGCGCGCTGAAGGCCTTCGGCAAGGAGAGCCACTCGATCCTCGGGCACGTCGGGCAGCTGTTCAGGCCGCGCACGCCCCACCTTCACACCGGCCTCGTCGAGCTCCCGGTGGCGGTGCTGCCGGGTCTGCGCATCCCTTACATCGGCACGCTGATCTCCACTGTGCCGGACGCTGCCTCGACGCTGATGTCACGTTCCCTCGCCGCAGATGACCATGTCGTGATCGAGCTTCACGGGGCCGACCTGTGCGACGCCGACGACGGCCTGCCAGAGATTCTTCTCGCCCGGCAGCGCGACCTGCGTGTGCCGGCGGCGTTGAAGCGGCGTCGCATCGAGACGGTGATGCGCGCGCTCCTCGAGGGGCGCGAGGGCGCGACGCTCGCGCGTGCCGCCTCGCTTTTCAGGACGGCGGCGGCGGCGTAGAGTTCCCTCCATGACGCGCCGAGCCCTCCGCATCGCCTTCCGAATTGCCCTCTCCGCAGCCGTTTTCGTGATCGCAGCCTGTGAGCCGCTCGACCTCGGCGGCGGTGGCGGTGCCGGCGGGCGGCTTGCCTTCGTTCGCAAGGGGGCCCTCGTCGTCAGCCTCGACTCGGGCGACGCGGAGCGGCTCATCACCGAAGAGGGCACCAGCGCAGCCCCGGCCCTCTCGCCCAACGGCCAGACCATCGCGTTCGCCTACTCGGAGACCGGCTCGGCCGAGACGGGCATCGCAACGGTGGCCTACGGCGGCGACACGATCACCTCGGTCGCGCAACCGGCCCCGGGCACCAGTTACGGTTCGCCGACCTTCAGCCCCGACGGGACCACCATCGTCTTCGTCGCCAGCGTCGGCGGCCGCTCCGAACTGTGGAAGGTCGATACCTCGGGAGGAACGCCCGAGCGTTTGTCGACGCAGGAAGGCCTCTATTTTCCGGCATTCTTGAGCAGCACGTCGCTCGTCGTCGCGCAGGGGACAGGGCTCGCGCTCGCGACGCTCGACCTGACGACGGACACGGTGACGCCGCTGGGAGGCACGCTGCTCGCGCGCGCCGCGGTGTCACCCGACCGCACCCGCATCGCCTTCGGTCGCGGCGGCGTCATCGTCGTGAGGACGCTTGCGACCGGACAGGAGCAGCCGCTCGCCACCACCGGGTTCGGCGACCAGAAGCCCGCATTCTCCCCCGACGGCAGCTCGGTCGCCTTCGAGGCGACGAACGACCAGCAGCCGAAGATTTACGCGGCGCCGGCCGACGGCACCGGCACCACGATGCTGCTCCAGGTCGGCAGCGACGTCGCGTGGGGACCGTGATCTCCCGGCGAGTCAGCGCTTTCGTCGCGGCGGCCCTCCTCGCAGGCTGCAGCCCGGCCACCATCACCGGCAGCATCGGCGGCGACCCGGTGCCGACCGACGACGTCGTCTTCGTTCGAACCCGCGAGGGCGGCGGCCAGCGCCTCATCGTCACCATCGGCGGCCCTGCCGAAGATCTGTGTCAGGAGGCCACGCAAGGCGTCGCGCGCCCGCTCGCCCGCCACCTCGTCATCGACCTCGCCGCGGATCACCTCGACACCGGCACCTTCGCCATCGGCCCGCGGGTCACCGCGACGCTCATGGAGTCGGATGAGAGCTGCGGCGAAAGCGCTCGGCGCATGGCCCAGGCGGGAAGCGTCGTGCTCACGGCGATCGGCGACGAGATCGTGAGCGGCGCTCTCCGGCTCGAGTTCGACCTCGACCGGCTCGAGGGCTCCTTCGAGGCCCGCGCGTGCAACGCCGCCGCTGAGGCACCCAATCGCTGCGAGCCGCTCTGAGCGGGCTCTAGAGCAGCGACGGCTCGATGCTCCATCGCCCCGGACGCCCCGGCTTCTGCTGCTCCAGCCGCACCTGACGCAGGAACGCCGCACGAGGAATCTCGTGGGTGCCGAACCGCTCGGTGTGCTCGTTGGTCACCTGGCTGTCGATGAGCCCGAAGCCCCAGGCCTGCAGGTGCCGGCACAGCGTCACGAAGGCGATCTTCGAGGCGTCGGGCGCGCGCGCGAACATCGACTCGCCGAAGAAGACGCCGCCCAGCGCGACGCCGTAGAGCCCGCCGACGAGCTGCCCGTCAAGCCAGGCCTCTGCGGAATGGACGATGCCCCGCTCATGCAGCACCGCGTAGGCCGCCTGCATCTCCCGGGTAATCCAGGTGCCCCGCTGGCCGGGTCGCGGCGCCGACGCGCAGGCCGCAATCACCTCGCGAAACGCCGTGTCGAATGTCAGGACGTAGGGCGCCTTGCGCATCGTCTTCGCAAGCGACCGGCCGACGTGAATCTCGCCCGGTGCAAGCACGGGGCGGACGGGAGGCGACCACCACAGAATCGGCTCGCCCGCGCTGAACCACGGAAAGATGCCGTTCGAATAGGCCAGCACCAGCCTCTCGGGCGACAGATCGCCACCGACGGCGAGGAGCCCGTCGCGGCGCGCGAAGTCGGGCGAGGGGAAGCTCAGGTCGTTCGTCAGCTGGAAGACGGGCACCCGTCCGTTCTAGCCGCCCTTGCACCACGGCGCCGCTTTTCGCCCGGTCCGTTCATTGACGAGGAGAGCCGATGCCCGTAGGGTGCCGCGGCTTTGAAGGCTGTTTTCAAGGGGTTTTGCGATGCAGGTACGCCATGCCGCGCTGTCCGACGTCGGCGCCAAGCGGATGCAGAACGAGGACAACTGGGGAGCCGCCCCGGAGCTCGGGCTGTTCGTCGTGGCCGACGGGATGGGCGGGCACGCGGGCGGAGAGACCGCGAGCCGCATCGCCGTTGACGCCGTCCTCGCGTCGGTGAAGGCCGCCCACGCGCAGCGCCCGGCCCCGTTCGACGCGCCGGGAGAGCTCGAGACCTCCCCGCTCGCGGACGTGATGCGCGAGGCCCTCGAGGCCGCCTGCAGCGCCGTCCACCGCGCGGCCAAGGCGACCCCGGACCTCGACGGCATGGGCACCACCACGGTCGCCCTGCTCTGCCACGCCGGCTACGGCATCGCCGCCCATGTGGGCGACAGCCGCCTGTACATCCTGCGCGAAGGCCGCATCCAGCAGCTCACCGAGGACCACAGCCTCGTCGGCGAGCAGGTGAAGGCCGGCATCCTGACCGAGGAGCAGGCGCGGACGAGCCGCTTCAAGAACATCATCACCCGATCCATCGGCTTCGAGGAGGAGGTGCTGGTCGACGTGCTGGGCATCCGCCTCGCGGCCGGCGACCGGCTCGCGCTCTGCTCCGACGGCCTGTCGAACATGATGGAGGACGCCGAGCTGGGCGCGCTGCTCGGCCAGGGAACGCCCGAGGAGGCCGCAAGAAAGCTCGTGGACTTCGCCAACGAGCGCGGCGGCGACGACAACATCACGGTGGTGGTCATCGAGGTGGTCGCGCCCTAGAACGCCCGTCCCATGCGCCTCGGCAGGCCTTCCGGGCAGCTTGCCAAGCTTCGCGCGCTTGCCTTACCTTGACCCGATCGCCGCCTGACAGCGGCGCCGCAGGCCGGACCGGCGGGCCTGAAGCAGGGAGCCTCCAGGTTGTCGACGTCCGTTCCACCCGAGCACCATCCCGAGCTCCCCGAACACGACCAGACCTACACGGTCCTCGTGGTCCCGGAGAAGGGTGCGCGCGTGGTCCGGCTGCAGCTCTCGGGCTGGCACGTCGCGCTGATCGAACAGCTGTCGCGGGTGACGCTGAACACGCTGCGGGTGCGCCTCGTCGCGGGCGGTACGCTGGTGCTCTTCGCAGGCCTCGTCGGCATGACCTGGCAGTACCTGTCTCTCACTGGCCGCGCCCACGACAACGCCGCGCTCCGGGAAGAGAACCTCGAGCTGAAGGCGAAGCTGACGACGATTCAGGAGAAGATCGGCCACGTCAACCAGGTGCTGACGCGCACGAAGCAGCTGTACGCCACGCTGCAGAACATCTCGCAGCTGTCGGACCCGGACCGGAAGCTGGGGCTTTCCGACGACGAGTCGGGCGACCACGACCCGCGCGAAGAGCTCGACCCGAAGCGGCTCTCCGACCAGCTCGACCAGCTGGGCGCCGAGGCGCAGGCGCAGGAAGAAGCCCTTCAGGCGCTGACCGGCTACTTCGAAGACCGCAAGGCGCTTCTCGCCAGCACCCCCGCCATCTGGCCGGTGCGCGGCTGGGTCACGAGCGACTTCGGCTTCCGGCTCGACCCCTACACGTCGCAGCGCAAGACCCACGAAGGCCTCGACATCGCGAACACACCCGGCACGCCCATCGTGGCGCCGGCCGACGGCACCGTCGTCTACGCCTCCCAGGAGGGCGGCTACGGCAACGTGATCGTGATCGACCACGGATTAGGAATCAAGACGCGCTATGCCCACCTCTCGAAGATCGACGTGCACCTCGGCGACCGCGTGCGCCGCGGCCAGCTCATCGCCGCCATCGGCAACACCGGCCGCTCCACCGGGCCCCACCTCCATTACGAGGTGCGCATCAACGGCGTCCCCGAGAACCCGCGCAAGTTCATCCTCGAGGCCGAGGAGCCCCCGGAAGGCGTCGCCGAGGGCGTGCGTTCGACGGGGAGCCGCGGATACAAGGACGCCATGGGCGGCAGCGACTAGCCGCCGTCGCACCGGCCCCGCCGCACGCCGCCAGATCAGCGTTCGGAGCGGACCTCTTCCCGGCGGGAAACAGCCTGCCGACTTCCCCTGTTCCGGATAAGTTCACGCGCCCGCGCCGCCCACGGCGCACGGGCTTTCGAGGAATGCAGCGCCAATGATCAACGACGTGCTCAAGAAGATCTTCGGGACGAAGAACCAGCGCGAACTCAACCGCATCGTGCCGCTCGTCGGCCGCGTCAACGAGCTGGAGGGCCGCATCTCCGGTCTCGATCAGGCCGCCATGCAGGCCCGCATCAAGGCGCTTCGCGAGGAGACGTCGAAGGGCCGTCCGCTGGACGACATTCTTCCCGAGGCGTTCGCGCTCACCCGCGAGGCCGGCAAGCGCGCGCTGGGCATGCGCCACTTCGACGTGCAGCTGATCGGCGGCGCCGTGCTGCACTCCGGCCGCGTCGCCGAGATGCGCACCGGCGAAGGCAAGACGCTGGTCGCCACGCTCCCCGCCGTGCTCAACGCCATCGAGGGCCGCGGCGTCCACGTCGTCACCGTGAACGACTACCTCGCCCGCCGCGACGCCGAGTGGATGGGCCGGCTCTACAACTACCTGGGCCTCTCCTACGGCGTCATCGTCCACGGCCTCAACGACCGGCAGCGGCAGGCCGCTTACGGCGCCGACATCACCTACGGCCAGAACAACGAGTTCGGCTTCGACTACCTGCGCGACAACATGAAGATGGGCCTGCGCGACTACGTGCAGCGCGAACTCAACTTCGCCATCGTCGACGAGGTCGACTCGATCCTCATCGACGAGGCCCGCACGCCGCTCATCATCTCGGGCCCCTCCGAGGAGTCGACCGACCTCTACTACGTCGTCAACCAGGTCATTCCGCTGCTCGTGCGCGACCGCGACTACGTCGTCGACGAGAAGCACCGGTCGGTGAGCATGACCGACGAGGGCATCGACCGCGTCGAGCGCCGCCTCGGCATCGCGAACCTCTACGCCCCCGAGCAGATCGAGACGCTGCACCACGTCGAGCAGGCCCTGCGGGCCCATACACTCTACAAAAAGGATTTTCAGTACGTCGTGAAGGAGGGCGAGGTCATCATCGTCGACGAGCACACCGGCCGCCTCATGCCCGGCCGCCGCTGGTCCGACGGCCTCCACCAGGCGATCGAGGCCAAGGAGGGCGTGAAGATCGAGGCCGAGAACCAGACCCTCGCCACCATCTCGTTCCAGAACTACTTCCGCATGTACTCGAAGCTGTCCGGCATGACCGGCACGGCCGACACGGAAGCCGAGGAGTTCGGCAAGATCTACAACCTCGACGTCGTCATCATCCCGACGCACCGCCCGATGGTCCGCATCGACGAGCAGGACGTCGTCTACAAGACCGAGCGCGAGAAGTTCAAGGCGGTGGCCGACGAGGTCGCCGAGAAGCACGAGAGCGGCCAGCCCGTGCTGGTCGGCACCGTCTCCATCGCCAAGTCCGAGGCGCTGAGCGCGCTGCTCAAGAAGCGCGGCATTCCGCACGAGGTCCTGAACGCGAAGCAGCACGAGCGCGAGGCCGAGATCGTCGCGCAGGCCGGTCGCAAGGGCGCCGTCACCATCGCCACCAACATGGCCGGCCGCGGCACCGACATTCTTCTCGGCGGCAACGCCGAGGCGATGGCCAAGCACGAGGTCGGCCTCCATCCGCCCGAGCGCGGTCAGGACCCGGTCCTCGACGAGAACAACAAGCCGACCGGCCAGTGGGTCCCCGAGCCCGCGGAGACCTTCCAGGCGCGCCTCACCGCCTACGAAGAGGCCCTCGCCGCCGCGACGAAGAAGTTCGAGGCGATCGTCACGGAGGAGCGCCTCGCCGTCCGCGAGGCCGGCGGCCTGCACATCATCGGCACCGAACGCCACGAGTCGCGCCGCATCGACAACCAGCTGCGCGGCCGCGCCGGCCGTCAGGGCGACCCCGGCTCGTCCCGTTTCTACCTGAGCCTCGAAGACGACCTGATGCGGATCTTCGCCTCCGAGCGCGTCGCGTGGCTCATGGAGAAGATGGGCGTTCGCGACGACGAGCCGATCGAGCACCCGATGCTGACGCGCGCCATTCAGGACGCGCAGAAGCGGCTCGAGGCCCAGAACTTCGACTACCGCAAGAACGTCATCGAATACGACGACGTGATGAACCAGCAGCGCAAGACGATCTATGCCATGCGCCGCCGCGTGCTGGCCGCCGGCGCGGGCCTCCCGCTGGTCGAGTTCGATGAGGAGCCGAAGACCCGCAAGAAGCTGCGCCGCGAGCTGACCGTCGAGTGGACCGACCTGCGCGAGCGCGTCCTCGACCAGATCGAAAACGTGATCATCGACGTCGTCTCGCAGGCCCGCGGACAGCGCAAGGACGACTTCGACCCGGCCACGCTGCAGCAGCTCGTCAAGGAGCAGTTCGGCCTCGAGATGTCATTCGAGAACAGCCCGCCGAACCCCGAGCAGCTCCAGCTCGACATCTACAAGGTCGTCGAGAAGACCTACCTCGCGAAGGAGGCCACCGTCGGCGTCGACCGCTTCCGCCCCTTCGAGCAGTGGATCTTCCTGCAGACCATCGACACGCTCTGGAAGGACCACCTGCTGACGATGGACCACCTCCGCCAGGGCATCGGCCTGCGCGGCTACGGCCAGCGCGATCCCAAGCAGGAGTACAAGAAGGAGGGCTACCAGCTGTTCCAGATCATGCTGGGCCGCATCAGCCAGAGCGTCGTCGGCACCCTGCTGCGCGTCGAGACCAGCCCCGGTCAAGACGAGGCCGCCGCCGCCGAAGCCCAGCGCCGCGCCGCCGAAGCGAAGCAGAAGAGGCTGCTCGAGACCCGCGACCCCGAGGCCGTCGGCAAGCCCGCCGAGGCCCGCCCCGCCACGCCCGTCCAGCGCACCGAGCCGAAGATCGGCCGCAATGACCCCTGCCCCTGCGGCTCGGGCAAAAAGTACAAAAAATGTCACGGTGTCGCGGAGGCCGGCGCCGAGGCGTAAGCACAGCCTGGAATCACATCGAGACGGCGGTTGGCCTTCGGGTCGGCCGCCGTTTTCTTTCGACGACATCTTCGCCCCACCAGTTTCGGAAACTGGGCATCAGGGACGCCGTCTTATTGGCATCGAGTGATAACGGTATCTGTCGTTTCTGCCGATGCGAACTGACCTCGCTCGACGCATCGACCTGCTGGCCGATCGCATGGGCGACCGGCAGAGAGGTGAGCTGTTCTGCGGCCTCGGGCCAGCGGCAAGCGGCCGACGCCCGTCATCAAGTCACACCCGCCTCGGGCCGACACCTGCAACCGGTCACATCCCCCGGGAGCTGCCCCCCCCCCCCAGCCAAGACGCCGTCGACCGGCGGATTCCGATCCCGACGGTCCCCGTGAAACAAAACCGCCTCTCCGTGCGTGTCGGAGCTCGGCAGCCCCGATCAACGGCTCCACCCCGGGCACACGCTTCGCTGGTACCGTGTCCATCTGCAGAGGGCCTCTCCCGTCTCGGGTGATCGATCTCGGCTGAGAATCGTGAGGAGCGGTGATGAAGCGACGAGCTGGGGCCATCGCATGACCGGCATGCGTCGCTACGCGGTTGTCGCGGCCCTCGTGCTCGTCGGTTGCGGACCAAAGCCAGCCCGCAAATCCACGGAAGACGCCGGCAGCAACTCGCCTGAAGCGCCCGACTCATCGGGGGTCTGCGCCCCACCCGCGGCCGAGCGCCTTGGGCTGCCACGCGACGCCTACGGTGTCTGGGATCGGTCGGGGTACTTGCCGATCGCGCAATTCCCCTACCTGCGAGGCCAGGAATACCTGGACACGTGGGCCGGGATAAACCCGGCGAACGGTTCGTTCACTTGGGAAGAGTTGGATCGTCAGCTCCAGTTCGCCGACAGTCAGGACCAATATTTCAGCATTCAGATATCGCCCGTCGGAGGGCCGCAGGGGAGCAGCGTACCGCGCTGGCTGTTCAACGAGGGCGTGCCGAAAGTCGATGACGGGACCTACGTCTACGGCGATTACAGGGACGAAAGGTACAAGGCCCACTTCAGCGAAATGGTCCGCGCACTTGCCCGCCACGTCCGCTTCGAACTCCCGGAGCAGCTTCGCAAGCGCGTGAGCTACGTCCGCTGCGACACCGGCGCCACCGGCGACGAGGCGCCGTACGAGGAGCCCGCGGCCGTCCCGAGCCGGTTTCAGATCTCCGACAGCGAGTGGAAGGCCTTCCGGCTCTGGGCGTTTGAGGTGTACCGGAGCGCTTTCCAGGACGGCGACGAACCGCCCATCCCGCTCCTGTTCCAGGATGTCGAGAGCACGGGATATCCCGACGAGTGGAGTTGGGTCAGAGCCAACGTCCATGGCGGCCTCGGCGTCAAATACGGTGGGCAAGTCCGGGGCCACCATCTGACCGGGTCCCGGCAGGTGGCAGCGGCATTCAAGGGCCACGTGGTCGACTCCGACCGAAAGGTGTTTTCTCGGAACGAGATGGATCAGACATGGAGGAAGCCCTACTTCCAGCTCAACGTCCGCCTCGCCATGTACTGGGCGGCTGTCGAGCAGTTGCATGCCGGCCTGGGCATCTGGGATGTGACGGAGTCGTGCCTGCACGCCGCGGCGCCGAATAATTTTGTGTTCGCGCTCGACTTCTTCTCGTCCTGGGCGGCGGAACTGGATCCGACCACCGCCGCCGGCGGGTTCTCCATCCTTCACGAGGGACTCGACTCATCCGATGTCGTGAAGTTCCCGGAGGCCAAGTATGGAGGTCCGGCCACGCAGAGGAATGCCGAGAGATACACCAGGATCTGCACGGAGTTCGCCGAACGCGGCGCACGAATGGACGATCTGGAATCGGCCACCAAGGGGCAGGTGGCGCAGCGAGACACGCAAAGCGGATGGAACGACGCGGGATGGCAGATCGTCGCCGGCAACTACGAGCGATTCATCACCCAGATCGACCCCGAGGCCACCAGCCAGGGGCTCTGGAGGATCAATGGGCCACTGACGGGCTCATCGCATCCCTATGACCGTTTCGCGCGGCGGTTCGACCACGCCTCGGGTCGCAATACGATGCTCTTCGATATCCACGATCGGCTCCTGCCCGACCCCGGCCGCCCGGTCAAAATCTCCGTGGACTACCTCGACCGCGGGACGGGTCAGTTTTCGCTCGAGTATGACGCGACTTCGGGCAGCATGAAGACCGCCTTCGTGGTGACCAAGTCCGACACGAACACGTGGAAGGCTCAGTCGGCCGTCGTCACCGATTGGGCGTTCTCGAATCGGGGCCCGAACGGCGCGGACCTCATGTTGTTAAACATCGATACGGATGACGACGTCATCCACGGCATCGAGATCAGGAAGATATCCCCCGCCTGCGGGGCGCCGTGAGACCTCTCGGTCGGGCAGGTGGTCGGAAGTCCTCACCGCCGGTTGACGCCCGCAGGCCGCCCGAAAGATTCTGACGCTCTCGGAAACGATGGTTGATGTCTCGACTGGGCCCCGCGAATGAGGCAGGCGGTCACTTCGCCTGACCCTGCGACCGGCCGGACTCAACTGAAGCCTCCCGCGAGGGGCGTCGGTGCACGGGCCACATTCGGTCGCCATGTGGACGCGACCACGAAGGCCGCAAGTGCTCCGCAGCGACAGGAGCGTCTCATTCGTGGTTTGAATGTGCCATGCGCCGATTCTTACTCCTGCCCGTTTCGCTCCTCCTCTCATGCCACTCGAGCGTTGAGGGCGACTCCGTTACGCCGCCCATCGAGGACCCTGCTTGCCCTGCCGGGCCGGTGTTCACGACCTCGCCGATAGATCCCGACCAGATCGACGAGATCATCGGCATCGGGCAGTTCGGCGCGCCCGGGCACGTGATCCCGAACGAGCACGGCGGCATCTTCGTCAAGGGCGAGGGCGTGCCGCTCCACGCGCCTGCGGACGGCCGCATCACGACGCTGCGCCGGACAAAATACTTGGCGTCCACCTTCCGTCCGGGGGAGCTGGATCACGCGATCACGTTCCGCCCCTGCGCCTCGCGGGAGAGCGTGTTCGGACACGTCACGTCGCTGTCGGAGGATCTCGATGCGCTGATCACCGGGGGCGAGTGCCAGACGTACAGCACGGACCACGAGACGGTTGAAGCGTGCTCCGTGCGCATCTCGTTGCAGGTGCGTGCGGGGAAGGTGCTCGGCACCGTCGGCGGCCCGAGCGCGAAGGGCGTCGACTGGGGGCACCACGACGCCGCGCACACCAACCACTTCGCAAACCCGTCGCGAGTGACCGATGCGGTCCTGCATACCGTCTGCCCGTACGACGACTATGCGCCCACGCTTCGTGCCACCTTGCTCGACAAAATGAAGCGGAAAACCGAACCACGCTGCGGAACCGTCGAGCTCGACGTCGACGGCACCGCGCAGGGGCTCTGGGTCGACGCGGCACACCCGACGACGCAGTCAGGGGACGAGCGGGCGTTCGTGACGCTCGGCCCTCAGTTCGATAACCCCGACACAACGCTGCGCCTCGCCGTCGCGCCGGCTGCGCTCGGCGGACAGGAACGGGACGTGCCAGTCGCCCACTCTGGACGCAAGAACCGCGCGTTCGACGAGGTCACGGCCGACGGTACGGTGTACTGCTATGCGCCCTTTGCGGACGACGCGAGCTTCCTGCTCTCGCTGGCACCGTCTGGCGAGCTGCGCATCGAGAGGATAGAGCATGGGAGCGGAGCCTCGCCGTGCAACGCGGAGCCCTCCTCGTGGACGCTCTCCCCGGCGGCGATGACGCTCGTGCGGTGAGCCTCAACCACAGTTCGACCGCGCGGCGACAAAGAGTTGTCGCGGAATCGCTGAGGCTGGGCTTGCGCGGAGGCGCAAGCGATTCCATCGACCAGGATTGATGCGAGAGGGCGGTCGGCATTCGGATCCGCCGCCGTCTTCATTCAGGCGCCCCGCTCTTCCGAGTTGGAACCCTTCCCGCCTGTGGGCATCGGAAGGAGCATGCCGGAAGGTCATACGATCCACCGCCTCGCCCTCGACCTGCGCCGCGACCTCGCGGGCCACACGCTGACCGTCACGTCGCCGCAGGGCCGGTTCGAAGAGGCGTCGCGCTTCGACGGTCGAAAGCTGACCGGCACCGAGGCGGTGGGAAAACACCTGCTGCTGCGGTTCGGACGGACGGGCACCATTCACGTCCATCTCGGGCTCTTCGGCCGCTTCTACCGGCGTCGCAACGAGGCGCCCGCTGCGCGCGACACGACGCGCATGCGGCTGGTCGGACCGAACTGGACTTGGGATCTCGTCGGACCGACGCGCTGCGAGCCGCTGGGCGCCGCCGCGCTGAAGGCGCTTCGCGCACGCCTCGGCGCCGACCCGCTGGCGCAGGGCGCAGACCCCGAGGCCGCCTGGCAGAGCATTCACCGATCATCGAAGAGCATCGCCGCGGTGCTTCTCGACCAGTCGGTCTTCGCGGGCATCGGCAACGTCTACCGCGCGGAGATCCTGCACCTCGAGCGGATCCATCCGGAGACACCGGCCCACGCGATTGACAGGGAATCGTTCGACGCCATCTGGACGCGTGCCCGCGAACTCCTCGCCATCGGTGTCCGGGAGCGCCGCATCATCACCGTGGCCCACGAGGGACGCCGCCGCCTTCGCAGCAACGAGGCACTCCATGTCTACGGGCAGTCGGTGTGCCGCACGTGCAGCGCGGCCGTGACGGTGACGCGCAACGCGAACCGGACGATGTACGCGTGCGAGCGCTGCCAGCCCGCTCGGTGACGGGCGCCGCCTCCGCGCCAAGGAAGTGGTCGCGAGTGAAGGAGGCCGCCGCACGATCGAAAGACGCTCGATTAGAAATCGTGAAAGCAGAGGAAGAAGGGGTCATCGCTTTCGGGGACCGGGGGACACCACGAAGCGAGGCGACGCATCGCCTCTTCCGCAGGGAACAGGTTGCCGGCCCCGCGCGCCTGATTGAGCGCCCAACCGCCCGCCTGGCGGACGACCTCCACCGTCAAGCGCTCGCCCGCCACGCTGCCTGCGTAAAGATATGATCGACCGGCGAATACCGCCCCAACATATCCGCCGGCACAGTGGTTCATGATTTCGCCCTCGCGTTCGACGGAGTGCGGCGTCGTCAGCGGGCGGAGGGAGTCGCCATCGGCCGTCAGGGCTGGCAGCGGAGGGGGAGGGAACGGCCCCAAGCGCTCTCCCAGCGGTTCGGCCGGGGATTTGACGCTCCGCCGGGTCGGCTGCGGAGGATGCCGAATCCTGCGGTACAACACGTCCGGAGACCATTGCCGATATGGCCTGCGGGGAGCGGCGCGGATCCATTCCAGCACCTCTCGACGAGCAAACCGGCCCGTTGTTTCGTGCGCCGCCAGAGACGACAGCAGGCGACCGTACGCCTTCGCCACCTCCACACCGCCCGCTGTCGCGGGATTCACGACGGCGTCATGCATCGCCATGTTCGAATACCAACGCGCATTCTCGACGCGATCGGCAGGGATATCGGCCGGAACGAACGCAACGGGCGGCGGACGCAGCAGCATCGAGGGCTCGACGCTGGCGCCGGCCTTCCGGATGTAGAGCGGCCAGCGGCTTTCGGAGAGCTCGTCCGGATGCGCGGCACGCCAGCGGTAGGCCTCGCGAAGCGCGGCGTCCACTTGCGTGGCGCTCGACGAGGAGCGGTGCGCCAGCAGCTTCTCGAGTGTCGCCGCGAGAATCAGATCGCGACGCTGCCCCTGCGCGGCCGCCCGCGCAAAATCGTCTGCGATCGACCGCTCGGCCGCGTCCGCCGACGCATCGAGCCCCAGCCAAAGCAGCACGAGGCCGGGACAGTCGACCAGCTGCTGCAGACGCTCGGTGTCGTCGTCGGTGAATCGACGCGCCAGCCGGGCACGCAGCCCCCGCGGGAAGCCGTGCGCTGCCCGGATGGCCGATGGCCTGAAGCACTCCGTCAATCGCTTCGCCAACGAATCGGCCCACGAGAGAAGTTCGCCATATTCGGCCGGAAAGTGACGACGGCTCCGCGGCGATCGTCCGAGAAGGTTCCCCGCGAGTGCGCTCACGAACCGGCCCAGCAGGTCCCGGTCGACGTTGACCTCGGCAATCTCGGCGCGCACGGCCCATGGATGCGCGCGCTCCTCGCTGTCACCGACGCCTCGCCACCAACCGCCCACCTCTCCGCGCCAGACGAACCGGGCCACGGCCCGCGCTCCTCCGGCCTCGCCCGTCAACACGAGGGCGTCGTCGTGCCACACCTCGTGAATTCCGACGCTCCCGCGCAAGAACACCCGCCTGCTCTCGACTGCCATCGCCGCGCGCCCCCCTCACCGTCCATGCCCCCTCGACGATCACAGGACCGAAGACCGGATTCCCCCGCGTCGGTGCTCCTGTCAAGGCATGCGACGGCCCTCGCTCGCTTTCTGAGGCGCACGCCGCGATCATGAATCGTTGCTGCCACCCCGATGGCGCTCATCGTCTTCAAATGCTGCTGCAATTGAGTCGCAGATGAATCGGTCCAGCCTCGAGAGCATCACGTCAGGATGCGAATCGTCTTTTGGCTCACCGGTGCCGCGGCTCTCGTTTCCTGCGGCTCCGACTCCGCTCCAGACAGGGCGAATGTCGACCTTGACATGAAGGCCGAAGATTTCGGCTGCATCCTCGACTGGCCCAAGGTGCGCCGCTTCCGCATTACGAACAAGGTCGGCTTTCTGGAGGAGGCGCTGTCGGTCGCCAACGCCGGCCGGGGCACCTTCCCGCCGGGAACCATCGTCCAGCTCGTCCCCGACGAAGCCATGGTGAAGCGTCGCAGCGGATGGAATCCGGCGACGAACGACTGGGAGTTCTTCGCCCTCTCGACGAACAGCGACGGGACGACCACGATTCGCGCGAGGGGCGCCGAGGAGACGAAGAACGCCTTCGGCGGCAACTGCTTCGACTGCCACTCGAAGGCCGCGCCCGAGTACGACCTGCTGTGCGAGTCCGGCCACGGCTGCGACCCGATTCCATTGGGCCCGGACCTCATCGAGTCGATTCAGTCGTCGGACGGCCGCTGTCGCTGAAGTTGCAGAACGGGCAAGGGGCCCGGCGATCGCTCGCGAACGCATCCCCGTCGAGCCGGACGCATCGATTTTTCTCGGGGGCCGAAATGAATCGATGGCTCATCGCGCTGGCCTGGACGGCGGCCTTTCAGGGAGACGTGGCGATGGCGATCGAGCGACCGACGTACGAGGTTGTGCAGCGCTTCGAGTCGTTCGAGGTGCGTGATTACGGGCCGTACCTGGTGGCGGAGACGGACGTCGAGGGGTCCCGCGACGAGGCCGGAACCGAGGGCTTCCGCCGGCTCGCGAACTTCATCTTCGGCGGCAACCGCTCGAGCCGGAAGATCGAGATGACGGCGCCCGTCACTCAGGGCACGCGCATCGCGATGACCGCGCCAGTGAACCAGCGCGGCGAGGGCACGCGCTGGACGGTGCAGTTCATGATGCCGTCGTCTTGGACGCGCGACACCCTGCCCGCTCCGCTGGATCCACGCGTGAGGATTGAGGAGCGGCCCGCGAGACGCGTCGCCGTGCTCGAGTATTCCGGCACCTGGTCGGAGAAAAACTTCGCCGAACATTGCCTGAACCTGGAGGCCGCCTTGAAGCCGGCGGGGCTGAGAGCGGTCGGATTGCCCGAGTGGGCCCGCTATGATCCGCCGTGGAAGCCTTGGTTTCTCAGACGAAACGAGATCCAGATCGAGGTCGAAGCGGCGCACTGACTGGCGCCGCGAGGCCCTTCCACCGATCTCCCGGCATCGCTGAACGGGTGTCATGCTCTTGGCGAAGTCGGCCGGTGGATGGTACCCCTTGGCGTGATGGCCGGATGCAACATTTGCGGGGCGGAAACGTTCGCAGACGACGAGGTGTTCTGTGGCGTCCACGGGGAGGCACAGTTCACGGCACTCGAGGCGCCGTTGCCCACCGGCGAGAGCACCGAGCTGAAGCCCGAGCTGGAACCCGACCTGCCCGCTGCTGAGCCCCCGCGGCCGCCGGGGCTGGTCGGCCGCGTGCTGGGCGACCGCTTCGAACTCAAGACGTTCCTCGGGGTGGGCGGCTTCGGCTCCACCTACGTCGCCCTCGACCGACGGTTGCGGCGCGAGTGCGTACTGAAGCTGCTCAAGCCGATGAGCGACCCACCGTCCCCGATGGAAGAGGGGATTCGTCGCCGGTTCGAGAACGAGGCCCTCGCGCTGGCTCACCTGACGCACCCGAACATCGTGCAGGCCTATGACCACGGCGAGGAGCCAGACCGCACCGCATGGATTGCCATGGAGTATGCGCGCGGCCGGTCGCTCGGCGAGGTGCTGGCCTCCAACGAGGAGCGCCCCCTGTCGCGCATCATCGGCTGGGCGCAGCAGGTTGCGGGCGCACTGGCCTACGCGCATGCCCGGGGCATCGTTCACCGCGACCTGAAGCCCGGCAACATCATCCTGGTCGAAGGGGGAACGGGCGGCGAGCAGGTGAAGGTGCTCGACTTCGGCATCGCCCGCATCATCGACCCCGGCAAGCTGGGACTGGGCGCCGACGAGGCCCAGCTCACGCAGGCCGGCTCGTTCTTCGGCACCCCGGCCTACATGTCCCCCGAGCAGGCTTCGGGAAGGCCTGTGGGGCCGGAGAGCGACGTCTACTCGCTGGGCGTGATGATCTACCGCATGCTCGCGGGCGTGCTGCCGGGCGATGTTCCCGCGGAAGGGTGGAATCCGCTCAACACGCTGCACTACGTGCTGAGCCTGCCCGCGCCCATCCAGCAGCACAGGCCCGACTGTCCGAAGCCGCTTGCCGAGCTGATCCACCGGATGATGGAGAAGGAGCCCGAGTCACGGAACGTGACTGCGGCGCAGGCGCAGGCGCTGCTGCTTGCGTATGCGACCACGTCGAGCGGACAGCTTGCGGCGCCGACGGCGGGGCTCTCCGCGG
>JACCDP011561270.1_pt1 | contig 61188 bp, 50 predicted proteins | sample 7445841 | NCBI WGS metagenome assembly JACCDP01 (sample SAMN15323441, study PRJNA562643) | freshwater metagenome | isolation source: river surface water | place: USA:Blue River Watershed | collected 2017-08-17 | reverse complement strand
CGCCAACACTATCTGACCAGCCGTTTTTACAATCAATCATGAGGCAGTTGCTGCTCGATTGGGGCGCAGCCCGGCCGCAAACCCTGGATAACTTTGTCGAAGGCAGAAATGCCGAGCTGCTGTCGCTGCTGCGTCTGATCGCCGAGCGCAAGGCCAGCTCACTTGACCAGCGATTCGTCACGATCTGGGGCGAAGCGGGCGCGGGCAAATCCCATCTGCTGCGTGCGCTCGCGGCCACCGGCCATGCGCTGCTGCTCACGCCGCAGCATTCTTCTCGCGAATTCGTGTGGTCGGCCAGCACGTCGCTGTATCTGCTCGATGACTGCGACCAGCTGGCGCCGCACCGGCAACAGGCGGCGTTCTCCCTGTTCAATCAGGTGCGCGATGCCGGCGGCGTGATGGTGGCCGCGACCGGCAAACCCCCGGCCCAGCTGTCGCTGCGGGAAGACTTGCGCACACGTCTTGGCTGGGGACTGGTCTATCAGGTCCATGGACTGTCGGACGAAGAAAAAATCGACGCCCTGTCAAAATCGGCGCAAGCGCGCGGTCTGTCGCTGTCACCGGGCGTGTTACCCTACCTGCTGACTCATTTCCGGCGCGACATGCAATCGCTGTCGGCGATGCTGGACGCACTTGATCGCTATTCGCTGGAGACCCAGCGCCCAATCACGATGCCGTTGTTGCGCGAGCTGCTGCAACTGGGCGACGCCGATACCCTCTCATGAACCTGGCCTTATTCGATCTCGACAATACCCTGCTTCCCCTGGACTCCGACTACGAGTGGGGTCAGTTTCTGGTGCGCGCCGGCGCCGTCGATCCTAAGGCCTTTGCCGCACGCAACGCCGAGTTCTACGCTCAGTACCAGAACGGCACGCTGAACCCGATCGAGTATCTCGAGTTCGCCTTGGGCACGCTGTCGCGCTTCCCGCGCCGCCAGCTCGATGCCTGGCATGCAGAGTTCATGGAAGACATCATCACACCGGCGATCCGTCCGGCAGCACGCGCGCTGGTCGCTCAGCATCAAGATGCCGACGAGATGGTGGCCATCATTACCGCTACCAACCGCTTCGTCACTGAACCGATCGCGAGGGCACTGGGTGTCACGCACCTGATCGCTGCTGAGCCTGAAGTGGCTGAGGATGGATCCATCACTGGTCGCCTGGTCGGCACGCCGCCATTCGGGCCGGGCAAGGTGATCAACACACAAAGATGGCTGGCCTCGATGGGCAAGTCGCTCGCGGATTTCGGGCGCAGCACCTTCTACAGCGATTCACAAAACGACATTCCTCTGCTCTCGGCCGTCACACATCCGGTAGCGACCAATCCGAATGCCAGCCTCGCCGCGCATGCGACGGCTCAGGGCTGGCCTATACTGCAGCTGTTCGATGATTAAGAAACTCATACGCCGCATACTCGGAGTCGGCTCCGACGCCGGATCCGCCACTCGCCCCAAGCGCTTTGGCCCGAGCGAGCATGGCATCGATCCCGACGATGTCTCCCCAAACGCTGTGCGAGTCACGCAGACCCTGCAAAAAGCGGGCTACAAAGCCTTTATCGTCGGCGGTGCAGTGCGCGATCTGGTGCTCGGCCTCAAGCCCAAGGATTTCGATGTCGCCACCGACGCCACGCCGGAAGAAGTCCGGCGTCTGTTCCGGCGGGCGTTCATCATTGGTCGCCGTTTCCAGATCGTGCATGTGATGTTCGGTCAGGAACTGATCGAAGTGACCACCTTCCGCGGCAGCTCTGCCGATGATGCGCCCAAGGATGCGCATGGCCGCGTTCTGCGTGATAACACCTTCGGCGAGCAGCATGAAGATGCCGCCCGACGCGACTTCACGATCAATGCGATGTATTACGATCCTTCGGAGCAGGTCGTGCTCGACTATCACGGCGGCATGAAGGATATACGTGCGCGCATGCTGCGCATCATTGGCGCCCCCGAGGCACGCTACCGCGAAGATCCGGTGCGATTGCTGCGCGTGGTGCGCTTCGCCGCCAAGCTCGAATTCAAGATCGCTCCGGCCACCCGCGCACCGATGGCCGTGATGGCGCCGCTGATCAACAACGTGCCCGCAGCACGTGTGTTTGATGAAATGCTCAAGCTCCTGATGAGCGGCCAGGCAATGGCCTGCCTTCAGCGTCTGCGCAAGGAAGGCCTGCATCACGGCCTGTTGCCACTGCTGGATGTGGTGCTCGAGCAGCCGCTGGGCGAAAAATTCGTCACGCTCGCGCTGGCCAACACCGATGAACGCATCCGGCAAGGCAAACCGGTGTCGCCCGGCTTCCTGTTTGCGTCACTGCTCTGGCATCAGGTACTCGAAAAATGGGAGGCCTACCGCGCCTCGGGCGAGTATCCGATTCCGGCGCTGCATCTTGCCGCAGATGATGTGCTCGATGGCCAGACGGAAAAGCTGGCGCTGCAGCGACGCATCGCGACCGATATGCGCGACATCTGGGCGATGCAGCCTCGCTTCGAGCGGCGCATCGGCAAGTCGCCGTACAAATTGCTTGAGCATCCGCGCATGCGCGCCGGTTATGACTTCCTGCTGCTGCGTTGTGCTTCGGGCGAAATCGACGAAGAGATCGGCCAGTGGTGGACGGATTTCATTGATGCCGACGGTGCGGAACGCGAGGCGCTGATCAATCGCAAACCGGCTGAAGATACTGCGGCGGCGGCGCCGAAGAAGCGACGCCGGCGTGGCGGGCGCAGCCGCACCAAGGCCCGGACCGAAAGCACTGACTGATCATGAGCACCGCCTATGTCGGCATCGGCGCCAATCTGGGCGATGCATTCAAGACCGTGCATGCGGCTATCGCAGCAATAGACGAGATGCCCGATACACGGCTGTCGGCGCGCTCCTCGCTCTATCGCAGCGCGCCGGTCGAGGCCAGTGGCGATGATTTCATCAATGCCGTCATCCGGGTGGAGACTGATTTGTCTGCGCCCTCCCTGCTGGACCACTTGCAGAAAATTGAGCTCGCTTTCGGACGCGAAAGACCTTTTCGCAATGCGCCGCGAACGCTTGACCTCGATCTGCTGCTCTACGATCAGCTGCAGACGACGACCCCCAGCCTTGAGCTGCCTCATCCCCGAATGAGCGGGCGCGCTTTTGTGCTGCTGCCGCTGCTGGAGATCGCGCAGGATGTTCACATACCGGGCACAGGCGCTGCCAGAGACTGTCTGCCCGGAGTAAAGAATCAGCCGATCGAACGGCTGGACGCCTCTGCCTGATACCGGCACGGCCACCCCGTCATTGGCCGCGTGGTGGTTGATATGTCAACGCTTTCACGTATCATCTCACGTCATGAATTTCGACAAATACCGGTACATCGTCGTCGAAGGGCCGATCGGTGTCGGCAAGACCAGCCTCGCGCGCCGCATCGCCGCCGAAACCAGCGCACAGCCGCTGCTGGAGCACCCTGAAGACAATCCTTTTCTTGAACGCTTCTACCGGGATGCCGCGCGTTATGCGCTGCCCACGCAGATGTTCTTCCTGTTCCAGCGAATGAACCAGCTGCGCGATCTGGCGCAGACCGACCTGTTCTCTGCGCCGGTCGTCTCTGACTTCCTGATCGACAAAGACCCGATCTTCGCTGCGCTGACGCTCGCCGATGATGAGCTGAACCTGTACCGGCAGATGTTCGAGCACTTCAGCCAGTCTGCGCCGCGCCCCGATCTGGTGATCTATCTGCAGGCTGCACCGTCGACGCTGGCTGAGCGCATCAAGCGACGCGGCATTCCGTCGGAATCCAGCATCTCGGACAATTATCTTGAACGCCTGTGTGAAAGCTACAGCCGTTTCTTTCATCACTATGAAGCCACGCCGCTGCTGATCGTGAATGCCGAAAAATTCAATCCGATCGAGCGCAGCGAGGATTTCGAACTGCTGATGAAGCGCATCGCCGGCATGCGCGGCAAGCGCGAATTCTTCAGCCGCGGAGACTGAACACGATGAATCCTTACGCCGGCACGACAGGCTCGGCGGCAGCGCCCGTCCGCAAGAAGCGCACGGCCGCACTGCTGGCCGGCATGCGCGAGAAGAACGACAAAATCACGATGCTGACTTGCTATGACGCCAGCTTCGCCAGCCTGATGGACGACGCCGGCATCGACCTCATCCTCGTCGGCGATTCGCTGGGCATGGTGATACAAGGTCACAGCACCACGCTGCCCGTCACCGTCGATGACATTGCCTATCACACGGCCTGTGTCGCGCGCGGTGTGCGCACGACCATGGTGGTGGCAGACCTGCCCTTTGCGTCCTATTCGACACCGCAAGAAGCAATGGCCAATGCTGCACGGCTGATGCGGGCCGGCGCCGAGATGGTGAAGCTGGAGGGCGGCAGCTGGCTCGCCGCCACGGTGCGTCATCTGGTCGAGCGGGGAATACCGGTGTGCGCGCACCTTGGCCTGACGCCCCAGTCGGTGCATCAGCTGGGCGGGTTTCGTGTTCAAGGAAAGACAAGCGAAGCGGCCGATACTCTGCTGACTGACGCGCTGGCGCTTGAGGAGGCCGGTGCGTCGCTGCTGGTGCTGGAAGCCATCCCCGCCACGCTGGGCGCTGCAGTGACCAGGGCCTTGCGACTGCCGACGATAGGCATTGGCGCTGGTGTGGATTGCTCAGGGCAAGTGCTGGTGATGCATGACATGCTGGGGGTCTTCCCCGGGCACCGACCGAGATTCGTGAAGAATTTCATGGAAGGTCAAACCAGCGTTGCCGCAGCCTTTGAGGCTTATGTGCAGGCTGTGAAATCCATGCGCTTCCCTGCTGCGGAGCACTGCTTCTGATCGAGAGCTGCGGTCATGCCTCGCGGTCATAGCGAGCCAGACTGGCCGCTACCTGAACCGAGAGCGCGTCGACATCACTGACGGCCAGCCCCAGATCGCGTACCAAGCCATCCTCAAGGCTGTAAACCCACGCGTGCACAGTCAGTTCCTGTCCGCGCTCCCACGCATCCTGCACGATGGTCGTCTGACAGACGTTGATCACCTGCTCGATCACATTCAGTTCGCACAGGCGATCTCTGCGCTGCTGTATCGGCAAGCTGTCGGGAAAGTAGTACCAATGCTTGAGGTGCACGTCCTGCACATGCCGAAGCCAGTTGTCGGCCAGCCCGACGCGCCGCTTGTCCATGGCGGCCTGCACCCCGGAGCACCCATAGTGACCGCAGACGATCACATGCTTGACACCCAGCACATCAATCGCGAACTGCAGCACTGACAGGCTGTTGAGATCGGTGTGCACGACGACGTTAGCCACATTCCTGTGCACAAAAAGCTCACCGGGTTCAAGACCCACGATGGTGTTCGCAGGCACACGGCTGTCGGAACAGCCTATCCACAGGAATTCGGGTGACTGCTGCGAGACCAGCTTCTTGAAGTAGTCCGGGTCACGCGCAAGCATGGACGCGGCCCAGTCCTTGTTATTGGCGACCAGCTGGCGCAGAGCCTTGTCGATTTTCTTATCTCTCATTCGTCATCTCACACTGATGTGCCGGAATTGTACCTTGGTCAAGGGAACCTGCAGCCCCTCTGCGGAACGTCCTGGAAAGTACTCTGCCTGCGACTGCAAAAAGCGCAGACAGCAACAACAAAAATGTCGACTTTCAAATCAATGTTAGTGAAAACCTGAATTCCACTAATACTTTTTACAAGTCACAGCGAGACATCTAGACTTGGCTCAGTTTGGCAGTCAATGATCAGAAACAAGATTCGCCGGCTGATGATCACGACTGAATCAAGCTTGTGGACTTGGAGTACCCACAAGCCCAAACGGATTCGGGCACTGTGCACCACCCTTTACCAAAATAAATTTCCTTTTATTTTATTAACAAATTTACCTGGCCATCAGGAAATGTTGAGTAAACAAAACTGCGAAGCTTTGCTGCTGACATAAGGCATCAGACTCCGGGTCTTCTGGCATCTTCGCCGAGCTGCGGCGCAGATGCCAAAAAGTTTACTCAGTGTCTTCTCAAGTCTATTGCAAAGGAGAATCCCATGCTAGACATCACTGCTGTGAATGTGAACAAAGTCAAACGCTCAGACATTTATTCACCGCCCCGTCGCCAATATCAGCAGATCATTCAGGAATATGATCCTTCGCTGAAAGCCCTGTGGACTTCGATGAACCCAACGAGTATTCCTTGTTTCAATCAGGATCTCGTTGAGGAGATACACCATGGTTTTCATTTACTGGATGAGAAGCAGGGCCATTTTCTGCACGGCGATAGCTGGCAACCTGTCAATTATTGCGTGATCGCGTCCCGGCACCCCAAGGTCTTCAACCTCGGCGGAGACCTTTCCCTGTTTATCCGCCTGATCCGCGAGAAAGATAAAGATGCGCTGATGCACTATGCCCGTCTTTGTGTCGAAGCCATTTACACGCGACTGACCGGCTTCAGCGCAAAGGCGATAACGATATCGGTCGTTCAGGGTGATGCGCTGGGTGGCGGATTCGAGTTTGCCTTGTCGAGTAACATCATCATCGCCGAGCAAGGTACGCGCCTTGGATTTCCGGAAATTCTCTTTAACATGTTTCCTGGCATGGGAGCGTACAGCCTTTTATCACGCAAAGTGGGGATGCGTATTGCTGAGGATCTTGTTACCAGCGGCAATACCTACAAGGCAGAAGACTTGCACAAGTTGGGCGTCATTGACTATATTGCGCCCGCCGGAGAAGGGAAAAAAATGGCCAATGACCTGATGAAAAAACAGGAAAAGCAAGCCAATGCCCTGAAAAATATTTATCAGTGTCGACAGTTGGTCAATCCGGTGACGAATACCGAACTGCAAAATGTAATCACTTTGTGGGTCAATGCGGCGATGTCGATCAGCGAGAAAGACCTGACCACAATGCGCAGGCTGTTGAATTCTCAACGATATCAGCAAGAAATGCGTATCTTGCCCAAATCATCGGAGATTTCATATACTTCGGATCTGGTCGCCGCATGAAAGGCAAGCGCGGCATCAGGTGATTGACCGTCATCAGACATTGTCAGGACTACCTCGATCAACCAGCCAAGCTTCCGTTCGAGGTAGTCCCAGACACGGGGTGTGATGCACCCATTCATTGAATGAGCAGATAACATCCTCTAGACAACAGCGAGATGATCGTTATCTTTGCGCTCAGGCGGCAGATCGTCGGCGAAGCCTTTTCTCTTGAAATTGATAATATTTTTGAATAAATAGAAATTGGTTTCCACACTATTTAGCAAGACAGTGTCGTGTGTCTTGTGCAGCAACAGAAAAAGATTTTTTAATTTGGTCGTATGATCTTCATCAAGCTGTGCATGCGAATCGAGGAAAGTAAACCCCTCATCAACTTTCCTTCCCATCGAAAGAGCGACTGACTTGGCCACTCTTCCCCCATACAGGAAAGCCAGCACTTCAAGTACATAAATCATTCCGAGCACATGCACCGGATTCACTGAGGCGTAATGGTAGTTATAAGCCAGCATCGCCTGCACCGGCAATTCTGGTATTCGCGCAGGAACGCCGGAAACGTCGACATCAAAAGCACGAAGATCACTCAGCACCAGATGCTCGTGCTCACGCTCTTCGAAAATATGGTCATACAGGTAGCGCCTGACCACATCGTATCGGTCTGCACAAAGACCCGCAGCGAATGCCATGGTCGGACAAAAATGCGAAACAATCGGATAAAGATTCAGTAAAAATCCAATATATTGCTCTTTGTTCAGTTCACCAGACAGCATCGCCTGCATTTGCGGCAAAGCCTCGATCTCTTCACATCCCTGCCGGGTCACCCCATCTAATCGATCAGAGAGATTCATTACTCCTCCTTGTGGATTGAATCAAAAGATTTTGAATACCTTACATCCCGAAGTGATCCCATCTGTCTCGATCGGCTTTTTTAACAAGAACGCTGAACACGTTTTTGTCGGTATTTTTCCAGCTCTTCGCATAGCAGCATGAATAGTTGTCGGAGTTGCTGCATGATTTCCATTGAGTACACCGCCACCACAGAAGCATCCAGCTTTTCCAGGCGTCTGCAGGCCATTTTCATGGCGACCGCTCCGACACTGAGCGCTGATCCCTTGAGCGCATGGACGATCTCCCTGAACATCTCCATGTCCTGAGCCTGCATGGACTGCTCCAGAGCATCCAGCATGCGTCGGTTTTCATTGACGAATTCGATAAGCAAATCATCGAGAAATCGAGGATCGCTGCTCATTTTTTCGATACCTTCGAGCGCCTGAAGATTCAGCACCGCTTCATCATCGGCCAGCAGCACCGGGCGAGGAAGTGACAGGGGATTGCGCGTGTCGGTAGCAGGCAAGGCTTGCCGAAAGCTCTCGACCAGCCGGTCCAGCGTTTTCAGGAAAATGTCGACCTGTATCGGCTTAGGCAAAAACTCATCTGCGCCGGCCTCGATACTTTCCTCTCTGGCCTCCGTCGTCACGTTGGCCGAAAACATGATGATGGGCATTCTTGCCGACTGTCCGTGCATCAATCGACATAAGCGGGCCACATCAGTGCCGGCCACCACGGGCATGTTCATATCGAGGACAATGGCATCAAAAGCCCGCTTATCCACGGCATCCAGCGCCTCCTCGCCGTCTTTTACCAGCGTGCAGCGATGACCCGCCCGCTCCAGTATTTTCTGCAAGACTTTACGGTTCGTCGGATTATCCTCAGCCACCAGAATTTCATATCCGGAAAATTCTGATGACAGCAGCGTTGTCGTGATCGCTGGCAGGGAGGGTGTCAGCACCTCGCAGGTACTGGCAGTGACTTTGCTGCGGTTGAGATCGACCGCATGGGCATGCAAGAGATGTCGGAGGAAATCGGTGGCCGGAGGCACGGACAGCACCGAGTAGAGCCCTGCAATATCCATCAGGTGGTCGAGCTCTCTGCTCGTCTGTACCTCCGAAGCGAGCAGAACGGTGCTGACCTTCCCCTGCGAAGACGCCTTGCGCAACGCATCGACCTCGCTGCGTATCATGTTGGCATACTCAGCCGCCGAGCTGGTTGGCGGACGAGGCAGATCAAGAAAGACCAGCCGGATCGGATGACCGGCCACCAGTGCCTGTTCCATCAGCAGGGTGGCAGCGGCGGTATTGCGAACCACGGCCGGCGCCTTGCCGCACAGGTCGACCATGCACTCGACCAGATCTTCCTGGGTATCGGCAGGGCTGATGACGAGCGCCCTGATCATCCCGAAGGCATCAAGGCTGTTCAGACAGGCGCGTTCCGGAAGCCCGAATGCCAGCTCGAACCAGAAAGCACTGCCCTCGCCCTGTGTGCTGTGAAATCCTATGCTACCCCCCATCAGTTCGACGAGTTGTTTGCAGATCGTGGTTCCGAGACCGGTTCCGCCAAAGCGGCGCGCGGTGGATTCATCCGCCTGCGTGAAGCTGTCGAAGATTTTTACCTGGGCGGCCTCGGATATTCCGATGCCTGTGTCCTTGATCTGAAAATGCAGCCGGACGATGGCGTCTGATTCGGCGATCTTTTTTATACGGACGGAGATGCGCCCCTGCTCGGTGAACTTGACCGCGTTTCCAATCAGATTGACGAGTATCTGTCTCAAATGATGCGGGTCGCCCTCGATACGGTAAGGCACATCCTCGGCAATACTGTGGCTCAGCTCGATCTGGAAAGGATCAATCTGATAAGAAAAAATATCCTGTATTCCCTGCACCAGCTGATACAAGTCGAAAGTGATGCGCTCGACCGACATCTTTCCTGCCTCGATCTTGGAAAAATCGAGCACGTCTTCGATCTGCGAGAGCATCACTTTGGATGTGTTGGTCATCGAGTTCAGTATTTCTCTCTGCTCTCTGTCCAGCGCAGTACTCTTGAGCAGATCCACCATGCCAATGATGGCATTGAGGGGCGTGCGAAGCTCGTGACTCACGGAACAGATAAAAGTACGTTTTGCCTGATTGGCTTCTTCAGCACGACTCAAGGCATTTCTCAGACGACTGACAAAGGTGCTGAAATACAGGGAAATCAGCAGCGTGCCCAACCACAGGCCCAGAGACAGCCCCAGCTCGTCATACCAATAGGGCACCAGAAAAATGACCACGCCAAAGCCGAACAGCGACATCGCCAGCGTAATGAATAAATATTTCGTACCAAAACGAAATCCGTATCCAATGATGATCCACTGGTACAGAAAGAACAGGGGCGCGGCCCTGCTCTCGGAAATCACGAACAGGTAGGTCAGCGTTCCCACATCCAGAAGGATGGCAATCACCCGGCGCGACGGCTTGTCTCCCGGCCAGATCAACACCCATATCGTCAGCGCTGCGGCAATCACGAAAAAGCCGAGAAGCACGCAGACAGGATCCAGATGAAATCCCAGGCTGTCGAAATTTCCGGGAAACAGAGTTCTTGAGAAATAAGTCAGTGCGGCAAGCCCGATCAGGACACGAATACTGGCTTGCTCCAGTTCACTATCGCGCTCACCGATGACAGAACGACACGTCTCGGCGAATTTATGCCAGATATAGATAGCAGGATGCATGCCTTCTCTGTCGATGATTTTTCGGAAACACTTGGATCGTTTTGCACACGATGGCAATCAACGGGACTGGAAAACTTACCGCTTCCGTCGTCGTCATCAAAGCATCAAGCAAATTTCACAACTCATCATGAGAAAAACGTGATGCCTGCTAAACAGGTGTATGGATGTTCGGGTATCGAAAAAAAACGCCCGCAATCGTGCGGGCGTTTATCGTGATGGGCGGGTTTGTTTTTTATTCAAAAAATTCTTTGACTTTGTCCATCCAGGATTTGCTTTGCGGACTATGCTTTGCGCCGCCAGCCTGTGTCAGCTGATCGAATTCACGCAGTAAATCTTTCTGCTTGTCCGTCAGCTTGACCGGCGTCTCGACCAGCACGTGGCAGAACAGGTCGCCCGGGAAGCCAGAGCGTACGCCCTTGATGCCCTTACCGCGCAGACGGAAGGTCTTGCCGGTCTGGGTGCCTTCAGGCACGGTGAATGACACCTTGCCGGACAAGGTGGGCACCTCGATCTCTCCTCCCAGTGCCGCCTTGGCAAAGGAGATTGGCATTTCGCAATGCAGGTCATCGCCGTCACGCTGGAACACCGCATGCTGCTTGATATGAATTTCCACATACAGATCGCCGGGTGGGCCGCCATTCATGCCGGGCTCGCCATTGCCGGTGGAACGTATGCGCATGCCGTCATCGATGCCTGCGGGTATCTTCACTTCCAGTGTCTTGTTACGCTTCACCCGGCCCGAGCCTGAGCAGCTCGTGCAGGGATCCGGTATCACCTTGCCCGTGCCATGACACTTCGGACAGGTCTGCTGAATGCTGAAGAAACCCTGCTGCATCCTGACCTGACCGTGTCCGCCGCAGGTGCCGCACGTCGTCGGGGAGGTACCGGGCTTCGCACCCGAGCCATGGCAGGTATCGCATTCGCTCCACGATGGCACGCGTATCGTCGTATCGAAGCCATTCGCTGCCTGCTCAAGCGTGATGTCGAGGTTGTAGCGAAGGTCGGCGCCTCGGTATACCTGGGGTCCGCCACGCCCGCGCGCACCACCGCCGAAGATATCGCCGAAGATGTCGCCGAAGGCGTCGGAAAAGCCGCCGGCGCCGTATCCACCCGCACCGCCGCCGCCCATATTGGGATCCACCCCCGCATGACCGAAGCGATCATAGGCCTCGCGCTTCTGCGGATCAGAGAGCATCTCGTAGGCTTCCTTGGCCTCCTTGAATTTTTCTTCAGCGCCTTTGCTGTCGGGATTGCGATCAGGATGGTATTTCATCGCCAGCTTGCGATATGACTTCTTGATCTCATCTTCCGACGCATTCTTTGCTACGCCGAGTATTTCGTAAAAATCGCGTTTAGCCATCTTCAAGTATCCAAGCAAAAAACCGGGCAGGAGGCACTCGCGCTCCGGCCCGGCGTCGTCAGCACGGCAATGCCATGCGACGGGGGAGAAATTATTTGTCTTTTACTTCCTTGAAGTCAGCATCGACAACATCATCCTCTGCGGGCTTGGCGCCACCCTGGGCACCACCGGCACCAGCCGCTCCGGCAGCGCCTGCCGCAGCGCCTGCCTGCTGCGCCTGCATGTCGGCATACATCTTTTCGCCCAGTTTCTGCGCTGCCTCGGACAATGCGGCCACCTTCGCATCAATGGCCGCCTTGTCGCTGCCTTTGAGCGCTTCTTCAAGATCCTTGATCGCCGCCTCGATCTTGTCTTTCTCGCCGGCCTCGAGCTTGTCGCCATGCTCGCCCAGTGCCTTGCGGGTGGAATGCACCAAGGCATCGCCCTGATTGTGCGCTTCAGCGAGTTCTTTCAGGCGCTTGTCTTCCTCGGCATTCGCCTCGGCGTCGCGCACCATACGCTGAATCTCGTCCTCATTCAGACCGGAGTTGGCCTTGATGGTGATCTTGTTTTCCTTGCCGGTCGCCTTGTCTTTCGCGCCGACGTGCAAAATGCCGTTGGCATCGATGTCGAAGGTCACTTCGATCTGGGGCGTGCCACGGGCCGACGGCGGAATGCCTTCGAGATTGAATTCGCCCAGGCTCTTGTTGCCCGATGCCATTTCACGCTCGCCCTGATACACCTTGATCGTCACCGCAGGCTGGTTGTCTTCTGCGGTCGAGAACACCTGACTGAACTTGGTGGGGATCGTAGTGTTCTTCTTGATCATCTTGGTCATCACGCCACCCAGCGTCTCGATGCCCAGCGACAGCGGTGTCACGTCCAGCAGCAGCAGGTCCTTGCGGTCGCCCGAGAGCACCGAGCCCTGAATCGCCGCACCCACCGCCACGGCTTCATCGGGGTTGACGTCCTTGCGCGGCTCCTTGCCGAAGAATTCCTTCACCTTCTCCTGCACCTTGGGCATGCGGGTCATGCCGCCGACAAGAATGATGTCGTCGATGTCGGACACCTTCACGCCGGCATCCTGAATCGCAATACGGCAAGGCTCGATGGTCTTGGAGATCAGCTCCTCGACCAGTGCTTCGAGCTTTGCCCGCGTGATCTTCAGGTTCAGGTGCATCGGCGCGCCATTGGCCATCGCGATGTACGGCTCGTTGATCTCGGTCTGCTGTGAGGAGGACAACTCGATCTTTGCACGCTCGGCCGAGGCTTTGATACGCTGGAGTGCGATCGGGTCTTTCGCCAGATCGACGCCGTTGATCTTCTTGAACTCGTCGATGATGTAATCGATCAGGCGCTGGTCGAAATCTTCACCGCCAAGGAAAGTATCGCCATTGGTCGACAAGACCTCGAACTGCATTTCGCCATCGACATCGGCGATCTCGATGATGGATACATCGAAGGTACCGCCACCGAGGTCGTACACGGCGATCTTGCGGTCGCCCTTGCCGCTCTTGTCGAGGCCGAAGGCCAGCGCCGCTGCCGTCGGCTCGTTGATGATGCGCTTCACATCCAGACCCGCGATACGGCCCGCATCCTTGGTTGCCTGACGCTGCGAATCGTTGAAGTAAGCCGGCACCGTGATCACGGCCTCGGTGACTTCTTCACCGAGATAATCTTCCGCGGTCTTCTTCATCTTGCGCAGCACTTCGGCAGAGATCTGCGGCGGCGCGAGCTTCTTGCCGCGTGCCTCTACCCAGGCATCGCCATTGTCCGCCTTGGTGATCTCGTAAGGCATCAGGCCGATGTCTTTCTGGACTTCTTTCTCTTCGTACTTGCGGCCGATCAGTCGCTTGACGGCGAACAGCGTGTTCTTCGGATTGGTGACGGCCTGACGCTTGGCCGGCGCACCGACGAGAATCTCGCCATCTTCCTGATAGGCGATGATCGAGGGCGTGGTACGCGCGCCCTCGGAGTTTTCGATGACCTTGGGCTGACCGCCCTCCATGATGGCGACGCAGGAATTCGTCGTTCCCAGGTCAATGCCGATAATCTTGCCCATGATGATTTCCCTTCAAAAACGGTAACTGGTTCAAATTCGGTGATGCTCGATATTCTGTTGTTTCTGATATGTGGCGCCACGCCGGGGTTTCAAGCGGGCCTGCGCGCATGACTCGCTACGCGACTTACTGCGATACCGTGACCAGCGCAGGCCGCAGCAGCCGGTCGGAGATCATGTACCCCTTCTGCAGCACGGTGACGATGGTGTTCGCCTCCTGATCGGCGGCCACCATCGAAATTGCCTGATGCCTCATCGGATCGAGCTTCTCGCCCGGCTGAGGATTCACCTCGACAAGGCGGTTTTTTTCGAAGGCCGCAGACAGCTGCTTGAGCGTCATCTCGACGCCTTCCTTCAGCGATTCGAGCGATGGCGTCTCGATCTTCAGGGCCATTTCGAGACTGTCCTTGACAGGAAGCAGCGCCTCGGCAAACCCCTCGACAGCAAACTTGTGCGCCTTGGAGATATCTTCCTGCGCGCGGCGGCGGACGTTTTCCATCTCGGCCTTGGCCCGAAGGAAGGCATCTTGCATCTCGCTGGCCTTGGCCTCTGCCTCGGCCAGGCGCTGGCCAAGATCGAGTCCGCTGCCTAGCGCCTGTTCGGCCAGCTGTTCTGCCGAGGTGGTCTGCGCAGCCTCTGCCTCTGGCGCGTCGGCACCTTGCGGTGCGGGCTGAGGGGTGGGCTGAGAACCCGTCTGAGCATTCGGCTGTTCGCCCTGAGTCATAAAATCTCCAACAAAATCAATAGCTTGAAAAACACTGGGGAGCATATGGGGATCAGAATCGGCTTTTCAAGCACTGGCATGTTCATCCCATAAAAAAAGGGGGCCGAAGGCCCCCGCGCGTCCGTCAGCAGGGAGGGGCTAGTCGGTGGCCCCGAGTTCCAGCGCCCTCTGTCGCCCGACTTGGGCATCGGCCTGACGGCGTTGGCGAGCTGCGGCATCCTCGGCGACGGGCCAGCCGCCGCTGTGTTTTTCGACCAGATCAGCCATCGCTTCTATCCATTGCGGCAGCTCATTCAGGCAGGGGATGTAGTGAAACTCTTTGCCGCCGGCATGCAGGAAATCTTCTTTCGCTTCTATCGCGATCTCTTCCAGCGTTTCCAGACAATCGCTGACAAAACCCGGACACATCACATCCACACGTCCCACACCCTGCTGGCCGAGTGCCTGCAAGGTCGGAGCGGTATAGGGCTGCAGCCATTCGGCTTTGCCGAAACGCGACTGAAACGTGACCAGATAATCGTCTTTCGACAGCCCCAGCGCCTCGCCCAGAAGACGCGCCGTCTTGTAGCACTCGCAGTGATACGGGTCGCCCAGAAGCAGGGTGCGCTTGGGCACGCCATGAAAACTCATCACCAGCTTATCGGGCCGTCCATGCTGTTCCCAGTGCGCGCGCACGGTCGCAGCCAGTGACTCGATGTAACCGCTCTCATCGTGATAGTGCTTGATCAGCCTGAGTTCGGGCGCGTTGCGGACCCGGAGGTAATGCGAAAACACCGTATCGAAAATCGAGGCCGTGGTCGTGCCGGAATACTGGGGATATGCGGGCAGCACAAGAATGCGGTCGCAGCCCTCGGCCTTGAGCTGATCAAGCACATCAGGCAATGCCGGGTTGCCATACCTCATCGCGACCGCCACGCGCAGCTCATGGCCTCGCGCGCTCAGCACCGATTGCAGCATCGCCGCCTGCCGCTCGGTATGCACCTTCAGCGGAGATCCCTCGGCGGTCCAGATGGATGCGTATTTTTCTGCCGACTGGCGCGAACGAAAAGGCAGGATGATGCCGTTCAGGATCAACCACCAGATCAGCCGGGGAATCTCGACGACGCGCGGGTCGGAAAGAAATTGTTTGAGATAGACCTTCACCGCCGCCGGCGTGGGCGCATCGGGCGTGCCGAGATTGGCCAGCACGACCGCCGTCCTGCTCACGTTGCCGTGACGATGCGAAGGTTCCGGGTTGAAGCCCATCGAAGACTGCCTTTCTGTCGGATCTTGAGTTTTACTGAGATGGTGCCGGGTGCGCTCTGCGCCGGGACCCTGCCATCAGGAAGCCAGCAGCTCCCTTGCATGCTTGCGGGTGGTCGCCGTGATTTCCAGGCCGCCGAGCATACGCGCAATTTCCTCGATGCGCTCAGCGGCCGGCAAAGCGAGGATGCGCGAGACGGTGCGACCGTCGGCGATCGTGCCCTTGCTGACTTGGAAATGCTGCGCGGCCTGACTGGCGACCTGAGGTAAGTGGGTTACGCACAGCACCTGCCTGTCCTGACCCAGACGCTTGAGCAGGCGACCGACGACCTCGGCCACGCCGCCGCCAATGCCGCTGTCGACCTCATCGAAAATCAGCGTCGGTGTCGCGGTGGCGCTGGAGGCGATGACGGAAATCGCCAGCGCGATACGGGCCAATTCGCCGCCCGAAGCGACCTTGGCCAGCGGGCGCGGCGTCGTGCCCGCATGCCCGGCCACCAGAAATTCCACGTGTTCCAGACCGTGCGCCGCCGGCTCGGCTGCCGGCAATGCGATATCGAAGCGACCGCCGGACATGGACAGATCCTGCATCGCAGCAGTGACGGCAGCGGACAGGGATTTTGCCGCTTTTGCGCGCGCCTTCGACAGCTTCTGCGCGAGCGACTGATAGGCTTCTGCGAGCTTTTCTTCCTGCGCGCGCAAGGCCTCCAGATCGCTGGCATCCGCCAGCTGCGCGAGCCGCTCGGACAGGCTCTGGAATTCCGCCGGCAAGTCATCCGGCGCGACATGAAACTTGCGCGACGCCGAATGAATGGCTTCCAGCCTCGCCTCCACGGTGCGCAGCCGCTCGGGATCGAGTTCTATCCTGCCCAGATAATCATTGAGCGCATAGACTGCTTCTTGCAACTGAATGCGCGCCGGTTCGAGTGCATCGATGACCGGCCGGAGCTTGTCATCGATGTCGGCCAGCTTGTCCAGCTTCACGCCCAGCGAGGTCAGCTGCGACAAGATGGGACTGGATTCGGACTCGGACAGCATGTCGAGTGCCTGCTGCGCGCCTTCGATCAGACTGGCGGCATGCGAAAGGCGGCTGTGCTCATTGCTGATCTCGGCCCATTCGCCGGGGCGCACGGCGAGCTTTTCGAGCTCACTGACCTGCCACTCGAGGCGCTCGCGCTCCAGCAGCACATTGCGGGCATCGCGTTCGAACTCTTCTCTTTGCCGGGCCAATGCGCGCCAGCGCTTGTAGGCGGCCGCCACTGCCCTCGCCTCTTCCTGCAGACCGGCATGCGCATCAAGCAACGCGCGCTGCGCATCGGCCTTCATCAGCGACTGATGCGCATGCTGGCCATGAATATCGACCAGCAGCTCGCCGACTTCGCGCAACTGGGTGACGGTGGCGGTAATGCCATTGATGAAGGCTTTCGAGCGGCCACTGTTGTCGATCACCCGGCGCAGCAGCAGCTGCCCGTCATCACTGCGGAACTCGTGCTCATCCAGCCAGTGCAGCAGCGCGGCATCGAACTCGCCGGCAAATTCGGCGGCAATATCGGCACGCGCCGCGCCTTCGCGCACCACGCTCGCATCGCCGCGTCCGCCCAGTGCGAGGGTGAGGGCATCGATCAGAATGGACTTGCCCGCGCCGGTTTCACCGGTGAACACGGTGAAACCCGCTGCAAGATCGAGCTCGATCGCATCGACGATCACGAAATCACGAATGACGAGAGTTCTGAGCATGAATACAGTCTGAAGGCCGGGATCGCTGATCCGTTGCGGATAAAAACGGCTATTTTAGCTGCCCGAGCACCGACGGATACTCGTTCCAGTGCAGCTTCTCCCGCAGCGTGTGGTAGTAGCTCCAGCCTTCCGGGTGCAGGAAGTGAACGGTGTGCGCTGACCGGCGGACGATGACGCGATCATGCTGCTGCAGACTGGTCAGCGACTGCATGTCGAAATTGACGCTGCAATCACGGCCGCTGGCCAGCTCGATGCGTATCTCGCAGCTGTCGGAGAGCACGATAGGACGGTTGGACAGGGCATGCGGCGCAATCGGCACCAGAACGATGCCGCCCAGCCCGGGATGCAGTATCGGCCCGCCGGCAGACAATGCATACGCGGTCGACCCGGTCGGGGTGGAAATGATCAGGCCGTCGGAGCGCTGGTTGTACATGAAGTGTCCGTCGACCTCGACACCCAGCTCGACCATGCCCGCGCCCGCGCCGCGCGCGACCACCACATCATTGAACGCCACCGCACGAAAGATCTCCTGCCCTTCGCGTTCGACCACGCCCTCCAGCAGCGAGCGCGACTCGGACACCAGCTTGCCATCGAGGACTTCACTCAGCGCAGGCAGCATGCGTTCCTGAGGAATGTCGGTCATGAAACCCAAACGACCCTGATTCACGCCGATCAGCGGAACCTTGAAGGGCGCGAGCTGACGCGCAATGCCCAGCATCGTGCCGTCGCCGCCCAGCACAATGGCGACGTCGGCACTGGCGCCGATCTCCTCGGTCGTCATCGCGACGACATTGGCCATGCTGAGATCCTGCGCGGTCACGGCATCGGCCAGCAGGCGGTGCCCGCGCTTTTCCAGAAACGCGGCCAGCTCGAGCAATGCGGCACCGGCGCCGGAATCACCGTGCTTGCCAATGATGGCGACCGTATTGAAACGCTGTGGGGAAGAATGCGATGCGGGGGACATGCGGCAAATTAGACCATAATTGCCCGATCCCACAAAACTTCGAGATTCCACCGTGCCCCCGAATGATCGTCGTTCTGTCACCGCCACACCGGTCAGAGCGTTACTGTTTGATCTGGACGATACGCTGTGGCCGATCACGCCCGTCATCGTCAGGGCCGAACAGCTGCTGTTTGACTGGATCCGAATGCATGCCGCACCAGTCGCCGACAAATACAGCATCGATGCGATGCGCAAGCGCAGGGCCGAGCTGATGCAAGAACACCCCGCACTGCGCGCCGATCTGGTGAGACTGCGGCATCGCTGCCTGTCCGAGGCCTTCGCTGACTGTGGCGTCGCCCTGTCGAAGGTCGATGAGGCGATGGCCGTCTTTACCCATGCCCGGAATCAAGTGACGCCCTATGCGGACGTTGCCGTGTGTCTTCCCCAATTGTCTCGGCGCATCCGGATCGGGTCGCTGACTAATGGCGCAGCCGATCTGAACCAGATCGGACTAGCCGGGCATTTCGACGTGCGCATTGCGGCGCATCAGCTCGGCACGGTCAAGCCCGACCCGGCCATCTTCCTTGCCGCCTGTGAAGCGCTGGGCGTCCCCCCTGAGGAGGTCGCCTATGTCGGGGACGACCTTCGGCTGGATGTCGAGGGCGCGCAGAAAGCGGGGCTCACCGGCCTCTGGATGAACCGCTCAGGCCTGTCGATACCTGCCGAGCTGGCGCACATCCGTCCCGATCACAGCCTGCTGTCGCTGCACGATCTGCTGGAATGGCTGGACCAGCGGGACAAAGCGTGACGGCGCTGTGAATCGGCTGGCGCGCGGGCAGCAGCCTCGCTAGAATAGAATCATGCAACTCGATATTCGCGCACAAACGCTGTTAAAAGCCCTGGTCGAGCGCTACATTGCCGACGGCCAGCCTGTGGGCTCGCGCGCGCTGGCGAAAATCTCCGGGCTGGATCTTTCCCCCGCGACGATCAGAAACATCATGTCGGACCTCGAGGAGCTGGGACTGGTCGCCAGCCCGCATACCTCGGCAGGACGCGTCCCGACGCCACGTGGTTATCGTTTGTTCGTTGACAGTCTGCTGACGGTGCAGACGATTGACGAAAGCACGGTCGAATCGCGCTTGCAGGCTAGCGCATCGCCACAGAAAATCATCGCCAGCGCCGCCCAGGTGCTGTCGTCGCTGTCGCAATTCGCCGGCGTCGTACTCTCGCCGCGACGCGAGACCACCTTCCAGCAGATCGAGTTCGTGCGCCTGTCCGCCAAACGCATTCTGGTGGTGATCGTCGCACCGAATGGCGATGTGCAAAACCGGCTGCTGCTGACCGACACCGATTACACGCCCGCGCAGCTGACGCAGGCGGCCAACTATATCAACCAGCATTACGCCGGGCTGTCGTTTGACGAGGTCAAGATCAAGCTCGATGAAGAGCTCAAGCGGCTGCGCGACGACATGATCCAGCTGATGCAGGCAGCCGTCGCCGCCGGCAGCGATGCGATGACGGAAGGCAGCGAAGACGTCGTGATCTCAGGAGAGCGGAATCTGCTTTCCGTCGTCGATCTCTCGTCCAACATGAGCTCCTTGCGCAAGCTGTTCGATATTTTTGAGCAAAAGACCAGTCTCGCGCTGCTGCTGGACAGCTCAAGCAAGGCCAGCGGCGTGCAGATCTTCATTGGCGGCGAATCCCAGCTGGTGCCGCTGGAAGAAATGAGCGTGGTTACCGCGCCCTATGAGGCCAATGGCAGAATCGTGGGCACGCTGGGCGTGATCGGACCGACCCGCATGGCCTACGAGCGCGTGATTCCTATCGTGGACATTACCGCGCGCTTGCTATCGAACGCGCTGTCGCACTCCTGAACACTCCCGAGCGAATACTGTGCGTCGTACGGGGTGAACCTCACCCGCCGGAGCGGTGCGGGCAGTTTTGTTTGACGCAGTTGCCGTACAGGGAGAGCGCGTGCTCGGAGAGCTTGAAGCCACGCTCTTCGGCAATCTTGTGCTGACGCCGTTCGATCTCGTCATCAAAAAATTCTTCAACGCGGCCGCAATCCAGACAGACCAGATGATCGTGATGATTGCCCTGGTCGAGTTCGAACACGGCCTTGCCAGATTCAAAGTGATTGCGGCTCAGGATGCCTGCCTGCTCGAACTGGGTCAGCACCCGGTAGACCGTTGCCAAACCAACATCAAGGTTCTCCGCCAGCAGCAGCTTGTAGACGTCTTCGGCTGACAGATGCCGGACGCTGCTGCCCTGGAAGATTTCAAGAATTTTCAGGCGGGGCAGCGTGGCTTTGAGACCGCTGGATTTCAGGTCGGCGGGGTTCGGAGGCATGTTTTCGCTTCTTTAACTTGAAGTGCTTTATCATATAGCGTTTGGCTTTTGCGCTCAATGAAAGCACTCTCATGAAGTTACTGCAGCACGCATTGTCCGTTCGTCGCAGGTTGCCGCTGGTCGCGCGCCTTGCTGCGTTGTCGTTGCTGATCGGCGGCTGCGCGCTCAACCCTTTCGGCGCGAAATCCGCTGCGCCCGTTGACACCGCAAGTACTGCCGATGGCGTCGTGCAGACCGTGCAAAAGAAAAAGCTGTTCGGCGTCCTGCCCGTCTACCGTCCCGACGTTCAGCAAGGCAATTTCGTTTCCAAAGAAATGGTCTCGCAGCTGAAAGTCGGCATGACACCCGAACAAGTGCGCTTCGTGCTTGGCACGCCACTGGTCACTGATATTTTCCACGGCGAGCGCTGGGATTACCCGTTCCGCATGCGCAAGGGCGATGGACAGGTCACCACCAGCCATGTCTCGATCTTTTTCAGGGAAGGCCGGGTCGAGCGCTTTGAAGGCGGTGACCTGCCTGACGAGAAAGACTATCTGAAACGACTTGCCACGCCTCAAAAATAACAATAACAAGCACGACCCCGGGAACACTGATTCATGAAACCGATGAAGATTGCCGTCGCTGGCGCCTCTGGCCGTATGGGCCGCATGCTGATCGAAGCCATCGCCGCCGATCCTGATGCCACACTGGCTGGGGCTCTGGATATCGCTGGCGCGCCCGGCATCGGCAGCGATGCCGCTGCGTTTTCCGGTCAGCCTGCCGGGGTGACGATCGAGTCCGATCTGGCCAAAGGCCTCGCACAAGCCGAGTTTCTGATCGACTTCACCCGCCCGGAAGGCACGCTGAAGCATCTGGAGTACTGTGCCGCGCACGGCATCAAGATGATCATCGGCACCACGGGTTTTGACGAAGCCGGCAAGGCAGCCATCTCAGCGGCAGCAAAAAAAACGGCCATCGTGTTCGCGCCCAACATGAGCGTCGGCGTGAACGTGACGATGAAACTGCTGGAACTGGCCGCCAAAAGCTTCTCACACGGTTATGACATCGAAATCATCGAAGCGCATCATCGCCACAAGGTCGATGCGCCGTCCGGCACCGCGCTGAAGATGGGCGAAGTCATTGCCGACGCACTCGGCCGCGACCTGAAACAGGTGGGCGTCTTCGCGCGCGAAGGCGTCACGGGCGAACGCGATCCTTCTTCCATTGGTTTTGCCACGATCCGTGGCGGCGACATCGTCGGTGACCATACCGTGCTGTTCGCGGGCATCGGTGAGCGCATAGAAATCACTCACAAGTCGTCCAGTCGCGTCACGTATGCGCATGGCAGCCTCCGTGCCGCGCGCTTCCTGCGAGACCAATCCAGCGGCCTGTTTGATATGCAGGATGTGCTCGGCCTGCGCTGATCGCCGGCCGAGATACGTTCCCCTGCTGCTGCGATGATGCTCAACCGGCATTCCAGTCTTTCCGCCGCCGTGTCAGTAGCGCTGCATGTGGCGCTGGTGCTCATCGTATCGATGGGCTTGCTGAAGCACTCGCACAATGACATCGAAAAACCGCCGGTGATCATCGAGCTGGTGCGCCCCAAGGTGGAGCCACCACCGCCGCCGCCCAAACCCGAGCCTCCCAAGCCGGAGCCCCCCAAACCTAGGCCACCCAAGCCGGAGCCTGTCGCGCCGGAACCGCCACGGCCTGCGCCGCCGGTTCCTGCGCCAGTGCCGACGCCCTCACCAGCGCCGGCGCCTGCCGTGACCGTGCCAGAGACCAAACCGGCACCGCCAGCCCCCGAGCCGGCACCAGCGCCCAAACCGGCGCCCGCCCCTCCGGCCCCGCCTGCACCGCCGTCGCCGCCCGCAAAAACCGATGTCAGCATCTCGGCCAGCTACAGCGCCAGCAATGCCAAGCCGGTGTATCCGACGATGTCCAAGCGCATGGGTGAACAGGGAACAGTGGTGCTTCGCGTGCTGGTAAAGAGCGACGGTAGCGCAGGTAACGTGGAAGTAAAATCCTCCAGCGGTTTCCCCCGGCTGGATCAGTCGGCCATCGAAGCGGTGAAATCATGGCGGTTCAACCCCGCAACGCTTGATGGCAAGCCTGTCGACGAGTGGTATCAGGTGCCCATTCCCTTTAAACTGCAGAACTGAACTTTATACGGCGTGAACGAATGAACGACACCATCAACCAGAATCTCGGCTTTGCACACTACTGGGCGCAAGGCGATGCCGTTACCCACAGCGTGGCCTACCTGCTGCTGCTGATGTCGGTCGTCAGCTGGTATTACATCGTGTCCAAGGCCTGGACATCGTGGCGCATTCGGCAGAGCGCCGGCGCACTCGAGCATTTCTGGGATGCGCCGACCATGGATGATGCGATCGCGCTGCTCAACCACGCCGACACCGAGCATGTGTATGCGCCGCTGGCCACGCATGCGATTGAAGCCGTGAACATCAAGTCCAAGGGACAGTCACTGAATGCCAGCGTGGATCCCGGCGAGCTGGTCACACGCACCCTGCGTCAGCAGATCAACCGCGTGTCCTCGCGCCTTGAAAGCGGCCTGACACTGCTGGCCTCCGTGGGTTCGACCGCGCCTTTCATCGGCCTGTTCGGCACAGTCTGGGGCATCTACCACGCACTGGCCGCCGTGTCGGCGACCGGCACGATACAGATCGACAAAGTGGCCGGACCGGTTGGCGAGGCGCTGATCATGACCGCGATCGGTCTGGTCGTCGCGATCCCCGCCGTACTTGGCTATAACGCGTTCACCCGCGTCAACCGCATCACGCTTGCCGAACTGGATGCCTTCGCGCATGATCTGCATGCCCACCTGACGACCGGCACCCGCGTGACCACGCGTAAGCCGGCCTGATCACTCACTTCACGGAGAGCGAGACATGGCTTTCGGCGGATTCAACGACAACCCGCATCAGTCACCGATGGCAGACATCAACGTCACGCCCATGGTGGACGTGATGCTGGTGCTGCTGGTGATCTTCATCATCACCGCGCCACTGTTCACGCATGCGATCAAGCTGGAACTGCCGAATGCGCAATCACAGGCGGCACCAGAAAAACCCGAGACGATCACGCTGGCGATCAATGCCGAGGGCCAGCTGTTCTGGAATAACGCGCCGGTCACGCGCGACGAGCTATCCCAGCGCATCGCCATCGCCTCGCAAAAAAAACCCCAGCCAGAGCTTCAGCTGCGCGCCGACAAATCCACTCGCTATGAAGTAATCGCACACGTGATGTCGGCCGCGCAGAATGGCGGGATGAACAAGATCGGGTTTGTGACGGATCCGAAGGCAGCCGGTAAATAAATACCGCGTCAGCCGGCAAGCAGCCTCGATTTCTCTGCCCGCCCCAGCCCGTCATCCTGCTTCAGCCCATCATCTCGCCTCAGCTCGTCATCCCGGCGCAGGCTGGGATGACAGGTTTTTAGCGTAGCCGCATCATCAAAGCCTTCCCGCTCACACGAAGGCTCCCCTTGCAACGGGCCTAACCCCACCCGCCCCCAGCTGCTCCCTCTCTGTACCGCCGATCCCCCCACCCCCAGCCGGTCTAATGGCGGGCTACACCGACACCCTCACCACTCACCCAAAATGCAAGACAAATACAGCCCGGCCGACGTCGAACGCGCAGCGCAGGATCACTGGAACCAGACCGACGCTTACAAGGTGGTCGAACACGCGCGCGACGCGCAGGGCCGCGAGAAAAAGAAGTTCTACGCCTGCTCGATGCTCCCCTACCCGTCGGGCAAGCTGCACATGGGCCATGTCCGGAACTACACCATCAATGACGTGATGGCGCGCCAGCTGCGCATGAGCGGCTACAACGTGCTGATGCCCATGGGCTGGGATGCATTCGGCATGCCCGCCGAGAATGCCGCGATGGCCAATGGCGTGCCGCCCGCGCAATGGACTTACGCGAACATCGACTATATGAAGCAGCAGATGCAGGCGATGGGACTGGCCATTGACTGGTCGCGCGAAATGGCCGCCTGCAGCCCGGACTACTACCGGTGGAACCAGTGGATGTTCCTGAAGATGCTGGAGAAAGGCATCATCTACAAGAAGACCGGCACCGTGAACTGGGATCCGATCGATCAGACCGTGCTGGCCAATGAGCAGGTGATCGATGGTCGCGGCTGGCGCTCGGGCGCAGTGATCGAGAAGCGCGAAATTCCGATGTACTACGCGCGAATCACCGACTATGCGGAAGAGCTGCTCGATCATGTCGAGCACAAGCTGCCCGGCTGGCCGGAGCGCGTGCGCATCATGCAGGCGAACTGGATCGGCAAGTCCACCGGCGTGCGCTTCGCGTTCACGCACCAGATCAAGGGCGATGACGGCCAGCTGATCAATGACGGCAAGATGTGGGTGTTCACCACCCGCGCTGACACCATCATGGGCGTGACCTTCTGCGCCGTCGCACCGGAACATCCGCTCGCCACGCATGCGGCGGCCGGCAATGCCGAACTCGCTACGTTTATTGCCGAATGCAAGCAGGGCAGCGTGATCGAGGCTGACATGGCCACGATGGAAAAGAAAGGCATGCCAACCGGCCTGACCGTCACTCATCCTCTGACCGGCAAAGCGGTTGATGTCTGGGTCGGCAATTACGTGTTGATGAGCTATGGCGATGGCGCAGTGATGGGTGTGCCGGCACATGACGAGCGCGATTTTGCGTTCGCCAAAAAATACCAGCTGCCGATACAGCCAGTGATCGCCGTCGACGGCCAGAGCTATAGCACGGACGCCTGGCAGGAATGGTATGCCGACAAGGAAAACGGCCGTTGCATCAACAGCGGCAAGTACGATGGCCTGAATTATCAGGCGGCGGTCGATGCAGTGGCTGCCGATCTGGCCTCTCAAGGCGTTGGCGAGAAAAAAATCACTTATCGCCTGCGTGACTGGGGCATCTCGCGTCAGCGCTACTGGGGCACGCCGATCCCCATCATCCACTGCCCTTCCTGCGGCGATGTACCGGTGCCGGAAAAAGACCTGCCCGTCGTACTGCCGGAAGACTGCGTGCCTGATGGCAGCGGCAATCCGCTGAACAAGCATGAAAAATTCCTGAAAGTCGATTGCCCGAGCTGTGGCAAGCCTGCACGCCGCGAGACCGACACGATGGACACGTTCGTCGATTCGTCGTGGTACTACATGCGGTATTGCTCGCCGGGCAGCAACGAGGCGATGGTCGATGCACGTAATGATTACTGGATGCCGATGGATCAGTACATCGGCGGCATCGAGCACGCGGTGCTGCACCTGCTGTATGCGCGCTTCTGGACCAAGGTGATGCGCGACTTCGGCCTCGTGAAGTTCGACGAGCCTTTCGTGAACCTGCTCACACAGGGCATGGTGCTCAACGAGACCTACTATCGCGAAGATGAATCAGGCAAGAAGATCTGGTTCAACCCCGAAGACGTGACGCTGAAGCTCGACGACAAGGGTCGACCTGTCGCTGCCGAGCTGACGTCGGATGGCAAGCCGGTGCAGATCGGCGGCACGGAAAAAATGTCGAAGTCCAAGAACAACGGCATCGATCCGCAGGCCATCATCGATCAGTACGGTGCCGATACCGCGCGCCTGTTCACGATGTTTGCCTCGCCGCCGGAGCAGACGCTGGAATGGTCGGGCGCGGGCGTCGAAGGCGCGCAGCGCTTCCTGCGCCGGGTCTGGACTTTCGCGCATGCGAAATCTGCGCTGATCGATGCCTCTGCAGCACTGCCTGCCGAGCTGAGCGCCGATCTGAAAACCCTGCGTCGCGAGATCCACAAGGTATTGCAGCAGGCCGACAATGATTATCGCCGTCTGCAGTACAACACGGTCGTCTCCGCCTGCATGAAAATGCTGAACCTGCTCGAAGCCGCGAGCTTCAGTGACGCCGCCGACAGCCGTGCGGTCGTCAGCGAATGCTTCGGTATTTTCCTGCGCGTGCTGTATCCGATCGCGCCGCACATCACGCATGCGCTGTGGGAAGCACTGGGCTATGCAAAGCCGTATGGCGATATTCTTGATGCGCCATGGCCGGCCGTCGACAGCAGCGCGCTGGAGCAGGCCGAGCTCGAGCTCGTGGTGCAGGTGAACGGTAAACTGCGCGGCAGCATCACGGTGCCCAAGACCGCCGACAAAGCCAGCATTGAAGCTGCGGCGCTGGCGAATGAACAGGTGCAGAAGCACGTGACCGGCACACCAAAAAAGATCATCGTCGTGCCGGGCAAGCTGGTGAATATCGTCGCCTGACGAACACAACAATACGCAGGAGAATGTCATGCAAAGCTCGCGCAGACTCTGGATCTCGGCACTGATGACACTGCCATTGGCTGCCTGCAGCTTTCAGCTGCGCGGCTCGCGTCCTGATGTCAGGCTGGAGTTTAATTCCGTGCATCTGGAAGCGACCAGCGGCTCGGCCATCGAGCGCGACTTGCGCACGGCGATACTCTCGCAAGGCAATACCGCACTGGCAACGGACCGCAAGTCGGCCGATGTAACGCTGCGCATCCTGCAGGAAAATCAGGAGAAAAAAGTCCTGACCATCAATGCCCAGGGTCAGGTGCGTGAATACAGTCTGCTCTACCGTCTGCGCTTCGATGTGCTGGGCAAGGACAACGGCGTGCTACTCGAACCGACTGAACTCGCGCTGCAGACCTTCATGAGTTATTCCGAATCGCAGGCGCTCGCAAAAGAAACCGAAGAACGCCTGATCTACAACGACCTGCGTGCCGATGCCGTCAGTCAGGTGATGCGGCGACTGTCGCAGGTCAAGCCCAAGCTGTAAACGATGCAGCTGCGCGCCGAAGCGCTGGATGCGCATCTCGCGAAAACGCTGGCGCCGCTGTACGTGATCGTCAGCGATGAGCACTTGCTCGCGCTGGAAGCTGCCGACCGCATCCGCGCCCGCGCGCGCAGTCAGGGATTCTCCGAGCGCGAAGTGCTGACGGTGGATCGTCATTTCAAATGGGGCGAACTGCTGGCATCCAGTCAGGCGATGTCCTTGTTTGGCGACCGCAAGCTGATCGAGCTGCGCATCCCCGGCGGCAAACCCGGCAAGGAAGGCAGTCAGGCATTGCAGGACTATGCGAAAGCCTGCACGCAAAGCGCCGAGGCCGGCGACACACTGACACTGATCACCTTGCCCAAGCTGGACTGGGCAACACAAAAGGCCGCCTGGGTGAGCGCGCTGCAGCAGTCGGGGGTCTATGTCGACATTCCGCTGGTCGAGCGAGCACAGCTGGCGAACTGGATAGGCCAGCGGCTTGCAGCACAGAGCCAGAGCGCAGACAAGGCCTCGCTGGATTTCATGGTCGAGCGCGTCGAGGGCAATCTGCTCGCCGCGCATCAGGAAATCCGCAAGCTCGGGCTGCTGTATCCTGAAGGCAGATTGTCAGCAGAGCAGATACAGGATGCGGTGCTGAATGTCGCCCGCTACGATGTGTTCAAGTTGTCCGAAGCCATGCTGGCCGGTGATGTCGCGCGACTGGTGCGCATGCTGGAAGGCCTGAAAGGCGAAGGCGAGGCACTGCCGCTGGTGCTGTGGGCCGTCAGCGAAGAAATCCGTATCCTGCTGAAGCTCAAGCTCGGCACGAATGAGGGACGGCCGCTGCCCATGCTGATGAAGGAATACCGGATCTGGGGACCGCGTGAGCGGCTGATGCCCTCCGCAGTGGCGAGGCTGAAGCTCTCGACGCTGCAGACCGCCATGCGCGAGGCAGCGCAGGTCGACCGCATGGTCAAGGGATTGCGCAGCAAGCAGTTCGCCGGTGACCCGTGGGATGCGCTGCTGCAGCTGGCGCTGAATATCACCCGGCAGGCATGACGACCAGCATGCCGCATCGATAACATCGACAACATTCATAACATCGACTGCATCAATAGGAACACCCGGATGGACATTCAAGAGTACATGACCAGCGTTGGCAAGGCAGCCCGCAAGGCCTCGCGCGCAATGGCCAAGGCCGACACCGCCGCAAAGAACCGCGCACTGGCACTGATCGCGGCCGGCATACGCCGCGATGCGGCGCTGCTGACTGCCGCGAACCAAAAAGATCTGGAGGCCGCACGCGCCCACGGTCTGGCAGCAGCGATGGTCGATCGCCTGACGCTGTCGGAGAAAGCGATTGCCACCATGGCCGAAGGTCTGGAGCAGATCGCCGCACTACCTGATCCGATCGGCGAGATCAGCAACATGAAATACCGCCCCACGGGCATTCAGGTCGGCCAGATGCGGGTGCCGCTGGGCGTGATCGGCATCATTTATGAAGCCCGCCCTAACGTCACGGTCGATGCGGCCGGGCTGTGCATCAAGAGCGGTAATGCAACGATACTGCGTGGCGGTTCGGAAGCGATTCACTGCAATCAGGCACTGGCCAAACTCGTCAAAGAAGGCCTGTCCGGTGCGGGCCTGCCGGCCGAGGCGGTGCAGATCGTCGAGACGACGGACCGCGCTGCCGTGGGCGCGCTGATCACGATGCCGGAATTCGTGGATGTGATCGTGCCGCGCGGTGGCAAAGGCCTGATCGAGCGTCTGATGAAAGAATCCAAGGTGCCGATGATCAAGCACCTCGATGGCATCTGCCATGTGTACATCGATGACAAGGCCGATATCGCCAAAGCCTTGCCGGTGGCCTTCAATGCCAAATGCCATCGCTATGGCACCTGCAACACGATGGAAACCCTGCTGGTCGCGCGCGAGATCGCGCCGAAGGTACTCCCCGAGCTGGCGAAGCTGTACGCGGACAAGCAGGTCGAGCTGCGCTGCGATCCCGAGGCGCTGCAACTGCTCGCAGGTTATCCGCACCTGAAGCCTGCGACTGAAGAAGACTGGCGTACCGAATATCTGGATGCGATCCTCTCGGTGAAGATCGTGGCCAATGTCGATGAGGCGATCGACCATATCAACACCTATTCGTCACAGCACACCGATGCCATCATCACCGAAGACTACACGCGCGCGATGACCTTCCTGCGCGAGGTCGATTCCGCCTCGGTGATGGTGAATGCCTCGACCCGCTTTGCCGACGGCTTTGAATATGGTCTGGGTGCAGAGATCGGCATTTCGAATGACAAGCTGCATGCGCGCGGCCCGGTCGGCCTCGAAGGCCTGACCTCGCTGAAGTATCTGGTGCTCGGCCACGGCGAAGTGAGGGTCTGAGCATGTTGTGGGTGAAGGCACTGCATATCGTCTTTGTCGCCTCGTGGTTTGCCGGGCTGTTCTATTTGCCGCGCATCTACGTGAACCTGGCGATGGAAGACAATGAGGCCGCAAAAATGCGGCTGCTGCAGATGGCACGCAAGCTGTACCGCTTCATGACGCTGCTGATGATTCCCGCGCTGGCACTCGGCCTGTGGCTGTGGCTGGGCTATGGCATCGGTCAGCACAGCGCGTGGATGCACCTGAAGGTGGCGCTGGTATTCCTGCTGATCGGCTACCATCATGTTTGCAAGCGATTGCTGAAGCAGTTCGAGCAGGGAGAAAATACCCGCTCGCATGTCTGGTATCGCTGGTTCAATGAGATTCCCGTGCTGGGCATGCTGGCGGTAGTGATCCTCGTGGTCGTCAAGCCTTTCCAGTAAAGTCAGGCATTTCCATCATTCGTTACCCCAACGGAGACTCCGCATGAGCAAGCAGGTTGAGTATTTCATGGCACCGCAATCACCCTGGACCTACCTCGGCCATCAGCGTTTCGTCGCCATCGCCCGCCAGCAGGGTGCCAGCATCCTCCTCAAACCCGCCGATATTGCGAAAGTATTCAGCGTCACCGGTGGCGTTCCGGTGGCACAGCGTCCGCCACAGCGACAGGCCTACCGGCTGGATGAATTGCAGCGCTGGAGCGCATTCCTGAACATCCCGCTGACCCTGCACCCGAAGTTCTTCCCGGTCTCGGGCGAGCCCGGTGCCAAGCTGATCATCGCCGCGCTGCAGAAGAACGGCATCGACAAGGCGCTGGAGCTGGCCTTCGCACTGGGCCGTGCGGTGTGGTCGGAAGAAAAAAATATCGCCGATGAATCAACGCTGATCGCATTGGCCGATGCCACGGGCCAGGACGGCGAAGCCCTGCTGGCGCACGCCGGTAGCGACGCCGTCGCCGCCGATTATGCAAAGAACACCGAGGATGCGCTGAACGCGAATGTCTTTGGCGTGCCCTGGTACCGCGTCGATGGACATGGCTTCTGGGGACAAGACCGGCTGGATTTTGTCGAGCGCGTGCTCGCCGGCTGACCGTCGATTCAACCACGGGCCAGTACAGACCGATGACTGGCCTCAACAGACAACAGGTTCACTGTGCAAAAACCCCTCTCCTATTTCTGTCCCTGCCCGCGCGGCCTCGAGGCGGCACTGGCGGAAGAGCTGCAAGAGATCGCCTCCGACAGCACCACGCTCAAAGTTCACAATCAGGTACCCGGCGGCGTGCATTGCTCCGGACAACTGACAGATGCGATGCGGATCAATCTGCATTCGCGCATTGCGTCTCGCGTGCTGCTGCGCATCGCGCATGGCAGCTATGCGAATGAGAACCACATCTACGATCTGGCGCTGGCCGCGCCATGGGAAAACTGGTTCGGCGTCGATCACACGATCCGCGTGGATGTCACCGCAATCAAGTCGCCGCTCAAAAGTCTGGAATTCATCACGCTGAAGATCAAGGATGCCATCTGCGACCGTTTCCGCGATCGCGAAGGCAAGCGCCCCTCGGTGAATACGCGCGCACCGGACATGCGGATCTCGGGCTTTCTGGATGCACGCACCTTCACGCTGTATCTGGACACCTCCGGTGAGCCCCTGTTCAAGCGCGGCTGGCGACAAGAGACGGGGGATGCGCCGCTGCGAGAGAACCTTGCCGCCGGCTTGCTCCGTACCGCTGGCTGGAAGCCGGGCGTGCCACTGCTGGATCCGATGTGCGGCTCAGGCACCTTGCTCATCGAGGCGGCGCAAATGCTGGCCGGCATACCGCCGGGTGCGAACCGTCATTTCGGTTTCGAGAAATTCCATGGTTTTCGTGCGGAGGACTGGCAGGCAATACGTGATGCGGTACCCGCGCCAGCCATTCCCCCGGAGATCAACCTCTTCGGCAGCGATATCTCCGGCGACATGCTGGTGATGACGCGTAACAATCTTCAGCGCGCCGGTATCCCGTTCGAGATACCGCTGAAGCAGATCGATGCGCAGGAAATCAAGACGCCGACCGAGCAAGCCGGCTTGCTGATCGCCAACCCGCCCTACGGCGAACGTATCGGCGTTCGCGGTGATCGGCAGCAGGCTCCGGATGAACTGGCCGTCGCGTTTTTCAGCGCCTTTGGCAGCACACTGAAAAGCCGGTTTGCCGGATGGACGGTATGTCTGTTCACCGCGGATCTCAGCCTGCCGCGGATGCTGCGTTTGAAAGAATCAAAAAAAACGCCGTTTTTCAACGGCGCTATCGAATGCAGGCTGTTCCGGTTTGAGATGGTGGCGGGATCAAATCGCAAATAATGTCGCAATCTATCGGCGACCGCAGCATTTGAATTCTTTTTAACCCATCTCCCGAATCCTATGGTTTTTCCAGTACGGGATTCAATGGGAGCTATCACTTTCACCCAGCGCAGAGGGCTCTTTCGATAAAGTGCCCGAAATCGCCCGTCTGGAAACAGGAATCCGAACGGAAAATTTCATAATCAACTCTTCGCCTCCTTGCCATGTATCGCGTGGAGAGGACAGTGACGATGATGATGATTTTTCCGCATCGTCCTGCAAGATGGTCCGAACTTTCAACGTCGTCGGAATCGCTGACATGAAGCGGGGACGTGAGCGGGGAGTGGAAGGGCTTGGAGAGTTGACGCGCGGTGAACTCGGAGAGATGGGCAGGGGATTTTTTTCATCACCTTGCAAGCCAGTGCGAAATTTCGGCGTCACGACATTACTTTCTGCTCTTGACCGAGGCGAGACCTCCTTCCGATCCGAGATTGAATCTCGTCTCTGACTCGTTCCGAATGGAGAATTCCTGTATTGCCTGGGTTTTTCATCGCCATGATTCTTGATTTGCTCGCTAGCCGCTTGCCTTTTTTCTTTTTTCTGGGCGCCCGAATTTTTTGTCTCCCTGTCGAGTTTTTCTCCCTCAGCCTTGTATTTCGATTCGAAATAATTTGGCATGGCATCGACATATTGCTCAAGCTCGGAAAAAGCCGAGGAAGAGACAATCATGTTTCTCATGCTGGACTTTTTTGATATCGAAGACGTTACCACATCAAGGATAGCGCCATCACGTTCATCGTCTTCAACGGGCTTACGACGTGATCCATAGGTTTTCATCCGCGGCTTCTTCACTTCGTCATCATTGTCAGCCAAGGAAGATTTCGTCGTTGAGGAATTTAAATAGAGAGTTTCCTCATCATTTTTTTCCATATTTTTTACCAAATTTACACTGGATAAGCTCATTTTTTCCTCGTTTTGAAAGTCATATTTTTACGGTGACCGCATCCGAATCAGAGATATTCTGCCCGGTATTCAAATCGAAAAAACGCACAAAACGCCGTTGATTCAACGGCGCTGGTGAGTACAGATTATTTTGGTTCGGGAGGGTGGCGGGGTCGAACCGGAAATCATCCACAACCTAAATTATATTTTCAACATTCAGCGGGCAGATTCCATCCGCTTGCTACCAAACGCGGATTGTCGATTGTCCATTCATCATCCGGATCAAATCGCAAAGTGGTGCTAATCGTCAGCTTGGCGTCTTCGTCTATAAATATCGGATCACGACCATCATTCTGCAGCTGACTTGCTCTCTTAGCATTTCCCAGATTATCTGAGAAAATCCCTACCTGAACTTTTACAACGATCGTCCCATCTGCTTCCGCTTTGTAGATAAATCGCTGTTCAGATCGCCCCCGAGGGATCAAAGGACGTCCATCGTACAATTTTATCGGCGACGTAGTCCCAGACAAACCACCGCAGGTCCATTGGTGCAGAAGCGTAACAATGTTTTGCGATGTTACGTTACTAATGTACCTTGATCTGTGGTAGTCGTTTTTATTCTGATTCAGGTAATTTGCCAAGGCAATAAGTGAATCAAAAGGCTTGCTTGTCCCGTCAGGCAGCTGTAATTCGTGGCTCACTCCGGCTCTGTAGTAATCTGCGATAAAAGTAGGCATGAAAGATTTATCTACTATCGCTTTTTCTTCGCTTGGGAGACTATGAAATTTTTCTCCCTTGTCGAACCCATCGGCCTTCCACTTAGTAATAAATTTCCCTGCTCCTACTTTTACATGATCGGGGTAAGGCTCTTTTGTAAAGTCTATTTCTGTATCGATTCGTGCATTTTGAGAACGAGTCTCTGCTTCTTTGATCAAGGCCTGAATTTTTTTCTCATCGAACGAGATTCCCTCACTGGAAAGAATGGCTATCATCTTTGCGCTCAGTAAAATACTCTGCCTTTTGGGATCTGCTTTCATAAAGGCTGGATCCTCCTGAAATTTAAGATAAGCCTTGGCAGCCTGATTTCTCATCTCAATCGGTACATCGCTCAGCAGATTATTTGATTTTTTTCGGGGGGATATCTTGGATGGCGATACTCTGCCCCCGCTTACCGGTGAAGCGGGCGGGCTGTGCAACCCAGCCGAGATTTTCTCTGACAAACCCGACAGGTTCAGTTTGATATCGGTGAACTTTCTGCTGACTTCTTTCCGGAATTTTCGAGCAGAAGAATCATTCGTGGCGGAGGATTTTCCCTCATCCTTATCTCGGGGAGTGGTAGGTCGTGATTCATTTGATGAGCGCTTTTCAGTTGCCCTTGGAGTGATATTGCCTCGCCTCGGGCTATCAGCGAATTTCTCACGCTTGCGTGGCGAATTCGTTCCACCATCGGCTGATTTGACGCTGCCTGAAAAATTCAATTTTTTTGGATTATCCGATCGGGTGGCGGTGACTGGTGGTGTATGAGCAAGCGCTACCGGATGTGAAGACGGCGGAACATTTCCCGTATCCGTCTGCGTCACGGTCGGCATGACCTTGTCTTTTTCCTGCTGCTTGACTTTCATGACTGGCGCTTTTATCTCTGCCCCGGAAGCTTGCCCGTTTTGGGTAGCTGAAATCGATTTCGTCAGCTCGCTCCACTGCTTTTCGAAGTCCTCGAGGGTAAAGTTCGCTGATTTTCTGTCTCCGGTTTTCGATGTACTCATGGCATTTTTCCTCATTACCTTTGGTTAAGAATTGCCTACGCTGAGTAACTCATGAGCAACAAATCGTTCCTTGAGGCAGAAGCTTTTTAAGAAGCAGAATCGCCCGGCGAAGCCGCGCCGCAACGATCAGTTATGCTGTCGGTTTTGGTACTTTTTCAGGAGTATTCATGTCGCAGCAGGCTGCTATCACCCTCCAACTCTCGGATCCGGAATTACTTAAAACCCGTGCCTGGCTGGATGGCCAATGGGTCGACGCCTCGTCCCGCTTCCCGGTGACCAACCCCGCCGATGGCAGCGTGATTGTCGAGGTGCCGAATCAGGGGCCTAAGGAAGCCGAACTGGCCATTGCCGGCGCTGCAAAGGCGTTTCCCGGCTGGGCGGCAAAGACCGGCAAGGAGCGCGCGCAGCTGATGCGCAAATGGTTCGATCTGATCGTCGCCCATGCGGATGATCTGGCCAAACTGATGACCGCCGAGCAAGGCAAGCCCGTGCCCGAGGCCAAAGGCGAAGTGATGTACGGCGCGAGCTTTATTGAGTGGTTTGCCGAAGAAGCCAAGCGCGTGAATGGGGATGTGCTGGCTTCTCCGGCAGCCGACCGGCGGCTGGTAACGCTGAAGCAGCCGATTGGCGTGTGCGCCGCCATTACGCCGTGGAATTTTCCGATTGCAATGATCACCCGCAAGATCGCGCCAGCGATGGCCGCAGGCTGCACGATTGTCATCAAGCCTGCCGAGCAGACACCGCTGTCAGCGCTGGCGCTGGCGGAATTGGCGCATCGTGCCGGGATTCCGGCAGGCGTGATCAACATCCTGACGGCCGACAGCGAACAGTCGATCGCGATCGGCAAGGTGCTTTGCTCGAGCTCGGTTGTCCGTCATCTGTCTTTCACTGGTTCGACGCCCGTGGGGCGCATCCTCATGGCGCAGAGCGCCCCGACGATCAAGAAGCTGGCGCTGGAACTCGGCGGTCATGCACCCTTCATCGTGTTTGATGATGCCGACATTGATGCCGCCATTGAGGGCGCGCTGATCTCCAAATACCGTAATGCAGGCCAGACCTGCGTCTGCGCCAACCGCTTCTACGTGCAGGACAAAGTCTATGAAGAGTTCGTACAAAAGCTGGCCGCCGGCGCCGCGAAGATCAAGGTCGGCAACGGCTTCGAGCAAGGCGTTCAGCAAGGCCCGCTGATCGACGATCAGGCCGTCGCCAAAGTGAAAGACCATGTAGGCGATGCGCTGGGCAAGGGCGCGAAGCTGGAAGCGGGCGGTACGGAACATGCGCTGGGCGGTCTGTTTTATCAGCCGACCGTACTGTCGAACGTCAGCCGCGACATGAAGATCATGCAGGAAGAAACCTTTGGCCCTGTCGCTGCGGTGGTGCGCTTCCATACGGAAGACGAAGCCATCGCTGCGGCGAATGACACCGACTTTGGTTTAGCCAGTTATTTCTACACGCGCGATGTTGGCCGTGTCTGGCGCGTGGCCGAGCAGCTGGAGTACGGCATGGTCGGCATCAATACGGGCCTCATTTCGAATGAAGTGGGCCCGTTTGGCGGCGTCAAGCAATCCGGCCTCGGACGCGAGGGATCGAAATACGGGATCGATGAATATCTTGAACTGAAATATCTGTGCATCGGCGGCATCTGAGCCTGATCAGCCATGCCTGACCATCAACGCACGCGTTCGTCAGCCGGCGCACTGGCGCTGCTGCTGGCGGCGCTGGCGATGATCGGGCCTTTTTCGGTCGATACCTACCTTCCCGCGTTTCCCGTCATTGGTCAGAGCTTGTCGGCGTCGCCGATGGAGGTTCAGCAAACGCTGACCGCCTATATGGCGTCATTTGCCGTAATGACGCTCTGGCATGGCGCCTTGTCGGACTCCTTCGGCCGGCGCAGCATCATTCTGATCTCGCTGGCCGTGTATGCAGTGGCCTCCATCGGTTGTGCATCGGTACACCGAATCGAATATCTGTGGGTGTTCCGCATCCTGCAAGGCTTGTCTGCAGGTGCCGGTGTGGTAATCGGCAGGGCGATCATCCGGGACTTGTACTCGGGCGCGGAAGCGGAACGCATGATGTCGCTGGTGACCATGATTTTTTCGGTGTCGCCAGCGATCGCGCCTGTCATCGGCGGCTGGATTGTCTCGGTATCGGTCTGGCGCAGCATCTTCCTGATGCTGTTTGTATTCGCCACCATCATGCTCTGGCTGTGCTGGCGACGGCTGCCGGAGTCACTGCCGATGGATCGACGACAGCCCTTCAAGCCTTCGGTACTGTGGTCGAATTACCGGCAGATTTTCAGCTCGCCGATGTTCCAGCTCAAGGCTGCTGCGATTGCCTGTAATTTCTCCGGATTGTTCCTGTACGTGGCGGCTGCCCCTGTGCTGATCACCGAGCATCTGGAGCTGGGTCCGGCGCAGTTCGGCTGGCTGTTCATCCCGGCGGTGGCAGGAATATTTCTGGGAGCATTGGCCGCCAATCGTATGGCGGGGAGAGCCAGCACGCAATTGCAGATACTCACAGGCTTCGGCTTTTTATTACTGTCCACCTCACTGAATGTCGGCTATCACCTGCTGCTGCCGCCGGCGCTGCCCTGGACAGTGGCACCGCTGTTTTTCTACACGATAGGCATGTCGATGGTCGCTCCCGGCCTTACCTTGCTGGTGCTGGATCTGTTCCCTCATATACGGGGCACGGTAGCCTCGTGTCAGTCATTCACGATGACCATGCTCTCAGCCATCGTGGGCGGGCTGGTCTCACCTTTACTGTCGGTCTCGGTGCTTTCTCTGGCGCTTGGACAACTGGCGCTGGCATTCAGCGGCTTCGCGCTCTGGCGGATGGCGTTGCCGCAGCACACACCAGATTGATTCCCCCGGAAGCCGTCTGTCTGACCACGTCATGACGGTGAATTGGCTTGCAGATAGCTCGGGGGAAAAACAGCAGCCTCCACTCAACCGCCGGTTTCCTGGTGGCTACGACGCAGACTACTCAAAGTTTTTTCTTCGCTCAGGGAACCTTTGAATTACAGCATCACTACTAAGGTCTGACTCGCTAGCGCAAGCATCAGCCTACGCACCAAGTTTCTGCAAACCCCAAAGCGAACCTCAAAGAGGTCGATCTTTCAATAGGAAGATCGAGGCTGAAAAAATCAGGCGCGGAAAATTAACCCTCTATCTGTTGGAGCCGCCATGTATCCCACATCAAATCTTGTTCCTCGGGAAAATTTTGCAACCGAAGGAGAAACACCGAATATTTCTACAGTGCCAGCGGCAAGCGGTAATCCGATCGCACTCAAATCAGTGACACCACGACCATCCCCCTTTTCGCACACGGACAGCTTCGAAAATCAACTTTTTTCTGAAACGCCCAAGCCCGGCACGATGGCATTTCATGATGCTCAGAAAGCGCATTGGAAAAATCAGGTGCAGCCTGAAGATTCGAAAAAAATTCAAAAATTAACTTTATTAAGAAACATAGCTCGTGATCAAGAAAAAGCAGGGCTTCACTTTGAAGGACGACGCAGTCTGGCCGAAGCCGAGGCTGACCTGAGAAACGAACAGCTTAGTCAAACGTCACAAGCTGCTCTCGCTTCGAATCCACTGGCGTGGGTAGGGAATTCCATTAAAGGTGTAGTCGATGGATTTCATGCTTATTTTCAGCCTGCTCCGTCGATTACCCAACAGACTGCTGAATTCAGCAAGCCTATCGGAGCACAACAGTTCACCGTGCGCAAAAGCACATCGTTATCGAAACGAGAGACTGCGGGCGAAGAAATAACAAGCTTTGGCGTAGGTCTTGTCGATTCCGACCATAGCTCAATCAAAATTCAAGAAGGCATGAAATCTTTTTTGGCCAGACACTTCAAGCCTGAGCGCGGAGATATTTATTTGGTCGAAGCCTACGGGGTATTTCAAAAAGTAAATGGTGAGGAGCGTATTATTAAACCCTCGCCTGAACAACATCACAATATCTTCTGCAGCGGTGTACCTGTTCAATTTTGCCGTTTTTTACGTGAGCCGGAAAAAGAGACCGCCAAGCTTTCTGCAGTCTCATTGGAAAGAAGAGATCTGGTCAATCGGATGTTTGAATTTTTGATGAATTCCATACCTGCTGACAAAGCGCTCGAAGCTCGCCAAAAGCTCAATAAGCGCAATAGCGCGACTGGCAACGCAGATACCGAATTTAAAGTAGAACTGATGGCCACTTATCAATACCACTGCGATCCAGCCAAGAAAGAAAGATTCGGCAGCAGGATTGACGCTCTCACGACTGCCACACAAAAACTAAATGCAGCCCAAACGGAAGCCGCTTATGCGCGTGATACAACCTACTTCAGCCAACTTGCCGAAGCGTTGAAAGAATTAAAACCCGGTGCCCGACTATACTACCAGTTAGGAGCGGCTCACTTCAAACGACTTGATAAAGAACTCAATAATGTTGATACTTTCTTTATAAACATCGTGGAGCGTGAGCACAAAGATGAGTTCTGATTTTCCAGCTCAATGAACGGTTTCTGCGCAGTTCCCCCATCAAGCGGTTCGCGGGTGTAGTTCAATGGCAGAACGGCAGCTTCCCAAGCTGCATACGAGGGTTCGATTCCCTTCACCCGCTCCATCTCTCTGCGCGATCCTCTCTGCTCCGGCAGCTCACCCGGCAATCTCTCAGGCTGTGACATAATCCGCCCTCCCCGACCGCGGGGGCGACCCGAATTATCCGCAGTGATTTCCGCATGACAGACCACAGCTCCGACCATACCCGGCAAATGCTCTATGACCCGACCGAGCGGCGCATCCGCAGCTTTGTCACGCGCGCTGGCCGCCTGTCGGTCGCACAGGGCCGTGCGCTGGAGCAGCTTGGTCCAACGTTCTGTCTTCCTTATCAAAAGGCAGAGCTGGACATCGCTGCTGCGTTCGGACGCACGGCGCCGACCATTCTGGAAATCGGCACCGGCATGGGCGATGCGACTGCCCGGATCGCAGCACATATGCCGGAGAAGAATTTCATCGGTGTCGAGGTGCACACGCCGGGCATTGGGAGTCTGCTGAAGCTGATCGGCGATCAATCGCTGACCAACTTGCGACTGATTCAGCATGATGCGGTCGAGGTGGTCACCCATATGCTGGCACCCGATTCGCTGGCGGGTGTGCATGTATTCTTCCCCGACCCGTGGCACAAGGCGCGGCACAACAAGCGCCGACTGATCCAAGGGCCGTTTGTGCAGCTGCTGGCCTCGCGCATCGCACCCGGTGGCTATCTTCACTGCGCGACCGACTGGGAAGACTATGCCGTGCAGATGCTTGACGTACTCAGCGCAGAGCCCCTGCTGCAGAACACGGGCGATGGCTATGTGCCGCGTCCGGACTACCGGCCGCTGACCAAGTTCGAGAACCGGGGCCTGAAACTGGGCCATGGCGTCTGGGATCTGGTGTTCACCCGACGCTGACTTCCTGCAAAATCACGCTGCCTGCTGCTCGCTGACCAGCCGGGTGATCTCCTCGCCATAGCTTTCCAGCTTTTTCTCGCCCACCCCGGACACCTGCCGCAAAGCGTCCAGCGATACCGGCATCGCGCGCGCAATCTCGCGCAGCGTCGCATCATGGAAGATCACGTAGGCCGGCACATTGTGCGCGCGCGCCGTCTCCATCCGCCACCAGCGCAAGCGCTCGAAGAGCGCCTGCTGAGCCGAAGACAGGCTGGCTTCGGTGTAACTGCCCGGTGCCGTTGCGGCACGACGCTGGCGCACGGGTTTCTGGTAGCGCCTTAGCATCAGCACGGTCTCGCCACGCAGCACCGGTCGTGCGGCTTCGGTCAGCCGTAACGCGCCATACTGCTCATGATCGACATCGACCAAGCCCTGAGCCAGTGTCTGCCGCAGTATCGCGCGCCATTCCGCCTCGCTACGGTCAGCGCCAATGCCAAAGGTCGACAGTGACTGATGCTGCCATTGCTTCACCCGCGTCGAATCCACGCCGCGCAGCACGTCCAGCACATGCACTGCGCCGAAACGCTGGCCGACGCGATAAATGGTCGACAAGAGTTTTTGAACTGCTTCGGTGGCATCGAAGGACGATGGCGGGTTCAGGCAGGTATCGCAATTGCCGCAAGGTTCGGATGACTGACCGAAGTACTGCAGCAAATGCACGCGGCGGCAGCCCGGGGTCTCGCACAGGCCGAGCATCGCATCCAGCCGTGCAGACTGCATGCGCTTGTAGGCAATGTCGGCCTCTGATTCATCGATCATCCGGCGCTGCTGCACGACATCCTGCAAACCGTAGGCCATCCAGGCATCGGCCGGCAGCCCATCACGGCCTGCGCGGCCGGTCTCCTGATAATAGCCCTCGATGCTCTTGGGAAGATCGAGATGAGCAACGAAGCGCACATCCGGCTTGTCGATGCCCATGCCAAAGGCAATGGTGGCCACCATCACCAGCCCGTCTTCGCGCAAAAAGCGTGATTGATGCGCGGCGCGGGTCGCGGTGTCCATGCCTGCATGGTAAGCGAGCGCTTTCACCCCCTGCTCGTTGAGGAATTCGGCGGTCTCTTCCACCTTTTTGCGGGACAGGCAATAGACGATACCCGCCTCCCCTGCATGCTCATCGCGAATGAAATCCAGCAGCTGGCGGCGCACCTGATCTTTTTCGATGATCTGATAGCGGATATTCGGCCGGTCAAATGAATCGACGAACTGGCGTGCTGCCTGCAGCTGCAGCCGGTCAATGATCTCTTGCCGGGTATCGGCATCGGCGGTGGCCGTCAGTGCGATGCGCGGCACTAGCGGGTAGCGCTCATGCAGCACCGACAGGCGAATGTACTCGGGACGAAAATCATGCCCCCATTGCGACACGCAGTGCGCCTCGTCGATCGCGAACAGCGCGATCGGCACATCATCGAGCATCTCCAGACAGCGGGACGTCAGCAGGCGTTCAGGCGCGATGTAGAGCAAATCCAGTTCACCCCGGCGCAGCGCGCGCTCGGTACGCATTGCTTCGTCAAAGCTTTGAGATGAATTCAGAAAGGCAGCACGAACGCCCAGCTCGGCCAGCGCATCAACCTGATCCTGCATCAGCGCAATCAGTGGCGAGATCACAATCCCGCAGCCGGATCGTAGCAGGGCGGGTATCTGGTAGCAGAGCGACTTGCCGCCACCGGTGGGCATCAGCACCAGCGCATCGTGGCCATCGGCGACCAGCCCGACGATCTCGGCCTGCTGCCCGCGAAAGGCCGGATAACCAAAGACGGTCTGCAGCGTGTGCAGTGCGCGATCGCGCGAGCCTTCGGTCATGCTCAATCCGCCCAGACCACCCAGCCGGTGCTGGCCGTCACCAGCACGATGACGCCGAAAATGATCCGATACCAGACAAAGATCGTGAAATCATGGGTGCTGATGAAGCGTAGCAGCCAGCGTACACACAAGAAGGCCGACAGGAAGGCGGCCAGCGCGCCGACGCCGAACATCGGCAAATCGGCGACAGACAGCAGCGCACGCTCCTTGTACAGCGAGTAGATCGTCGCGCCGAACAAGGTGGGTATGGCAAGGAAAAATGAAAATTCCGTCGCGGCGCGGCGCGACAATCCAAACGCCATCGCGCCGATGATGCTGGCACCCGAACGACTGGTTCCGGGGATCAGTGCAAAGCACTGCGCACAACCGACCTTGAAAGCATCGATCACGCTCATGTCGTCCACTGAGTCGATACGCGAGCCGAATTCACGGCGACGATTCTGACGCTCGACGATATAGATCACGATGGCGCCGATGATGAAAGCCAGTGCGACCGGCACCGGCTTGAACAGATGCGCCTTGATCTGCTTGCCGAACAAGAGCCCGAGAATGACGGCCGGCAGAAAAGCGACCAGCAAATTCAGCACAAAACGGCGGGCGGCAACATCGGTGGTGAAATTCCGCGCCACCCCCAGCAGCCGCTCGCGATACTCCCAGCAGACGGCCAGCATCGCGCCCGCCTGAATCACGATCTCGAATACCTTGACTTTTTCGCCGGTGAAATTCAACAGACTGCCGGCAAGAATCAGGTGACCGGTAGAAGAAATGGGCAGAAACTCCGTCAAACCTTCGACGATGCCCATGATGATGACTTTGATCAGGAGTTCGGTATCCATGCGGAAGAATGGCAGATCGGACTGAGCCATGCGCCAGCCGCTTTGCGGCAAGGCAGGCCGGCGCGAAGCTTACCATGACGCGCTGTTGGCAACCGCTTATTTCGGGGACGTGGTCAGCTGCTCCAGCTGATGGAGAAAATGCAGCGCATGCTCGCGATCCGGGCCGCACATCTCGGCCGATGGCTGCAGGCTGGCGCAGACCGCCGGCCGCTCGGGCAGGCCGAACAGCCGGCAGCGCAGCGAATCATCCAGCTGTACGCAGCGCTCACCCGCCGGTTTGCCCTCGGGCATACCGGGGATGGGTGAGGATATGGACGGCGCAATGCAGCAGGCAGCGCAAGCCGAGCGACAGATCGGCAATCCTTGAATCATGGATCAGGCATCCACCATGGAAACACAAGATCAAAATGCTACCAAAGGACTCAAATTCAGTACGAAAAAACAGCCCGCAGACGTCGAACACTGCGGGCTGTCAAATACTATCCCCGGCCCATTCTCGGGATTACTCTGAATCGCTGATACCCAGCTCCTCTGACAATTGTATAAAGAACTTTTGAAGAGCGGGAGACGGTACCGCTCCCTTGGCCTGAATGTCGGCAATCAAATCTTTCAAGAAACCTTGAAAAAACCTATCAGGATCGCTCCTGAAACTTCGATACTCCTCGCTTGATGCATTGCCAATTTTTTTATTGATACCGCGAATAACATCTGCCAGCTCAGTCAGATCTTTCACTAAGGTCAGCTTTCTCGATTTCAGATACGTATCCAACACGGCTTGTCTTTCTCTGGTCTTCTTCTTCTCCCTCGTTTCGGCATTCTCCGCACCAAGGTTTTTTTGAGCATTGCCAAGTGACCGGGGCGACTTGGGCTCCTTGTCTTGCGCGAATTGCGTGTCTTTATCGACCGTCTCGCGCCGCTGCAAACCTCTGCGCGGCGATGTGGGTTCATTTTTTTCAGTCGATTTTACGATGCTGTCCACCGTATCTTTCAGCCTGACCAGTAAAGAGCTGGGCTTTCTTTTCTGAAAAAGCTCTTTCGCCTGATCGATCTTTTCACGCTCTGTCTTATGCAGTACAGGCCGACTCTCGGTGATCGCCGCTTCACGTTTGATACGGTCTCTCTCTTCCTTTGGGCATGCAAGCACACTATCCAAAAATTGTTGGTAGTTCCTGTTCATGTGCGCCATCAGAAAACCCGTCAATGGCCGGTAATGTCCCTCAGCTACCGTTTTATCGTTGTGCAGCTGCACCGCATAGCCGGGTATGAAAGCCCGGACGCCAAAAATTCCCGTCAGCGCATTCTTTCTGGCCCGCAAAAGCTCGTCTGGGTCATTGCCACCATTTTTCTTGTACCAAACCTGAACCTCTTCATCCAAAGCCAGCATCGCGGCCAGGACAGGCAAAGGCATACCCGAAGTTTGCAGGTTGTTCTCTTTTCCGAAAATATGCTCAATGAGCGGTGCGATAATGGGCCTCATCAAGTCGCCAGACTTTTTATTTTTATTGAATTCAGGCGGCTCGAATTCGTTGTATAACTTTATTGCCGCATCAGCCTGTTTTTTATAATTCTGCGTGACCTGATTCAGTGCTGTTTTCAGTGCTGGCGTATCAAAATGATGCTTCATGAACGGCTCGGAAAATTGACTGATAGCGTTTTCCTTTTCTGGCTGAGTAATGCTTTTCCCGTTTTCATCCGTCTGGACTTTTAGCCAGACCTTTGCCCTGAAAATTGAGTCGACATTCGCACCCTTGAGCGGCTTGTTGTAGCCGAAGCTTTCCGCGTAAACTAATTGCTTCGCAAGCTGTACAGGGTGAATGACTCGCGTGCCTTTGATGCCCTCCAGTTCGGGCAGACGATAATTTGATTCCGTGGTCTTGCCTTTGCCGTTATCCGAGCTTGTACTGGCGCTACTGCCGACAATGACTCTGGTAGTGATTGGTGTAGTCGTGGTGGTGGTCGTGGTACTAGTGGTGGTAGTGGTGAGGGTGGTCGGTAGTTTTTGTCCGGTTGGAGTTGTTGTTGTGGTGACTGATCGCAAAGGAATTTGGGAAGCACTGCTCAACCATGCAGCCGTTGTCGTAACGGCTCCGGGATCACCATCCAGCGTTTGCGCGGCAGATTGTCCGATAGTCAATTGCGGTGGCGGCGGCGGCAGATCGGCTGGAGGAACCGACGCTTGCTGTACCTCGTCCCCAATGCTTCGGGAAGTGACCACAGGGGGCGTATGGCTTTGCGGCGGACTACCGTCATCGATCTCTGAAGAGGCAGTCGGTCGTGCGTTCATCAATGATTGTGACGGCCGGCTGACCAGGCGAGGACTAGTGGAAATATCCCCCGTTGAGGTATCTGAATTGGATTCTTCACCGGATCCGGTTTCAGAAGTTTGCACGTTCGACGTCGTTTTATCCTCTTCGGAACTCTCATCCAACGAGAACGGAGATACAAGGGGATTGTCGAGTAGATTCTTTCGTGGACTAGGCGGTGGAAATCCTGACATGGTAGGCCTCTAAGGTGAGAAATGTTGGCGTGGATACATACCGTCCTCAGTTCTGCAATCCGACTCGCCGGGTGCGCAACGGCTGTTCCCCGCTTATTTGAAAACTCATAAGTGCAAGAACACGGCTCTGAAAAATGTGTTCAGGAAGAGACAGATTTTTAAATTGGCAACGATAAGGACTCAAATCAGTCGGTAACCACATCCACAACCGGGTTCCTGCGATCACTGCCTCCGCACATCAGCAACCCTCCAAGACCGCGCTTGACGCAACAACGCCCCTCCCCCTATATTGCTGACTCTCCGGTTAGTAATTTAATTCCACCCGATGCCCGTTGCCGAAACCAAGGCCAAGCCCCGTTGGGAGCGCCGAAAAGATGCCCGGCCGCAAGAGTTGCTGGATGCGGCACTCGACCTGTTTGTCGAGCGCGGCTACGCGGCAACCCGTCTGGATGACGTCGCCTCACGCGCAGGCGTCTCCAAGGGGACGCTGTATCTGTATTTCGAGAACAAGGAAGAGCTGTTCAAGGCAGTGGTGCGCGCCAATCTGGTGTCGGCGCTGGCCGAGGCTGAGGACTATGTCGCTCAATACACCGGCAGCAGCCGCGAGCTGCTGCGTGGTTTTATTCTCCGCTGGTGGGAGCGCATTGGCGAGACCAAGCTGTCCGGCATCTCGAAACTGATGATGGCGGAGTCGGGCAATTTCCCCGATGTGGCGCGCTTCTATCATGAAGAAGTCATACAGCGCAGCAATGCCCTGATCATCAGTCTGCTTGAGCGCGGCATTTCTCGCGGCGAGTTCCGCCCTATCGACAAGGTAAATGCCAATCTGGTGATTGTCGCGCCCATTCTGATGCTGATGATGTGGAAGCATTCCTTCCATTCATGCCGGCTGGAGCCGATCTCGGCGAGCGATTATCTGGATTGCTTCCTTGACCTGCTGCTCAACGGTCTGCAGATCACGCCTGACAGCCGCACGACCCACTGATCATTAATAAGAATATGTCCACACGTACCCGCCGGGTTGTTTTGCTGATCATCGTGATTGCAGTGCTGGCTGTCGGCGCCGGATTTTTCATGCGTCCGACAGCGCCTGCGGCACCGGTAAAAGCGGTCGCAGCGCCGCCCGCCGCGCTGGAGTTCCTGCCGCAGGAAGTGTTCACGACCGCGCCCGTCAATCTGCAAAGGACGATGTCGCTGTCCGGGACGCTGCGCGCATTTGACATGGCGAGCGTGAAAGCGCGTGTGGCAGCCGATGTTCGCGAAGTGCTGGTGCGTGAGGGTGAAGCCGTTAAAAGCGGTCAGGTCATCGTGAAGATGGATGCCACGGAATATCTGGCACGCGTCGAGCAGGCACGCGGCAATCTGAATTCGGCGCGTGCGCAGCTGGACATCGCCACCAAGAACCGCGACAACAACCGCACACTGGTCGATAAAGGTTTCATCTCACGCAACGCCTTCGACAATTACGCGAGCCAGTACGCCGCCGCAGAGGCCACTGTGGAGGCCGCCAAAGCCGCGCTGGATGTCGTACAAAAATCACTGAATGACACCGTGATCCGCGCACCGATCTCTGGACTGGTCGCCATGCGCTATGTGCAGCCGGGAGAAAAAGTCTCGGCGGACAACAAGCTGCTCGATATTGTGGACCTGCGAAAAATGGAGCTTGAGGCTGCCGTGCCTACCAGCGATATCGCGAATGTCGCGCTCCATCAGCGCGTGCTGCTGCGCATTGAGGGCGTACCTCAACAGTTTGAAGGCAAGGTGGTGCGCATCAATCCAGCCACGCAAACCGGATCGCGCTCGGTGCTCGTCTATGTGCAGGTCGACAACCCTCAAGGACTGCTTCGCGCCGGCATGTTCGCCGAGGCCCAGCTGGTGCTGACCTCGAAAGCCGGTGTGATGGCGCTGCCGCAGAACGCAGTGCGCAAAGATGCCAACGGCGCCTATGTTTACGTCATCGAAGGCGAGCGCCTTGCCCGCAAGACTGTGGTCACGGGGATGGACGGTCGCAACGGTAATGAGTTCATGACCGAGATTCAGTCCGGTCTGGACTTTGGCGCCCAGGTCGTGGCCACTGACATGGGCAGCCTGCAGCCCGGTGCTCTGGTGCGCATCGCGCCCGCAAAGTAAGCGGTTCGCCACCACTGCCCACAACGATTTCACGAAAAAAGGACAGCCCGCTCATGTGGTTCACGCGTATCAGCATAGGCAATCCGGTGCTGGCCACCATGATGATGATGGCGTTCGTCGTGCTCGGGCTGTTTTCCTATCAGCGGCTGCGTGTCGATCAGTTCCCGGACGTGACCTTCCCCGTCGTCGTCGTTCAGACCGAATATCCGGGCGCGGCACCGGAAACCGTAGAGAGCGACATCACGCGCAAGGTGGAAGAAGCGGTCAACACCATCAATGGCATCAACAGCCTGACCTCGCGCTCGTATGAAGGACAGTCCGTCGTCATCATCGAATTCGTGCTGACGGTGGATCCGGCACAAGCGGCGCAAGATGTGCGCGAAAAAGTCGCGCTGATCAAGGCGAGCTTCCGCAAGGAAGTCAAAGAGCCGCGCGTGACGCGCTATGACCCGGCAGACCGACCGATCTTCTCGGTGGCCGTCACCAACGATGCCGCCAAGGGCAAATACACGATGCGCGAGCTGACCACCATCGCGGATCAGCTGGTGAAGAAGCGCCTTGAAAATGTGCGGGGCGTCGGTTCAGTCACGCTGGTCGGCGGGGTGAAGCGCGAGATCCAGATCTACGTCAAGCCAGCCGAAATGGAAGCGCTGAACATCAGCGTGGATCAGCTGATCAATGCCGTGCGCAATGAGAATCAGGAACTGCCCGCCGGTTCGGTACGCGCGTCGGCCAATGAACAAGTGGTCCAGGTGCAGGGCCGGATAAAGCGGCCGGAGGATTTCGAGCGCATCGTGGTCGCAACGCGCGGCGGTCATGCCGTCTTGCTCGGACAAGTCGCGCGCGTGGTCGACAGCCAGCAAGAGCAGGAGAATCTCGCGCTGTTCAATGGCCAGCGCACGCTGGCACTGGATGTGCTGAAAGCTCAGGGTCAGAACACGATTGAGGTGGCCGACGGGCTTAAAAAAGTCATCAAGGAGCTGCAGCCCACGCTGGATGCCCTGCATCCGGGCATGAAACTCGAAGTCATCAAGGATGGTTCTCGGCAGATTCGTGTGGGGGTGGAGAATGTGCGCCGCACGCTGATCGAGGGCGCGCTGCTGACCATCCTGATCGTCTTCCTCTTCCTGAACTCGTGGCGTTCGACGGTAATCACAGGCCTGACCTTGCCGGTGTCGCTGATCGGCACCTTCCTGTTCATGGACATGTTCGGCTTCACCATCAACATGATCACGCTGATGGCGCTGTCCCTGTGCGTTGGCCTGCTGATCGATGATGCCATCGTGGTGCGCGAGAATATCGTCCGCCACGCCGGTATGAAAGTAAACGGACGTTACAAGAGTCCGCGTGATGCGGCGCTGATAGGCACACAAGAGATCGGGCTCGCCGTGCTGGCAACCACCTTCTCCATCGTTGCCGTGTTCCTGCCGGTGGGCTTCATGGGCGGCATTATCGGGCGCTTCTTCCATCAATTCGGTGTCACCGTTGCGGCCGCCGTGCTGATCTCGATGTTCGTCTCATTCACGCTCGACCCGATGCTGTCCTCGATCTGGCATGACCCGGCAGTGCATGGCGAGCATGCGCGCCGGGGCTGGTATGCGAACACAATAGGTCGCGTGCTGGAACAATTCGAGCGTCTGGTGCAGTGGTTCTCTCGCGTCTATCAGAAGGCGCTGAAATGGTCGCTGCGGCATCGCGTCGCCACTCTGGTGCTGGCGGTGGCGACGTTCTTCGCCGGGTTCATTCTTCCCGCATCCGGGCTGGTCGGCACGGAATTTGTCCCGCAGGCGGACTACTCGGAAACCGGCGTGATCTACCACACGCCCGTCGGCTCTTCACTGGAATTCACCGAGGGCAAGGCACGACAAGTGGAGGCAGCGCTGCGCACGCTGCCGGAAGTACGCGATCTCTACACCACTATCAACACCGGCACCGCGCAGGGCAAGAATTACGCAACCACCTTCGCGCGGCTCGTACCGCGTGCCGAACGCAAGCGCAGCACGAAGGAACTCAATCAGCCGCTGCGCGAGCAGCTGGCAAAAATTCCGGGCATCACGGTCACGCATGTCGGCACGCTGGATGGCGTGGGCGGCGACAACAAGCAATTACGGCTGTCGATACTGGGCCCCGACCTCAAACAACTGGGCAAGCTCGCCGAAGAGACGACTGCGAAGATTCGCGCCATACAAGGCGTCGTCGACCTCGACTCCAGCCTGAAACCGAACAAGCCCAGCATCTGGATCGAACCCTATCGCGACATCGCGGCGGATCTTGGCGTCGGCGTCACGCAGATCGGCAATACGCTGCGCCCCTTGCTGGCGGGCGATCCCGTCGTCGGCTGGCGCGCGCCGGATGACGAAACCTATGATGTGACGGTTCGCCTCGCCCCTTCCGAGCGCACCAATATTGAAGACCTCTCGCGTCTGCGCCTCGCCAGTACCCAGATGAACAGCGACGGCACGCCGCGCATGGTGCCGCTGCGGCAAGTGGCCAGCATCACGCCCGCCTCGGGTGCCAACCAGATCAACCGGCGCGACCTGAACCGTGAAGTCGAGTTGTCGGCCAACGTGGTGGGGCGCTCTTCAGGGCAGGTCAGCGCGGAAGTCAAAAAAGTACTGGAAAACATGAACTGGCCGCCGGGTTATCGCTATCAGGTCGGCGGCGCGACCAAGAACATGCAGGAATCCTTCGGCTATGCGCTGCAGGCGCTGCTGCTGGCGATCATTTTCATTTACATGATTCTGGCTTCGCAGTTTGCCAGCTTCCTGCAGCCGGTCGCGATCATGTCCGCCTTGCCGCTGACGCTGATTGGTGTTTTCCTGTCGCTGATGTTCTTCCGCTCGACGCTGAATCTGTTCTCCATCATCGGCTTCGTGATGCTGATGGGCTTGGTAACGAAGAATGCCATCCTGCTGGTGGATTTTGCCAATCAGGCGCGCAAGCAAGGCATGGAACGAGGCGCTGCGCTGCTCGAAGCAGCCCACGTGCGACTGCGACCCATCCTGATGACGACGCTGGCGATGGTGTTCGGCATGATCCCGCTGGCGCTGGGCCTCGCCGAGGGTTCGGAACAGCGCGCGCCGATGGGGCAGGCGGTGATCGGCGGGATCATTACCTCGTCGATCCTGACGCTGGTCGTGGTCCCCGTGATCTATACCTGGCTGGATGATTTTGCGATCTGGGCGCGCCGTCGTTTCTTGTCGCATCCGGCAGACGCTGCGGCGGGCGGCACGGCGCCGATGGCGAGTGTGGCTGCCAAAAAGGATGACCCCGTTTGATAAAATCGCAAGCTTTCTGCCTGGCTGCTGAACTGATACTGAACTGATACTGAACTGATACTGAACTGATACTGATTACCGATACTGATGACCCTTGCAGACTAAAGCCATGAACATAGAACAAGCCCGCGTGAACATGATCGAGCAGCAGATCCGGACCTGGGATGTGCTCGACAATGAAGTCCTGAAAACTCTGGTGGCCGTGCGCCGCGAGGCCTTCGTGCCTGCGGCCTATCAGGCACTGGCCTTTGTTGACACCGAGATCCCGCTGCCCGGTGGCGAGAACATGCTCTCGCCCAAGCTGGAGGCGCGGCTGTTGCAGGAAGCCGCGATCAAAGACACGGATTCCGTGCTCGAGATCGGCACTGGCTCCGGTTATATGGCAGCGCTGCTAGCGAATCATGCGCGGCACGTGACCTCGATCGAAATTCTTCCTGAGCTGAAGTCGCTCGCAGAAAACAATCTCTCGGCCTATGGCGTGGCCAACGTGAACGTTGAGCTGGGCAATGGCGCGCAGGGATGGGCCGGCAGCGGCACCCGTGCCGCGCCCTGGGACGTGATCATGATCTCCGGCGCGCTGCCCGTGCTGCCACGGGTTTTCCTAGAACAGTTGAACGTGGGCGGTCGCCTGCTGGCCATCATCGGCGAAGCCCCGGTGATGTCCGCCTGCCTGTTCACGCGCACGGCACAGGATGCGTGGAGCGAGACAAAGCTCTTCGAAACCTGCATCAAGACCCTGCGCGAAGCGGAAGCCCCCCCGGCATTCCATTTCTGAATTGACGAAGCCACCCCTCATGGAACACCTCTCTCCTGCAGAACTCGCCCAGTGGCTGGCAGATGCCGGGCGCGATCAGCGCGCTGCCCCCGTGCTGCTGGACGTACGCGAACCCTGGGAATTCGAGACGTGCCGTATTCCGGGCTCGCAGCTAATGACGATGGCCAGTGTTCCGGCGCGACAGGAAGAGCTGGATCCCGATCAGGCTCTGGTCTGCATCTGTCACCATGGCGCGCGCAGCATGCAGGTGGCGGCCTTCCTTGAGCGCGCAGGTTTCAACAAGGTGTACAACCTGACGGGTGGCGTGCATGGCTGGGCCTTGCAGGTCGACCCGTCGATGCCGACGTATTGATGTTGTGGTGGCCCGATCTCCATCGGATGCAGTTTCTACGGACAAAAGAATGCGAACAACTCGATTAGCATCACTGATGACCAGTGTCTTCCTGAGCATGCATACGATGGATGCGCAGGCACTCGATCTGCTGCAGGCTTACCGTGACGCACAAGCGTATGACAGCCAGTTCGCCAGCGCCCGCGCCACCCGCGAGGCCAACCTGGAAAAAACGGTGCAGGGCCGGGCCGGCCTGCTGCCGCAAGTGGGCATCAATGGCAGCGCGAGCAAAATCGAAGGCGAGTCATCGCAGAGCGGCAACATCAGCTACAACGCCAACACGCTGCAGCTGCAAGTGCAGCAACCGCTGTACCGTCCTGCGAATATGGCAGCCTATGAGCAGAGCAAGCTGCAAGTCGCTGCCAGCGAAACCCAGTTCGAGCAGGCCAAGGCCGATCTGGCGCTGCGCGTCGCACAGGCGTATTTCGATGTGCTGACCGCGCAGGATGCGCTGGTCTTCATCCGGGCACAAAAAGCCGCTATCACCGAGCAATTGGAGTCGGCAAAGCGCAATTTTGAAGTCGGCACAGCCACCATCACCGACACTCACGAAGCTCAGGCACGCTTCGATCTGGCCATGGCACAGGAGATCGCTGCGCTCAATGATCTGGAAGTCAGACGCAACCTGCTGGCGCAAATCACCGGCACTTTGCCGGGCGAGCTGAACGGGCTGCGCGCTGGTGTGCGTCTCAGCCCTCCCGAGCCGCAGACTATCCGGCCGTGGGTCGAGAGCGCGGAAGCAAATAATTTTTCCGTGATCTCGCAGGCATTCATCGCAGAGTCAGCCAAGGTGGATATCGAACGCAGTCGCAGCGGCCACAAGCCGACCATCGATGCGGTCGCCAGCTATGGACAGAACAAGGGCTTCGCCTTTGCGCCCCCACTCACCATCACTACGGCCTCGGTCGGCGTGCAATTCAACCTGCCGGTCTATTCGGGCGGATCGACCAGCAGCCTGATACGACAGGCGATGTCTGCCGAAGACAAAGCGCGCGCCGATCTCGATACGGCCCGTCGCAATGCGGCACAAGCTGCGCGCACCGCTTTTCTGGGGGTGCAGAATGGTCTTTCTCAGGTCAGGGCGCTTGAAGCTGCAGAGACCTCCAGCAGCTCGGCACTTGAATCCAATCGCCTCGGGTATGAAGTCGGCGTGCGCATCAATATCGACGTGCTCAACGCGCAGCAGCAGCTGTACTCTACCCGACGCGATCTGGCGAAAGCGCGCTATGACACGCTGGTCAACGGGCTGCGGCTGAAAGCGGCGGTCGGCACACTGAGCGAAGCGGATCTTGCAGAGCTCAACAGCCTGCTGGAGACACGCTGAATTTGGAGTTTTCGAAGGTCTGCTTAATCGAATTGAAAGCCCCCTGCGCACCCTTCGTTTAGCCGAGCAATCATGCAATGAAACTCTCGGTCACACCGGTTTTCGGGAGCAAAGAAGCAGCTATACTGAGCGACAATAAATAGAACGATCGTGCGGCAATATCAGCGCCTCGACATCGCTGGCACGAACAAAAAAATCCGCAGAACTACAGGCGCCCCAGGCCTGAAGTTTTTTTATGTTGAGCAAGCCCCGCAGGTGCGTCAGGACTCCTGACGTTTTTTTAATCAGTCAGAACATCATGAACCTCACGCCCTTTGCCCGCCTACTTATCGTTCCCACTGTTTTTGCATCGCTGCTGGCTGCCTGCGGCGAGAAAAAACCTGCCGCGCCCGCGCCGGGCGCGGGTGCACCGCCACCCGCCAATGTCGCCACCATCAGCATCGCCCCGGAACAGGTCGCGAACGTGACCGAACTGCCCGGCCGCATCGAGGCCATACGCAATGCCGAGGTACGTGCGCGCGTCGGCGGCATCGTCCAGAAGCGTCTGTTCAATGAAGGCAGCGAAGTGCGCGCCGGGGCAACGCTGTACCAGATTGATCCAGCGCCTTTTCAGGCTGCCGTCAGCAATGCAGAAGCGGTGCTGTCGCGCGCAGAGGCCCATCTGGGACAGGCCACTACGCGACTGAACCGTTATCGCGCACTGGTTGACACTAATGCGATCAGCAAGCAGGAATTCGATGACGCTCAGAGTGCACAAAAACTGGCCGCCGCCGATGTCGCGGCCGCGAAGGCCTCGCTGGATACCGCGAAGCTGAGCCTGTCTTATGCAACCATCACCGCCCCCATCACCGGCCGCATCGGTCGCACACTGGTAACTGAGGGTGCGCTGGTGACTGCGAACGATCCGACCGCGCTCGCCATTATTCAGCAACTGGATCCGATCTACGTGACGCTCACGCAGTCATCCGTGGAGATGTCGCAGCTGCGCGAGAAAGTCGCGCAGTCCGGTCACCATGGCGTCAAGTCCAAGCTCACCCTGGTGACGGAAGACGGCAAGTCCTATCCGCATGCTGGCCAGCTGCTGTTCTCGGAGGCGACGGTCGATCCGAATTCAAGCTCCATCATCCTGCGCGCGCAATTCCCCAATCCTGAGCGTTCGCTCCTGCCGGGCATGTATGTGCGTGTCAGACTCGAGCAGGGCGTGCGTGCGAACACCATCACGGTGCCGCAACAGGCCGTGATGCGCACCGCCGATGGCTCGATGGTGATGACGGTGGATGCCGAGGGCAAGGTCGCTCCGCGCCCGGTGAAAACCGGGGGCGCCTATGGCAGCAGCTGGATCGTGACTTCGGGCCTGAAAGAGGGCGATGTGGTGATCGTCGAAGGCCTGCAGAAGGCCAAGCCCGGCGCTACCGTGAAAGCCAGTCCATGGCAGCCGGGCGGCGCACCTGCAGGCGCCACACCCGCAGCGGCCGCCGCACCCGCCCCCGCCGCCACGCCCGAGAAAAAATAAGGAAGCACCGTCATGGCCAAGTTTTTCATCGATCGCCCGGTCTTCGCCTGGGTGATCGCGCTGTTCATCCTGCTGGCGGGCGTGCTTGCCATTCCCAACCTGCCCATCTCCCAGTACCCGCAGATCGCTCCGCCCACCGTCATCGTCAACTCGATTTATCCGGGCGCCTCGGCACAGACGGTGGACGAAAGCGTCACCAGTCTCATCGAACAGGAGATGAACGGCGCGGAGAACATGCTGTATATCGAGTCGCAGAGCCAGTCGGATGGCGGCTCGACGGTCTCGGTCACGTTCAAGAACGGCACCAACCCCGAACTGGCTGCGGTGGATGTACAGAACCGGCTCAAGCGTATCGAGGCACGTCTGCCACAGGCCGTCGTTCAGCAGGGCGTGACCATCACCCGCGCACGCAGCAACCTGCTGATGTTCGTGAACCTGATCTCGACCACGGGCGAGCAGTCGCCGGTGGCGCTGGGTGACTATCTTGCGCGTAATGTCGTCAACGAGATCAAGCGTATCCCCGGCGTAGGCGTGGTGCAGCTGTTCGGCACCGAGCGCGCGATGCGCATCTGGGTCGATCCTGACAAGCTGCTGGGCTTCAAGCTCACGCCAACAGATGTCGTGAATGCGATCCGGGCGCAGAATGCGCAGTTCTCCGCCGGTGTGCTGGGTGACCTGCCGGCTCCGGGCACGCAGCGCATCGCGACCTCCATCGTCGTCACCGGCCAGATGGCCACGCCCGAGGAATTCGGCAACATCGTGCTGCGTGCCACGCCCGGTGGCGCGACCGTGCGAATCCGCGATGTCGGCATGCCCGAAGTGGCTGGCCAGTCCTACGGCTTTGCGGCGCGCCTGAATGGCAAGGACATTGCAGCGATCGGCATCCAGCTGACGCCAACCGCGAACGCGCTCGAAACTGCCAAGCTGGTGCGCGCGAAGATGGCGGATCTGCAGAAATACTTCCCGGCCGGCGTCGACTACAAGATCCCGTACGACACCTCGCTGTTCATCAAGATCTCGATCGAGGAAGTCGTCAAGACCCTGATCGAAGCTGTCGTGCTGGTGTTCCTCGTGATGCTGCTGTTCCTGCAGAGCCTGCGTTACACGCTGATTCCCGCGATTGTGGTGCCCGTGTCGCTGATGGGCACGTTCGCAACCATGATGATGCTGGGCTACTCGATCAATGTGCTGACCATGTTCGGCATGGTGCTGGCCATTGGCATCCTGGTCGATGATGCGATCGTGGTGGTGGAGAACGTCGAGCGCATCATGAGCGAAGAAGGCTTGCCGCCCCGAGAGGCGACAGTCAAGGCGATGTCCCAGATCACCGGAGCGATCGTCGGCATCACGGCCGTGCTGATCGCGGTGTTCGTACCGATGGCGTTTTTCACCGGCTCGGTCGGCGCGATCTATCGGCAATTCTCGGTCTCGATGGTGTCATCGATGGTGTTCTCGGCGGTCATGGCACTGACCCTGACGCCGGCCCTGTGCGCGACGCTGCTCAAACCTGTGGACCCGAACCATCATGAGCGCAAAGGGCTGTTCGGCGCATTCAACCGGCTGTTCCGGCGTACGACCGAGAGCTATCAGAACGGTGTAGCCAAGATGCTCAAGACAACGGTGCGCTATATGGTGCTGTATGGCGTGATCATCGCGGCCGTGGTGTGGATGGCCATACGCATGCCCACCGCTTTCCTGCCGGCCGAAGATCAGGGGTACCTGCTGGCCAATGTGCAGCTGCCACCGGGCGCGAGCACTGGCCGCACGCTGGATGTGATGAAGCAGGCGGAGAATTATTTTCTCAAGCAGCCGGGCGTTGAAGGTATTGTCTCCGTCACCGGCTTCAGCTTTTCCGGCAATGGCCAGAACGGCGGCCTGCTGTTTGTGCCCCTGAAAGACTGGAAAGAGCGCGAAGACCCGAACCTGAGTTCGCAGGCGATTGCGCAGCGGGCGATGTCGCTGATGATGACGATACGCGATGCGATTGTCTTCACCGTCAACCCGCCGGCGATCCGCGAGCTGGGCAATGCGACCGGCTTCTCGCTGCGCCTGCAGGACCGCGCGGGGCTCGGTCATGACGCCCTGCTGGCCGCACGCAACCAGCTGCTCGGCATGATGGCCAAGAGCCCGGTGATCAAGGGCGCGCGCCCGGAGGGCATGGAAGACTCTCCGCAGCTCAAGCTGGAGATCGATCGCGACAAGGCCAATGCGCTCGGTGTCGCCGTCTCGGACATCAATGCCACCTTGTCGGGCACCTTCGGTTCGGTGTACGTGAACGACTTCCCGAATGTCGGGCGCCAGCAGCGGGTGATCGTGCAGGCGCTGCCAGAGAAGCGCCTGATGCCCGAAGACCTGGATAAGCTGCATGTCCGCAACGCACAGGGCAGCATGGTGCCGATGTCGGCCTTCATGCGCAGCAGCTGGATCAATGGTCCGGTGCAGCTGGTGCGTTTCAATGGCTACCCGGCGATGAAGATCCAGGGCGATGCCGCCCCGGGTGCCTCCTCGGGTGATGCGCTGGCCGAAGTCGAGCGACTGGTCGCGCAGCTGCCGGCCGGCATCGGCTATGAGTGGGCGGGTCAGTCGTTCGAAGAGAAGGCTGCCGGCTCAACGGCGAGTTTGCTGTTTGCCCTGTCTCTGCTGGCGGTCTTCCTCGTGCTGGCAGCGCTGTACGAGAGCACGTCGATACCGGTCGCAGTGCTGCTGGTGGTGCCGCTGGGGGTGCTGGGCGCCGTGGCGTTCACGGTGTTCCGCGGCATGCCGAATGACGTGTACTTCAAGGTCGGCCTGATCGCGATCATCGGCCTGTCGGCAAAGAATGCCATCCTCATCATCGAGTTCGCCAAAGACTTGCAGGCCGATGGCATGGATCTGATCGAAGCCACGCTCACCGCCGTGAAGCTTCGCTTCCGCCCGATCATCATGACCTCGCTGGCGTTCATCCTCGGCGTGCTGCCGCTGGTGATCGCCACCGGTGCAGGCTCGGCGAGCCAGCGCGCGATCGGCACCGGCGTGATGGGCGGCATGATCACGGCCACCGTGCTCGCGGTGTTCTTTGTCCCGGTATTTTTCGTGGTAGTCCGTCGCATTTTCAAGGGCAGCGAGCGACAGCGCAAACTCTATGCGGCCCACCTGCATCAGAACGAGGCATAACAATGACAAGAAAACTCACTCTCCCCGTCGTCGTATTGGCTGGCGCCATGACGCTGTCAGGCTGCCAGATCATGCCGACGTTTTTCAAGCCGGCGGCACCGGTGCCTTCGAGCTATCCGACAGGTGACAGCGCGACCGTGAAACCGGTAGCGGATATCGGCTGGAATGACTTCTTCCAGAACCCCGATCTGCGCGAGGCGATCAGCACCGCGCTGAACAACAACCGCGATCTGAAGACAGCGATCCTGCGCATTGAAGAAGCGCGTGCGCTGTACAACATTCAGCGCGCAGATCAGCTGCCCACGGTGAATGCGACCGGTGGCCTGACCACCTCGCGCCAGCTGCTGGCGGGCACGATGCGCGAGAACACCGTCTATCAGGTCGGGCTGGGCATGGCGGCGTTCGAGCTGGATTTCTTTGGCCGCGTGAAAAATCTGTCTGCGGCCGCCCTGTCGCAGTACATGGCAACCGAAGAAGCGCGTCGCGCATTCCAGATCTCGCTGATCGGCGAAGTCGCCAAGGCCTGGCTGACCGAGCGTGCACTGGCTGAACAAAAGCAGCTGGCCGAGCGCACATTCAAGGCCAGGGAAAGTTCGCGTGAACTGGTAAAGAAGCGGCTCGACGCCGGTATTGCGAATGCACTGGAATTTCAGCAGAGCGAGAGCCTGGTGCAGTCGGCCCGCGTGTCATTGCTCGCGCTGCGCCGTCAGCATGCACTGGCCGTGAACGCCTTGACGCTACTGACCGGCTCCAGCCTGAAACTGCCACCTCAGACAGCGACGCTGTCGAACCAGGTGATCACTGCCGATATCGGTGCCGGACTGCCGTCGGATTTGCTCGCGCATCGCCCTGATATCCGCGCTGCCGAACAGCGCCTGCGTGCAAGTCAGGCCAACATCGCTGCCGCCCGCGCGGCTTTCTTCCCGCGCATCTCGCTGACTGCCGGCTTCGGTCTGGCCAGCGGCGATCTGGGCGATCTGTTCGATACCGGTTCGCGCACCTGGAATTTTGCGCCGCAGCTGGTGCTGCCCATCTTCGACAACGGCCGCAATAAATCCGGCCTGAGTCTGGCGGAAGTGCGCAGCAATATCGCCATCGCCGACTATGAAAAAACCATTCAGGTCGCTTTCCGCGAGGTTGCCGATGCGCTGGCCGCACGCGCTACACTGGCTGAGGAAATCGATGCGCAAAAGGCGGTACGTGATGCGCAGTTCGAACGCCTGTCACTCGCGCAGGCGCGCTACCAGAACGGCATTGCCAATTATCTGGATGTGCTGGATGCCGAGCGCGAGCTGTTCAACGCCGAACAGGCACTGGTGCAGTCGCAGCTGCTGAAGCTCACGAATGCGGTCGATCTGTATCGTTCGCTGGGAGGTGGTCTGACTAAGGCGGAGAAGCAGTAAAAGGATTTTTCATCCTATACAGCACGTGTTCTCTTAACGGATGTCCGGGCGCAATGCCCGGATGTTCGAAAGTCTCGCCGTCGGACACCATTCCAATCCTCGACATCACTGCTCTTGAGCGTAGATTTTGTATTGCAGTAAATGCGACAATTTCCTTGAAGCCGCTTAGCTGTCGTCCGCTATTTCGGTATGCAGAATCGCATGGGTTGACATGATGGCTGCCATGGCAAGGCGAGTACGTGAAATACCTTCAGATGCAGACACCATCGACTCAGGCCGAAGCCGGTTCGAACAAATGTGGCCGGATTTTGCAGTCATCGAAGTTAACCAAAAGCTGGTCAGGCGGGCAGGCGAAATCTCAGAAGTATTCGCGCTGAGAGTTTACGACAGCGTACAGCTCGCGGCGGCACAGCGACTGCATCAGAGTTCAAGGGGAAGGATGATGTTTGCCTGCTTCGATAAACGTCTGCAAAAAGCGGCTGCCGTGATGGGTTTGCAGGTACTAGACCTTTCCTGACCCACGCTCGGAATTGATCCGTAGCTGATTCAGCACCTCGGATATCAGCCGCACGGTTTTTTCGGTAGCTCCGCGATGTGCTTGCGTAAACTGCGCTGCACTCGCGGACACTTCCTGAAGCTTGGGGGTATTGATCAGCCACTCCAGCCACTCGGTGAACAAGGCCTCTGCATCGCTCACCCTGACCGCGACACCGGCTGACACGGCATCTTCCGTAATCTGCGCGAAATTGAACATATGCGGCCCCACGAACACCGGTCTGCCACATGACAGTGCCTCGATCAGGTTCTGACCACCCAGCGGCAGCAGACTGCCGCCAATGAAGGCCATGTCGCAGGCTGCGTAGTAGGCGAACATCTCGCCCAGCGAGTCGCCCAGCAGGATGTGCACCTGCGGCGACAAGATGTCTGACCCGAGCCGAGAGCGACGCAGGTAGTCGAGCCGGCGCTGCTCCAGCAGTTTCGCGACTTCTTCAAAGCGCTGCGGATGACGCGGCACGATGACCAGCAGCGTTTCCTGTGGCAGCGTTGCACGCATGTAGGCATCGAGCAGCAGCACTTCTTCGCCTTCACGGGTGCTGGCGCACAGTAGCACTGGCCTCGGCCCGAACTGGCTGCGCCATTGCGCACCCAGCTCAAGCATCGGTTCGGGCGGAGTGATATCGAATTTCAGGCTGCCGGTCACGACCACGTTCGCGGCTCCGAGCTGACGCAAGCGTTCAGCATCCGAGGCGGTTTGTGCGGCGAACAGGCTGATTTTTTTTGCAGCCTCTGCGAACAGACCGGCAAAGCGCTGTGCACGTCGCAAGGATTTTTCTGACAAGCGCGCATTCACCAGAGCGACGGGCACGCCCTCCTGATGGCAACTGTGAATCAGTGAAGGCCAGACTTCGGTTTCCATCAGCACGCACAGTGATGGACGAGCTGCCTGCACGAAACGCCGAGTCATGCTCAGTGTGTCATATGGAAGGTAGGACTGCAGCACGCGGGCCTCTTTGCCGAACAAGGCCGCACCGGTCGTGCGCCCGGTGGGAGTCATGTGCGTAAGCAAAAT
>JACCDP010023154.1_pt1 | contig 61291 bp, 56 predicted proteins | sample 7445841 | NCBI WGS metagenome assembly JACCDP01 (sample SAMN15323441, study PRJNA562643) | freshwater metagenome | isolation source: river surface water | place: USA:Blue River Watershed | collected 2017-08-17 | reverse complement strand
GCCATTTTCATATGGCTCCGTACCCCGATTTTGCTTACTTTTGCACACAACTTATGGCACAGATTGAATTACTACTTCCCAAGATGGGAGAGAGTGTTGCAGAAGCAACCATTATCAAGTGGGTAAAAAAGGAAGGCGAAGCGGTGAAAGCCGACGAGCCGATCATTGAAATTGCTACGGATAAAGTAGATAGCGAGGTACCATCACCAGAGGATGGAACGCTTTTGAAATGTTTGGTGAAAGAAGGTGATGTTGTTCAAGTTGGACAACCCATTGCCATCATTCAAACCGGTGCCGCTGAAGCGCCAGTTGTTGTTGCGGCACCTGCTGCTGCAGCACCTGATCCTGCTGCAGCGCCGATGGCTGATATTCCTTTTGTTCCAGCTGCTGATGCCAATGCGACCATCGTTTCCGGCGATCGTTTTTACTCGCCTTTGGTGAAGAACATGGCCAAATCGGAAGGGATTTCTCAAGCTGAATTGGACGCTATTCCAGGTTCGGGTCAAGGTGGACGTGTGACCAAAGATGATTTGAAAAATTATTTGACCACTCGCGGTCAACAAGCTCCAGCGGGAGCTCCTGCAGTTGCATCTGCCCCCGCTGCACAAGCAGCTGCAGCGCCTGCTATGGAGGCACCCAAAAAGGCTTCTGTCAGTGTGAATGGCAATGATGAAATTGTTCAGATGGACCGCATGCGCAAGTTGATTGCAGATCACATGGTCATGAGCAAGCAGGTTTCTCCTCACGTTACCAGTTACGTGGAAGCTGACTTGACCAACGTGGTCATGTGGAGAGACAAAGTGAAAAAGAATTTTGAGCAGAAAGAAAAAACCAAATTGACTTTTACACCCATATTTATTGAAGCAGTTGCTAAGGCAATCAAAGATTTCCCTGGTGTTAACGCCTCAGTAGACGGTGATAAAATTATTTTGCGCGGTGATATCAATATCGGAATGGCAACAGCGTTGCCTTCTGGTAATTTGATTGTTCCGGTTATCAAAAATGCAGACCAGTTGAATTTGGTGGGCATTGCCAAGAAAGTGAATGACTTGGCCGATCGTGCAAGGAACAATAAATTGTCACCCGACGATATTCAAGGTGGAACCTACACTTTGACAAATGTGGGATCGTTTGGAAACGTAATGGGAACGCCGATTATCAACCAACCCCAAGTAGCGATTTTGGCGGTAGGAGCTATTCGCAAGAAACCCGCAGTTATCGAGACAGCCGCTGGCGATTTTATCGGCATCCGTCACATGATGTTCCTTTCTCATAGCTATGACCACAGAATTGTGGATGGCGCATTGGGTGGAAGGTTTGTTAGACGAGTAGCAGATTATTTGGAGAATTGGGATGTAAATCGCGATATTTGAGTACATTAACAACAAAATCATCCGTATGGATACGTTGAAAAAACTTGTTTTATTATTGTTTCTAGCCTTGGTTGCACCTGCAATGATGGCCCAAAAGGAAACCCCTGCTAGCTTTGAAGAGGCTAACACCCTTATTGAGGAAAAGTTGTGGGATCAAGCGGTGATCGAGTGGCGAAAGCTAATCGCGAAGAAACCAATGAATGCCAACTACCATTTCAAATTGGGACGTTGCTTATTGGAAACCAAAGACAAGAAAGATGCGTTGGAGCATTTGGAAACGGCCTGCGGAAGTGGTAAGTTCTCCAAGAACTATGATCCATATGATGAGTCTGAAGAGTTGGCGCCATTTGAGGCATTGGCATATTTGGCGAAGGCACAACACCTGAACAACAAGCCGGAAGATGCCTTGGATTCCTACGAAATGTTGAAGACCAAACTTCCTGCGAAGCATATTTTAATGGCCGATTTGCCCAGACAACAAGAAATGTGTGAAGAGGCGAAATTGCAATTGAAATCGCCCAAGAACCACAAGATTGTGAGTCTTGGAAAAGGAATCAATACGGAATACAAAGATTTTAATGCTGTTGCTCCAAAGGATTTGAGCATTTTGTATTTTAGTTCCAATCGTGAAAGAGCGGATTCAAGCAATGCCCGTTTGGTTGATCCAGAGACGATGGCGTACTTGGACGATATGTACATGAGTTTCCGCGGAGCTTCTAACAAATGGGGACCCGCAGAATTGATTAATATCAACGCCAATGTTTCAGATCGAGTTTGTGCGATTTCAGCTGATGGACATACCTTGTTTATTGCAAGAGGTCCAAGGGATGATTCAGAATTTTTAATGTCGATGTTGGTTGGAGAAACTTGGATTGATCCAATTCCTTTGAGTTCAACCATCAATTCCTCTTTCCAAGAAATGGACATGACGGTTACGCCAGACGGTAAGACCATTTATTTCTCAAGTAACCGTCCCAATGGTCTTGGAGGATTTGATTTGTACCGATCCAATTTGGAAAAGAACGGAGAGTGGTCTGAGCCTGAGAATTTGGGTGAGTTGATCAACACCAAATACAACGAATTGTCTCCATCGATTGGAGGGAATGGTAAAATTTTATACTTCTCTTCTGAGGGTCACAACACAATGGGTGGATACGATTTGTTCTCTTCCAAAATTGAGAAGAAAGGCGTATTAGGAAACGCTGTAAACGTAGGTTACCCGTTGTCTACAACAGACGATGATTATTATTTCCAGGCTATTCCCGTTTCGAGAAAAGGATTTATTACTTCTTCTAAAATTGGTGGAACTGGACTTCAGGACATTTATGAAGTAACATTGGCGAGAGACCCGAATGAGGCTCCCGTTATTTTAAAAGGATTTGTACAGTTGATGGCAGGTAAGATGATGCCAACTGGAATGAAGGTAGTGGCCAAGGCAATAGATGAAGATTTGAAAGTGGAAACCAATTTGGAGGCTGCTGCGTTTGAAATGAAATTACCTCCATGTGCCAAGTACAACGTACAGGTAATGCAGGAAAAAACTGTATTGAATGAATTTACCGTGGATGCTTGTTGCGACGAGAGTATGATGAGCATAGAACATGAGTTCTATATCTTCCCAATCACCAAGAAGCAGCCTGTTAAAGCTGATTTGACTGCGAAGAATACCCCCAAGAAAACGACAGGTGAAGATGCTGAGAAGGCGGCTAAAAAGGCGGAGAAAGAAGCCAAGAAAGCGAAAGAAGAAGAGGAGAAAAAGTTGAGAGAGGCTGAGAAGAAGGCTGAGAAGAAGGCCAAGGATGCAGCCAAAGAGGCTGAGCAAATGGCCAAGAAAATAGAGAAAGCCGAGAAGCAAGGTTTGGCTGCACGTCCAAAGCCAGCTGGAGCCAAAGAGAAATTGACGCCTACGCAATACTTCTTTACCTATGGTGTTTTCAAAGTGAATTTGGAAGATATGGGCTTGTTTGTCGAAGAGGTGGCCTTATTGGTGGAGAAGAGAGGTTTGGTGGAGATTGATGTCTATGCTTCTTCTTCAAAGGTGCCTCGCTCTAACAAGCGAAGCAACGAGGAGTTGGCTGAGCAAAGAGCTTCGGATGCCAAGGCTACAATTAGAAAGGAATTGGAAAGAATGGGCTATGTGGAGGGCATACACTTCACATTTAGAAAAATTACATGGGGAGTCAATGGAAAGGAATTCCAGAATGATGCCAAGGAGAACAAGGAGATTTATGAGAAGTCTCAATATGTTGAGCTCTCAGCAGAAGGGTAATAACAACTAGTAAATAATTGAAACCCCCAGAAATTGGGGGTTTTATTTTTGATATGAAATACAACTTTAATTTAAAGAAGCCACTTGCGTTTTTTGATTTGGAAACTACAGGTGTGGATGTGGGGAAAGATCGTATTGTCGAATTGGCCATTGTGAAAGTGATGCCCAATGGACAAGTACACAAGATGCCGCATGAGGGTCAAGATCGATTGGTATTTAACCCGGAAATACCCATTCCCATTGAGTCGTCTTTGATTCATGGCATTTACCCTGAAGATGTGCGCAATGCACCTACCTTTAAAGAGCTTGCTCCCAAGTTGTATCAGTTCTTATTTGACTGTGATTTGGCTGGTTTTAATTCCAATAAATTTGATTTGCCTTTGTTGGCAGAGGAGTTTTTGCGCGCAGGAATTGATTTTGATGTTGAAGGAAGAAACTTGATTGATGTTCAAGTATTGTTTCATTTGATGGAGCCACGCAATTTGTCTGCAGCATTGAAGTTTTACACTGGAAATAAGTTGGAAGATGCTCATGAAGCCATGCCCGATGTAATTGCCACTGCGGATGTTTTGAATGCGATGATTGATCGCTACAAAGATGTGAGTTTGGAGTCGGAAAATGGGGCTTGGTTGCCGGTACAGAATGACATGGAAGTATTGCATCAAACCAGTGAGAGAAGAAAGAAAGTGGATTTGGTGGGTCATATTGTTATGAATGACAAAGATGAACCATGCTTCAATTTCGGTAAGCACAAGGGAAAAACAGTCGAGCTAGTTTTTGCGATGGAACCTGGTTATTATGGTTGGATGATGCAGGCAGATTTCCCATTGTTTACCAAGAAAGTTTTAAAACAATTGAAAGAGCAGTATTCGTGAAGAAACGTATAATCGTTTTGGTTTCCAATGACCTGACCTTTGATCGTCGGGTAGAAAAAACCTGCGATTTGTGGACGAGTAAAGGTTGGCAGCTGAGTTTGATTGGCGTGCTGAAGGAGCATAGTATTGCGCTTGACAGAGGCTATAGAACAGAAAGGCTCCGCACATTTTTTGAGAATGGTGCTGGATTTTATATTGTGCTTCAGGTCAAATTGTTTTTCTATTTGATGTTTCACCCAGCTGATGTGATTTGGGCCAATGATTTAGATACTTTATTGCCAGCACGAATCGTTGGGAAGTTGAAAGGAATTCCGGTTATTTATGACAGTCACGAGTTGTTTACGGAAGCCGAAGGATTAACCGGAAGACCGATGGTCAAGGGAATTTGGAAAATGGTTGAGCGACTTTGTTTTCCTGGATTGAAAAGAGTATTGACGGTGAATGATTCAATCGCTGCTATTTTCAAGAATCGCTACAAGAACGATGTACAAGTAATTCGCAATGTGCCGGTCGGGAATCGCCAAGCCATACAACCATTGGATGTTGAACTTCCCGAAGGCAAGAAGATTATTTTACAGGGAGCTTATATCGATCCCGATCGCGGTGGCGAGGAGTTGGTGGAGGCAATGCGATTTATTCCGGCTGTGCATCTTATCGTGGTTGGCAGTGGAAGGGCAATCCCCGCCATGAAAAGTTCAGCGGGTGATAATGTCATTTTTTTTGATCGCATGCCGCATGACAAACTTCGGTCGATAACAGCCTCATGTGATTTGGGATTGAGTTTGGATAAGCCCACCCATGACAATTACAAATATTCTCTGCCCAACAAGTTGTTTGATTATTGGCAGGCGGGTATTCCGGTTTTGGCGAGTCCGATGATTGAGGTGGAGAAGTTGATTTTGAAATACGAAGCAGGACAGATTTTGAGGTCTTGGTCACCTCGAGAAATCGCAACCCAGATTGAAGAAATATTGAACAGCGAGCATTACACCGTTTGGAAGAAAAATACGCGTCTTGCCGCAGAAGAGAACACGTGGGAAAAGGAAGTAACGACCATTGAAAAATGGATTGACGAGCTGTCTTAATTTTTAGCCTTGAGCATTCGTTTCAAGGTAATCCAGGGAATATTCAGCGCATACCAAATTAGTGGCAATGTCGATTTTTTCATTCGCAGTTCTTCGGTATATAGTTTCGAATTGAATTGCTTGGAAATGCCAGTGGCTTCGCAATGTGCAAAAACAAGTTGGGTGGTGAGTTTATCACCTTTGATTTGGTTTAATTTGAGATGGAATTGGTAATCGCCCAGCACCTTCCATTGGGGGTCAAACAAGTTCGAATCAAAACAATCTTTTCGGTACATACATCCTTGCTGATGAACGCTATTTTTCCAGATCAGCTTCCAACCAAATTCGGAATGGAATCGTTCGGGTACCCATGCACTTTTTCTGTTTTCATTGATCACATCTCCTGTTGCAACGCGGTATTTGGGATGGAACAAATAACTCATTAATTTTTGAAATACATCGTCATTGGCAAGGCGATCATCAGCCCCCATGAAATATAGCCATTCTCCTTGGGCGTGGGCTATCCCTTTGTTGAATGCATCATAAATGCCGCTGTCCTTTTCTCGGTGCCATTGGATTTTGGTTTCAAATTTCTTGAGAATGGAAGTCGTGACTTCGTCTTGGGAGTGATTGTCTTGAACGACAATCTCGATATGCGGGTAAGTTTGATCAAGGACAGACTGAATGGCTCTTTCAAGACATTCGCCAGAGTTGTAGCAGGGTATGATGACACTGATGAGCATCATTTGTTTTCTGCACGGGTTAGGGTGTTTCCTTGACAAATCCAAACATCGCCATTGAATTTCTGCATGGCGATGTAATCGTGTGAGGCCATGAGCACGGCCGTTCCGGATTGAGAAATTTGATACAGGAGTTCGGTGATTTCTAAACTCATTTGGGGATCAAGGTTTCCTGTCGGCTCGTCAGCAATAATCAATGAAGGTGTATTGAGCAATGCACGTGCAATCGCAACGCGCTGTCTTTCTCCGCCACTCAATTGGTGTGGCTTCTTTTCACTTTTGTCATGAAGGCCAACGCTTTCTAGTGATGATTCAATTCGGCTACGCATCGCCTCTTCGGCTTTCCATCCTGTTGCTTCTAGTACAAAGGCCAAGTTCTCATATACCGTTCTGTCACTGAGTAATTCAAATTCTTGAAATACGATTCCAATTTTTCTTCTTAGAAAGGGGATGTCTTTTCTTTTGATATTTTTCAAATCATAGCCGCAGCACGTAGCCTCATGTGCATCAATCTCATGATCCGCGTACAAAGTTTTTAAAAAGCTACTTTTTCCGCTTCCACTTTTTCCGATGAGAAAAACAAATTCGCCTGGTTGAATATCGAAATTGATGTTTTCCAAAATGCGAATTTTAGACTGGGAAATGTTTCCTTTTACGATTTGTACAATGGCTTGGCTCATGAGGTGAAATTAGAAATAAAAAAGGGCGACTCTTGATAGAACCGCCCTTTTTATTGACAATGAATTTTCTATTACTTGATCAAATCTTTTTTCTTCAATTTGGCATTCAAGATTACTTCGTTTACTACAACTTCCATGTTTTGTCCAGAAGCTGAAGTTTTGATTCTAGAAGGGAATTTGATTCCATCCACTTCTTTGTATTCCAAAATGGTAGTTTCAGATGTTTCTGTCTTGTCACCTTGCTTTTGTACGCTTACAGACTTTGACTTCAATCCAGAAGCTACATCGTAGTAATCGGTAGATGAGGTACCAAATGAATCTGTATTTTCTACAACGTAAACATCTTTTCCATTCATTACTTCAATACCCTTAAGGACTGACGTAATTCCATATTGAGACAAGTGAGTCTCGGCAGTTAAATCACATTGGATTTTGGCTTGTTGGATAGCTGCAGCATCGGACTCAATATTTTGTCCCATTTGTGACATTTTCAAATGGGTGCCATCCCAAGTCTGAATCATCATCGGATTACCATTCATGGACATGCTTACTTTCATGGCTTGGTTGGCAATGATTTCTGTGGTCATGTCCAATTTGGCCATACCCACATCCAAATAACCTTTCTGTACAACAGTTTTTACCTTGTTCAACTTATCTGTTCCACCCATGGCTTGCATGTACTGGTTCATAACTGTTTCAACGGTAACGCCAGCGGGGATGGGTTTCATTTCTACATAAACCGATCCATCAGGATTGAACTTCATGATTTTTCCATCTTTGTCAAATGGCAACAAAGTTTTTTCAATTTCCTTGTTTCCAACAACAGTGATGTATGCATTGTTTGGCAACAAAACACGAGCAGCCAATGCCATTACGTCTTGCGCAGTTACTGCATTCAATCTTTCCAAATATGTCTCATAGAAATTCTTAGGCAATTGGTAACGCTCAATGTTCTTAGCAAAGCGAGCAACGGTTTGTGGGCGCTCCAATGAACGAGCAAACTGACCCGTCATGATGTTCTTGATGGTTTGCAAAGTTTTTTCGTCAACAGGTTCTGTTGTCAATCTTGTAATTTCATACATGAATTGCGTTACTGAACTATCTGTTACTTCATTTCTTACGCTTGCTCCAGCACTGAAATAACCTACGTAGTCGTCAGGTGTAATTTCTGAATAAGCACCATATGTGTAGGCTTTGTCTTCTCTCAAGTTTTGCATCAAACGTGTCTGGAAACCGCTTCCACCAAGGATGTTGTTCAATACACTGGCTACCAATGCATCAGAAGTGGCAGGCAAAAGATCGATGGGATAAGTAATGTCGATTACAGATTGCACAGCTCCAGGAACGGGTACAAATACCACTTCATTTCCAGCAGGTACTTTGGGTGCTCTTACTTTTAATTTGGGAACATCTCCTTTGGCCCAAGAACCGAAATATTTGTTGGCTTGTGCTTTGGCTGTTTCCAAGTTGATATCACCAACAATCACCAAATAAGCAGCGTTGGGACGGAAGTAGGTGTTGTAATAAGTAACCAAGTCGTCACGTGTGATGTTTTTCAAAGTGGCCTCGGTCATTTGCTCACCATAAGGGTGATTCTTTCCGTATTTCACCATGTTTCCAATTCTACTTGAAATCGAATTGGGATCGGTTTGTTCTGAAGCCAATCCGCTGATGGTTTTCTTTCTTTCTTTTTCTAACTCAGCTTCTGGGAAAGAGGGGTGAAGCAATACGTCATTGAAAATGGACAATAAAGTTTCACTGTGTTTGGTCAAGCAATCTGCATAGATTCCATCTGATGAGGTAGAGAAGTTAGCCCCGATAAAATCAACAGAAGAGCTGATTTGATCTTTGGTTTTACTTTCTGTACCTGCGCTCATTAATGAGCCTGCCAATGACGTGTAACCCGCTTTATCTCCTTCTTTGATTGGGTCTAAATCCAATTGCAAAGAATACGATACGGTGGGCAATTTGTGGTTTTCTACAACGATTACTTTCAATCCATTGTCCAAAGTGAACAATTGATAAGAACCGATCTGAATCTTGGGAGCTGGCCCTGCCGCAGGGGCCTTGCTTCTGTCAACCTTTTGTGCTGCTGCGCCCAATGCCAGAGCGAAACAGAAAATGGATACAATATATTTTTTCATGTGAATTCCGAATTATTTTTCTAACAATGATGGATCGTGCTCAAAGAACAAAGTCACGCGATTGTCTGGTGTATAATATTTTTTTGCAGCGGCCATCAAATCTTCTTTGGTCACTTTCATGTAACGTTCAATTTCAGTATTGATCAAATTGGTATCACCATAATATGTGTGATAGTTGGCCAAGCTTTCTGCGATTCCAGCCATGCTTGAATTGCTTGAAATGAAGTTGCTTTCGATTTGGTTTCTCAACTTTTGGAACTCCGCATCGGTGATGGGTTCGTTTTGCAAGCGAACAAATTCATCGTTCACTGCCTTTTCCAATTCCTGTGTGTCAACACCCATGTTGGCTACAGTGTATGATAAAGTCAATCCTGGATCTTCCAAGTTGAAAGTAAATGCGCCACTGAAGATGGCCAATTCCTTTTCTTCAACTACACTTTTGTTCAATCTAGAACTTGTACCATTGGACAACAAAGTGTTCAACATGTCAACTGCATAGAACTCAGGTGTTCCTTGCGCAGGAATACGATAAGCTTGAACCATCAATGGCAATTGATCTTTTACTTTGATTACATCGCGAACCTCACCTTTGGGCTCTGGTTGGAAAGTAGGACGAACAATGTCCTTTCCTTTTGCGATAGGTCCGAAGTAAGCTTCGATCCAACGCTTGGCTTGCTCTGGTGTAAAGTCACCTGCGATGCTTAATGTGGCGTTGTTGGGGACATAGTAAGTGTGGTAGAAGTCAACAAAGTCTTGGTCTTTGGCAGCATTCAAATCATCCAATGAACCGATGGGTGCCCAAGCATATGAATTGTTTTTGTATGCGCGCTTCAAAGTCTCAGGAAATAGATTTCCGTAGGGTTGGTTGTCGTAGCGCTGACGCTTTTCTTCTTTCACAACCTCACGTTGGGTTTCGATTCCTTCCTTTTCAACTTTGGCGTGCATCATGCGCTCGCTCTCCAACCACAATCCCAACTCCAATTGGTTGCTGGGAAGTAGGTCGTAATAAAAAGTACGGTCTTGTGAAGTGTTGGCATTTAAACCACCACCTGCATTCTCTACATATTTGGAATACTCACCGCGTCCGATGTTTTCGGTTCCTTCAAACAAAAGGTGTTCAAAGAAATGTGCCATTCCGGTACGTCCCACTTGTTCGTTCTTAGAACCTACGTGATACAATACAGTAACCGCAACGATAGGCGTTGTGTGGTCTTCATGCAAGATGACATGAAGTCCATTTTTGAGGTCATATTCGGTAAAGCGAATATTCTGGGCAGATCCTTGATTGACCATGGTCAACAAGCCAATTGCCAAGACAAAAATTTGTTTCATCAATTTGATTTTTTAGAATGAAACAAAAGTAAGGGATTGCCTCCCTTTTGGGTGGTGAAAAATGGAGGAAAAAAGCGTCTTTAGATTTATTGGGAATTAATGCCCTCCGCCCTGAACGGTTTCCAATGATAACCCTTGCTTCTTGAGGATTTGCGCAGCGCGCATGCCATAGAAAGCCAAGTATATAAAACATGCCACACCTACCCAGTACGAAGTTTGGATTCCGATGGAAGAAATTTCAGCCAATGCTCCTTGGGTAACGCTGATAAATCCTCCGCCCATGATCATCATGATCAAGTACCCAGAGGCTTCATTGGTTTTGGCGCCAAGTCCGGAAATCGCCAAAGTATAAATACATGGCCACAGGGTAGAGCAGAATAAACCTACACTGATAAAGGCATAAGCACTCAACATGCCATCGCCAAAAATGCCAACCAACAATGCCAATATTCCGCCTGTTGAATAAATCATCAATTGCTTGGAAGGATTGCCTTTGCTGATGTAATCTGCAAATACCAGCAATGCGATTACTCCGGCGTATGGAAAGAATACTGTAACATCGCGACCCGCAATGGCGTTGCTCAATAGAAAAATGCTGAATGCACCATAGGGTAGCGCCAAGCGGAAAATCATTTTTTGTCTATCGCTCTTAGCGAATACCATTCCTGCAGATGTCCAACGGCCAATCATCAAGCTGGCCCAAAACAAAGAAACATAGGGTGCAATGTCGCTTTCTTGAACATGTAATTTTAGTTTCATGAATTCAGGCAAGTTGGAAGCTGTAGAAACTTCAACACCTACGTAAACGAAGATGGCAATCATACCCAAAACCAATTGGGGATATTTGAAAACACTCTTCTTGGAGGTTTCAGCAGAATGCTCTTCGTTGTTTTCAATTTGATCAGGGATGGAGCTTTTCAAGAAGAAATAAGCGGCAGCCAAAAAGGCAAGACCCAAAATGAGATAGGGCGTTTTCACTGCACCTACATCCAAATCATTGTTTCCACCAACTTTGCCGAACAGCGCGAATGAAACGATGAGCGGAGCGATGGTGGTTCCAATGTTGTTGATTCCTCCCGCAAGACTCAAACGGTTGTTTCCTTCTGCTGGATTACCTAAAACAATCGCCAAAGGATTGGCAACTGTTTGTTGTAATGAAAACCCAAGACCTACAATGAATAATCCGCTGATGAATAAAACAAAGGCGGTGTTTTTTGCCGATTTAAACTCATTCTGCGCAACAATTTTGGTGTTTTCATTTTGGGTATAAAAATCCAAAGTCAATTGCCCTGTGTGCATCATGGTCATTCTATCGTAATAGGCAACCAATTCCTCTTGGTAATGTGTTTCTGCTTTTACGTAATGTTGAGCGGCAGGGTAGAACATCCCCGTTCCGACAGCGCTAATGGCCAAGCCCAGAGCAAGTCCTTTGCGGTATCCGATGCTGGCCAAGATATCCTTCTTTCTCAATTTTGAAATGACAACATAAGCGATGGAGCCAACCGTGTAGGCCACGTAAAAAGCAAATGATACCATCTGGGATTGTGTCTGACTAAGATCCAATGCTTTTCTGAAAACTGGGATCAGGATGTCATTGCCAGAGGCTACAAATCCCCAGAAGAAAAAAACCAAGATCAAAGCGGTAAATGCTCTTTTTTGTTGTGCGTTCATTATCTTTCGTTTATGGTAAGTAAGGTGAGTTATGGTACACTTTACAATTTCCTGCAATATAGCAAGAAATTGTTTTGTGTTTTGGGCACAGGAATTCTTCTTTGGGGTTGCAATACAACCCAATCATTTGTTGCCAACATGTCAGGAACTTGGAAAGGAGAAACAAGCGGTGAAGGTATTTCTTATGAGCAATGGAACATTTCTGATTTGAAAAATGAAGCATATGGAACTGCTTGGATAATGGAAGATGGCGATACAGTTTTCAAAGAAAAATTTGAATTGATACAAAAGGACTCTGGAACTTTTTATTGCGCTTATCCCAATATGACTATCAAACCCACTTTGTTTAAATTGGAGAAGGTATCTAAGAATCATTTGGAGGTGAGTAACTTCAATCACGATTTTCCACAGGTAATTATTTACCACATCAAAGGAGATGAAGTTCAAATCACCTTGAAGGGTGAAAATGAAAATCACGAGAAAATCGAGGAGTCGTATGTTTTAAATCGACAACCTCATTGATTGGGTCCAACATTCATCTTCTCCGCATAGTACTCGCAGAAGTCGCGCATGGTGGCAGCCATCTTGTGGTCTCCAGTAGATTTTTCGAAACTGTCTGATAGTGTAAGCAAGGTTTGGTGAACAAAGAATTTCATTTCCTCTACGGTCATTTCTTTGGTCCACAAATCGATACGCAATGTGTTGCGTTCTTGTTTGTCCCAAAAGCCAAGAATCATGGCCTTAGCATCTCGGCGATCTCCAGTTTCAGAGGCTTCCCATGAAATGTTTTCGGCTACTTTATTGGCATCAAGTTCGATGTCGATTTGAATATTGGATGTTTTGCTCATGATCTAAATATTGGGTTTAAATGCAGAAAGAATTTTTTGATTGTTCCTTTCTTTCCACAATTGCTCAAGTGTAATTTCTGGATTTTTTTCCATGTAAGCTGAAACGATTTTCCATCCCATCCACAGTCCCAACTGAGGAGAAGAGTTTTGTGGAAGATTGCCAGCATTGGTAAACGGGGCTTCAGTAAACCACTTGTATATCTCTTCTTTTTTGGTGCCAAACATCACTTCTTGTCGGGCCATTTCTTTCCAGATATTCATTTCATTTTCCTTGGCCCACTCCCATTCTTTTTCACTCCACATCATCTTGGTGGTGTCGGATAAATCGGGGAGCACGATGTCCATGGCATACATCAGTTTGCCGGTGTAAATCAAAGAATTTAAGAAGTCGTTTTTTTCAGGAGGCAAGCTGTCATATTCATTGTATCGGTAACTGAGCCAATTGAAAATGGCATTGGGAACCAAATACTGTGATTGCATGTTTTTCTTTTTGTACAACGGGAATCTGTCGTTGGGAAATTCATTCACCAAAGGATCGGGATATAAATAATAATCCAACCCAACATACAGGATTTGTTTGTTGGCATATGAGGCAGCGCTTAAACCACCATTCATGTATACGATTTGCGGAGATTTCTCCTTGGGAAGCTGCTTATTAAGGCGAGCCAAGGCTTTGGCAAATTCTTGGTTGTACCCGGCAATATTTGTAGGTTGATGTTTTTTTTCGATTGCAGCCTGCAAATCTTTCATGTCTTTAAATGCAACGAATTGTTGGAGAATGGACCAAGTTTCGTTTTGCTCAGGCGGCCCCATTCGCATTATTTCTTGCAAATAATGGTCAGTTATATCATGCGGAATCTGTTGGATTTTCTTTTTGAAAAGAGAATCAGTGGGTGTATGAAAAACAATGGAATCGAGGCGTGTAAATGAAATGGGATTTATTTCCTCCTTTTCTATTTCTACATTTTTTCGAGGGTCATTGTGCTCATCACAACCAACGCCCAAAGTGAAAAGCAGAAGAAGTCCGATAAATAGTTTTTTAGATTCCCAATTCATGATTAGCTTAGCCTTGCATTTGCAGTGCAAGTTAATTCATTAAACGGAAACACATGAAAAAAGTAATGCTTTGTCTATTCGCCATGGTGGCGATAACAGCCAGCCAGGCGCAAATTTCAGGATACAAAATTGGAATTAAAGTTAGTCCCAATGTCTCCTATATGAAATCAGATAATGGCGATATCACAATCGATCGTGCGCCATTGAAGTTTGGATTTGGATTGGTGGTAGATAAAATGTTTGCAGAAAATTATGCCATTGGTACTGGTGTTAATGTTTATCGAGTTGGAGGAAGAACGCAGTATTCGTTCGTAAAGAATACTTCTGATTCAGATAAGTCTATTGTAGATCTTACTCGCGATTACAAATTGACCTATATTGAAATTCCTTTGACTTTGAAATTGCGTACTTCTCCGATTGGTGGTATAACGTATTGGGGACAATTTGGAGCAGGTGTCAGCTATTTGTACAAGGCTTATGGGGATGATTTGTACCAACAGACATTTGACAACAGTGGGCCGAATTCGACTTTTGTTAGGACCTCATCTGCAGATTCTCCTGAAGTAAGTGATTTAGGAAATGAGATCCAAAAAGAGCTAATGCCGGTTCGTGCGAGTATGATCATTGCAGCGGGTATTGAATATCCCATTTCAGGATCTACAGCTGTGATGGCAGGCATTACATACAACGGCGGTTTGATCAGCACATACAAACCAAAAGACGAAGTTGTAAAGTTGACATCAGGAAATCCAACTTTTTCTACCGATAACAAGACTGTTGAGACTACGGGTAGAAAAATAGCAGCCAATTTGATTGAGTTAAACGTTGGAATCATATTCTAATGTTGCATCAGCAAGTTGTTGATCATCTTGTAGCTTGGTTAAAGAGTTACGCTGAAGAAAATAGACAACAAGGTTTTGTTGTAGGTGTAAGTGGTGGTGTTGATTCTGCACTGACTTCCACCTTGTGCGCGATGACTGGTTTACCTACATTGTTGTTGGAGTTGCCCATACATCAACCCAAACAACAAGTGTCCAGGGCGCAAGAGCACATGTCGCAATTGCAGTCGAGATTTGGCAATGTTTCTGGCAAGCGTGTTGACTTGACGCAAGCTTTTGATGATTTGGTATCGGATTGGGAAAAATCCGACAACCAACACATCATGCACTTGACATTGGCCAATACTCGTTCTCGATTAAGAATGACGACCTTGTATTATCATGCAGGGACCCGTTCGAGTTTGGTTGCAGGTACGGGGAATAAAATTGAGGATTTTGGCGTTGGTTTTTATACCAAATATGGAGATGGTGGAGTAGACATTTCACCCATCGCTGACTTGACCAAAACAGAAGTTTTTCATTTGGCCAAATTCGTTGGAGTGCCTGAATCAATTTTGATAGCACCACCCACTGACGGCTTGTGGGAAGATGATCGTTCAGATGAAGACCAAATGGGCGCTACCTATCCTGAGTTGGAGTGGGCGATGGAATGGTTGTCAGACCATGGTTTTCGTCAGAACAACAAGTGGATTTGGGATAGCGCATATGAGACATTGACAAATCCGCGTGAGCAAGAAGTGTTGAGGATTTACATGCGCATGAATAATGCTAACCAGCATAAAATGAATCCCATCCCGGTATGCATTATTCCGGCAGAATTCAAGTCTTAAAGTCGAATACCCATCAATAGGATATCATCGGTTTGTTCTTCTTGACCTTTCCAGTTCAGAATGGTTTCTTCGATGTGTTGCTTCTGCTCTGAGCAATTTTCATGGGCGATGCGAAGAAGCATTTCTTTCATTTGCTTGCGCATGAATTTTTTATTCTTGGGACCTCCGAACTGATCGGCAAGTCCATCACTGAATAGGTACAGCATGTCATTGGGTTGACATTGAAAAGTTTGAGACGCAAACAGGCGATGTTCTTTGCTTTCATTGCCTATGCTTCTTTTTTCTCCCTCTAAAACAATGAGCTCTGTATTCCTGATGATATAAATGGGATTTTGCGCACCGCTGTATTCCAGTACCAAATTGTTTCTGTCCAATGAACACAAAGCGATGTCCATTCCATCTTTTATCTTTTCATCTTGCTCGGAATTGAATGCAGTACTTGCGATGCGATTGACTTGATTTAATATTTGCCCAGGTTTCGTATAAACTTTGGTCACGTGGTTGAGGGCATTGTGTGCTATTAAACTCATGAAAGCCCCAGGCACGCCGTGACCGGTGCAATCAGCCGCAGCAAAGAGCGTTTTGTTGCCTTGATCTTGTATCCAATAAAAGTCGCCACTAACCACATCTTTGGGCATGAAAAGTATGAAGTGTTGCGGAAACAACTTCTGAACGGAACTGGATAATGGAAGAATGGAATCTTGTAATCTCTTGGCGTAGTTGATACTGGATTTCAAGTCGGCATATAACCTCTCAATCTGTGCCAATTGATCATCGCTTTTATTCTTTTCTAAAAGCAGCGCTTTGGTTTGTTCTAACACACGCTCTTCCATTGAATTGCGGTAGGAGAGTAATTCTCCTTTCATCTGAATCAATGCCAATCCCATTTCATCTTTGTCAGACAAGGGAGTGAATTCAACATCAAAATTGGCTTGCCCCAAAGCTCTCGCGAAGTTTTTGGTTTTTTTAAAATTTTCAATCAGCTTGTTGGCTGCAATCCCCATGTCTCCAATTTCATCGTTGGAAATGGTGATGGTTTCGTTGCTATATACACCAAATGAAAGTTGTTTTAGTACGCGTCGTATTTTTCTGATGGGCTTTGTAATGGATAGGCTTGTTATGTACGCAATGACAAATCCGAGGAATAAGGTAATGGCACTTAATACACCGAGCAGAATGTACAAATTGTTGAAGGAGTCATTCATCAAGCCACGCTCCTTTTGAATCTGCTGATGAAAGTGATTCAATTGATCTTTGATCAGGAATTGCAATCGAGCAACTTTGTTGGGTATGCCATTGTTGGTTAGAAATAGATCCTCAGCCTGAATCACTTTGAAAGGATCTTGGTAACTTTCAAACGAGTTTAGTGTTTTTTGAAGAAATACATACTTGGATTGTAAAGTATCCCATTCTTGTTGTATCCAAGCAGCTTCTTCTTGTTGTTCATCGCTCCAAGAACTTTTCAGACTATCCACTACATGCAACTGAGATGGAATAATAGAGTCAACGAGTGAGGTGAAATTTCTACGCTCGATATGATCCTCGTTGCGTTGGACATAAGTCCATTGCTTGCTCAGATCAAGCGATTCCTCAATGCTTAGCAAGAGATTTCGGCAAGCACTCAACGAAGGTAGATGCACATTGTTCAATTGATCATTTACTTTTTCAGCCTTGGACAATGTTGTTTGCACGAAGTACAACGCAATCAAAAGTATTGCGATGAAAGTGCCGAATCCGATGTATAACCGAGCGGGAACTGTAAATCGTATTTTACTCATTGGGATACAATTTTTGTGCTTCGGCCTTGAGACGTTTGTATTCTTCTTCGTTGCCCAAAGAGCGTTGAATAAACATCAATGCTTTGTATTGAGAAGCATTTTTGGGACAGTCTTGAAAAGTGTTTTGAGCAAAAGGCAATGCACGAGCAAACAAACGCAAAGCTTCTTCTTGTATCTGCAACAATTGATCTATTTCAATATCTCCATCTATTTTTTTGATGTTATAGACGCCAATGTTGTAATAAAGGATCGCCAGGTTGTGCAGGGATTCGCAATCCGTTGGATCTTCCTTCAATATTTCTTGATAAAGTGCTATGCAGTGGTTGGGAAAAACCAAACTCGTATCACTTTGCTCCCAAAACTCATAATATCGTTCCGCTTTTTTCTTTTTAAATTCAATGTGCAATGAACCCAATGACTGTGGATCTTTCAATTTTTGATTCCAAGATTTGAAATAGTCAAAGGCCGCATCAGCAGCAGCCTCATTGCCCAGTTGAAATCCTCTGGCTTGCATCAACGCATCGTTGTAGTATGTGCTAACAATGTATCGTTGTGCATAGTGAATATTGTCTTTCAATTTTTCATCCGGATTGCGTTTCAGCGCATCGTCAAAGGAAATCATGGCTTTTTCGCGCCATTGAAATTGACGGTCTTTGGTTGGATTCTTTTTGTATTGCTCTTTGAGTAAATATCCCATGGTAAAGTGAGCCAGAGGATCTTGCGCTTCCTGCTCAATCGCCGTGTTCATCCGCTGGATGGCTTGATCAATATTTTTATCTTTTTCGAATTGAGCAATTACCTGATCCGTCAATGGATGTTGACCCCAAGCCAGGGCATACGAGCAGTATGCCACTATCAAAAGAATGCTTTGTTTTATTGATTGACCTTCCATTGAATAATTTTTAGTCCAGCTTGAATTTGATCATCATTCATGGCCAGTTCATTCATTTCATAACGCACGCTGCCATTGATCAATTTAAAATTGATATGTGCTCCATTGTTCAAAGCACCATCCCAATTGGAAACCAAAAGGGTAGATTTGTTTTTGAGCGTTTTAACGTAGGCGTTCCACTCGGGTTTCTTGGACTTGTCTATAAATACCAAATGCACATTGTCAAACTTGCTTTGCATGTTGGCTTCGATGATTTCGATGGGTTGTTTACCAACGGTTTGATGTCCATATTTCAGTTGCAAGTGTTCATACACGGCATGATTCCCCACAACACAAATCTTGAAACTTCCGTTCTTCATACTTGTTGGCCAATTGCTGTTATTGGCAAATTGAAAAAGGAAGTTGGCCTCCATCATCGCATGGGTATCACTCTCGTCAATCTTTTGCGCAATGAGGAAGGTGGATAGAAAAATCCCCAACAAGAACATGGATATTTTTAAAACCCATTTGGCCATGTTCGAAAATAATCCGTTGAACGAGACCAAAGGCTTTACATACATACATTGTATGAACCTGTTGTTGTTAATGGAATAGCGTAAATCTTAGAAGAATCTTGCGGCTGAATATGCCGCGGGGATATCACTATTTTTTTCCAAATGTTCAGCCAAAAGCCAAGCCATATAGGGAGCATTCAGGACACCTTTCGTTCCCATGCCATTGAATACAACATGTTGGGAATGGATAGGGTGTCTTCCCAAAATGGGAGATCGATCGTACACGGTAGGACGATGTCCTACATAGGCTTTGGTCACTTCAATTGATCCGCTGAATTTATCTTTTAAATTTTGAACGAGTTGATCCACTGTTTCGGGAACAACAGCATGATCATGCACATCCCACTCGTAAGTAGAGCCCATTCGCCAGTTTTGATTTCCCAGGGGTAGACAGAAATTCCCATAGTGATAGACACGAGAGGCGTCCAATTCATTTTGCTTGAATTCCACCACGTGACCTTTGTTGGGAATTACTTGGATGGATTGCCACATCTCAGGCATCGCGGAGAGTCCCGTGCACCAGATGATGGTGTCAGATTCTAAAGGATGGTTTTTACTAAAAAAATCAGTGCTGTTTTCTTCGAAGTATGCGTTTCGTGACAGGAAGAAATTTCGAGTTCCAGCCAAAAAAGCTTGAACATTGAGCCATCCAGATCCATTTACTTTTCCCCAACCTTGGGTGGAGTTCCAACCTGAAATATGGGCTTCTTCTTTTTCTATCAAAGGCTCCATTTTTTCAGTGGTCATTTTCTTTTCCCACAGCACACGGTAATCCTCTGTAGGAAGTAATCTGGCAATGGGTATTGGATGATAAAAATCGGTGCCTGTAATTTTTTCTTGTTCAGAATAAAAAGCTTGAAGGTGTTTCAAATAAAGTTGAATGTCATTCAAAGCTGTGACACGTTTAAAGGAAACGGGGTTCCAGAGGCCGGCTGCCTTTTGAGAGGATGAAGGTAGGGAGGGGGCATTTACCATGACCACCTCCCAATTTCTTTGTGCCAATGTCAATGCAATTACAGAACCTGCAATGCCTTGACCGATAACGATGGCTTTTGGCATTTATTGAATAACGTTCAAACGTCGACCAATTTTGGTGAACGCCGCAATAGCGCGATCGATATGCTCAGGCTCGTGTGCTGCTGAAAGTTGAACCCTAATTCGGGCTTGACCTTTTGCTACCACAGGATAGAAAAATCCAATCACATAAATACCTTCTTGCAACAAGGCATCCGCAAAATCTTGAGCCAATTTGGCGTCATACAACATCACAGGCACGATGGCAGAATCTCCGTCTTTGATATCAAAGCCCGCAGCTTTGATTCCTGTTTTGAAGCGCAGAATATTTTGTTCCAACTTGTCGCGTAGAGAAGTTGTAGAAGATAACAAATCGAAAACCGCAATTGAAGCGCCAACAATCGACGGAGCCAAACTGTTGGAGAATAAGTATGGACGACTGCGTTGTCTTAGCAATTCAACAATCTCTTTTTTACCAGTAGTAAATCCGCCCATTGCACCACCCAAGGCTTTTCCCAAAGTTCCGGTGATGATGTCAACGCGACCAAGGACATTTTTCAATTCAACTGTCCCACGTCCAGTTGCGCCTATGAACCCTGTTGCGTGGCATTCATCTACCATCACCATTGCTCCGTATTGTTGTGCCAAGTCACAAATTTTATCCAATTGAGCAACATACCCATCCATGGAAAAAACACCGTCAGTCACAATCAATTTGAAACGCGCACCTTCAGCTGCTTTTAATTGAGTTTCCAAATCCGACATGTCGTTGTTTTTATAACGGAAACGCTGCGCCTTGCACAAACGCACGCCATCGATAATGGAGGCGTGATTCAATTCATCGCTGATGATGGCATCTTGCTCGCCCAAAAGAGGTTCAAATACACCGCCATTGGCATCAAATGCTGCTGCATATAAAATAGTGTCTTCTGTATGAAGAAACTCTGCAATTTTTTTCTCTAAGGTTTTATGGATGTCTTGCGTGCCGCAAATAAATCGAACACTGGACATACCGAATCCATGGGTGTCAATGGCATCTTTTGCCGCTTGCAAAACCATGGGATGGCTAGAAAGTCCCAAGTAGTTGTTGGCGCAAAAATTCAAAACCTCGTTGCCTTCTGTGGTTTTGATTACCGCATCTTGCGGTGTAGTGATGATTCTTTCTTTTTTGAATAAACCTGCTTCTTGAATGGCTTTCAATTCTTCTTGCAGATAGGATTGCATCGGATAACTCATGACAATTGATTTTGGACAAAAGTAATGAGGAAAAGCTACGAAAAAGGGGAAGAAACTTTAAATCATGAGCTTTTCGCAAGCCTGCTTGGCGGCCATTTGCTCAGCACTTTTTTTGGAGGGGCCTTGCCCTATACCTTCGACGATTTCTTCGACGACAGCGTGAATGGTGTATAGACTTCCGCCATGATCTTGGCGATGATCAACAACCGGAAAAGTCAAACTGCGTTTGTGTTTTTGCGCCCACTCATGCAATTTACTTTTGTTGTCAATTTCGTCATGCAAGGTTTCTGTCAATTGATGACGAATTAGAAAACTGAGCATGGTTGATCTCGTTGAGTTGTAACCTTTGTCCAAGTATATGGCGCCTACCAATGCTTCTAAAGCATTTCCAAGCATGCTTTCATGCAAGTCTTGTCTGCCCAGTTCCGCTTGAAGCAATTGACGAATTCCAATGGAGTCACCGATTCGATTGAGGTTTTCTCTTCTTACAACCTTACTCTTCATTTTGGTCATCTCACCTTCAGTTTTGTCGGGGTAATGGTCAAAAAGGTAATGAGCCAAGATGGAATCGAGAATGGCATCACCAAGAAATTCTAATCTTTCATTGCTGTTTTTAATGCCGGGATACAATTCCTCTGCAGCACTGGCATGACGCAGTGCTTGATGGTATAGCGGAAATTTTCTTGTAGAAATGCGAAAGGCACTTTTCAGAAAACTGAGAAGTGCCTTGTCTTGTGGATTTAATTTTCTAAAAGTGAATATCATTCCATTTTTCGGAAAATGGCTGAGGTATTGTGTCCACCGAATCCAAAGGTGTTGCTCATGGCAACTCTTACCTTTCTTTCTTGGGCCTTGTTGAAAGTAAAATTCAATTTGGCATCCAAATCCGGGTCTGGATTGGCAAAGTTGATGGTTGGTGGAACAATATCATTTTTCACAGCCAAAATAGTCGCGATAGCTTCGATAGCTCCGGCTGCACCCAAAAGGTGACCAGTCATTGACTTGGTACTGGAAATGTTTAGGTTGTATGCGTGCTCACCAAAAACACCTTGAATGGCTTTGGCTTCTTGGATATCTCCCAATGGGGTAGACGTTCCGTGCACGTTGATATAGTCGATTTCAGTTGGATCGATATTGGCATCAGAAAGAGCTGCACGCATTACATTCAAAGCACCCAATCCTTCTGGATGAGGCGCAGTAATGTGATAAGCATCGGCGCTCATACCACCTCCGATTACTTCGGCGTAGATTTTTGCACCTCTGGCAACTGCATGCTCGTATGATTCAAGAATCAAACAGCCTCCACCTTCGCCCAAGACAAAACCATCGCGGGTTTGATCAAATGGACGAGATGCAGTTGCAAAATTCTCATTGTTTTCTGAAAGGGCTTTCAATGCATTGAATCCCCCAACACCCGCCTCTGTGATTGCTGCTTCAGAACCACCAGTAACAAAAACATCTGCTTTACCCAAACGAATGTAGGTACAAGCATCGATGATTGCATTGTTGGAAGATGCACAAGCCGAAACGGTTGTGTAGTTGGGGCCACGGAAGCCGTATTGAATACTGATATAACCAGAAGCGATATCGGCAATCATTTTAGGAATGAAAAAAGGATTGAAACGAGGTGTTCCATCTCCTTTGGCAAATTCAAAACATTCCTGTTGGAATGTATACAATCCGCCAATTCCAGATCCCCAAATGACACCAACACGATCACGGTTGATTTTTTCTAAATCCAATCCCGAATCTTGAATCGCTTCTTTCACAACAACCATTGCGTAGTGCGTGTATGGATCCATCTTGCGCGCTTCTTTGCGCTCAATATGGTCTTCAACGTTAAAGCCTTTCAGCTCACATGCAAATTTGGTTTTGAATTTTGAGGCGTCAAATCGGGTAATAAGATTAGCCCCGCTAGTTCCAGCTAGCAGGGCATTCCAATACTCGGGTACCGTATTGCCCAGTGGCGTAAGAGCGCCTAGGCCGGTAACAACGACCCTTTTTAGTTCCATAAGGAAAGGGTAATAAGGTTTTTAATTACTTGTTGCTTTCGATGTAATCGATGGCTTGACCAACAGTAACAATCTTTTCAGCTTGGTCATCTGGAATAGCAATTCCGAACTCTTTTTCGAATTCCATGATCAATTCCACGGTGTCCAAAGAGTCTGCACCCAAATCATTAGTGAAGCTTGCTTCACGCTTTACATCTGCTTCATCCACACCTAGTTTGTCTACGATGATGGCTGTTACTTTCTTTGCAATTTCTGACATAATGTCGAGGTTTTAAAAGGTTAAACGCGGTCAAAAGTAATATTTTTTACAATACGCGAACAATTTTTTTTCAAATGGAGAATTTTTCTTCAAATCTTTGGGCAATGAATAGGGCAGAACGTTATCTACGGCAAAGCGCAATACCTGAATTGGGCGAGGCGGCACAGCAGAATTGGCGTAATGCTCACGTTGCTATCGTGGGAGTGGGTGGATTGGGTTGTGGAGTAGCGATGGCACTGGCATCTTCCGGTGTAGGAAAAGTTACACTGATAGACGGAGATAGGGTTGCTTTATCCAATCTTCACAGGCAATGGTTGTTTTCTGAAAATGAAATCGGAATGAACAAGGTGGATGCGGCGCGTATCGCATTGGAGAAAATGCAGCCTGGTATTGAAGTGGATGTCATTGCAGATTGGGTAAATGAGGATCATTTGAAACAATTGATTGCCTCAGGGTTGGATGTTTTGGTTGATGCGTGTGATCAAGTGGAGACTAAAATGTTCTTGGATCAAGTTCTTCAAGGTTATAATATCCCATGGGTTTATGGAGCTGCTGAACAATGGGAGGGTAGGGTTACTACATTGAATTATCCCGATGAAACCGGGAAAAAAATAGGGTTGAGGGATTTTTTCAATGATCAAGTCAAAGGTTTTATGTTGGGATCATGCCAAGAACGGGGCATTTTAGGTCCTGTGGTTCAGACGGTGGCGATGATACAATCTTTGGAGGTATTGCGAATCCTTGCCAAGATTTCTCCCAACTATGTTGGGAAAATGTGGATTTGGGATGCGGCTACAGGAACTTTTCTATCACCACTTTTGAAAACAGACAAGGGGTGAAAACTTTGTCGCTCCGATTAAGACCATCGTAGTAATTTCGCTTAACATTGTAATTAAAATGCGTTGGCTAGTATTGACAGACGGAATTAGTCCATTTGAGTTGGGAGGTATGCAGAAGCATAGTTACAACCTCATACGCCAACTGGTGATTCAAGGTGAGTCTGTCCTATTGGTTCATTGTATAACAGGCCATCGGGCTTTGCCCAAGGAGACGGATGTCAGATTGGGTTTGGGACTTGAGCATCACGCATCACTCGAAATAATCACCATGCGTTTTCCTTCGCAAGGAAAATTGCCTGGACATTACATCAAAGAATCATACGCTTATAGTGCAATGACCTATCAAAAGTTGAAGCACAGACAAGATGACTTCGATGTGATTTTCGCTCAAGGATTTTCGGGTTGGAAATGGATTGAAATGAAAAAAGGTGGGACAAAGCTTCCACCTATCGTCAATCATTTTCACGGTCTCGAAATGTTTCAAAAGGCATTTGGCTGGCGGAGTAAAATTCAGCAGTGGATGTTAAAGGGTGTAACAAGATGGAATATCTCAAATGCCGATGCCACCATCTCTTTGGGTGGACGAATCAACGAGCTTTTACTCAACCAGGGATTACAGGAATCTCAAATTTTGACATTGTCATCGGGTATTGATGAATCTTGGTTCATTGATGTGCCTGTAGAAAGACCAGCAGCCATAAAGATGTTGTTTGTGGGTCGTTTCGAAAGACGCAAAGGGTTGAAAGAATTGATCAAAGCGTATAAATCACTCTCCAAACAAGGAAGCGAAATTCAACTTTCGATTGCGGGTCCCATTCCAGATCATTTGAAGGACAAACAATCCGGCATTGTATACTTCGGCTCAATCAATGACGAAGAACAAATGAAAAGGATCATGGATGAACATCATGTATTGGTTGCACCATCAATATCCGAGGGCATGCCGACTGTGATTCTTGAGGGAATGGCCAGAGGCATGGCGATTGTTTGTGCAGACGTAGGGGCCAATCATGTTATGGTGAATGCAGAAAACGGTTGGATAATGCCGGACGTTACTGTAAAGGGATTGATTGATGTTTTAGAGGATGTGCAGAAGGCTACTCCTGATTTAATCAAACAAAAAGGAAACATTTCCAATCAAAGGGTAAAATCCAAATGGGGGTGGGCTCAAGTAGGTAAGAATCATATTGAAACCATTCAATCTTGGATAGCAAAAGATAGAGCATGAAAAGATTGGTTCTCATATTTGTATTTGCCAATTTGTTCTTAAGTGCAATGGTACTTTTTAAGGTGCCGTTTGAATTTTACGTGGGATATATAGCGTATTTTTTTCTCCCCTATTTTTTCTTCAAGTACGGACCTCCGAAATTTGCCTTGATTGTTTTTGTCATTCTATTTGTAGTAGGAGTAATTTTTGTTCAATTGGGTCTAAATACTTTTACCCAGTTGGTTAAGGTAACTATGGGCTTTTTCTTGTCCGTGGCCTTTTTTGAATTTGCACTTAGGATTTATGATCAAAATGTTTCTGAGCTCTTCAACTTCTACATGAAGGCTGCATTCATTGTAAGTGCAATTGGAATCATGCAGGTGGTTACCCAACGGGTAGGATTTACGCCGGGTTATAATTTTGGTTGGTTGTTGAATAAGTGGGGGGTTATTTACGCTGAGGGTGGCGGTATTCGAATGAATTCTCTGTTCTCAGAACCTTCTTATTATTCATCTACGATGTCACCTGCTTTTTTTGTAGGCTTGTACAATTTGGTAAATAGGAAGAATCCAATGTTCATTACCCTAAGACAAAGTATTGTTATTGTTTTGGCTTATCCGTTGACCCAATCTGGAGTGGGTATGTTTGGAATCTTGATTTCAATCCTTTTGTTGGTGATTAATTCTGGATTTTTGCGGTATAGTTTTCTGATAGGTCCCATTTTGGTGTTTGGATTCAATTATGCATATGATAACAACGAGGAATTCAGGAGCCGAGTTGATTCAACTTTTGAGATTTACAACACTGGTAATATTTATTCTTACGATATTCATGGAAGTAGTTTCGTGTTGTACAACCATACGCATATCGCAACGGAAAATTTTAAAGAAAATCCCATATTTGGAACCGGTTTGGGTTCTCATGAAACAGCGTTCGATCGATTTTCTTTGACCAATATGTCAGGTGTGGTGGATATCGAATTTAATAAAGCGGATGCCAATTCTATGGCGCTTCGATTAATGAGTGAAACAGGCATAGTTGGTTTATGCTTTTTTGCTTATTTCTTTTTTTCCAATTGGGTGCTGAAGGGTTGGACACTAAAAGATGAATATTGGGTAATCAGCAATGCATGTTTTTTGATTATTGCACTTCAGCTTTTGAGACAAGGAAATTACTTTTATTGTGGATTCCCATTCTTTTTATGGTTGTATTACTATACCAAAAAGGCCAATGCTCAGAATAAATTGGGACTGGTGAAAGAGAAATTTAAATTTCAAATAAATGCATAATCCCCAGGCAAATAAAGTTTTGTTTTTGTTTCGGGAACTTGCGGGTTACTTTATCTCTTGTGTAGAGCAATTCTCTGCTTCCACGAGCAGTAAAGTTGAAGTTGTTTATTGGCCGGTGAATGCGCAAGCTCCGCTTGAATTGAAGGCGGAGAATGGTATTGAATGGATTCCCAAAAAAGATTGGAATAAAGCTGAAGCAATTTTAAAAGATAGGTCAGGGGATTACGATTGTGTTGTGGTGTCGGGATGGGGAGATGAAGACTATAACGAGTTTGTTAAGGCAAAGGGTAAATCGAAGAAAATATTGGCATTTGACACCCAATTCAATAACTCCTTTAGAATGTTATTCGGGAGTTTATGGATGAGATGGCGTTTGAAATCATATTATGATGCGGCGTGGGTTCCGGGAGAAAGGCAAGTTAAATTGGCCAAGGCACTTGGTTTTATGTCGGACGCTATTGCAACTGGTTTTTACGTGGCCGATTTGAAAGGAATTGGAATTTCCAGTCGAGAATCGGATACTGATTTATTTCAAATTGGATTCGTTTCTAGATTGGTTTCAGAGAAAGGATTTCCTGATGTTTTGTTGGCTTTAATGCATCCATTGAATTTGCATCCCAATTGGCGAGTACATGTTTGGGGCACTGGTCCTTTGATGGATGCCTTGCCGCATCATGATCAAATAACTTACCATGGATTTACTCAGCCTCATGAATTGAAAAATGTTTGGAGTAAATTGGATGTATTTGTCCTTGCCTCTAGGTATGAGCCTTGGGGTGTTGTTGTGCATGAGGCCGCTGGCGCGGGACTTCCGATGATTGTTACAAGCGCAGTTGGCGCTGCCGATGTGTTTGTTGAGCAAGGTAAAAATGGTTGGGTGGTTCCAGTTGACGATTATCAAGCTATTTGTAAATGGCTCACGGAGTTGGATGAAATGAGTTTGGAAGATCAAAAGAAAATACGATCGGTTTCGCTTGAAAAGGCGAGCAAGATTGATGCTGTGCAATGGTGCAATACCCTTCAAAATTGGATGAGATAGTATGTGTGGAATTGCAGGAATATCGGGAAAGTGGATGCAAGAAAATCATCTGAAATGGTTGGATGCCATGAAAGGGGCTATGCAACATCGTGGATCAGATGATCATGGATCTATCCAATGGGATGATTGTAGTTTGGGACATCAACGCTTGTCCATAATTGATACAAGCAGTGATGGCCATCAGCCCATGGTGGACGGTAGCGAGAATGTTGTTGTAGTATACAATGGTGAGATATATAATTTTATAGAGCTTCGTCAACTTCTAAAGGGAAATTATGAATTTAAAACTGATTCAGATACGGAGGTGCTTATAGCGGCATATTTGCGCTGGGGAAGAGAGTTTGTCAATTATCTCAATGGCATGTTTGCGATTGCTATTTATGACAAGCAATCGCATGAGTTATTATTGATTCGTGACCGTGTTGGAGAGAAGCCCTTGTATTTTTTTGAGAAGAATCAAACCCTCTTCTTTGCTTCAGAAATTCGCTCCCTGTTGGCCACCGGAGAGTCTTCTGCCGTTGTTGACCAAGAAGCATTGGTTCAATATGTAACCTACCAAACGGTTTGGAATCCGTTGACCATCGTACATGGAATTTTTTCCTTATTGCCCGGCGAGATGCGAGTGTGGAAAGATGGGGGATGGATAATGACCAAGCGTTACTGGAATGTTCAGGATATTCCTTCGGTTAAGGAAAACAGAAGTAAAGATGAGGTGGTTAAGGAGGTTAGGTCTCATTTGGATCGAAGTGTGCAATGGCGTATGCGTTGTGATGTTTCCTTTGGTGCGTTTTTGTCCGGCGGTGTAGATTCTTCTGCGGTTGTGGGATTAATGTCTCAATTTTCTCAACAACCCATTTCAACCTTTTCTATTGGTTTCGATGATTCTAGATTTGATGAATCGGAGTATGCGCAGATAGTAGCATCGCGCTATGCAACAAATCATCATCCCATCCAACTCACTACGGAGTATTTTTTAGATTCGGTTTTACCTGCTCTCGATGCGATGGATCACCCTTCTGGTGATGGTGTCAATAGTTTTGTTGTTGCCAAAGTTACCCGTGAACAGGGAATAAAAATGGCGCTTTCAGGTTCAGGAGGTGATGAAGTTTTTGGAGGGTATCCTATTTTTCATCGCATCATGCAATCGCGATCGCTCAGAAAAATGATTCCCCCAATTGCTTTCAATGGTCCCATTTTGGAGACTCTGTTGTCCAAGCGTTGGAACAAAGTGCAGGTAAATCGTTTACTTCCTTTGCTTCGTTCCAAAAGGCGTTCAGATGAGTTGGTGTTTGCATCAGATAGGATGATGATAGATACCCATTTGCTGCAGGACATAGTCAATATTGCCGACCAGTCTTGGCTGCCGGCAAATCATTGGAAGTCCCAAGACAGTGATCATTTGTATCAGAGTATTTCCGCTGCGGAAATGAATGCATATCTCTCGCATGTTTTATTGCGGGATGCCGATCAAATGTCCATGGCGCATACTTTGGAAGTTCGCGTTCCCTTGATAGACCATGAATTGGTAGAATTTGTCTTGTCCTTGCCCGATGAGTATAAAGTGGGAAAATGGGATAAGAGCTTGTTGATTCAGGCAACGAAGGATCTTATCCCCGAAACTTCATACAACAGAAAGAAGAAAGGTTTTGTTTTTCCTTGGGAAAGTTGGATAAAAGGCCCTTTGCGTAGTTTCTGCGAGAGTGAATTATTGGGACTAAAGGATATTCCCATTTTTGAAGCAGTTGGATTGGAAGAGAATTGGAATCGATTTATTGCAGGTGACAATCAAATCCCATGGAATTATTTTTGGTATTTGGTAGTGCTTTCACATTGGATGAAAAAGAACAATGTCAAATTCTCCTAGGATACTAATTTTTACCGATTGGTATAGTCCGGGTTTCAAAGCTGGCGGACCCATACGATCCATTTCCAATTTGGTCAAATTGCTTGGAAGCCAAGCATGGGTTATTACGGGAGATCGAGATTTGGGTGACGTGAATCCTTATTCAGGAATTCAATTTAATCAATGGCTAACCCAAAAAGATGGATCTCATGTCATGTATTGCTCTCCTGATAAGATGGGTAAGCAGATGATGAAATCGGTTTGTAAGGAGTTTGTTCATGATACTTGGCACTTGAATTCCATGTTTTCAATGCGCTTTACCATTGAGCCGTTGTGGTGGAATAAAAGTTGGAAGGCATCCAATAAGTTGATTTTGGCGCCAAGGGGCATGCTTCATCCAGAGGCTTTGAAAATAAAGTCATTCAAGAAGAAGTGGTTTTTAAAGACAATGCTTGTTTTACATTTCTTGGATAGAGTGCTTTGGCATGCTACCGGTGAAGATGAGAGCAGGTTTATTCGTCAACATTTTGGTAAATCTGCTAAAGTTCATGTTTTGGAGAATGTGCCCACTTTGCATCCATTCCGAAATGAAGCGCCTTCATTTGATGAAATCTATGTGGTGATGATTTCGAGATTGAGCGAGGAAAAGGGTGTCTTGGAAGGATTGCGTGCTTGGTATGGCATGCATGAATTGAGAAATGTTTGTCTGGATATTATTGGACCCAAGGGGGATTTGAACTACAGTGAGCAAGTTTTGGGATTGATTCACGCGCATCCCGATTGGAAGGTCTCTTATTTGGGTGCGCTGTCACCAGAGAAATGTGTTGAAGAGTTGACGAAAAGTCATTACTTGTTCTCGCCAACGCGAGGCGAGAATTATGGTCATGCAATAGCTGAGGCACTGCTGATGGGAGTGCCAGTAATTGTCACCAATACAACACCCTGGAGAGGACTTGAAGAGAAAGGATGGGGTTGGGATTATCATGCACAAAGCGAAGAGTTTGTAGAAATAATGAAGCAAGCCATTTCTATTGAGAAGTCGAAATATGAATTTCTCATTTCCCAGTTGAAGCACAATCGATTGAATGAAGAATCCAAATGGCAGATGAAAATGTTGCAATCTTTTTTATTTGATAAACATTAACCTCGCCTTTACATTCCTTGCCGTAATATTGTATCGTAAGAATCCCCATGAGAATAGTTGTATTATCCAGAAATCCCAAACTCTACAGTACGTCGAGACTGGTAGAGGCCGGGCAGGCCAGAGGGCATGAAGTGATCGTGCTCGATCATTTAAAATGTAATTTGGTTATTGAGAAGAAAAATCCCAAGATCATTTACAAGGGCCAAGAGATCAAGGATATTCAAGCTGTAATTCCAAGAATTGGGGCGTCGGTTACTTTCTATGGCACGGCGGTGGTTCGTCAATTTGAAATGATGCACATCTTTACCGCGGTAGAGTCGCAGGCTTTGGTTCGCTCACGTGACAAACTGCGTAGTATGCAGATATTATCTCGTGCGGGATTGGGTTTGCCCAAGACCATTTTTACGAACTATAGTAAAGATGTAGATCGCACTTTACAAGAAGTAGGAGGAGCACCTGTGGTGATCAAATTGCTCGAAGGAACTCAGGGATTGGGAGTTGTATTGGCTGACAACGAGAAGGCGGCTGTTTCGGTTATCGAGGCTTTCAATGGTTTAAAGGCTCGGGTCATCGTTCAAGAATTTATCAAAGAGGCCAAGGGAGCCGATATCCGCGCCTTTGTTGTGGATGGTCAAGTTGTAGGTGCGATGATGCGAACGGCAAAAGAAGGCGAGTTCAGAAGTAATCTACACCGTGGAGGTACTGCACAGATTATTGAGCTTACACCTGAAGAAGAAATCACAGCAATCAAAGCGGCCAATGCAATGAAGCTAGGCATAGCAGGCGTGGACATGTTGCGAAGTGATAGAGGTCCCTTGATTATTGAGGTCAATTCTTCTCCTGGATTAGAAGGAATTGAAATGGCTACAGGAAAGGATATAGCAACTTCAATTATCAAGTATATCGAGAAGAATGTTTGATTTACTCACTTCACTTTCTGTTGAAGAGGGTTTGTTGTTTTTCTCCTTGGCCTTGTTAGCTGAGATTTTAGGAACCCTAGGTGGTTTTGGTTCTTCGTTATTTTTTATTCCAATCGCTAGCTTCTTTTTTGAGTTTCAAACGGTACTGGGAATAACGGGTGTTTTTCATGTTTTCAGTAACCTAACCAAGATTGGTCTTTTTCGAAAAGGGGTAGATTACAAAGTGGTGTTGTGGATAGGAATTCCTTCTGTGATTACTGTACTTGTAGGCGCATATTTCAGCGCATATGTTTCAGGTATTGTGCTTGAGTTTATCATGGGATTAATCATTATTGCCCTTGGTTTTTTGTTTCTTTTTTACAAACCCAAACCCATCAAAGTAAAACCGTATATCGCGGTGGCTGGTGGATCTTTGGCTGGACTGCTTTCTGGAATTTTAGGAACTGGAGGGGCAATACGTGGATTGGTTTTGACACGATACAATCTCAGCGTCGCTGCTTTTATAGCAACTTCTGCCTGGATAGATTTGGCGGTAGATTTAAGCAGGAGCGTGGTTTATCTCGCTGAAGGATACATCAATTGGGGAGCAACTGCTTTGTTACTCATCCTTTTGATTATTTCCATTGTTGGAAATTTTATAGGCAAATGGATACTCAGCAAAGTTGAGCAGGAGGTTTTTACCAAGTGGGTGCTTTGGATGGTAATCCTAACGGGAGCTACAACTATTATTCGTTTGATGTCTTGAATCCTTGAAAGGTGTTGAGATTGATGTGGCTTACATCAACCAAGAATTTTTTTCCGATGGTTTTTCTTCCCAATAAAACTGGATATTTCATTCCAGATCTATTTGTTAGTGTAACATCGCTTTGGATCGTTCTTGGTCCAATCTTGATGGCTGTTCGCACGCAATATCGTTCTTCTGTTTGTCCAAACGAATTTTTGATTACTCTTTTTTTGAATTTGGTAAATTGTACAACAACGGGATTTGATTTTTCTTCCCAAGTGAAGTACACTTCCAGACAAGCTTTACCATCGATGATTTTCTCTTGATAGCTATCGCAATGAACGGCTGTTCTAAATGCGCCAGTATCAATTTTAGCGGGTATAAAAAAACCTCCCCATTCGGGGAGGTGAATCATTTCTCTTCTACCAATGATGTCCATGACTCAAGAAGCCAAACAAGATTTTACCATTTCACTGATGGCTTTGCCATCGGCCTTCCCACTTAATGTTTTGGATGCGACACCCATTACCTTTCCCATATCTCCAGGACCTGTTGCGCCTACTTGAGCGATAACGGCTCTGACAGCGGCTTCCAATTCTTCAGTACTCATGGGTTGAGGCAAATAGGCTTGAATAACTGTAGCTTGTTTCTGCTCTTCTTCAACCAAATCTTCACGGCCTTGGGCCTTGAAAATTTCAATGCTCTCCATGCGTTGTTTGTTGAGTTTGCTCAAGATAGACATTACCTTCTCGTCAGTAACCTCTGAAGAACCATCTTTGGTTGCTTCCAAGAGGATTTTAGATTTGATATCACGCAAGGCCATTAGTTTGTCCTTGTCGCCGCCTTTCATGGCTGTTTTGATGTCCTCGTTGATTTGGTCTGCTAAATTCATGTTGTTGTTTTTTAAATCAATCCAAAATGTTGAATGGCCATTTCTACAATGTTATCTCCAATGGCCAGTGAAGCTGTAGCTGCCGGAGATGGTGCATTCAAAACGTGAATGCTGTGATCCGTATATTCAATTCTAAAATCATCACGGGTGTCGCCATCTTCGCGAAGCAAAAGCGCTCTCACGCCAGCGCGACCAGGAACGATATCTTCCATGGTCAAATCTGGAATCAAACGCTGTAATGTTTTTAAGAATAATTTCTTTGAGAACGCTCTGCGGTACTCGTCAAGACCATATTTCATATTACCCATGAACAGTCTCCAAGTTCCAATATAACTCAGGGCATCAATGGTATCTCTCAAGCTGAAATCTGTTTTTCCATATCCTTCTCTTTTGAAAGTGAAAACAGCGTTGGGTCCGCATTCTATTGAACCATCTGTCATGCGGGTAAAGTGCACACCCAAGAACGGAAATTCAGGATTGGGCACAGGGTAAATCAAATGCTTGACCATGTGTTTGGCATGATCAGCCAACTCGTAGTAATCTCCTCGGAAACCAACTACCTTTTCTTTCAAATTAACACCATCTTTTTTGGCCAAACGGTCCGCTTGTAAACCACCGCAGACGATGAGGTATCTGCCTTTGTATGATGATTTGTTGGTTTTTACGTTCGTCCATTCACCGTCTCTCTCAAAGCCCAAAACTTCTTCTCCAAGATTGACCTTGCTTTTGTTTTGCGCTGCAACTCCCAATTCGCACATCACCTCAGTGGCTCTTCTGAAATCGATGATTCCTGTGCATCCTACGTGAACGCCGTCGATGCCTTTGACATGGGGTTCGATCTCACGAATTTGTTCAGGGCTGACGCGTTGCATCCCCTCGATGCCATTGTCTACGCCGCTTTGATAAATTTTCTCAAGAAATCCCAACTCAGATGTATCTGCGGCAACGATTAGTTTTCCGCAGATATCATGGGGGATGTTGTGTTTTTTAGCAAATTCAACCAATTCCCTTCTGCCATTTACACAATTGACAGCCTTAAGCGAACCCGGTTTGTAATAAATACCACTGTGGATTACACCGCTGTTGTTTCCGGTTTGGTGATCGGCCAGGCGGTTTTCTTTTTCAATCAGTAAGATTTCAAGATGAGGGAAGCGACGCTGCATTTTATAAAAAGTAGCTGCTCCTACTATTCCTCCTCCAACAATGATGATATCGTACGACGGTGTCATGCTAAAATTCTTTTGACAAAAGTAAGGTAGGCAAGGATGAATTGATTACATTTCAACAATGAATCCACGTAAGAAAATTCAAAATGCCTGGGGCATGTATGATTGGGCCAATTCCACCTACAACTTGGTCATCAGTTCAGCTATTTTTCCAATCTTCTATGGAGCGGTTACCTCTGTTCGAAACGACAAAGGCGATATCATCAATGACAAAGTAGAATTGTTTGGTTTTACCTTGAAAAACACCGAAGCGCTTTCCTATGCTTTGGCCTTTTCTTTGGCCGTGGTGAGTGTCTTGGTGCCACTATTATCGGGTATTGCAGACTATTACCACATGCGCAAGCGATTTTTACAAGTCTTCTGTTACATCGGGGCTGCTTCATGTGCTTCATTGTATTTCTTTGACCCAGCGCATTTGGAGATTTCATTTTTGAGCATCATGTTGGCGTGCATTGGTTTTTGGTGTTCTTATGCTTTTGCCAATTCGTTTTTACCTCAAATTGCCAACAAGGATGAACAAGATAAGGTCAGCGCACGCGCTTATTCCATGGGGTATATCGGAAGTGTGAGTTTGTTGATCATGAACTTGATTGCCATCAAAGGATTTGGCATGAGTCCTCGATGGAGTTTTGTGAGTGTGGGTGTTTGGTGGGCAGGATTTGCGCAGATTACTTTTTATCATTTGAAAGAGGAAGTTATTCATGTCAATGACGCCAATTCCAGTTGGAAAAAAGGTTTTCAGGAGTTGGGCAATGTTTGGAAGCAGATGTCCGATTCGCCGTCTTTGAAGCGTTATTTGGTCGCCTTTTTTGTTTTCTCGATGGGGATACAGACCATCATGCAGATGGCAGCTTTTTTTGGGGAGAAGGAAATCAATCTCGACTCATCACAATTGATTGTCGCCATTGTTTTGGTTCAGTTGATCGCGATTCCCGGTGCGATATTGTTTTCTTGGGGCTCTAAGAAATTGGGCAACATCAAGATGTTGATGGTCGCCTTGTTGGTGTGGGTTGGTGTTTGTGTTTATGCGTTCTATGGCGTAACCGAAGTAGTTACCTTTTACATAGCGGCCGGCGTGATTGGCTTCATCATGGGCGGCACGCAAAGTCTTGCGCGAAGCACTTATTCTAAGTTTTTGCCGGTTACTGATGACACAGCGTCATTCTTTAGTTTCTATGATGTCACAGAAAAATTGGGCTTGATTATCGGTCTATTTTCATTTGGGTATTTAGAAGGCACTTTCGGCACCATGCGCGCCAGCATTTTGGCCTTGGTGGTATTCTTCATCCTCGGCTTCTTGTTGTTGATTTTGGTTCCGAAGGAGGAGAAGAGGTGAGGGAATGAGGAGTTGGAGGGATTTCCCATGTGAATCGGTAGGGGCGTATGGCAATGCGCCCGTGTATCAGTAGATCAGTATTATAGTATTCATTTTCATTCCCATTCTCATTTTCATTCTGTGTTTCGCACAGAAGTATAGACTTGCCTGATTTGAAAAGACAATGCCTTTTACAAACTCAAAACCCACACAACCCACAACAAATAACTCAAAGCTTCCCCTGAACGGGTTGATTGGAAAAGAAAGAGAATGTGAAAGAGAATGAAAATGAATACTAAAAAGACCTTCCCTTCATCCCTTCATCTCCTCATCCCTTCATCAACTTCTCCAAAATCACTATCGTCTCGTCAATCTCTTCTTTGGTCGTGTATCTTCCAAAAGAGAATCGAACACTGGCTTGACCCGGACGCAAAGCGTCAATGGCTGTCAATACATGTGATCCCTTGGTAGCCCCACTGCTGCATGCACTTCCGCCTGATGCACAGATTCCTTCCAAGTCCATTAAAAACAAAAACATGTCACTGTTGCTGTGCGCAGGGAATGTACAATTCAGCACGGTGTACAAACTTTCAGTGGATGCGCTGTTGCCATTGAATACAATGCCGGGAAATGATTTTTGCAATCGCTCACGCATGTATTGCTTCATCGAACTGATGTGTTGCTGATGATCTTCTAACTCAGCATAGGCCAATTCAATGGCTTTGGCCAAGCCTACAATTCCTGCCAAGTTTTCAGTTCCTCCGCGCAGTCCTCTTTCTTGTCCACCGCCGGTAATGTCAGGCTGAACTTTCACACTGCGGTTGATGTAAATGAACCCAACACCTTTGGGGCCATGGAATTTGTGCGCAGCTGCGTTCAACATCATCACAGGTGTCTTCTGCAAATCAAAAGCGTAATGGCCCATCGTCTGAACGGTGTCACTATGGAAAAGCGCATTGTATTTTTTGCACATTTCCGCCACTTCCTGCAAAGGCAACAAATTGGCGATTTCATTATTGCCATGCATCAACGTAACATAGCAATTGGAATTGCTTTGCAACAATTCCTCAAGATGTTTCATGTCCACACTTCCGTTGTCTGTTAAAGCAACAAAATGCAATTTGGCTTTTCCCTGTTGATCCAACAATTCTGCCGTCTTAACAATAGCACTGTGCTCAATGGGCGTGGTGATGATATTGGTACAACCCATATCTCTCACCGCGGCATGCATGGCCAAATTATCGGCTTCTGTTCCACCACTGGTAAAGTAAATTTCGCTGGGTTGACAGTTCAATGCTTTGGCAATGGTGCGACGTGATGTCTCAATAGCGGTCTTGGTTCTTCTTCCCAAATGGTGGGTGGAAGAGGGATTGCCATAATGCTCCGTCAAATACGGAATCATGGCTTCAAATACTTCGGGAGCTACTGCTGTAGTGGCAGCATTGTCTAAATAAATACTTTTCATGAAAGGGAAATGTCATTGATTTCTTGGATCCAAGCTTGTGCTTTTTGATCCGCTATTTCTTGTGTGCTTGCTTCAGTATAAATACGAATAATGGGCTCTGTATTGCTTCTGCGCAAATGCACCCAATAATCAGGATAGTCAATCTTGACCCCATCAATCAAATTGATGTTTTCATTTTTGTATTTATTCGCCAAGGCACTTAATATCTGATCAGAAGGACGACTGTTGTCCAAATCTACTTTTTTCTTGCCCATGAAATAAGCTGGATAGGTTTGCTTGAGTGCGGACATGGTCATGTTCATTTCAACGAAATGAGACAAGAACAATGCAATACCTACAATGGCATCTCTTCCGTAATGCAAATCTGGAACGATGATTCCACCGTTTCCTTCGCCACCAATAACGGCATTGACAGCCTTCATTTTTTCTACCACATTCACTTCACCCACAGCGGCAGCAAAATATTGGCCGCCGTGTTTCTCCGTCACATCTTTCAATGCGCGGGTTGAACTCAAGTTAGAAACCGTATTTCCTTTTTTGTGTTTCAATACATAATCTGCAATGGCTACCAAGGTGTACTCTTCGCCAAATAGAACGCCGTTCTCATCAATGAAAGCCAAACGATCTACATCTGGATCTACGACGATTCCCAAATCTGCTCCTTCGCTTTTCACTCGTGCGCAAGTCTCAACCAAATGCTCGGCAAGTGGCTCAGGATTGTGGGCGAAATGGCCATTGGCTTCTTCGTTTAGAACGATGATATCTTCAACGCCTAGTGCGCGCAGAATGGCAGGTACAAATGTGGATCCTGACGAGTTGATTCCATCAACAACTACTTTCAATTTTCTTGCAGCGATGGCGTTTTTGTTCACCAACTCCATGTTGAGGATGGCATCGAAATGAAAATCCCAAGCCTCTTTTTTGGTAATCGTTCCCAAGGCATTTACTTCTGCAAATGCAACGCCTTGCTCGCCCCAACTCAAAACCTTTTGACCAATTTCAGCAGATATAAATTCTCCTTTTTCGTTCAACAATTTCAAGGCATTCCATTGTGCTGGATTGTGACTTGCCGTTAGGATAATACCGGCTTGCGCTTGGAAGTGAACCACCGCCATTTCAACGGTTGGCGTGGTGCTTAAACCCAGATCAATCACATTCGCTCCCATCCCTGTGATGGTCTGCGCTGCAAGGGTAGCAATCATTTCGCCGGATATGCGTGCGTCACGCCCCATGACGATCGTGATGTCTTTTCGATTGAATTTCTCTTGATGAACCGCACAAAAAGCTGATGTGAATTTGACCACATCAAGCGGAGTTAAATTATCTCCCGGAAAGCCACCAATGGTCCCGCGAATTCCAGATATAGATTTAATCAATGTCATAACTATCGGTAAAGATAAACACGCATGGGCAGTTGATTGAAATTCTTTACCTTTAGAAAATGAAATTAAAGCACCTCAGTTTCCTTTTTGGGCTCCTATTGTTGATGGGGAGTAGTGTGCTTTTTTCATGTAAAGCGGGTAAAGGTGGTGAAGTGTTTTCTCGTGATTGGGATGAAATAGAAAAGCATGATACCTTATTGGTATTGATGGAGAACAGCGCCTCTACTTTCTATGACTATCAAGGTGTATCGCAAGGATTTGATTACGAATTGATGCGCACATTCTGTGATGCGCAAAAAATTCATTTGAAGGTTGTCGTGATGGACAATGTGGATTCGATGTTTCAGAAATTAAACAAAGGTGAAGCCGACGTTATTGCATCCAACATCACACAGACTACTTCTAGGGATCAAGAGTTTTTGTTCTCTACACCTCTTTACACCACCAAGCAAGTGGTGGTTCAGCGATGGGCGGATGTCAATTTGAATAAGAAGTACAAGGTGATTCGTGATACCACGGCTTTGGACAGTTTGACGATTAGTGTTCATCGGTATTCTTCATTTTTTGAGCGACTTACAGCTATGGAGCGGACAATGGGAAAGGACTTGGATATTTTGGAGGCGCCAGGAAAGTACTCTGCGGATGACTTGGTGAGATTGGTAGCAGAGGGTAAGATAGAAGCGACAGTAACCGATGCAAGTCTTGCTGGAATTTTGGTAGAAGAGTATCCCAATTTACAGTTTGATTTGCCATTGACTGTGCCTGAGCCCATCGGCTGGGTGATGAGAAAGAATGCGCCGAAGCTCAAAGAGAAAATGGATGAATGGCTGTCAAAAGAGCGCGTTCAGATTTTAATCAAACAATTGAGAAAAAAATATTTCAAGGCCAACACCACGCATGTAGCCTTGTTTCATGCAGATGTGATCATGCCCAAAATCAAGGGGAATCAAATTTCACCGTACGATAGTTTATTTAAAAAGGAAGCCAATGCAATCAATTGGGATTGGAGAATGTTGGCAGCACTGTGTTACCAAGAATCCAATTTTGATCCAACTGTTGTCTCGTCGCATGGTGCTTTTGGATTGATGCAATTGATGCCCGAAACGGCATCCAAATATGGATGTGATTCAACGGATTTGGTAGCAGGGAATATTCATGCTGCCGCGCAATTGCTCAAAGAGGTAGACAGGGCGTTTCGAAAGCGTGTGCCCAATCCTGAAGAAAGAATGAAGTTTGTCTTGGCATCATACAATGCCGGTCTTGGTCATGTCTTTGATGCGATGGTGATTGCTCGGCATTTGAATATGCCAGATACGGTTTGGTTTGGTCAGGTGGAAAATGCATTGTTGATGAAGTCGCAAAGAGAGTACTACACACTTCCTGGAACCAAATCTGGCTACTGCAGGTGTCAAGAGACTTACCACTTTGTGGATCGAGTATTGAGTTTTTATGATCATTTTAAAAAGAAAGTAAAATGAAAAAGTTGCTATTTATAGCGTTGGCGGTCATCCTTTTTTCATGTGATAGAAATAAGAATGAATGGCAATTGCAAGGAAGAATTACAGATGCCTTGACTGGAAATGTCATGGGTGCTGTTCCTGTGAAGGTTGAGGTGAAACGAATGGTAAGTGGTGTTTACAATGATGTCATTGAGACAGCAGTCGTTGGCGCAAGTGAGTCGGATGGACATTATGAAATTACTTGGGATCGCGACAATATTTCATACTTGCGAGTGACCGCTCAAGAGGACCAATATTTTGACGCAATCGTTGAGATCAGTCCAGATGCTTTGACGCCTGGTGAATTTTATACCCAGAATTTGAAATTGACACCAAGAGCGGATGTGGAGGTTTTATTGGGGTCATCTGATGTTGCATCAGATGTCAAAGTAACTTTCTATTCAACAGATCCTTATTGTACTTGTGATGATGAAGGATCGTGGAGAATTTTAGGGAATCAGGATACCACGATCAATTGCATGACCTCTGGGGGCAAATGGATCAAATATTTGATTGAAGCATCAGGGTCTAGTGGTGTGGTGAGCCACTGGGATAGTTTGTATTGCCCACCATTTGTTACCACCAATTTCACATATATTTATTGATGATGAAGAACAGAAGAAATTTTCTCAAAGCCTTAGGAGCTTTGTCCGCTTTACCGTTGTTGTCTTTTGTTCCAGAGCCCAAGAGAAAGGCTGAGCGTTACAAAAAAGGATTGGTGATAAGCACTTGGAATTTTGGTTTAAAAGCCAATGCCGCAGCTGCACAGAAATTTTTGGATGGCGGAAAGGCGGTGGATATGGTAGAAGCCGCGGGAAGAGAAATGGAGTCGGATTTGACTGAGTTGTCCATTGGATTGGGTGGTCTACCCGATCGCGAAGGCCACACAACATTGGATGCGTGTATCATGAATCACGAAGGCAAGGCAGGGTCTGTTTGCTTTTTGGAAAAAATCATGCATCCGGTTTCTGTGGCACGCGCCATTATGGAGAAAACACCTCATGTCATTTTGGTAGGAGAAGGCGCTCAACAGTTTGCAATTGAGAATGGTTTTCCTAAAGATAGTTATGTGAATCCAGCGGCTGAAAAGGCTTGGAAAGAGTGGTTGGTGAAAAGTGAATACAAGCCAGTCATCAATATCGAGAATCATGATACCATTGGAATTTTGGGTCAAGATGCTGAGGGTAATTTGAGTGGTGCTTGCACAACGAGTGGTTTGGCATTCAAGATGCGCGGCAGGGTTGGAGACTCGCCAATTATTGGGAGTGGATTGTATGTAGATAATGAAGTTGGTGCAGCGACGGCAACAGGCCTTGGTGAAACAATTTTGCGTTCTTGTTCGTCTTTCCTAATTGTTGAATTGATGCGCGGTGGAATGAGTCCTCAGACAGCGTGTGAAGAGGCCATTAAAAGATTGGTGAAAATCAATGAGCACATTTTAAAAGTCCAAGATTACCAAGCGTGTTTTTTGGCATGCAATACAAGTGGAGAAGTAGGCGCTTTCAGCGTCCATCCCGGATTTACTTATGCCATTTGGAAAGATGGAAAACCAGAGGTCTTACCAGCCAAGAGTTTATTGAGCTGATTGAAATTTTTCTTGAACTTCTTCTAGAACCGTAGCTGGACCGCCGTGGTGTTCAAATATTAAGGCGTTGGGGAATTTTTCATCCTTCCAAGCCATGAGTACTGAATAATCACTTGGATTTACTGCACCCGTGAAAACAATCATGTCCAATTGTGATGGCTGATACTCTTCGATAATATTTTCTACTTGATCAAATCCATTCACCTCATATCCGCCTTTAGACAGAATGCCTTGGATGTTGTCAACCATGTATTGATGTTTACCTAAGATCAGGATGTGCTTTACACTATTCTCTTCCATACCCTTTTTTGTGCGGTGCGAAATTACAAGGTTTAATCCCAATTTTCTGCTTAATTTGTAATTCTTCTAAATATTAACATGCAAAATTTAAGTATAGTTCGCCCTATCAATTTGATAATCATTGCCTTGAATATTGCGATTGTTGATTTTTTTATTTCACAAGGGGTGCATTGGGACTTAAGTAGAATTTCGATTTTGCTTTTGAAAGTTCTCGTAATGGTTTTACTTGCTGCAGGGGCCAATGTGATCAATGATTATTTTGATCAAAAGACAGATGCCATCAATCGCCCAAATAAGCAAGTGGTTGGAAAATCGATGTCGCCCAAAAGTGCCATACGATTGCATTTGATACTTACAATGCTTGCCCTTCTTGTTGCATTTGTACTAACGATATTGGAGCAAAGATTTTTCTATCTGGTCATAGCTTTGATTTATGCAGTTGTGTTATACTTCTACACCCCTTTTTTGAAGAGAATTCCTGTATTGGGCAATTTGACTATCGCCAGTTGTGTGGCCTTTCTGCCCATTTGGGCCGTCGATGGTTGGTCGTTGTTGAATCCTTTGCAGCTTTCAACAGTTCTTTGGCTGGTCGCATTTGCTTTTTTGTCTAATCTCATACGTGAATGGGTAAAAGATGTTCAGGATGGGGAGGGAGATAGCAATCAAGGCTATGATACCGCACCAGTGAGATGGGGGGCAGAAAAATCTATTCAGATTTTAAAGGTGATGTGGTGGATGCTTGCGACTTTGGCAATGGCTTATTGCTATTACCATCACTCTTGGTGGAGTTGGCTTTGTGTATTTTTTCCTCAGCTTTTGGGTTGGTTTCCACTTTGGATTGCCAAGGGTGATGTGGATATGGCCCGAATTTCTTGGATTTTGAAATTCAATATGGTGGTGGGAATGTTTGGCATTCTGATCAATTATTTGCTGTTTTCTGGATCATGGTTTTGATCATCTGATACAACATGTGCGTGGGTAATCCCATAACTGTATAAAAAGAGCCCGATAATTTTGCGATTCCGATAAGACCAATAAAATCTTGCGCACCATAACTTCCGGCCTTGTCAAACGGTTGATGAACATCGATGTAATATTGAATTTCTTCTTCGCTTAATGTTTGAAAAGTTACTTGGGTGCAGTCGCATTGGGTGCGCACATCATTTCCAAGTAATACAGTTACAGCCGTGTATACCTCATGCGTATTGCCACTAAGCGAGCGAAGCATTTGCTCGGCTTCTTCTCTGGATAAGGGTTTGTTGAGTGCCTGGTTGTTCATCCAAACTATGGTATCACTCGCGATGATGAGGGTCTTTGAATCGTACTGATTTTGAAAGAAACGTGCTTTTTTTTCACTTAAAAAGCTGGGGATATCAGCGGCTTGGAGCGAGGGGTCGAATGACTCGTCGAGGTCAGCAGAAACTGCCTCAAAGTCAATACCCATCAATTTCAGCAGTTCGCGTCTTCTCGGAGATTGAGAGGCCAATACTACTTTGAAATTTTTTAACTCGTCTAAAATCATTGCGCTAAGTTATTGCGGGCCTCCTTACCTTTGTGCATGCATCAACAAATTTTAATTCTTGACTTTGGGTCTCAGGTTACCCAGTTGATTGCGCGTCGTTTGCGCGAGTTAAATGTTTACTGTGAAATACACCCTTGGAATAAAATTCCTGCTTTGCATGAAGGGATTCAAGGGGTAATACTTTCAGGTAGTCCTTTTTCAGTTCATCAAGAGGGTGCTCCCTTGCCAGATTTGACTGCTATTTATGAGCAGTATCCTGTTTTGGGCGTTTGTTACGGAGCGCAATTGATGGCTACCCATCATGGGGGTAAAGTGATGCGATCAACACATCGGGAATATGGTCGTGCCGTTCTTTCAGAATCTCAAGCAGAACATCCCTTGATGAAAGGAGTTGGTGCCAATAGTCAAGTTTGGATGTCGCATGGTGATACAATTGAATCTGCAGGAGAAAATGCAATGGTTTTTTGTTCAACGAGCGATGTTCAGTTTGCCGGATATCAAATCAAAGGTCATCACCGTTACGGTGTTCAGTTCCATCCAGAGGTTTATCACAGCTTGGATGGTACGCAGATGCTCAAGAATTTCGTCATGGATATCTGCGGCTGCACTGGCGATTGGACGCCGGCTGCTTTTGTCGAAGAGACAATTCAAGGCCTTCAAGCCCAATTGGGACAAGATAAAGTTATTTTGGGATTGAGCGGTGGTGTTGATTCTACAGTGGCTGCTGTTATTCTGAACAAGGCCATTGGTGATAGACTCCATTGCATTTTTGTAGACAATGGTTTATTGCGCAAAGATGAATTTGATCAAGTATTGGCCGATTACCAAGGCATGGGATTAAATGTCAAAGGTGTGAGAGCTGCTGATCGTTTTTATGCGGCATTGTCTGGATTAGAAGATCCAGAAGCGAAAAGAAAGGCCATTGGAAAAACCTTCATAGATGTATTTGATGAGGAATCCAAGTTGGTAGAAAATGCAAAATGGTTGGGTCAAGGTACCATTTATCCCGATGTCATTGAAAGCGTCAGCGCAACGGGAGGACCTTCTGCCACAATCAAGAGCCACCACAATGTGGGTGGATTGCCAGATTACATGATGTTGCAAGTGGTTGAACCATTGCGCACTTTGTTCAAGGATGAGGTGAGAAGAGTGGGTGCGAGTATGGGAATTTCAGCTCAATTATTGGGACGTCATCCTTTCCCAGGTCCAGGATTGGGTATTAGAATTTTGGGAGACATTACTCCAGAAAAAGTTCAATTGCTTCAAGCAGCAGATGCAATATTCATCAATGCATTAAAAGCGGAAGGGCTCTACGACAAAGTTTGGCAGGCAGGTGTGATTTTGTTGCCTGTTAAGAGTGTTGGTGTGATGGGTGATGAGCGTACTTATGAGAGAGCTGTAGCCTTACGCGCTGTATCATCCACAGATGGAATGACAGCAGATTGGGTGGATTTGCCTTATGCTTTCTTGGCCAAAGTGAGCAATGATATCATCAATCAAGTTAGAGGTATCAACAGAGTGGTATATGACATCAGTTCAAAGCCACCGGCAACCATCGAGTGGGAATAATTTATATTTTTGATATATGCGTTATAGGCTATTGTTCATTTTCCTAGTGCTTTTTCAATTTGCCCAAGGTCAGATTACTGCCCCTGTTCAGAAAATTGATGGGGTAGATTACTACATGCACAAAGTTGAACAAGGTCAAACTTTATACAGCATTTCAAAATTATACAATGTAGGAGTTAAGGAAATTCAAAAGGCCAATCAGTTGGGAACCGAGGGAATTCAATTGGGGCAGGTTTTGAAGGTTAGAAAGGGAGGGTCAGGCATGCCTCACCCTACAGAGCAATTGGTTGTTCCTGAGCAGACCAATGCGTACTTGAATGTGCCGCAGGGTTATCATTTGGTAAGACCTGGTGAAACGGCATACAGCATTGCTATGAAGTACAAAATTTCATTGGAGCAATTGTACGCTTGGAATCCAGGGACTGAAAATGGAATTGCCATTGATAGTCAGCTTAAAATATCTGAAAAGGCCGTCGGCAGTACACAAGCCAAACCGGTAAAAGTCAATACAGATAAATTGAAAATATACTTGTTATTGCCTTTTTACACAGGTATTCCTGATAGTGTTATTTCGGCCCGCCAGAAGGTGATCAGAGAAACGGCATTGCAGATTTATAGAGGGATGTTGTTGGCCACTGATACCTTGGCTGCGCAAAGTATCAAAATGGATATTGAGGTTATTGATTTTGCAGATAATGTAACACTAGCCAAAGAATGGACGCAATCAGGAAAATTCAATGATGCAGACTTTTTAGTCGGACCATTATTCAAAGAGTCATTGGAAGTTTTTGCGCAATGGGCCAAATCCAAAGGGGTTTGGGTGATATGTCCTGTTCCAATAAGCAACAAGGTGTTGATGGGCAATGACCATTTGATCAAAGCCTTTCCATCCGATGTGTCCCAATGGGGAGCCACAGCTCGTTATGTGGCGACACACAAGAAGGCCAATGTTCCTGTGTATTTGTATGCTGGGAAAACAGAAGTGGAAAAGAAAAAGGCTGAGGCTTTCAAAGGTTCCTACACCAAAGCGGGTTTTAAAAATATTGTTGTATCTGCCAATTTGGATTCATTGATTTCTGTTGTAACCGTAGCCAAAGATTCTACGGTGTTGATTGTTCCAACTGCCCAAGGTGATGGCGTGAGAAAATTGAACAAAAAGTCGGCGGCATTGCGAAAGTGCTGGGTAGTGGGTCTTCCAGAATGGCAGGATATTTTATCAGAAGGTGATTACGACGAAACAGTTGCGCTCAATCAATTGAGTTATTCATTCCCCAAGGCCAATGAAGCGGACTTAGAAGATGAGTGGGTAAGACCTTGGGTGAAAAAATACCACCGTCAGTTTTTTACCCATCCCAATGAGTATGCCATGTGTTCTTTTGATTTGATTCAATCCATTGCGGATTTACATAAAAATTATCAAGGCGATTTGGCTACCCATGGCATCAATTATCAGGGACTTTCAAGCAATATTCAATTGATTCAAGTGGGCAGAGGAAACGGCTATGAGAACATTGGGGTATTGATGTTGCATGCGGAGAAAGGGGTAATTTCAAGAACAAGACCATAATGGAATTTAGAGATATCGTGAAGGCTTCTTTTCAGGAGGCGCAGTCAAAAATTTGCGCAGCTTTAGAAAAGGAAGATGGGAAACAAAAGTTTGGTTCAGAGCTTTGGGAGCACAAGACAGGTGGCGGAGGTAATACGCGCATCATCGTGCATGGTGATGTGTTGGAGAAAGGGGGAGTCAATTTCAGTGCAGTAGAGGGAGGCATACCAGAATTCATGAAGGCACAAGTGAATGAGCATGCAACGCGTTTTTTTGCAACAGGGATTTCCATCGTGATGCACCCATTCTCTCCTATGGTGCCCATTACACATATGAATGTTCGATATTTCGAAACCGATGCGGGTGATGCATGGTTTGGCGGCGGAATCGATCTTACTCCCATTTATGTTGATGACGAAGATGCCAAGAAGTTTCACCAAGGATTGAAAGAGGTTTGTGATCAGTTTCATCCTTCATTCTATGAGCGTTTTAAAAATTGGGCCGATGATTATTTTTACAATGAACATCGCGAAGAGACACGCGGAGTAGGCGGAATTTTTTATGATTACATTCGTCCGGATGAGCACATTTCAAAAGAAATGATGCTTCAATTCTCCTTAGCCCAGACACAGTATTTCGCGGATTTCTATACCCAGCTCATGGCCAAGCACAAGCATGAGGTTTATACAGATGAGCAGAAGCAATGGCAACTCATCAGAAGAGGTAGATATGTTGAGTTCAATTTGGTTTATGATAGAGGTACGAAGTTTGGTTTGGTCACCAAAGGACGAATTGAGTCGATTCTTATGAGCTTACCTGAGATGGCCTCTTGGCATTATCAACATCAGCCAGCGGTGGGCTCAGCGGAATGGAATACATTACAGAAGTTAAAGAAAGGAATCAATTGGGTGGCATGATGAGAAGTTGTTTTTTTGTTTTGGTGTCTTGGTTGATTTGTTTTTCAAGTCAATCTCAAGTGAAGTATGATTTTCAATCGTCGAAGTCTTTTCGCATCAAAGTAAATGGTTATTGGATCAACCAAGTTCCCTGTGAGCGATTGGTGTTTGAATGGAAAACCATTGAAAAGAAAACCACCTTGGTTACTTATTTTTCAGAAGATGATTCACTTACCCAGTCTATAGTGGTTAAGAGTGGGATGGAGCAATCCTTTCAAATGCAAAAAGTAAAAGAGGCATACAAATGGGTATTGTCAGGCGAGTCGCCTTGGATACCCACTGAAGAAGAACTTTCCGCATTGCCTCAATTGGATAATGTTTATAATGGTGATAGCCATTGTCAAGATCCCATGTCCAAAGATCAATTTGAACAGTTTGTTCAGAGCATTACGTCATCTCCCATCTCATCCCAGAAAATAAAAACCATCGGTTTCTTGGCTCCGGGTGTGTGTTGTACTGTAGAGCAATGCGTGATTGTGATGAATTTATTTGAATTGGAGGACGATAAATTGGAAGTTTTGAAATTGTTGGTTTCACGCCTTTATGATTGGGACAATAGGTCGCAATTGAAATCCGTTTTTTTGACAGAAAGAGCCCTTTTCAAAGTCGATCAGATTATTAGTCAATAGTTCAATTGATTACATTTGTTTAAATAAAAAAATACATCATGCGTTTTCAACCCGGAGTTTTAACAGGAAATCAAGTAACAGAAGTTCTTAACGATGCCAAGGATAGAGGGTATGCTTTACCCGCTGTTAACGTTATAGGAACCAACAGTGTCAATGCTGTTTTGGAAACAGCCAAGGAGTTAAATTCTCCTGTGATTATTCAATTCAGTAATGGCGGTGGTGCGTTCTATGGTGGAAAAGGTTTATCCAATGGACAGCAAGAAGCAGCCATTGCCGGTTCAGTGAGCGGTGCTCATCACATTCACATGATGGCGGAACTATACAAAGTGCCGGTTATCGTTCATACTGATCATTGTGCTAAGAATCTACTTCCATGGATGGACGGCATGTTGAGTCATGGTGAAAAGTTTTTTGAGCAAAATGGAAAACCTCTTTTCTCTTCCCATATGTTGGATTTTTCAGAAGAGTCTCTTCAAGAGAACATTGAACTTTCAGTTCAGTATTTTGAAAGAATGGCTAAGATGGGAATGACATTGGAAATTGAATTGGGTGTTACAGGTGGTGAAGAAGATGGTGTCGACAATAGCCATGTTGACAGTTCCAAGTTATATACCCAACCAGAAGAAGTGGCATATGCATACGAGCACATGTTAAAGGTGAGTCCAAGATTTACTATTGCGGCTGCATTTGGTAATGTTCATGGTGTTTACAAGCCCGGTAATGTTAAATTACAACCTATTATTTTGAACAATTCTCAGAAGTTCATTCAAGATAAATTCAATACCATTGATAAGCCCATTCATTTTGTATTTCACGGCGGAAGCGGTTCAACGCGTGAGGAGATTCGTGAGGCCATCAGTTATGGTGCAATCAAGATGAATATCGATACGGATATGCAATGGGCGTTTACAGAAGGTATTCGCAACTACATGTCTGACAAGGCTGCGTACTTGCAAGATCAGATTGGTAACCCAGAAGGTGCAGAGAAGCCAAACAAAAAGTACTACGACCCACGCGTTTGGATGAGAGAAGGGGAAAAGACTTTTGTTCAACGATTGAAGTCTGCTTTTGAAGACTTGAATGCGGTGAACAGAAACGCTTAATTCTGTTACAACTATTTATTGGAAATTAGTGGAGATGGATCACATACGGTCCATCTCTTCTTTTAATTTGCCAAGCGCAATTTGAATCACTAGATTCTTGGTTTCAGATTCCAATTGAAAAATAATATTACTAAGTTCCAGCGAAGTTGCTTCAGGGCCCACGTGCTGAAATGCACTTTTAATCAATTCCAATGTACTATCCTTGGCAAATACAATGGCTTGCCATGTTTGAGCATCAACGTAAAGTTGTAAACCTATGTTGTGCTCGTACTCTTCACGAATGCTTTTGGTAATTTCAAATTGCAATTGAGCAGCGGTCAATTGGGCTACAGGATAGCGAAGAATAAGACTTGTAGGCGTTATTCTCTCGAGCAGAATGGTCAACCTTTCCAATGCCGATACACGAAGCGGAGTTAATGCATTTTTACGGGCATTTTTTTCCTGATACAGCGCATTTTGTTGTTGCCAATTCAACCATTTTTGAAAACCCATCCACAAGGTGGTCAATGTTCCTGCACTGACCAATATTAAAATCCACCATTTTTCCATAACAATGCAAAGATGTGACTAATTTCGAAACATGACGAATAGAATTTTCATCATCTTGTCCTTCTTGGCATCAATCCAATTACAGGGTCAAACGTGGCAGCGAAATGCAAGCGTTCCTGTTCAGGTGGATAATTATTTTTTGGCCAATCCCTGGATGGGTGGATTGAACGCGCCTCAATTTTCCAATATCGATGTCAATGGGGATGGTACCAAAGATTTGTTTGTCTTTGATCGCCAAGGTGACCGCAAATTGGTGTTTGTGCAAACTTCAAATACGGCTGGCCAATCATATTGGTATCATTCACCCCAATTCGAGGCATTATTTCCCAAATTGAATACCTGGGCGCTACTTCGTGACATGAATTGCGATGGATTTGAAGATATTGTAACCAATTATCAATCGGGTTTGGTTTTGTACATCAATACAACACCAATGACAGGAGTACTTTCATTTGAGCCATATGACAATTTGCAATTGTTGAAGTCAGACTACGATTTGGGTGGCGGCCCGTTTAATGCACCCTTGTATTGTATGAGTGTGGATGTGCCGGTCATTGAGGATATTGATGGCGATGGTGATTTGGATGTACTCACCAATACCGAGTCGAGCACGGGTATTTACTATTACCAATCTCAGCAAGTCCAAAATGGAAATTGTGATGTGGTGGAGTTCAATTGCGTCAATCGTTGTTATGGAATGGTTTCCGAGGCTGCTGAGAGTTTTTCACTTTTTATTGGTGACCAGTTTTCATGTCCGTTAAATGTGTTGAATCCAAAGTCAAAATCAGCCAAGCATACAGGAGGAACATTGGCAGCGATAGATTTGAATGGCAACGGCATTAAAGATCTAATTATTGGCGATGTAACAGAACCCAATTTGGCTGCCGTTTATTTGGTCGATACTCCGCAAGGACCGGACAGCGCGGTGGCGTATACTACCCAGTTCCCGATGTCCCCGCCTGTGGATTTGCATCTTTTTCCAGCGGCGTACTATGAAGATGTAACCAATGACGGTATTTCAGATTTGTTGGTAGCGCCCAATGCCATCTTTGGCGCTGAAGACCGCAAGTCTGTGTGGTTGTACGTCAATCAAGGATCAGAAATCCAGCCCGATTGGATTTTCTCATCAACTGATTTTTTACAAAATCAAAGTATAGATGTGGGCGTGGGGGCACACCCTGTTGCCGCAGATGTGGATGGTGATGGTGATATGGATGTGCTTTTGGCTGCACGTTATTACGATACAGAAAATTTGACCAACAAGTCTTGTATTCACCTTTTGCGAAACGATACGGTAAACGGTCAATGGCAATTGAATTGGATTTCCCAAGATTGGATGAATTTGTCATCGTTGAATTTTCAAAATATTTATCCTTCATGGGGAGATTGGGACGGGGATGGTGATGGCGATCTAATTTTAGGTGAGTTGAATGGGAATTTGTATTTGTTGCGAAATACCGGAACGAGTAACACACCCGTTTTTGGCCTGCCTGAGATTTTATCAGATGCGATTGGTGCTGTGATTGATTTGGGACAAAGTTCTACGCCCTTGCTGGTAGACCTCAATCAAGATGGATTGTTAGATTTGGTAGCCGGAGAAAAATCAGGTAATGTTAATTTTTTTAAGAATGTTGGAACAGCAGGTGTTCCGAGTTGGTCTTTGGTAACTGAGAATCTGGCAGGAGCTCAAGCTTCGAGCTATTTGGGTTTGGATGGATATAGCGTGCCTGCTTTGGTTAAGGGACAGGACAATGTTTGGGATTTGTTTTTGGGTTGTGAAAAAGGATGGGTGAATCATTACCAGTTTCAAAGCAATCTGCCTAATGACGGCCAATTGATTGATGAGCAGTGGCAAGATATCCGTGAGGGCGATCGATCCTCCGTTGTTTTTGGTGATTTCAGCGGTGAGGGATCTTTGGATATGATCATGGGTCATTCCGGTGGGGGATTGGCTTTTTTCACAACGGATTCAGTTGCGATTGAAGTTGTAGAAAATTCCTACCCCAATGTATGGACGGTTTATCCCAATCCAGGTGAAGATGTACTGACTGCGGGACCTTTGTCTGCTGGTGTAATCACTGTGTATGACGCTATGGGTAGAACCATCGAAAAGAGCATGGTTACAAGCGAGTGGATGCGTTTGGATGCAAGCGCATGGAACGCTGGGTTGTATTTGGTAGTGATTGAAAGTCGAAATCAAAGAGAAGTTAAGTTGTGGCTGAAATATTAATGAATGTATATTTGAAAAATAAGAACTAAAAAATAAAAAACATGGCAAAAAATCTTTGGACAATCGATCCAGTGCACAGTGAAATTTTATTCAAGGTGCGTCACATGATGATTACAAATGTGACGGGAACTTTTGATCGTTTTGAAGCTAAAATGAATTCTTCTGAAAGTGATTTTTCAGACGCTGAAATTAGTTTTGAAGCTGAAGTAGCTTCAGTGAATACGAGAAATGAGCAACGTGATGAGCATTTGAGATCGAATGACTTTTTTGATGCTGAGAAGTTTCCAAAAATCTCTTTTGTATCAAAAGGATTTAGCAAAGTAGTGGATTCAAGATACAAGATGACAGGGGATTTTACTTTGAAGGGTGTGACCAAAGAAATTGTTTTGGATGTCAATTTTACTGGAGTAGTTATTGATCCATGGGGTCAGGTAAAATCTGGTTTTGAAATGGAAACCATTTTGAAGAGAGCAGACTATGGATTGAATTGGAATGCACAATCCGAAGATGGTTCTGTGGTTTTATCGGAAGATGTGAGACTTCAAGTTACCGCTCAAATGATTAAACAGGGGTAAGCTATGGGAAAAGTGATCGAAGATTACTGGCCATTTAAACAACTACAACAACTTTTGGTAACCTACCAAAAGTTGTTTATTGTTTACGGAGCCATGTGGGGATTGATATTCCCAGTGGTTGCAACCTTATGGCAGTGTCATTTCACTTTTGATGAGATTTCATGGGCAGGCATTGTTCACTGTCAGATGAACGTGCCGGCCATGTGGATCGTTGATTTGGCTCCTTTGGTTTTAGGTGTTATGGCATCTTTTGGTGGACGTGCTTTGGATATTGCCAAGAAAAAAACCATTGAGTCAGATTCTCGGTATATCGAGATGGTCAAACTCAGAGAAATTGCCGATGCGGCAAACTCAGCCAAATCGGAGTTTCTTGCCAATATGTCTCATGAGATTAGAACACCCATGAATGCTATCATGGGTATGAGTTATTTATTGAAGAGAACAGATCTCGATGAAAAGCAACTTGATTACAACAGCAAGATTGAAATGTCTGCCAAGAATTTGCTGCGAATCATCGATGATATTTTGGATTTTTCCAAAATAGAGGCGGGTAAATTGACTTTGGAGCATACCAACTTGTTTGTTTCGGATGTGATCGCTGAAGTTGCGGATACGGTAAACGTAAAATTGCAACACAAGAATCAAGTTGAGCTAGTAACCCAAGTGGACCCTGCTATACCCCGGGTTATTTTGGGTGACAGTGTTAGATTGCGTCAGGTCTTGCTGAACTTGATGGATAATGCCGCCAAGTTCACTGAGAAAGGCGAAGTTCGTCTAACAGTGAAATTACTCAAGCAATTGCCTTATGGAGTTATCTTGAATTTTAGTATTCAAGATAGCGGAATTGGAATCACAGAAGAGCAATTGAGAAAACTCTTCACGCCGTTTCAGCAGGCCGATCTTTCAACAACGAGAAAGTTTGGAGGAACAGGTCTGGGACTGGTCATATGTAGGCGAATTGTGGAGATGATGGATGGAGAATTGGAAGTGGAAAGTACACCTGGTGAAGGCTCTATTTTCCATTTTAATGCATTTTTTAATTTGAGTGACGCCAAGGAATCAGAAGCGACTGGATCTTTGGATATCATCAATAAGAAAGCTTTATTGGTTGATGATAGCGAGAGTGCGAGAATGGTTTTGCACGAGATGTTATCGTCTATTGGTTTTAATGTTATAGTTGCAAAGAATGCTTACGAGGCAATTGAGATTTTTAATATTGAACAGGCATCTTCTGATCCTTTGGCCTTGATGGTTGTGGATTGGCAAATGCCAGGAATGGATGGATTGCAGTTGGTGAGAGAAATTAAGTCCAAGGAGGGAGTTGAAGTACCATCTATTTTAATGGTCACAGCCTATGGATTAGAATCCGTCAAGGAAGCAGCCAAGACCAAATTGGTCGATGGAGTCTTGCTTAAACCAATCAATGTTTCAACTTTGAATGATTCTCTTCAAAGTGTTTTGCATTTGAATAAAAAGCAAAAGGAGGTTCCCAAACAAATACTTAATGATCAAGAACAGATTAATGAGTTTAAAGACAAATTAAAGGGGAGCAAACTTCTTGTAGTTGAAGACAACGATATCAATTTAGAATTGGCTGTCGCACTACTTGGTGATTTGGAGGTGGAAATACATACTGCGAGAAATGGTTTGGAGGCTGTGACTGCGTGCAATCATTCAGATTTTGATGCGGTTTTGATGGATATTCAAATGCCTGAAATGGACGGTTTGGAGGCTACCAAAAAAATTAGGTCAGGTACCAGAAACAATCGAGTGCCCATTATCGCAATGACAGCGCACGCCATGAAAGGTGAGAGAGAGAAGAGTTTGGCGGCAGGTATGAATGATCACGTAACGAAGCCAATTGACACTTTTGTTTTATATGCGTCACTTTTAAAACATCTAAAGGGCGAGGATTTGGGTCATTCGAAATCCAGTGGAAATTCTTCCAGTGAATCTGTTTCATGGTCGATTGAAGGATTGGATGCTGTTCAAGGTTTACAAAGAGTTGGTGGTAAAGTGGATGCATATGAGAAGATTTTGAAAATGTTTGCCAAGAATTATCACCAAATGGATGTACAGCTTCAATCCTTAATAGATAAGAATGATATTTCAGGTCTGGCTGAACTTACCCATGGTTTGGCTGGAGTTTGTGGAAACATTGGAGCAAAGGAAATTTATAATGTAGCATATCCGCTGTCAACGGCACTTAAAATCCTTTCTAACGAGGGAAGATTGCAGTTGAGCATACCCCATCACAAACAATTGCATTTTATCAAAGAAGAAGTTGTGAAGTTGTCTGGGAAAATAGATGTGGCATTAAAAAACAACTTGAAACAAGTTGCAAAGATTGTTTCGAATTGGAATGAAAAGGAATGGACGACAACACTTCTGGAATTGCGCGCAAAATGTGAAGGTCAAGATGCGGACGCATTGGATTTTGTGAACAGTTGGTTGAGTGACAAACAAATTCCTTCTGAAAAGCAAAGCGATATAGAAGCGTTAGTGGGCAAACTTGAGGATTTTGAGTTTGATGAAGCGTTGGTAATTATAAATTTAAGTCTACAATAATGCAAGCAGAAATGCCAACTTTATTGATTGTCGATGACTCAGCAGAAAATCTGCAAGTGTTGACTTCTTTATTAAAAGATACGTACAAGATCAAGGTTGCAAAACAAGGCGAAAAGGCCATTGAGATTGCTAGACAGCAACCCAAGCCTGACTTGATTTTGTTGGATATTATGATGCCAGGAATGACTGGATTTGAGGTTTGTGAGATATTGAAAAATGATCCGGAAACGCAAACAATTCCAATCATCTTTTTAACCGCGTTAAATGAAGCGGCTGATGAGACCAAAGGATTTCAACTGGGCGGGGCAGATTTTATCATTAAACCGTTTAATCCGGATATTGTCAAGGCTCGAATTAAAACGCACATTGATCTCCAAATAGAACGTCGAAAGTCAGAGTCTCTCCTTAAAGTTTTGTTGCCTCAGAAGGTTATCAATGCCCTAATCTCTGATGGAGTGTACAAGCCAGAAACCAAAGACAACGTATCCATTTTATTTTGTGATTTTGTGGGGTTCACTGTTATTTCATCTGCGCTAAATCCAGAAGTGTTGTTTGACGAACTAACCGAGATTTTTACTGCTTTTGATGACATTTGTATAGAGATGGGTGGGGCCAGAATTAAAACGATTGGTGATGCCTACATGGCAGCCACAGGTTTGCTAGTTGACGATCCAAATCATGCTGAAAATTTGGTAGAAATAGGTTTGAGATTCATTGAGTATTTGAATAACAGAAATGCCGATAGAGAGTTAAAATGGAATTGCCGAATTGGTGTTCACTCAGGAAAGGTTATGGCAGGTATCGTCGGCAAGTCACGTTTCATTTATGACATCATTGGAGACGATGTAAATATCGCCGCTCGAGTCGAAAGTTCGGGTACAAGTATGTGTGTTACTGTTACTGATTTTACAGCGAAGAAACTAAGTGAAACTTATGCGTTGGATACGGTGGGTAATGTTCATCTCAAAGGGAAGGGAGAGATGCTTCTGCACAGGGTATCAAGAGTTTGAATATCCCAATTTTAATTTCAACTTCGAGAGGTGTTGTTGTTTGATGGGTTCTCGATTTGTCTTAGAATAATGGGTGTGGAAGATGTGATTTTGTAAAAATTTCACTTGCATTTCATCCCACTCGGTTTCAGTTGCTATTTCATTGCAGTATTTCAATTCTTGAAATAAATCTAGACCTATTTCTTCAAAATCATTACGGCCTAGATAATCCAAGTCTGCATCGCAGATCACGCATTCTAGTATGTTTTTTGGGTTTTGTGGCATTTGCGTTGCCAAAATACAATTGCTTATTTTTTCAATAAGGTTGTTATCTAATTCAAAACCTACTTGTTTCTTAAAGTATTCAACTCCCGCAATTTCGTGGTGTTTTCTTTGCTCTAGGAATCCCGTGTCATGAAAAAGCGCCGCTATTTTGAGAACCCACAAGTCTATTGGTTCAAGTCCTTCAGCTTTGCCGATGATTTGAGTGTTTTCAATGACGTCAAGGGTGTGTCTAAGATTGTGGTAGTAATAATGAGGGTTGAGTTGACTGCTCAACACCTCAGTTACCCGGGGGTACTGCTCATTGAAATATTTTTCAAGCACATCAACCATTTGAGGCAAAGTTAAGCCTTTTGTATTTATTCGATTTTACTCTTATTAATTTTATTATTTTTGAAGAGATGAAATCAAGTTCTATTAAGCATATTTTGGTTCCCTTTGATTTAAAGGAAGAAAGCCATATAGCGTTACACCATGCCGTTTTTTTTGCTTCTGCTACTCATGCAAAAATCACCTTGCTTCATGTTATTGCAACTGAGTATCCTGCCCCTCAGAAGGTAGAGATGATGGAGGCTGCATTGAGCGAAATGAAGTCCACATATTCAGGTCAAGTGAATTGCCTTTTCGAGATGGGTGATTTGGTTGAGACAGTTGGCTTGGTGGCCACGCGTGAATCTTGTGATTTAATTGTCATGCCTACTCACGGTTTGAGGGGATGGCAACATGTTTCAGGTAGTTTGGCTTTACGAATTATTTCTGAGACAAGTATTCCTTGTTTGGTTGTACAACAAAGAGAAGTTAGAACAGATGGATTCAAGAAAATAGTGGTCCCCATTCAATGGAGAAGTCAGATTTTAGAAGAACTTCCGATCATTATTCAAATGGCAAAACAATTCGATGGTGAGGTGTTTCTTATAGCACCGCCAAGTGAGGAAGAACAAGAGCATAATACATTACTAGATAAGGTAAAGGGCGAATTTGAAAGAAGTAATGTTCGTTTTACATACACGCAAGAAAATGATCATGCTCATTTCGCAAACAAAGTTGTGCGTTTTGCCGCATCCGTTGATGCAGATTTGATTTGCTCCATTAATTTCTCATATGAATATCTCTACACCTTAATTCCTAGAGCTGAAGAAGAGGATTTGATCTATAATGTTGCTGAAATTCCAGTATTACTCCTCACTCCCCTTATTCAAGATAATCAGGTTTACATTGTTCCATTTTGGCACTAAATCATATGTATAAAATCATTGTTCCCACAGATTTCACGGCTACAGCAGATGTGGCTGTTTCATACGCAATCATGTTGAGTAAAACCCTTCAAGCAGAGGTATGCTTGTTGCATATTTTAGGTAAGGGTAAAGACGAGGCACAAGCTCAGAAGTCATTGGATGATCAGGTTCATCACCATTATGTAAAAACAGCTGTTAAGCCCAAATCAAAACTGATTACGGGTACAATTTTCGATGAAATAGCAACTGTTGTAGAAGAGGAAAAGGGTGATTTGGTGGTGATGGGAACACACGGTCTCAAGGGCATTCAACATTTGGTTGGTAGTCATGCTTTGCGTGTGATTACAGATACCAAAGCGCCGTTTGTAATTGTGCAGGAAGGTACCTCATTCAATGCAGGGATAAAGCGAATTGTTTTACCATTGGATTTGCACAAGGAGACCAAGCAAAAAATTAAATACATCGGTGATTTGGCGGAGAAGTTCAATGCCAAAGTTGATATTGTGATTCCCAATGAATCCGATGAGTATCTTCAAAACCAAGTGAAAAGAAACTTGGCATATGCCAAGGATTATTACGATGAACGTAAGATTCAGCATGTAGGTACAGTAACATCAAGGGATAGCAAGTATTTTGTTGAGGATTTGACAGAATATGCAAAGAAGGTGAATGCAGATATGATTTGCATTTTGAACTTTGCTGATGAAAAAATTATTCATGCATTTGGATCTGATGCAGAGCAGCAATTGATTACCAATTCGGCGCAAATCCCTGTAATGGTTTTAAGTCCTGTTACAGTGAATTTGCATAATACCCGGAGTTTGATTGCTCAGTGGGGATAATTCTCAAGTTTAATGCGGTTTGAGCACAAGAAAACGCCAGTCATCAGCAATGCAGATTATTTCAAGCGTCAGTTGCGTTATGCTGGATACACGCTGGTATTCGTAGCATTCTCATTGGCTTTGGGCACATTGGGTTATCATTGGACTGAAGGTTTGGGTTGGCTTGACTCGTTGTACAATAGTTCGATGATATTAACGGGTATGGGACCTGTAAATGTATTGAAGCATGATTCATCCAAGTGGTTTGCATCCTTGTATGCTTTGTATAGCGGTGTTGCTTTTTTAACCATGGCCGGAATATTGTTTGCGCCCATGGTTCACCGCATTTTGCACGTCTTAAACGTCGAAGAGTAAAAACATTTCGCAACAAAAAAGCCCTCATTACTGAGGGCTTTTGATGTTCTCTTAGTGATCCCGAAGGGATTCGAACCCCTGACCGTCTGCTTAGAAGGCAGATGCTCTATCCAACTGAGCTACGAGATCAAAAAAGAAAGGGACAACGGATGCTGTCCCTTTTGTCGGGGTGGCAGGATTCGAACCTACGACCTCCTGCTCCCAAAGCAGGCGCGATACCGGGCTACGCTACACCCCGAACGGGTGGCAAAAGTAAACAGAATTTTTCATTACGCAATAAAAAAGTAAAATTCTTTTGTTGAATGAAATTTGTTTCCAAAAATCTTTTGCCTTACTTTTGCCGTCCTTCTCAAAAGAGAGAGTGGTAAAGGAAAGGTGGGTGAGTGGCTGAAACCAACAGTTTGCTAAACTGTCGTAGGGGAAACCCTACCGGGGGTTCGAATCCCCCCCTTTCCGCTGAAAATGAAGGACCCCAATGGGTCCTTTTTTTTGATTGTGCATTATGGAAGAATTTGGATTTTTTGAATGACAGGATAATTTCTAGTCATTAGAAATTTGCTCGAACAATTTATTTGCCGTAACCTTATAGGAAATTTCACGTTCTAAGAGAACATAATTTAATACAAGTATCCAACATGATGGAAAAATTGACTTTTTCAATACCAAAACAGCTGAGATCATTCAGTTTTCTGATGTTCATTTTCTTTTTAGCATTAGCATCGAATGCTCAGAATATTTTATCTGTACCTTTTGACAATGGTTTCGTAGGAACAAATTCAGGAACGAATAGTGCGTCGAGTTGTTTTTATACAAATTCAATTGGATTTAATAATCTTCAATTTGTGCAGAATTCTTCTTCCAACGTTTTTGTAGCACAAGGAAATGATATCATCGGTTCTGTGGTGTTCTATGACAATTCCGGAATTTATCGATCTATTCCTGGTTTTGTAAAATGGCGAGCTCCAAGCGGAACAGTGACCACAATGGTTTTCCAACCATCTGTAACCGCAGGAGTTGTTGTTAATACAAATGGGACGAATGGTTCATCTACCTACACCATTGATAACAATAAATACATAGGTTTAACCTTTATCGGACAGTCATTGACTATTTCCGGTGGGAATGTTACAGGTAATGCAGCGACGAATGGTCTACTTGATAGATTAAATCTTTACCTTGGTTCATTGCCTTCAATTTCAGTCTCTGATGTACAAGTAAATGAATCGGCAGGAAATGCTGTAGTCAATATTACAATATCTGCGGCTCCTTCATCTTCAGCTGTGATTTATTACACAACCCAAGATAGTACTGCATTATCAACTTCAGATTATACAATAACTAGCGGAAGTAGAACATTTACATCATCCGGAGTTACAACTTACGCCATATCGGTCCCCATTATTAATAATAGCACTCTTGAGAATACTGAGTATGTAAAATTCAAATTATACAACTCTTCGAATGCTTCAATTTTAGACGCACAAGCCATCATCACAATTATTGATGATGACGCAGTTTCGGGATGTATGGATCCTCTAGCTTGTAACTATAATGCAAGCGCAAATACATCCAATGGCTCTTGTACTTATCCTGCCCAGACCTATTTGAATTGTAACGGTACTTGTAAGAATGATACGGATGGAGATGGTGTATGTAACGAAATCGAAGTGCCTGGTTGTACCGATCCAACGGCTTGTAACTACAATGCATCAGCAACAGATAACAACGGAACATGTACATACCCAACTCAAACCTATTTGAATTGCGCGGGTAACTGTATAAACGATACAGACAACGATGGTGTTTGTAATGAAATCGAAGTACCTGGTTGTACAGATCCAACAGCTTGTAACTACAATGCGTCCGCAACAGATAACAACGGAACATGTACATACCCAACACAAACCTATTTGAATTGTGCGGGTAACTGTATCAACGATACCGATACCGATGGCGTTTGTAACGAAATCGAAGTACCTGGTTGTACCGATCCAACAGCTTGTAACTACAATGCGTCCGCAACAGATGAGGATGCATCATGTACTTATCCAACCCAAACCTATTTGAATTGTGCGGGTAACTGTATCAACGATACCGATAATGATGGCGTTTGTAATGAAATCGAAGTGCCTGGTTGTACAGATCCAACGGCCTGTAACTACAATGCATCAGCAACTGATGAAAATGGAACTTGTACTTATCCAACT